>Ga0255334_1000608_pt1 | contig 25376 bp, 23 predicted proteins | sample EtOH5_35cm_T3_12_FD_202080 | JGI IMG/M metagenome (GOLD analysis project Ga0255334, IMG submission 202080) | Sandy soil microbial communities from University of British Columbia, Vancouver, Canada - EtOH5_35cm_T3_129 | ecosystem: Engineered > Artificial ecosystem > Sand microcosm > Unclassified ... | reverse complement strand
CCTGATCATTGAGCTGCAGCGGGCGCTTGGTTTCTAGAGGCGTCATCGCGAGGGGGACTCTCAATAGGGCGAATTAAAGGGCGAGGTCTTGCAGTTCGAGCTTGAGTTCCGGGCCGGACAGTTTCACGCGTTCGTGAGCGGCGAGAGCCAGCGTCGCACCGACGACGTTCGGGCGGATCGGCAGTTCGCCGGCGTCCAGGTCCAGCAGGCACACCAGCGTCACGCTGGCCGGGCGGCCGTAGTCGAAGAGTTCGTTCATCGCAGCGCGGATGGTGCGGCCGCTCATCAGTACGTCGTCGATCAGCACCAGGTCCTGGCCTTCGATCTCGAACGGCAGCGCCGAGGGGCGCACTTGCGGGTGCAGGCCGTTCTGGCTGAAATCGTCGCGGTAGAAGGACACGTCCAGCGTGCCGAGCGGCGCATCGCTGCCCAGTTCCTCGAGCAATGCCTGGGCGACCCAGACGCCACCGGTACGAATACCGATGTACCGCGGTTCGCTGATGCCACGGTGTTCCAGATATGCCTTGAGACGGATCGCCATCTGGCTGATCAGTTCGGCGGGATTGGGCAGGCTCATGGTTGCTCCTTCTTGGGCCCGAGCCGGGTGGTGCTGGAGGTGGCTCGGGTTGTCGCTATAGAAGAGTCGCTTGTTACGGCTCTTCAGGATTCGAACAGTGCGGTGTTTTCGTCGAGCCAGCCTTGCAGCAGCAGGGCGGCGGCGATGGCGTCGACCGGGTTGTCGCGGTAACTGCCTTTTTGCCCGCCACGATCACGCCGCTCGCCCTTGGCTTCGAAAGTGGTCAGGCGTTCATCGTGGGTATAGAAGGGCAGGTTGTAGCGGCCGTTGAGGCGTCGGGCGAACTTTTCGGCGCGCAGGCACATGTCGCTCGGCGTGCCGTCCATGTTCAGCGGCAGGCCGACGACGACCGCGTCAGGTTTCCACTCTTTAATGAGGGCTTCGACCTGGTTCCAGTCGGGCACACCGTTTTGTGCCTTCAAGGTGCACAGCTCGCGGGCCTGGCCGGTAATCACCTGGCCGACTGCCACGCCGATCTGTTTGGTGCCGTAGTCGAACCCCAGGATCAGGCGCAGGGCCATCAGGCGTGCCCCGCTTGGCTGGTGAGCAGGCTGAGGTTGACGCCGAGGTGTTTGGCCGCCGCTTCGAGGCGCAGTTCGCTGCTGGTGTTGAACAGGATATCGGCGTCGAACGGGCAGGTGAGCCAGGCGTTCTGCGCCAGTTCGGCCTCAAGCTGCCCGGCTTCCCAGCCGGCATAACCCAGGGTGATCACACTCTTGGCCGGGCCCACGCCATCGGCGATGGCGAACAGCACATCCTGGGACGTGGAGAGGGACAGGTCGCCTTCCAGATCAACGGTCGCCTGAAACTTCTTGCCCGACGGATGCAGGACAAAACCGCGATCAGTCTGCACCGGCCCCCCGATGAAAATCGGCACATGCTGGCAGAGCAGCGGTGGTTCGATATCGGGGCGCAATTGCTCGAGGATATCGGCCAGGTTGAGGTCTTGCGGACGGTTGACCACCAGCCCCATGGCACCATTGGCCGTGTGCTCGACGATGTAGGTCAAGGTGTGCGCAAAGTTCGGGTCGGCCATGTGAGGCATGGCGATCAGGAAATGATGCTTGAGGTAGCTGGGGCTGACGTTCTTCATGAGCGCTAGTGTGGCGTTGGAGGGGCGAACTGACAAGCTGGGGAATCAATGTTTGCTTGAGATTGATCGATGGCTTGCAGGATCAAACAGAGGCAATACAGTCCTGTAGGAGCCGGCTTGCTGGCGATGGCGCCCCTGAGATAGCTATCGCCAGCAAGCCGGCTCCTACAGGTCTTGTGCCTGTCAGTTGCTGGAGAGCCTATCCCCGCGCGCAAACTTCCACGTCCTGATGATCTCCAGTCGGTCGATGTCGGACAAATCCCCGGTAAACGGCGAAAAAGGCGCCGCCAGCCTTACGATCCGCTGTGCTGCCTGATCCAGCAGCGGTTGCCCGGACGACTCCAGCACCAGCACTTCATACAGCGAACCGTCGCGGTTGATCGAAACCATCAAGCGCAAATTGCCGTAGATCTGCTTGCGCCGCGCTTCGTCGGGGTAATTGAGGTTGCCGATGCGCTCGACCTTCTTGCGCCATTCGTCCTTGTACCAGGCGCCCTTGTCTCTCATGGTCGAGGCGGCGCTCAGGCGGTGGATACGCGGGCGCTTGGCGTACAACTGTTGTTCGTTGGCCAGTTCCGCTTCCAGGCTGGCGATGTCGCTGGACAGCTGTTCACTGTCGAACGTGGGCGCCGCGACAGCGGGTTTGGTCACGGGCTTGGGTTCTTCGGTCTTGGCCGCGGCTTTTTTCGGTTTCGGTGCGACAGTGGTCACGGCAGCCTTGGGCGGTGCTTGCACTTCAGGCTTGGCCGCCGGCGGAGGCGTGACTTTCTGCACCTTGTTGTCCTGGAACGGCGCGACCTCGGTGGTCTTGGGAATCGCCTTTTTATCCAGGGTGCCGCTGCCTTCCTGATTTTCCTGGGCGAGGAAATCGGCCTTCGTTGGCTTCTTTTCGCTTTTGAAGGTGGCGAGGGTGATTTCCAGGGTTTTGCTGATTTGCTTGGGTTCGACCATCGTGAAGCCGACGCCCAACAGCAAGGCCAAGTGGATCAGCGCCGCGAGAAACAGGGTAAATCCGAGGCGATCGGCCGGGCGCACGCCACGGTGGGCGAGTTCTGCGGGCAGATCGGACGGAAGTGTCATGACAAGAAAACCAACATCGCGTTTTTCACAGGCCGCGCATGATAACGCAATGTTGGTCGTACCTTGGCTGTTCTATATCAACGAGCCTTGAGCTTCTGATCGATGGCATCCATCAGCATTCCGCCGATGTCCGTGCCGAACGCATTATCAATCTCGCGAATGCAGGTCGGGCTGGTGACGTTGATTTCCGTCAGGTGCTCGCCAATCACGTCCAGGCCTACGAACAGCAAGCCTTTCTCGCGCAGGGTCGGGCCGACTTGCGCGGCGATCCAGCGGTCTTTCTCGGTCAGCGGACGGGCTTCGCCACGACCACCGGCCGCGAGGTTGCCACGGGTTTCGCCGGCCGCCGGAATCCGCGCCAGGCAATAATCCACTGGCTCGCCGTCGATCATCAGGATGCGCTTGTCGCCATCGATGATCGCCGGCAGGTAACCCTGGATCATGATCTGCTGCTTGCCGTGCAAGGTCAGGGTTTCGAGAATCACCGACAGGTTCGGGTGGCCGGCGGTGTGACGGAAGATCGAAGAGCCGCCCATGCCGTCCAGCGGCTTGAGGATCACGTCGCCGTGATGATCGGCGAACTCGCGCAACACGTCCGGGCGACGGCTGACGATGGTCGGCGGCGTGCACTGCGGGAACAGCGTGGCGAACAGTTTCTCGTTGCAGTCACGCAGGCTCTGCGGCTTGTTGACCACCAGCACGCCGGCGCGCTCGGCCTGCTCCAGCAGGTAAGTGGAGTAGACGAATTCCATGTCGAAAGGCGGATCCTTGCGCATCAGGATCACGTCCAGATCGCTCAGCAGCGCGTCGGTCTCGGCTTCGAGTTCGAACCATTTTTCCGGGTTGGCGAAGACTTTCAGCGGCCGCATCCGCGCGCGCGCTTCACCTTCGGCCTGATACAAATCGCCCTGTTCCATATAGAACAGTTCCCAGCCGCGCTTCTGTGCGGCCAGCAGCATGGCCAGCGAGCTATCCTTTTTATAGGAGATGCTGGCGATAGGATCCATGACAATCCCGACGCGAACGCTCATGGGTTTTTCCTCGAAATTTGGAGAGATTATGCAGGAGCGAGCTTGCTCGCGATGGACTTCAAGGCACCGCGGTTATCCAGCGAATACGCGTCACCGTTGACGACCATCGCGAGCGGGCTCGGCTCCTGCAAGGGACCGTATAAAAGTGGCGTCAGAGTGGCGCCGAGTGTGTTCCCGGTCAAGGAAAAACCACCGCGCCAGTCCCCCGATAGATTGCATTTGGAGACTGTGCTAAAAAGGCTGCCATATCGTTCTGGCCCTTAAACATCAAGGGTTTCGAGCCTCCGGTTATCGCAAACGGACAATTTGATTCGCAAAGGCGACGGTAGAGCATTTATGGACCAGCATTCCAGCGCCTTGAAGGTCATGGTGATCGACGATTCGAAGACGATTCGCCGCACCGCCGAAACGCTGCTGAAGAACGTGGGGTGTGAGGTCATCACGGCCATCGACGGTTTCGATGCCCTGGCCAAGATTGCCGACAATCATCCCGGCATCATTTTCGTCGACATCATGATGCCGCGTCTGGATGGCTATCAGACCTGCGCCTTGATCAAGAACAACAGTGCGTTCAAGTCCACGCCGGTGATCATGCTGTCGTCCAAGGACGGGCTGTTCGACAAGGCCAAGGGGCGCATCGTCGGTTCCGACCAGTTTTTGACCAAACCTTTCAGCAAGGAAGAACTGCTGAACGCGATCCAGGCCCATGTACCGGGCTTCGCCGCCGTTCTGCCGCAGTAGGACACGCACAGTGACGCTCGGCCAGCGGGCCCGGCGTCGACAAGAAGAATGGGGAAAACCATGGCACGAATTCTGATCGTCGATGATTCGCCGACTGAAATGTACAAACTGACCGGCATGCTGGAAAAGCACGGTCATGAAGTATTGAAAGCCGAAAACGGTGCCGACGGCGTGGCGCTCGCCCGCCAGGAAAAACCCGACGCCGTGCTGATGGACATCGTCATGCCTGGCCTCAACGGTTTCCAGGCGACCCGCCAGCTGACCAAAGACCCGGAAACCGGGCACATCCCGGTGATCATCATCACCACCAAGGATCAGGAAACCGACAAGGTCTGGGGCACGCGCCAGGGCGCGAAGGATTACCTGACCAAACCGGTCGACGAAGAGACCCTGATCAAAACCTTGAACAACGTGCTGGCCGGTTGATCGTCCTGCCATGACCGAGTCGCTGACGGCTTTCGAACTGCTGCTGCAGATCGACCAGCGCTGTCGCCTGCTGGCGGCGGATCTGCCCTCCCAGCCGACCCGGCAGCATGGCTGGAGCGGCATCGGTTTTCGCCTGGGCGAGCACTGGTACGTCGCCCCCATGGGCGAGGTCAGCGAAGTCCTGCACGAACCGCGGTTCACGCAGCTGCCGGGGGTCAAACCCTGGGTCAAGGGTGTGGCCAACCTGCGCGGGCGCTTGCTGCCGATGATGGATTTGTGCGCCTTCTTTTCAGATAAAGAGCTTGCCCACGAGTTGTCGGCGGTGCGCAAACAGCGGCGGGTGCTGGTGGTGGAACATAACGACGTGTTTGCCGGGTTGATGGTCGATGAAGTTTTCGGCCTTCAGCACTTTGCCCAGGACAGCCTGGAACCGGCAGAGGCGTTGAGTGGCCCGATTGCACCGTTCATCAAAGGCCGGTTTCTGCGTGAGCAGAGTTGGCAGGTGTTCAGCCCGTTTGCGTTGGCGCAGTCACAAAGCTTTATGCACGTAGCGCTGTAGCTGGTTCGACACCAACCGAATGTGGGAGCGGGCTTGCTCGCGATAGCGGTGGGTCAGTCAGCATCTATGTTGAATGAATGACCGCATTCGCGAGCAAGCCCGCTCCCGCAGGGGATTATGGTGGGTTCTAAAGGTGCGATAACAGGCGAGGACCGATGATAAAAGCAAAAACAGGCAAGCCAGAAGGGTCGCGCAGCCGGTCGCAGATCATCGCGCTGTTCATCGCGTTGATTGTTTTCATCATGCTGCTGTTCGCCAACTTCGCTTACCTCAACACTCAAGCCACGTACGATAAACAGTACATCGGCCACGCCGGCGAGCTGCGCGTGCTGTCCCAGCGTATTGCCAAGAACGCCACCGAAGCCGCCGCCGGCAAGGCTGCCGCGTTCAAGTTGCTCAGCGATGCGCGCAACGATTTCGCCCAGCGCTGGGGCTATCTGAAGAAAGGCGACCCTTCCACCGGCCTGCCACCAGCCCCGGCCACCGTGCGCCCGGAAATGCGCGCCGTGCAGATGGACTGGGAACGCCTGCTGAAAAACACCGACGCCATCCTCTCCAGTGAACAGACGGTGTTGTCGCTGCATCAAGTCGCTGCCACCCTCGCTGAAACCGTGCCGCAATTGCAGGTCGAGTACGAAAAAGTCGTCGAAATCCTTCTGCAACGAGGGGCGCCGGCCGCTCAGGTCGCGATGGCCCAGCGTCAGTCGCTGTTGGCCGAGCGGATTCTCGGCGCAGTCAACACCGTGCTGTCCGGTGACGAAAGTTCGCAACAGGCCGCCGACGCTTTTGGTCGCGACGCTGCGCGTTTCGGCCAGGTGCTCACAGGCATGCTGCAGGGCAATCCGGCGCTGAAAGTCAGCCAGGTCGAAGACCACGATGCCCGCGCCCGGTTGGTCGAGATTTCCGAGCTGTTCGAATTCGTCTCCGGTTCGGTGGATGAAATCCTCGAAACCTCACCGGAGCTGTTCAAGGTCCGCGAATCGGCGACCAACATTTTTAGCTTGTCGCAAACCCTGCTCGATGAAGCCTCGCACCTGGCCACTGGGTTCGAAAACCTCGCGGGCGGGCGCGATACGGACACCATTGGCGGCTACGTGCTGGGGCTGGCGGCGCTGATGTCGATCATCCTGATTGGCCTGGTGATGGTTCGCGAAACCAATCGCCAGTTGCGCGAGACCGCTGAAAAGAACGAGCGCAACCAGAACGCGATCATGCGCCTGCTCGATGAAATCGAAGACCTGGCGGACGGCGACCTGACCGTGACGGCGTCGGTAACCGAAGACTTCACCGGGACCATCGCCGATTCGATCAACTATTCCGTGGATCAACTGCGCGATCTGGTAGCCACGATCAACCTCACCGCCGGCCAGGTCGCCGCCGCCGTGCAGGAAACACAAGCCACCGCCATGCACCTGGCGCAGGCCTCGGAACATCAGGCGCAGCAGATCAGCGAAGCCTCCACCGCGATCAACGACATGGCGCAGTCCATCGATCAGGTCTCGGCCAACGCCGCCGAATCTTCGGCAGTCGCCGAGCGCTCCGTGGAAATCGCCAACAAGGGCAATGAAGTGGTGCACAACACCATCCACGGCATGGACAATATCCGCGAGCAGATTCAGGACACCGCCAAACGCATCAAGCGCCTGGGTGAGTCTTCGCAGGAAATCGGCGACATTGTCAGCCTTATTGATGACATTGCCGACCAGACCAACATCCTCGCGCTCAACGCGGCAATCCAGGCTTCCATGGCCGGTGACGCCGGGCGCGGTTTTGCGGTGGTGGCCGACGAGGTGCAACGGCTGGCAGAACGCTCGTCCGCCGCGACCCGGCAGATCGAAACCCTGGTGCGGGCGATTCAGGCCGACACCAACGAAGCGGTCATTTCCATGGAGCAGACCACCACCGAGGTCGTGCGTGGCGCGCGTCTGGCGCAGGATGCCGGTGTGGCCCTGGAAGAAATCGAAGGCGTATCGAAAACCCTCGCGGCGCTGATCCAGAGCATCTCCAACGCCGCCCAGCAACAGACGTCTTCGGCCGGGCAGATTTCCCTGACGATGAACGTGATCCAGCAGATCACCACGCAAACGTCGTCCGGCTCCACGGCCACTGCCGAGAGCATCGGCAACCTGGCGAAGATGGCCAGCCAGTTGCGGCGCTCGGTGTCCGGTTTCACCTTGCCGGCCGCCAAGGCGCAAACTGTAGATAAAGTGTGAAGTGCCCACGGGCGTTCGAACGATGAACGGAGCAGTTATGGGTGATCGGCACGACTATGTGGCCCTGGAGTGGGTCAAAGGCGAGATTGCCGAAACGCTGAAAGTGGCTCACCAGGCGATTGAAACGTTGCTTGATGACCCTCAGGCAACGCACGCCCTCAGTGAATGCCTGGCGTGCATCCATCAGGTTCACGGCAGTTTGCAGATGGTCGAGTTTTACGGCGCGGCACTGCTCGCCGAAGAAATGGAGCAACTGACCGCCGCCTTGCAGCAAAACCGCGTCATTCATCGCGACGAGGCCATTCACCTGTTGCTGCAAGCGATCGGTCAGCTGCCGATCTATCTCGACCGCGTGCAAGGCGCGCGCCGCGACCTGCCGCTGGTGGTGCTGCCGTTGATCAACGATCTGCGCAGCGCCCGTGGCGAAAGCCTGTTGTCGGAAACCAGCCTCTTCACCCCGCAATTGCCGGACCTGCCACCGCTCAATGAAGAATCACTGGCGCTGCTGGAACCGGCGGACCTGCCGAATGTGCTGCGCAAATTGCGCCAGATGTTGCAGATGGCCCTGCTCGGATTGCTGCGCGAACAGGATGACGACACCCACCTCGGTTACCTGGCCAAGGTGTTTTCACGCCTCGAAGGGCTGTGTGGCAACGCGCCCCTGAGCCCGTTGTGGCAAGTCGCTTCGGCGCTGGTCGAAGGCATGCGCGGCGGCTCGATCGCCAACAGCCCGGCCCTGCGCAGCTTGTTCAAGGACGCCGACAAAGAGCTCAAGCGCCTGCTCGAACAGGGCATGTCCGCGATCAATCAGCCGGCGCCGCCGGAGTTGCTCAAGAGTTTGCTGTTCTACATTGCCAAGACCGAACACCCCACCGGGCAGATGCTGACCATGAAAGATCGCTATGGATTGGACGACGCGCTGCCTGACAGCGCGATGGTCGACGAAGAACCGGTGCGGCTGGCGGGTCCTGACCGCGACGCCATGCGTTCGGTACTGGCGGCGCTGTGCGAAGAGCTGGTGCGGGTCAAGGAACGCCTGGACCTGTTCGTGCGCAGCGACCGTCAGCACACCTCGGACCTCGAAAGCCTGCTCGCGCCGCTGCGACAGATCGCCGATACCCTGGCGGTGCTCGGATTCGGCCAGCCGCGCAAAGTCATCATCGATCAATTGGCGGTGGTGCTGAGCCTTGCCCAAGGCCAGCGCGAACCCAACGATGCGATCCTCATGGACGTTGCCGGGGCGTTGCTTTACGTCGAGGCGACGCTGGCCGGCATGGTCGGCACCGTGGAGCCGGAAAGCCAGGAAGACAGCCGTCTGCCGACCACCGACCTGACGCAGATCCACCAGATCGTGATCAAGGAAGCGCGCATCTGCCTGCAGCAGGCCAAGGACATGATTGTCGATTACATCGACGCCGATTGGGACCGCCAGCACTTGCAACCGTTGCCGGACTTGCTGACCCAGGTGCGCGGTGCGCTGGCGATGATTCCGCTGAGCCGGGCAGCGAGCCTGATCGACGCCTGCAACCATTTCATCCGCGAGCATTTGCTGCTGGATCCGGACCAGCCTGGCTGGCAGGAACTGGACAGCCTGGCCGACGTCATCACCAGCATCGAGTATTACCTTGAGCGCCTCAGCGACGATCCCGAAGCGGCCGGCGAACAGCTGCTCGATGTCGCGGAAAAAAGCCTGGCGTCACTGGGTTTTTTCCCCAGCGAACACAATGTGCCGGTGCTTGAAGACGTGCTCACCCCGAGTGAAGCGCAGGTCATGCAGGGTCTGCAGGAACTGGACGATCCGGAGGTCGTCCAGACCTTGGCCGATGTGCTGGCCAACCCGGTATCTGCCGTGAACCCGCCCGCGCTGAACACCCCGGGCAGCCTGTTGCCGCCGCCGGTGGGCGAAGCGCCGGTGGACGACGAGCTGCGCGAAGTCTTCCTTGAAGAAACCGATGAAGTCCTGGACATCCTTCGCGAATACCTGCCGCGCTGGTTGGCCTATCCCGACAACACGGCGGCCTTGAGCGAATTGCGCCGGGCGTTCCACACGCTCAAGGGCAGTGGTCGCATGGTTCGCGCCTTGGTGCTGGGCGAGTTGGCGTGGGCCATGGAAAACCTGCTCAACCGCGTGCTGGAGCACAGCGTCGAGCCCGGCCAGGCCGTGCAACAATTGCTCGGCGACGTGCTGAACCTGCTGCCGGAACTGGTGGCCGAATTTGCCGACAATGCCCAGCGCCAGCGCAACGATGTCGACCAATTGGCCGCACGCGCCCATGCCCTCGCCAAGGGTGACGAGCCTTTGTCCGATGAAGACGTGCAAGACGTCGCGGCCCTCGATCCGCTGTTGCTGGAGATCTTCCGCAACGAAGCCGAAACCCATCTGGCCAGCCTCAATCGCTTCCTCGAACAGGCCGCCGAACATGTGCCGTTGCAGGCCAGCGACGAGTTGCAACGGGCGCTGCACACCCTCAAGGGCAGCGCCTCGATGGCCGGCGTCTTGCCGATTGCCGAGCTGGCGACGCCGCTGGATCACCTGGCCCGTGAGTACAAGGCACACCTGATTGCCCTGGACCTCGACGAGGTCGAACTGCTGCTGGAAGCCGAAGGCGTGTTCCGCGTCGGGCTGCGTCAGCTCAAGGCCGATCCGCTGGCCGAGATTCCCGGCGCCCGTTCATTGATCGAGAGAACCCAGGCGCTGCTGGCCGAGCGTCTGGACGCGCTGTCGAGCACGCCGAGCGCGGCACTTCGAACCAAGCGCGATCCGCAGTTGATCAACAACTTTCTGGCCCAGGGCATGGACATCCTGCTGGACGCCGAAAGCCTGTTGCAGCGCTGGCAGCAGCACCCCGGCGAACGTCAGGAACTCAGTGCGCTGCTGGACGAATTGACCACCCTTGGCGAAGGGGCGCATCTGGCGGATCTGCATCCGGTGGATGAGTTGTGCGAAGCCTTGCTGGATCTTTATGGTGCCGTGGAAGAAAGTAGCCTCGCCGTCAGCGACCGGTTTTTCCACGAGGCGCAAAGTGCTCACGAAGCGCTGATCAACATGCTCGACGAACTGGCAGCCGGTCAGGAAGTGAGCCCGCAACCGGAGCGCATCCGGGCCTTGCGCGGCTTGCTCGACGAGAGCCTCGACCCGGCCGCCATGGGCTTGATTCGCAGTGACGGCAGCCGCACCCTGAGCATCCGTGAGCTGGGCGATGCCACCGCCGAATTGGCACAGACCGTTGTAGGAGCCGGCTTGCTGGCGATGGACTCACAGGCGCCGCGTTTATCCGATGAAAACGCGTCATCGTTAACGACCATCGCAAGCAAGCCCGCTCCTGCAGAGGACCGTGTTGTTGAGCTGGACGACGAGATCGTATCGATCTTCCTCGAAGAGGCGGTGGACATCCTCGAGAGCGCCGGCCAGGCCTTGCAACGCTGGCTGAATGACCCGGAAAACGCCGCGCCGCTGTTGTCGTTGCAGCGGGATTTGCACACGCTCAAGGGCGGTGCGCGGATGGCCGAGGTCGAGCCGGTCGGTGACCTCGCCCATGAGTTGGAAAACCTTTACGAAGGCCTTGTCGATCGGCGTTACAGCCACAGCGAAGCGCTGGCGCACCTGCTGCAACAAAGCCATGAGCGACTGGCTCAACTGCTTGAACAGTTGCAGAACCAGAAACCGCTGGGTGATCCGGGCGAACTGATCGAGGCCATTCGCGAGTTCCGCCAGGGCAACGCCAACGCGCCTGAAGCCGCTGAAGCTGCACGGGCCGAGGATTCGCCGGGGCATGATCCGGAACTACTGGAAATCTTCCTCGAGGAAGGTTTCGACATCATCGAAAACTCCGGCGCGGCGCTGGTGCGTTGGCAGGCCGAACCGTCCAATCGGCAGGAAATGGAAACCCTGCTGCGCGACCTGCACACCCTCAAGGGCGGTGCGCGGATGGTGGAAATCGGCCCGATCGGCGACCTCGCCCATGAACTGGAATTTCTCTACGAAGGTTTGTCCGCCGGCTCGCTGAAACCGACGGCGGCGCTGTTCGGGCTGTTGCAAAGCAGCCATGACCGACTGGCGCAAATGCTCGACGCCACCCGCGCCGGTCAACCGTTGCCGCCGGCCGATCGGTTGATCGACGCGATCCGCAACTTCAGCCATCCGCAGGTGCTGGAAGCGCCGGTTGCCGCACCGGTTGCACCCAAGGCCGAGCCGCTTGCGCCACAAGTCGATGCCGGTGCCGACATGGTCAAGGTCTCGGCAGAACTGCTCGACGACCTGGTCAACCTGGCCGGGGAAACCTCGATCTTCCGTGGCCGCATCGAACAGCAGGTCAACGATGCGCGCGTAGCGTTGAACGAGATGGAAACCACCATCGAGCGTATGCGCGATCAATTGCGCCGGCTTGATACCGAAACCCAGGGCCGGATTCTCAGCCGTCAGCAAGTCGACGCCGAGCGTTCGGGCTACGAAGAATTCGACCCGTTGGAGATGGATCGCCACTCGCAGTTGCAGCAACTGTCGCGGGCGCTGTTCGAATCCGCCTCTGACTTGCTCGACCTCAAGGAAACCCTCGACCGGCGCAACCAGGACGCGGAGAACCTGCTGCAACAGCAGGGGCGCATCAACACCGAATTGCAGGAAGGCCTGATGCGTACGCGCATGGTGCCGTTCGAGCGGATGTTGCCGCGCTTGAAGCGCATTGTCCGTCAGGTCTCCAGCGAGTTGGGCAAGGACGTGGAATTCGTCGTCGGCAACGCCGAAGGCGAGATGGATCGCAACGTCCTTGAGCGCATGGCCGCGCCGCTGGAGCACATGCTGCGCAACGCCGTCGACCATGGCCTGGAATCGGCAGAAGTGCGCATCGCAGCGGGTAAACCGGCGCAAGGGCGGATCACCCTCGACCTGTTGCGCGAGGGTGGCGACATCATTTTCGACATCCGCGACGACGGCGCCGGCGTGCCGCTGGACGCGGTGCGGCGCAAGGCGATCAAGCGCGGTTTGCTGGCCCCGGACAGCGACATCAGCGACCGCGACGTGCTGCAATTCATCCTGCAACCGGGGTTCTCCACGGCCGAAAAAATCACTCAGATTTCCGGGCGCGGTGTGGGCATGGACGTGGTTCATGAAGAAGTCCGGCAACTCGGTGGCACGATGAGCATCGACTCTGTGCCGGGGCAGGGCGTGCATTTTCGCATTCGCCTGCCGTTCACCGTGTCGGTCAACCGGGCGCTGATGGTGCAGTGCTTTGATGACCAGTATGCGATCCCGCTGAACACCATCGACGGTATCGTGCGGGTGCTGCCCAACGAACTCGAAGGGCATTACCGACTCGATCCGCCGACCTACAAATACGCCGGGCAGGTCTATGAGTTGTGCTACCTCGGCGAACTGCTGAAAACCAGCACCCGCCCGAAACTGCTGGGCCAAAGCCTGCCGCTGCCGGTGTTGCTGGTGCAATGCAACGAACGGCACATCGCGGTGCAGGTCGATTCGATGGCCGGCACCCGGGAGATCGTGGTGAAAAGCCTCGGCCCGCAATTTGCGGCAGTGCAGGGCTTGTCCGGCGCGACGATCCTCGGCGATGGCCGGGTGGTGCTGATTCTCGATTTGCTGGCGCCGATCCGCGCGATGCAGGCGCGGGTGCCGCAACAACCGCTGAGGCAGGACGCAGAATCCGAGCCGCACAAGCCGTTACTGGTGATGGTGGTCGACGACTCGGTCACCGTGCGCAAGGTCACCAGCCGTTTGCTCGAACGCCACGGCATGAACGTGCTGACGGCCAAGGACGGTGTCGATGCCATGTTGCTGCTGGAAGAACACATGCCGGACCTGATGCTGCTGGACATTGAAATGCCGCGCATGGACGGTTTCGAAGTAGCGACTCAAGTGCGTGCGGACGAACGTTTGCAGCACTTGCCGATCATCATGATCACCTCGCGTACCGGCCAGAAACACCGCGACCGCGCCATGGCCATCGGCGTCAACGACTACCTCGGCAAGCCGTACCAGGAGTCGGTGCTGCTTGAAAGCATCGCTTTGTGGAGCAAAACCCATGCTTGAGCATCGCACCAGCAACCTCACCGGGCTGCTGCTGCCCCTGGCTGACCGCAATCTGATTTTGCCCAATGTGGCGGTTGCGGAGCTGATCGACTATCAGCCGGGAGCCTTCGACCTCGACACGCCGCCCTGGTATCTCGGGCGGGTGACGTGGCGGGAGCGGCAGATTCCGTTGCTGAGTTTTGAGTCGGCGTGCGGCAACAAAATCGTGATTGGCGAGCGGGCGAGGATTGTCATTCTCAATGCGTTGGGCGGCCGGCCGGAGCTGAAGTTTATTGCGTTGCTGGTGCAGGGGATTCCGCGGTCGTACAAGCTCGACAGTCAATTGAGCTATGTCGATGTGCCTTTGTGTGCGCTGGAAAAGGCAGCGGTGCAAGTGGGGGACCAAGTGGCCAAAGTGCCGGATTTGCTGGCGCTGGAGGAGTTGCTTGTGAGTGCCGCGCTAGTCTGACGGGCCCTTGTGGTGAGGGGGCAGCCCCCTCGCCACAGGGGTAATCAACCATTACCCTGACCGTAACGATCCGTCTCTCTGCTTGATTGATGCTCCCACCCAACACTCCTAAGGTGACCCCCACGACAGCGAACCCGTGGAGTGGTCATGACAACAACAATATCCCCCGACTCGCGATGGACGCGGCGGCGCAGCGAAAAGCAGCGGCGTCTCGAGTTGGTCAAGGGCCTGGCCGACGGTGTGGTCCTGCCCACCGACAACATCGTGGCGGCGCTCGAAGCGTTGATCCTGCCCGGCGACCGTGTGGTGCTGGAGGGCAACAACCAGAAGCAGGCGGATTTCCTTTCCCGCTCACTGGCAAAAGCCGATCCGACAAAGCTCCACGACCTGCACATGATCATGCCCAGCGTCGGGCGTTCCGAACACCTGGACCTGTTTGAGCGCGGCATCGCCCGCAAGCTCGACTTTTCCTTCGCCGGCACCCAGAGCCTGCGCATCAGCCAGTTGCTGGAAGATGGCCTGCTGGAAATCGGCGCGATCCACACCTACATCGAGCTCTACGCACGGCTGGTGGTGGACCTGATTCCCAACGTCGTGCTCTCGGCCGGTTTCATGGCCGACCGCGCCGGCAACATCTACACCGGCCCCAGCACCGAAGACACGCCGGCGCTGATCGAACCGGCGGCGTTCAGCGACGGCATCGTCATTGTTCAGGTCAATCAGTTGGTGGACGACGTCACTGACCTGCCACGCGTCGACATCCCCGCCTCCTGGGTCGATTTCGTGGTGGTGGCCGACAAGCCGTTCTACATCGAACCGCTGTTCACCCGCGACCCGCGCCACATCAAACCTGTGCACGTGTTGATGGCGATGATGGCGATCCGCGGGATCTACGAAAAACACAACGTCCAGTCGCTGAACCACGGCATCGGCTTCAATACCGCCGCTATCGAACTGATCCTGCCGACCTACGGCGAATCCCTCGGCCTCAAAGGCAAGATCTGCCGCAACTGGACGCTCAATCCGCACCCGACCCTGATTCCTGCCATCGAAAGCGGCTGGGTTGAAAGCGTGCATTGCTTCGGCACCGAACTGGGCATGGAAAACTACATCGCCGCGCGGCCGGACGTGTTCTTCACCGGGCGCGACGGCTCGCTGCGCTCCAACCGAATGTTCAGCCAACTGGCCGGGCAATACGCGGTGGACCTGTTCATCGGTGCGACCCTGCAAGTCGATGGCGACGGCCATTCCTCCACCGTGACCCGCGGACGCCTGGCCGGTTTCGGTGGCGCGCCGAACATGGGCCACGACCCGCGTGGTCGCCGCCACGGCACCCCGGCCTGGCTCGACATGCGCCACGGCGACGCGCCGGAGCCCTTGCTTGAACGCGGCAAAAAACTCGTGGTGCAAATGGTCGAGACCTTCCAGGAGGGCGGCAAACCGACCTTCGTCGAAACCCTCGACGCGATTGAAGTGGCGAAGAAAAGTGGCATGCCGCTGGCGCCGATCATGATCTACGGCGACGACGTTACCCACCTGCTGACCGAAGAAGGCATCGCCTATCTGTACAAGGCGCGTTCGCTCGAAGAACGCCAGGCAATGATCGCCGCGGTCGCCGGCGTGACCGTCATCGGCTTGCGTCACAACCCGAAAGACACCGCACGCATGCGCCGCGAAGGGTTGATTGCCTTGCCCGAAGACCTCGGTATCCGTCGCACCGACGCCACCCGCGAATTGCTCGCCGCCAAAAGCGTGGCTGATCTGGTCGAGTGGTCCGGTGGCCTCTACAACCCGCCCGCCAAATTCAGGAGCTGGTAATGCACGCCTTCAACCTGCAACCGAAAACCTTAACCCTGGCCGAACGGCTGGCGGACCTGGCGGTGGACGCGCTGATCGACGAAGCGGATTTGTCGCCGAAACCGGCGCTGGTCGATCGTCGCGGTAATGGCGCGCATACCGATTTGCACCTTGGGCTGATGCACGCTTCGGCGTTGTCGTTGTGGCCGGCGTTCAAGGAAATGGCGCAAGCGGCCATTGAGTTTGGCGAGGTCGGCGTGCCGCTGCGTGAAGCCATCGGGCGGATGGGGCGAGAAGGGGAGCAAGCGATGCTCGCCACGACTGGTGGTGTGAACACCCATCGCGGGGCGATCTGGGCCTTGGGGCTTTTGGTCACGGCCTGCGCGCTTGAGCCAGAATCCAGTGAGGCAGGCTCGATTGCTTTGCGCGCTGCACGCCTCGCGTTACTCGAAGACCGTTACGCGCCACGTCCACTCAGCCACGGCGCCCAAGTCGCCCAACGCTACGGCGCCCGCGGTGCCCGTGAAGAAGCGCAGTTGGGCTTTCCTTCAGTGGTGCAACGGGCGTTGCCACAACTCAAGCGCAGCCGTGCCGTTGGCCATGGCGAGCAGAACGCCCGGCTCGATGCCTTGCTGGCGATCATGACGACCCTGGCTGACACCTGCGTGCTCTACCGCGCTGGCGAACACGGCTTGCACACCATGCAACTCGGCGCCCAAGCGGTCCTCGACGCTGGCGGCAGTGCCAGCCTCGCCGGTCGCCGCCGTTTGCACGAGCTGGACGAACAATTAATCGCGTTGAATGCGTCGCCCGGCGGTGCAGCGGATTTGCTCGCCGCCTGCCTGTTTATCGACCGCATCGAGTCCGGAGCCTTCTGATGGAAACCTTATCCTTTGAATTCCCCGCCGGGCAGCCGCCACGTGGCCGTACCCTGGTGGGCTGTGTCGGTTCTGGCGATCTGGAAGTGCTGATCGAACCAGGTCAGGCCGGCAAATTGACGATCAAGGTACAGACCTCGGTCAATGGTGCCGAGCAACGCTGGCAGCATCTGTTTGCGCGGATGTTCGACGGCCAGACTCCGCCAGCGATGGCCATTGATATCCACGATTTCGGCGCGACACCGGGTGTGGTGCGCTTGCGTCTGGAACAAGGCTTCGAGGAAATCGGCCATGACTGACAGTGCACAGCTCCTCCACAAACATAGCTTCGTCGAACTCGGCGCCCGGCAACGGGCAAAAGCCTTGCTTGACGCCGGCACCTTCCGCGAATTGCTCGACCCGTTTCAACGCGTCATGTCGCCATGGCTGTCGCGCCAGGGCGTGGTGCCGCAAGCCGATGACGGCGTGGTGATTGCCAAGGGCAGCATCGGCGGTTTGCCGGTGGTCATTGCCGCCATCGAAGGCGCGTTTCAGGGTGGCAGCCTCGGTGAAGTCGGTGGGGCGAAGATCGCTGGCGCACTGGAACTGGCCGCCGAAGACAACCGCAACGGCACTCCAACCCGCGCCGTATTGCTGCTGGAAACCGGTGGCGTGCGGTTGCAGGAAGCCAACCTCGGGCTGGCGGCGATTGCCGATATTCATGCAGCGATTGTCGATCTGCGCCAGTACCAACCGGTTGTTGGTGTAGTAGCCGGCAGCGTTGGCTGTTTTGGCGGGATGTCGATCGCCGCCGGGTTATGCAGCTATTTGCTGGTGACCCAGGAAGCGCGCCTTGGCCTGAACGGCCCACAAGTGATCGAACAGGAAGCCGGGCTTGAGGAGTACGACTCCCGCGACCGTCCTTTCATCTGGAGCCTGACCGGTGGCGAGCAACGTTTTGCCAGCGGTCTGGTGGATCGCTTTGTCGCTGACGACGTGGCGCAGATTCAGCAGCAGGTCAGTGAATTGCTGCAACAGGGCTTGCCGGCGCAACAACGCAGTCGTCAGGCCGACCTGTTCCTGCAACGGCTGGCCCGACTGGATGCCGAACCGCAAATCGATCCGGCGACGGTTCGCGAACTGTATCAAGGAGAGCGCTCATGAGTTCGTATTCCCTGAGAGGTTTGAGCTGGTTCAACGCCTTGAGCGATGGCGCGAAACCGGTCGAGGGTTTGCCCGCTTCGTTGAAGGTGGCCGACGGTGTGTTGGGTGATCAGCCTGTCCGGTTCATTGCGGTGGTGGCTGATCCCGACAACCGTTTTGTCCGCGCCCGCAATGGCGAGGTCGGTCTGCTTGAGGGCTGGGGCTTGGCCAAGGCGGTGGATGACGTGATCACGGCTGACGTTGATAAACCGCACAAGCGCGCCTTGATCGCGATCATCGATGTGCCGAGTCAGGCCTACGGTCGGCGTGAAGAAGCACTCGGTATTCATCAGGCTTTGGCGGGTGCGGCGGACAGCTATGCCCGTGCCCGATTGGCTGGCCACGCGGTGATCGGTTTGCTGGTGGGCAAGGCGATGTCCGGGGCGTTTCTGGCGCACGGGTATCAGGCCAATCGCCTGATTGCCCTGCGTGATCCCGGCGTGATGGTGCATGCGATGGGCAAGGCTTCAGCGGCGCGGGTGACGTTGCGCAGCGTCGAAGAGCTGGAAGCACTGGCCGCCAGCGTGCCGCCGATGGCGTATGACATCGACAGCTATGCCAGCCTGGGTTTGCTTTGGGAAACCTTGCCGGTGGAGCAGATCGAGCAGCCAACATCAGCGGATCTGGCGCGGGTGACTGAATGCCTGGGCCTGGCGATTGGCGATGTTGGCGCAAGCGGCCGCGATTTGAGCAGTCGCTTGGGCGCGAGCAATCGCGCAGCATCGAGCAAGGTGCGCGAACTGCTGAGAGCGCAGTGGTGAATACGTTTCTGGCCCACGACCTGCTGTGGGGGATGACCCCGGAGCAGTTGCCTGTGGAGGCGCCTGCATGGGTCTCTGAGTCGATCAGCGCGGGGCAGCCAGTGGTGGTTCGGCGCGCGCTGAGTGCGCCGGATCACATCGCGGTCGGGGTGCGTGGGCGGCTGCGTGAGCAGCGCTTTGCAACGGTGATGTCGATCGATGTGATCTCGCGTCGGGTTAAACCGGAAGACCTTTGCCATGTTTCGATTGATCGGGATGTGCCGGCCGTTCACGCCCTCAATCAACTGCGGCCAATGCTGGATGATTGTGGTTGGGTGTGGGGTGTCAGCGGCAGTGCCGGGTTTGAATTGGCCAGTGGTTTTCAGGCTTTGCATGCGCGCAGCGACCTCGACTTGATCCTGCGCGCGCCACAACCGCTCGACCGGTTAAAGGCGCAGGCGCTGGTGAGGATTCTGGACACGGCTGCGTGCCAGGTAGACATGCAGCTGCAGACACCTTTCGGCGCCATCGCCCTTCGCGAATGGGCCGGTCCTGCCCGCCGGGTTTTGCTGAAAAACGCCCGTGAAGCTTGCCTGGTCATTGATCCGTGGGAGCAGGCAGCATGAGCAGCTTGCTGGTGTTCCCGGGCCAAGGCGCGCAGCAGCCGGGCATGCTCCATCGTTTGCCTTGCGAAGCAGTGGTCGAGGCGAGTGACGTGCTTGGCGAAGACGCGTTGCTGCTGGATTCGGTCGAGGCATTAAAGTCGACACGGGCCGTTCAGCTTTGTCTGTTGATTGCCGGCGTCGCAGCTTCACGCCAGTTATCCATGGCGCCGGATTACGTGGCGGGATTGTCCATTGGCGCCTACCCGGCAGCGGTGGTAGCAGGTGCCTTGAGTTTCAGCGATGCGCTGCATCTGGTCAGCCTGCGCGGTGAGCTGATGCAGCAGGCTTATCCACAGGGCTACGGCATGACCGCGATCATCGGTCTCGATTTGTCCACAGTGGAAAGTTTGCTGGCGCAGGTTCATAGCGCCGATACGCCGGTTTACCTGGCCAATATCAATGCTGATAACCAGGTGGTCATTGCCGGAAGCGATGCTGCAATGAAGTCGGTTGCCGAATTGGCGAAAGGTCGCGGTGCCGGTCTGACCAAACGCCTGGCCGTCAGCGTACCGTCGCACTGTCCTTTATTGGACGCGCCCGCTAAAACCCTGGCAGGAGCCTTCGCCAACGTGCAATTGAAAATCCCGACAGTGGGCTACCTGAGCGGCAGCCGCGCTCGGCCCGTCACTAACATTGAAGCCTTGCGCGATGACCTGGCCTTCAACATGTGCCGTGTGGTGGATTGGCGCGGCACGGTACAAAGCGCCTACGAGCGCGGCGTACGTCTACAGATCGAACTGCCACCCGGAGCGGTGCTGACCGGGCTGGCGCGCCGGGTGTTCGAGCAGGGCACCGTCATTGCCTTCGACGGTGCTCGACTCGATACCTTGCAGGCGCTGTTGCGTGAGGAGGGAAGCCGCCAACTTTAGACCTCTGACTCAGGCCTTCGAACAACAAAAACAACATTCGACGATGCACTTTGAGGACAACAACAATGATTATTTATGGTGTGGCGTTTCTCGCCTTTTGTACCCTGGTGGGTATTTTTGTCGGCGAACTGCTCGGCAAGCTGATTGGCGTACCGGCCAACGTTGGCGGTGTAGGTATTGCGATGCTGCTGTTGATCGGCCTCGGCAGTTACCTGAATAAAAGTGGTTGGTTCAAAGGCAAGACAGAGCAGGGCGTGGAGTTCTGGAGCGCAATTTACATCCCGATCGTCGTCGCGATGGCGGCGCAACAAAACGTCTATGGCGCACTCAAGGGTGGGCCGATGGCAATTCTGGCGGGGACGGCAGCGGTGGTTATCGCCTTTGCCTTGGTGCCGGTGCTGGTACGCATCGGCAACAAGGAGCCCGCCTCGGTCATTCCTCCGAAGACGGTAGGGTGATCGCCATGTACGAATCGATGATGAAGGTAATTACCGGTTACGGCCTGATCAGCGGCTTTCTGATTGTCGGCGTGACCATGTGGGTGTCCTACTGGATTTCCAATACATTCACAAAAGGTCGCCTGCACGGCTCGGCCATCGCCATTCTGCTTGGGTTGTTGTTGTCTTATATCGGGGGCGCGCTGACCGGTGGCCAGAAAGGCGTGGTGGACATTCCGTTGTTGTCGGGCATCGGCCTGCTGGGCGGCGCCATGTTGCGTGATTTCGCGATTGTCGCCACGGCGTTCGGTGTCAGTGTCGATGAGCTCAAGCGTGCCGGTTTTGTCGGGGTGCTGGCGTTGTTCGTCGGCGTCGGGACATCGTTCATAGCCGGTGTCGCGGTGGCGATGGCGTTCGGTTACACCGATGCGGTGAGCTTGACTACCATCGGCGCGGGCGCGGTGACGTACATCGTCGGTCCGGTAACCGGGGCAGCGATTGGTGCGAGTTCCGAGGTCATGGCGCTGTCGATTGCGGCGGGGTTGATCAAAGCCATTCTGGTGATGGTGATGACGCCGTTCGTGGCACCGATGATCGGGCTGAACAACCCGCGCAGTGCGGTGATTTTCGGCGGTTTGATGGGCACCTCGAGCGGTGTGGCCGGCGGTTTGGCCGCCACAGATCCGAAACTGGTGCCGTATGGTTGCCTGACGGCGGCGTTCTACACCGCGTTAGGGTGTTTGCTTGGGCCATCGCTGTTGTATCTGATCATGCGCGGGTTGATGGGCTGACATTTTCTGACACCTTCGCGGACAAGCCCCACACATTGGAATGCATTCTCCTGTGTGCGGGCTTGCTCGCGAAATCCGCGATGCGACCTCAAGTCTGCCGATTGGCATACATCCGACACTCTGCCAACAACGCCAGCAAATTCGGATCACGCTCCTTGGCTTTCAAAAACACCACCCCAATGTGCTGCTGCAACCGATACTTTTCCTGCAACGGGATCAGCTTCACCCGGTTCTCATACACCGCTGCAATCCGCCCCGGCAGCAACGCATAACCCACCCCCGAGCTGACCATGCTCAACAGGGTGAAGATGTCGTTGACCTGCATCGCCACCTTCGGCTCGAACCCCGCCTGCTTGAACACCCGATTGCCATCCTGGTGCGTGGCGAAGCCTTGGGTCAGGGTGATGAATGTCTCGTCGCGGACTTCGGCCAGATCGACTTCAGTGCGCTGGGCAAACCTGGAATCCGCCGGTGTCGCCAGGAAGATGTCATCGGAGAACAACGCAATCTGCTCGCAATCCGGGTCGTTCACGCTGTCGTCCAAAGACACCAGGATCGCGTCGACTTCCATGTTCTTGAGCTTGTACAACAGGTCGAAATTCGAACCGAGGATCAAGTCGATGTTGAGTTCGCTGCGGCGGAGTTTCAGGCCCATGATCAGTTGCGGCACGGTCTTCACCGTCAGCGAATACAACGAGCCCAGCTTGAAGCGCTCCGCGGAGAAACCGGCGGCTTCGCGGGTCAGGCGCACGGTTTCAACCACGTCCTGGATCAGCTTCTGCGCCCGTTCTTCCAGCACATACGCGCTTTCCAGCGGCGTCAGGTTGCGGCCTTCATGTTTGAACAGCGGGCAGCGCAGCGCGCTTTCCAGGGAATGAATGGCGCGGTGCACGCTGACGTTGCTGGTCTGCAACTCGGCGGCCGCCCGGGCCAGGTTGCCGGTTCGCATGAAGGCCAGGAACACCTCGAGTTTTTTCAGGGTCAACTCTTCGTCGATCAGCATGGGCATGACTCTTGGTCGAATGGCTCGATTGTGCCCAATTACTGAAAGTGACGCAGGTCTTTGTAGGAGCGGCCGGGCGGCGTTCCGTTTGCTGGCGATTGGCCCTCAAATTTACATTGATCTTGAGGCCGCCATCGCCAGCAAGCCGGCTCCTACAGGGGGTGTGTGCTTTGAAACATTGCGCTTTTACGCTTGAAGCCTGAGCCTTGCGCAATGCTGTAACGAATGTCGAGGTGAGCAACACATGTATCACGGGGAAAGATTGAACGCCTGGACGCATCTGGTCGGGGCGGTGGCGGCAACGGTTGGGGTGGTGTGGATGCTGGTGATTGCCGGCATGGACGGCAGCCCGTGGAAGATTGTCAGCGTGGCGATTTACGGTTTCACGTTGATGGTGCTCTACAGCGCATCGACCGTTTACCACAGTGTGCGCGGGCGCAAGAAAGCGATCATGCAGAAGGTCGATCACTTTTCCATCTACCTGTTGATTGCCGGCAGCTACACGCCGTTTTGCCTGGTGACCTTGCGCGGGCCGTGGGGCTGGACGTTGTTCGGGATTGTCTGGGGGCTGGCGTTGATCGGCATCCTGCAAGAGATCAAACCGCGTTCGGAAGCGCGGATCCTGTCGATCGTGATTTACGCGGTGATGGGCTGGATCGTGCTGGTGGCGGTCAAGCCGTTGCTGGCGGCGCTGGGCACGGCCGGGTTCGCCTGGCTGGCGTCGGGCGGGATTTTGTACACCGTGGGGATTGTTTTCTTTGCCCTGGATCATCGGTTGCGGCATGCGCACGGGATCTGGCATTTGTTCGTGATCGCGGGGAGTTTGCTGCACTTTGTGGCGATTCTGGTGTACGTCCTGTAGACCGCATTGTGGCCATCGCCAGCAAGCCGGCTCCTGCAGGTCATGTGTTGCCCATGATATGTGCGGCAACCACGATGCCTTGTAGGAGCCGGCTTGTTGGCGAAGCCGTACTAGAAGTCGCCCCAAAGCTGCTGGGCCACCGCCAACGCCACCACCGGCGCGGTCTCTGTGCGCAACACCCGAGGTCCAAGGCGAGCAGCATGGAAACCAGCGCCCTTGGCCTGATCAACCTCCGCATCCGACAACCCACCCTCCGGCCCGATCAAGAACGCCAGCGTTGCCGGCTTGGCATGACTCACCAACGGCTCAGCCACCGGATGCAGGACCAGTTTCAATTCAGCCTCGGTCTGTTTCAACCAGTCTGCCAACAACAGCGGCGGATGAATCACCGGCACCCGTGAACGCCCGCATTGCTCGCACGCGCTGATCGCCACCTGACGCCAATGCAGCAGGCGTTTGTCGGCGCGTTCGTCCTTCAGACGGACTTCGCAGCGGTCGCTGAAGATCGGGGTGATTTCGGTGACGCCCAGTTCCGTGGCTTTCTGAATCGCCCAATCCATTCGCTCGCCACGGGACAAGCCCTGGCCGAGATGGATCTGCAACGGTGATTCGACCTGACCGGCGAAGCTTTCATCGATCTGCACCACGACGCGCTTCTTGCCGACCTCCACCAGCGTGGCGCGAAACTCATGGCCCGAGCCGTCGAACAATTGCAACGCATCGCCCTCGGCCATGCGCAGCACGCGGCTGATGTAATGGGCCTGGGCCTCGGGCAACTCGTGCTCGCCGGTGCTCAGGGGGGCGTCGATAAAGAAGCGGGACAGTCTCATGCTGGGTCTCTGAAAATTGGCTTTTGTGGCGAGGGGGCTTGCCCCCGTTCGGCTGCGAAACAGTCGTAATTCTGGCGATGCGTTTTAGCTGGACAGACGCGGTTGTCGGTTTTTGGGCTGCTTCGCAACCCAACGGGGGCAAGCCCCCTCGCCACAGATAAATCCACTCACCACGGGAACTGCGTTGGTCTTTAGCCCGGATCGCGGAAGCCGGGGTGGAAGTCTTTCGGCACCGACACGCTGACGCTGTCGCGAGTCGCGATGTCGATCCCTTCACTGGCCACTTCCGCCAGAAAGTCGATCTGCTCCGGCGTGATCACGTAAGGCGGCAGGAAATACACCACGCTGCCCAACGGACGAAGTAAAGCACCTCGCTCCAGTGCATGCTGGAACACCTTCAAGCCGCGACGCTCTTGCCACGGGTAAGCTTCCTTGGTCGCCTTGTCCTTGACCATCTCGATGGCCAGCACCATGCCGGTCTGGCGCACTTCCGAGACGTTCGGGTGATCGGCCAGATGTGCGGTAGACGAGGCCATGCGCTGTGCCAACGCCTTGTTGTTTTCGATGACGTTGTCTTCTTCGAAGATGTCCAGCGTCGCCAATGCCGCCGCGCACGCCAGCGGGTTGCCGGTGTAGCTGTGGGAATGCAGGAAGGCGCGCAGGGTCGGATAGTCGTCGTAGAACGCGCTGTAGACGTCTTCGGTCGTCACGCAGGCCGCCAACGGCAGGTAACCGCCAGTCAGGGCCTTGGACAGGCAAAGGAAGTCCGGGCGGATGCCGGCCTGTTCACAGGCGAACATCGTCCCGGTGCGGCCGAAGCCGACGGCGATTTCGTCGTGGATCAGGTGCACGCCATAACGGTCGCAAGCTTCACGCAGCAGCTTCAAATAAACCGGGTGATACATGCGCATGCCGCCAGCGCCCTGGATCAGCGGCTCGACGATCACCGCCGCGACGGTGTCGTGGTTCTCGGCCAGCGTCTGCTCCATCGCGGCAAACATGTTCCGGGAATGTTCTTCCCAACTCATGCCTTCCGGGCGCAGGTAGCAATCGGGGCTCGGCACCTTGATGGTGTCTAGCAGCAGCGCCTTGTAAGTCTCGGTGAACAGCG
>Ga0255334_1000607_pt1 | contig 25383 bp, 23 predicted proteins | sample EtOH5_35cm_T3_12_FD_202080 | JGI IMG/M metagenome (GOLD analysis project Ga0255334, IMG submission 202080) | Sandy soil microbial communities from University of British Columbia, Vancouver, Canada - EtOH5_35cm_T3_129 | ecosystem: Engineered > Artificial ecosystem > Sand microcosm > Unclassified ... | reverse complement strand
CAAACGGACCGGCAAAGTACAGTATGCCGTACCCGTGCGGGTTGTGCTCGCTGTCCATCTCACCCACATAGGCAACAGGTTGCGCCTCTCTCAAAGGACGCCTTCCGACGATTGCAGCCAGGCGATCATCAGGCACGCGACCGCTCGCCCTGGCAGACTCGATCACGTGCTGGCCCGCACGATAGAGCCAACGCCAGTCACGGCCCCATGCCGCCGGATTGGCCTTGTCGAGAAAGAGGCAGTGGGGCTTCCAGAGGCGCTCGTCGCCCAGAATAGCATGCAGTCGCCTGCAGGTATTGCCCAATCTATACAGAGTTGCCTTGGGCATCACCAGGGCAATGTGCCACAGCAGTTCACCGGCGAGCACGCTCAGTTGGTCCATCTCCTAAAGTGCCGCCACCTTTCGAATGACTTACGTACAAGGTCAGATTTTTGTTTTTTGAAAGGGGCCTTCCGTTCAGGAAACAGGTCCTGCTCTGGGATTGGTCTCTCTTCTGCGCAACAATAACGGTATCGCGCAAACAAAGCAAAAACAAGTCCAAAAAGAGTCCTTGGTCGTGTGTCCAACATCACACATGTTTGGGTCGATGCGACACCCGACCGGCCTTGTCGGCTTGCATTGAAAATGCCCACCTATGTGTTTGCCCTCTCCTTTTCTATTGGTCCCTTTCAACTATGTAAATGAACGACCCTAGATTCGGTCGGTTGGAGCACCGTGAGTGCATCTGCCAAGACCGCAGTCGAGGGCCCGTTTCCATCACGCCCACGGTTGGCATCTCTGTCCTATTCAACGCTGACCAACAGCTATCCGACTAGGTTGTCTCTCTATCAAATTCGTACTCGGCATCTCTATTGCCTCTCTGTAAATCGTGGTCCTCAAAGACGAGCATTATAACATGGCCCCTTTCGAGAGGGACAAAAGTGAAATAGCGCAAAATCAACAAACGCACAGTCTCGAGTGCTCAAACAGACTAGATACTGTCAACAACCAATATGTTTCGACTCTCTACACAATCCAAGTGGCAGGGGTGGGGTGCCGCCAATATGAGAAAGATGGCCACAACTCGTGCTTGCCCCTGTCGAGTGCGCTCAGTCTGTGCCGCCAAAGGTGGAACTCGGAATCACCTTTTTCGATGCACGTGCTTGGATAGTCCGAGTGTAGCAAATTCTAGCCAATGGCACTAGTGTTGGGATATCATTGTCCATCTTGCTCAAGTATACCTCTAGTCGTTGGCACTGTATTGTATGTGCAAACGCCAGCGCAGCGAGAACCTCCTATGCATGCCTCATCTGTACAGGCAACCTGTGCGCCTCGTGTGGATGATTTGCCAGACGAGATCACCTGTATGATCCTGCGTCACGTGCTCCCCTTGTGGAGGCCTATGGCGTCGCAAGCCTGCAGCGCATGGATGCGCTGTGCGATGGAACTCGAGCGCGACCAAGTCCGTGCCCAGGAAAAGAGCGATGGCCCACGACGGCCAGTGTACAGTGTCACGCGCCTTACCACGGCCACCGTCGAGAGCAAAGAAGTATTGTCACGTCCCCGTGTCGTCTCGTGGCTTCTCGATACCCAAGGCTATCCCCATAGAGCGTGGCTCATCGAGGCTTCCGCCCGTTGCGGCCTCATCGAGACAGTGCACGCGATTGTCGCCCACGAGGCGCACAAAGAAGGCATTGGTGGCGTGCTGGGCCTGCTCGATGGCGGCGTCCTGGCCAACATTGCTCTCCACTGCGGAGGAGTCTCTACGTTGCGCACGTTGTGCAACATGTACAGGATCAAGCGCCTCGACAGGCGCAACATGGCATGGGCAGTGACCGTCGCTGTCGTGGCGGGCGACGTGCAGCTTTTGCAGTTTCTGGCGCGCATGCACTGCCCCTATGACATTACGACCGCCATCGCTGCTTGTATCATGGAGGATGCGCAAACGTGGCGCCTGTTTCGTATTTCATCTGACATGATCGACTATGCCGCTGACATTGTCCAACGAGCGGCGCACTGCCGTCAACTGTCCCACGACGACACCTACGGGTGCCTGCTCACGCGCATTGTCATGGTCATCAACCATCATAACGCACACTCGCCGCGCGTGCTGGTTGCAGGCCTGCTCGCTGATGGGGTGCGATTTGCTGCCGAAACGTGCAGTCAAGGAGCCCATACCTTTGACCCCGGCACTGATCTGCGACGAGGGTACTTGAGTTATGATTACAACACAGGCCTGCTGGATTTGCATAGCGCGCCCACTGCATGCTGCACCTCAGCGGCGGCGCCCAGCGGCCGTAGAGAGCATTGGATCCACGCTGAGACGTGGGGTTTCAGAGGTAATGGTGGCGCCGGTTGCGATCGATCAGACTGTTCGCTGTGGCACTGCTGTGGCGGCCGGGCTCTCGACAATGTGTATGACCCCGACACTGTGGGCAATGCATCGGTGGCAGACAGCATTTGGATTCCGCCCCTCCTTCAGCGCTGGCAACAGCGCGTACCTGACCTGCGGCTTTTGTTTCGGTACCCTATATCTCTTGGTGAAATCGCGTAACATTGACCATATGCATACATGTGCAACGCCGCCTCCAGGGTAAATCGACTGTCTTTGGATGAACGGATCAGGCACAACGAGGAAAAGGCCCAACAGAAGCAGAGGGCCATCGATAAACGTGGGCGTGCGTCGCCCATCCGCAAGGACCAGATACGCGCACAACGCCAGGAACAGCGCACCCGACGTCGCCGGGGCCACTAGACACTCGGGCACATGAGGTTAATTTCGTGCCTTGCATAGGGAAAGAGAAAACCATCCTTGTTTTGTGCACATCAATGACAACAGTGGTCTAGAGCATGAACCTGTGCGCCGCAGCAATGGCGCAAAACAGGGCCGGCAGGGAATGGCCCTTGGGCACAACCGAAAACACCAACGACCCAGTGTTTACATCTCGCAGGGGGCACGAATCGAAAGGCACGAGAGCCAACTCGACCGCGTCATTATCAGTGTGGCCATTACTGTCACTGCCGTGCGTTGACTCGGGTGCACGAGTGGATATCCATGCGGCGGCTGCCTGCGCGGGTTCGTCAATGTCGTCGATGACCATACGGGCCAGGATGCGCGACGAGTGATCGATACGATAGAGGCGTACATAAGCCACAGACTTGTAAAAGAGCACGCTCTCACCACGGGCGACGTTACCGCACCACAGCCCTTCGTGGGCAAAACCCGATGGATGGTAATGAATACCATAGCCATTGGGCTGGGAATCCGTTTCGACAGTACCCCACTGGCCGCAATACTGGGACCCGTCGGGGTGAGCATAGAGGGCAAATCCGCTCACTCTTTGGCCATCCCACTCGCCTTCGATGGTTCTGCCGTCGTGGAGGCTGATCTTGACCCAGCCGGTTTCGCACATCACGTCGCCCTCGTATACCGTACCTGTTTCGGCATTGCGCACCGTGCCCCTGGTACCCCGACAGCCATCGGTCCATTCGCACGCGTACGAGTCGCCCGAGGGATCGGTCAGTGTGCCGTGCCCGTGGTACTCGTTCCCTTGCCAGTGGCCCACATAGATGTTGTCCTCGTGATCGATGGATTTGCCGATGCCATTAATGGCTCCCTCTGCGACGTTGCCCTCGCAATAGAGCCCTCTCTCGCTATCATAATAGCGTGTGGTGCCATAGCGTAGCTTGCCCCGATGCCACAGGCCCTCTAGCCTGTCGCCCGTCGAGATACGGTACGACAGGGTGCGCCCGCGCATGGCTTCTATGCTGTGCTCCAGGGTATGGCCCAGTGTGGCCGTTTCGTGGGCCTCTGTTTGCAGAAAGCAATGGGCATTGCTTGGAAACAGATCGCCGCAAGTGCGCGCACCCCCACGAAAGCAAACGCGTGTGACCACGTCGATCGTAGTCGTATTGAGAGGAAGGGGCACCTCTTGCCGGTCCACTCTGGGTGGTGCCTCTGCGATGATATGAGGGACAAATGGTCCCGTATAACAGAGTATGCCGTATCCGTGTGGGTTGTACTCGCTGTCCATCTCGCCCACATAGACAATCTCTCCTAGGTCCTGCTCTTTGATCGGGTGCTGGTTATCGGTGACCCATACGCCGCAACTGCGCGTTTTGTGTGTCTCGATGATGCGCTTGCCGATGATGGCCATGGCGCAATCAGCGGGCGCACGACCGCTAGCCCGGCGAGATCTGATAATGCGACGACTCGCTTGACATAGGCAGCGCCAGTTGCGGCCCCACCGGGCAGGGTCGGCCTCGGGAGAGAGGCCGCAGTATCGCTTCCATAGGTGGTCGTCGCCCAAAACGATGTACATGCGCTTGCAAGTGCTACCCCATTTGGATAGGGTCGCCTCGGACATGTCGATGGCGATGCGGCACAGCAGTTCATCGGCCAATACACTAAACGCATCCATTGCGGCGCCTTGCATTGCTGCGCCTCTGTCTCGCAAGTGATAGTTACCGACGACCTTGCACACCTTTCTGATGCGTATATCCACCAAAAATAACATGTTTGCAAGGGAGTTTGACTCGATTGGTCTATTCGACCTGGTAATGTGTCAAGAACAAACAAGCCAACATGCGATCCATGGGAGGGCGTCTCGCGTGCGTGTGTGTGTGTGTGTCTGGTATACAAACGTGGACGTGCTCTTGCACAGTCTGCTCATGGATTCTGTTCGGCCCATGGGCCGCAACGTATTATTGTGGCCATGCATCCATTTTCTGTTGGTTCCTCTTCAATTGCCGATGAAGCGGCAATATCAGACAACGAGCGTCTCTTACGGTCAGGGCTAATAATACTGTTGATGGCTGGCAGCTTGGCGGTGACCGACTCGTCCATGCTTATGGGTCGGACGACTTGGCCGCGACTCTGGCCCTAAGAGAAATGGTTTCTTTTCATGAAACATGTGGGAAAAGCAGTTGCACAGTGATCGTGCTTCACTAGAGCACGCTTTGGACCAACTGCTGCGATTATTCGGTACTCTGGCCTCGCAAAGACGACACGTTTTGTGCTCGCTTTGATTGCATGTCGTGCTGTCCCACGCACAGTTTGAGTCATAGTTGGGTTAATTCGAGCCGGCCAGCCATTGAGGAGTACCAGTCGCCTCGAGTGATCCGCATGACGCGATGAACCACGGGCTCGACTCTCTGATAAAAGCGTCCGGACGCGCCGGTGCGGCGGCTGAATTGCAGTTGCGATCCATATCATGAGATGGGCCTTGAGCGTCTGTGGACGCAGAACAAATGCTGCGCTCCGCAGATGGTACAGCATCGAGCACGCCTGGCACATATTGAGAATGGGTGCCGGTTAGGTTCACACGCGATGGCCAAGAGTCTGGCCTGCACGAGTGGGCGATCCCGGCAAGGGGCACACCACAGACTCTTTGCTCATATCAAACATCCGTACCGAAACCGTATCGTACTGAATCGAAAACATCCGTCTGTGGTGTGCATCCAGGACATCCTCTGTGGTGGCACACCAGTAGACGTATACATGTTGGGGGCATCACGGGCTTGGCAGCGACATACCGTTAGAGTTACGAACCACCGAGTGCGCCGCCTTATGGTCTGTCGGGCAGGTCCATCACATTCCTCCCTATATTGTTCTCATGGCGCTCATTCCAGTGGTCACAAGACCATTTGTATGGTCACAATATATGAGCAATGTATGCCAGCAGAGCCCAGGTATGGGGGTACTGACCATTCTGCAATCCGCAAATCCTATGCGCAAAAAGGCAGGCACTCGAGAGTGCTGCCGTTCTCCAAAGGAAAACCTAGCAGAAAATTAAAAAAAAGATCAAATAAATTTTCGCGAAATTATTCCTGTAACAATTTCATTTTCACCATGAAAAGTAAATAGCATTTCCCCGCCAATGGCGCTGCGCTGATGTGGGAAAAGCACCGCGGAGGGATCTCGACACGCGATACCTCCCGCGCCTTTGTGAGAGCATACAAGAGAGTGGGGAGAGGCGTTGCTTTGGTAGTGGCCAACGCTGGCCCTTCTATCTCTTTACGAAATCTGTTCATGATATCCCATCATGTTTGGGTGAATCCCCATTGTGTCTGAGAGACTGGCACTGTCACTCTCTCAGACACCGCCGCTCGTCTCTAACGCTATCCAACGGCTAGCCAATTGACTCGTGTGCCAAATCAATTCTTGGCAACTCCCATAACGTCTAGATAAAGTGGCCTTTTTCTCAAGTGATGCCGAACAGGGGGATCCTCAGCTAAAGCTACAAGGTCCCTCCCCCCTGCCATCACAGTGGTTTGTCCGTAGCAGTGGCGGTCCCATGACAAACGAGTGGTCAGTGCAGCGCTCTTGATGTGCTCGCGAGATCGCATGTCCAAAACCGCCTTCTTCTAGGTGATGGGATTAGTCGTCTTGGTACGATTCAAAGATGAGGCAAGTGCCCATGTAGTAGTAGTAGTAGTAGTAGTAGAGTAGTATAGGGGCGGTAGATTGTCACGCGACAAACTATTAGACCATCACAACAGTCTTGCTATACTCATAAAGGTTCGTCTCGTACGCTGCAGTAGGGCCACCTCTGTAGGTGCTTATGGCGGTCGGCTGCTCGCGCATGTCCAACGCCAGGGTTGGTCACTGGCACAGGCCATGTCGATATCATCGCGTGCATTCTTGCCGAGGTCACATTCCTACAAATAGCTTTGCTGCGACCTCATTTGCCCATCAGTATTTTTATAGAGTTTTTTTTACATTTGCACAGACATTCACGCCTATGCCGACAGAGGCCATTTTCTGTTGAAAGAATATCGTTCAAGTCACTCGCAAACCAAAGTCACCCCTCATCGAGTACAACCATGCGCCGCGCACCCATGCTTTTGAACCGTTCAAAGGCGTGCGCGGTCGGAATCCGCACATTAACGACCACTCCTCCCAACTGCCCGCTCGTGAACAAGGTGCTCTCGTGCCCGTATTAAGCGTGTGTTATTATCCTGTCATAAACACAATTGTTCTACCTAGCCAAAAGTGGCCGCTACCGACGCCAAAGAAGAGAACGACGACTTTGAGAGGTTCCTTCCCATAGGGGCTTGTGTCGGCTCATTCACTGGCGTTTGGCTCGCGTTGGAATGCGAATCCGTTCCGATCGCAATCATGCTTGCGGGATTCTTGGGTGGCCTTGCTGTCAACATGAGCGTCGCCGCCGTTTCCAGTATCTCAAGTACATTTCTCGTCATCGTGCATTTCAGCTGCACATAGCTTATCACTCTTTTTCTTTATGGTAAAGCAATTCCCCATTGGGACGCGGACGCGGCACGCCAGAGGGACCATGAAAGGAACAACATCAACGATGACGATGCTCGCAAACACGGCGTTCCTCTTTCCGTGCAACTTACTGGAGAACGTCCTGGAGGGGGAGGAACGGTTGCACGTCATCACATTGCTCGCCATCACAAAAAGCAAGGTCGCTAGTGCCACCAACAGTCTGTACCGTCTCGATTGTATGCTGCATCATGTGTTCATAAACGATCTCCTGGGCCACGAGGGCAGATACCGTCGCAGGTTGTGATTACTCGTACTTTTGATGGCTGGCGCCTTTACCCATTTCGGCAGCGACGGCAGCAGCGGCGCGTCACAACAGGAAACCAGGGTGCAGGCTCCATCGTCCTTTCCAAAAGAGAGACCGAAAGAGGACCAAAACGCACTCATGCTGGCATGCACCTCTTTGGGTGTGACGAACGTTTCAAATGCGTTTGTACATGTGTCATTCCAATGACCGCCCGGAGCACTGTCTCTATCGATGGAAACATGAACGTCACCCCCAGAATCGCTCTCTTGGACCGCCCCTACCCATCAGGTGACCTGTTCTTTTGTGACCGCTCAGCATCGTAGATTCGTACGCGGTCCGTCTGGGGTGTGTGTTTCACACATGTCAACAATCATGTGGTCAGCCGAGATGTGCCAATTGCGCACGCGCACATGCACACACTGACGATGGTGTACGTTTTGCTGTTTCCACTAAATGCGGCCTGCGATGGGCCAACGCCCGCATCTATGATCCGGCCGTTCACGAGAAGGGCAAGCTGTCAACCTTTGCACGCCTGCACAAGTGGGTAACAATATGATGATTTCCTGTGAGTGCGTGCGTGTGTATGTGAATGCATCATAGTTGAGCAAGACAAGGCGCGAATTGGAGAACGGAAACCGGTCCACACTGCCAAACGCGAACCGATCCGTTCCCCTCTGCTGGCGCTTCCCTTTGAGGACCGTCGTGATCCTCCAGGGGATCGCCAGAGAACAGCTGTACGAAAAACTCATCGATATGCACGTGCTGGACTGGCTGTCGGGCAATCTTAATCCCTGATGGATTGCAACGGTCCTTAAAGAGACATGCTCGTGCCTGGATAAATCTTTCTCTTGTAAAAGAGGCCCAAACCATCAAACAGCACCACACGCCATACATGTCCCTGCGCACGATCGGGTCGCGTCTGCGTGCCGTCGCTTGTGACAGACAATCATGCGTCAACTGTCCGCAGCCGCACATCTCTTATATTGCTTGACAGTAGGCAGCGAAACCGGTTTGCCACTGTCTGGAAGCGGCCGGCTCAGCTGCGATGGCTCAAGCTGAGGGAAATGCTCCATCGCTTTTACGAAAGCACCGGAAAAAGGCAATTGCCCAGTGATCGTGCTCAACCCGAGAACGCTTGGGCCAACAGCAGGAATGTGAACATCAACATTCCGTACAACATTGTGGTTTTCGGTAAATGAGGGTCTCTTGCGCTCGTTTTGAGCATAAAATCATGATGCTTCACGCACAGTTTGAGCGGTAGCTGATCCGGCTCAAGCACCGCCAAATCCGTCTCTGCGCCGTTTAGCCATTAAAGGGCATTGTTGCTGTTCGGTCTTGAAACATGACCGGCCTCTGGGTTCAACGGGGATCACCATTCATTCTAGGCGAGAACACCCATATGGCGATCATGCGGGATTCTCATGAGTGGGAGGAAAGCAACTCTTTACTATTCATTCTCAAGTCCAAAGCAAGAGGGGCGAATCAAAACAGGTGATTGAGATTGCACGGTTCACTTGGATGACCGTCGATCAGCGTTGCACGGGTAAAGGCCACGCGCATGTCAGCCACCAGTGTGTCAAAGGTACCGCTGGAGCACGAGAGAAAGGTATCGATGGCCGTGCGATAGGCCGGCGAGAGCCACTTGTAAAAGGGTCCTCTCTCCCAAACGGCCTTCCAAAAGAGGCGCACCAGGGGCGTGTCTTCTGTTGGCAGCAAGGTCCCCGGCCAAGGCTTGACTTCGTGCCATGTGCTAGATGTGATGCGCTGCCCTGCGAGGGCGCCATACGGACACCCTGGGGCAATCTCATAATCGTATACCCCTGTGCGCGTACCGCACCTGTACATCTGTCTCACCCTGTCGCCGTTGGGGAGCACCATCAGGATCGGTCCATTTAGAGAACCGAGCGACGTCAGCGAGCCAAAGATCGCGGCGCCTTTCGTCCCTATAGCGCGCAGGGTGTGCGGCGCATTGCCCCTCGTCACCGTCACTATGGAGGAATCAGTACGGCGGTTACGCACAGCGCTGACGGTCGGACCCGAGCGTGCTCTGATGGTGCACCCCAACATTCGGTCAGCACTCGGCGGCCAGTAGAATCCCACGCGCGATCCATCCCTGGTCGTAGTCTGCACGGTGCGTATGGCACTAAAGATCGATTTACGGATGTCGGCGTCCTCAACAAAGACATGCTCTAGATGTGCGCCCGGTACGACCGGGTCCTGATACCATGAACGAACCATCCGAGCGCGCTCAAGAGACGATGGAAATGACAGGCCAGTAAAGGATTCATCGTCAGTTTCGGGCGCATCCGTATCGACGCTGATGCCATCGGACGAAAAGGAGAGTACGGTGCCGACAAACTTGTTGTCGTACCGCATGCCTGCGTCGCATAGGGTGTAGTCAGCCACGTGTGTGGTCCGGGCCATCGTCGTGTAGGTCAGGGCTGCCGTGACCTTGACCACATATCCGTGAGGCCGCCCATCGACAAAGTCGCCGCGCAGCATCTCTTGGTATCCGGGTACCAAGGTGCCCGCCCCTGTGAACCCCGAGTCGGATTTGATTGTGACTGCGTGCGCCTGGTAGAGCCAGCGCCACGTCTTGCCCGCCATAAAGGCGCCCACAAAGGGGGCCGGCGCGCGTAGTAGGCCATCCTCCAAAAGGGTTTGGTTCATACTGCGCACCACGTCGGTGGCATATGCGCGGATGGCCTCTGTAAAGGCCAAAGAGTGCGGCAGCGGTTCGCACGCGGCCGCAGCTTCAGGGGACCACGGGACAAGTTTGCCGCTCTTTTCGTCTTTGTGTTTGGTGGGGTGATCGATATAGACCGACGCATGGTCTCGGGTAAACCACACGCGCCACAGGTACTCGGTGTGGGCGACAAAGGACAGGGTTTGGCAGGTCAAAGCTAGAGAGACTGCGGCGCGCACCGACAGGTGCTCTGCCACCTTGACGATCGTGTCGTGGTCGAGACCTACAAGACCCTTGTTCATCGTGTGCGCGTATAGCGCTTATCGGACAATGCACACTTGTTGCCGCCGTCCGTGAACGGTCCGATAACGAGCGATTGGTGCGCCCACCCCTTTCTCTGTTGAGCAGGATCGCCGACCGCCACACGATTGTTTGCGCCACGTTTTTGGGCGCATGGGAATCGAATCGGCGACTTTGAATTACGCGTTTGGACCAGTTGGGTGTGTGTGTGTGGCGTGGGCAAAGGCTGCCGTTTCCATAGACATGGCGTACCCAGGCCAGTGGCGGAACGGCGCAAAGACGTCCCAACGGCGACACCCTGGCGCGCAAACGAGTGTAGCGACCGCAGTTTGGACAAAGACTCTACGGTTCTCAGGTACCTGCTATTTGGACCCGCAGGCGTGCACGTGGTCGACACATGCAACCTCGGCTCGGATACGATTTACAAACGGTTCCGTAGAGTCTGCCATTTCCCTCCCCCTCCCCTGTGGTATAATGCGTTCCCATCGACGGGTCGCAGCCATGTGTTTGGGCCGACTCTCTCGATCTCAGTCATAAGCAATGTTTATGCGCATAGTGACAGAGGCTCGTTTGAGCCAAAGGATTGGATGAGAGTGGCAAACAAATTCTCATACTAAAAGAGCCAAGCCATGACCTCAAACCCGGAAAAGACGATAAAGTCGTCGTCGCCGTCTATCCACCCTATCATACGTATGCGCGGCAGTTCGCCGGGAACGGACATGGGGCATGCATGAACGTGAATATGATCCCCCCACGGGTGCGCCGTCCGTACGTGCCTCTCCAATGCTTCGGCCCGCAAGTCTTGCGCATCACGGCGGGTCCTTGCGCTCACCTGAGGCAGCATGTGGTTTACGAGGACCACCGGTTCAGAGGCGGTGGTCGGCTGTTCTCTCGGTGGTCGGCCAATGACCTTTAGCCACATGTTGTGGTGATAACCTGGCGGCATGACGCGAATGGCGTCGTCCAGACTCTCCTGGAGTATGGGGCGTATCCCGATGTAGCCCAGGGTAACGAGCCCCACCCAGTGCCACAGGGCAATGCGCTCGCCGTCCCTCTGCGAGATGGGCCGTAGCCGCCCTCGACCCTCGCCCGAGGGAGGCACGATCACCCAATGGCGCAGTGGACGGCCGGCACCCATGGCATGCTCTGACGGATCGGGGCCACCCCGTCGAGGGTCGAAATCGAGCACTGGCAGCCGTGCCTGTAGGGTGTCGCACACTGTGTCAAATGGCACAACCACACGTATGCACGTATCCAACAGTGACGCAGGCTGGTAGGAACGTGAGTCGGTTCCTCTTGAACCACCGTGTGGTCCGTCGTCGCGCACAAAGGCTCCAAAGATACGCGAGTGCGGGAGGTGCTCGAGTATCCACGCGATGTTGTCTGCAGAGATGGCTCCGCGCCGCCCAACGGCATCGTTGTCTGTAGGAGCGATTTCCCTGTTGTCGTTTGATGCAGCGTCCATCTGTGCACACGTACCTTTGCCTTGTGCTTTTCCGCCACATGGAAACAGCGCCGGTGACCGCAGAGGAAAAAGTATGGTCGTGTCGGCAGCGCGAGTCTCTGCACACGCACCTGACAGCTGCGGGACTCGGTGCCATTGGGAATGGGTTTATGACACTATCAATGACGGTGTAACATGGATGGTTGCATTTCGCCGGGTTTTACGGCGCACCGGATCAAGGAATTCAAGGCGCATTATAAAGTGCCGTTACTAATCCAGGCCCAGTGCCATGAGGACGAGGCGGGCCAGGAAGATGACTAGGGCCGCGATTTCATAGAGTTGACTGATTCCGTCGCAATAGACGGCGTGATGGCGTACCATCATGTGAGATTGTTTGCCTAGCACCGTGCCCTGCGCAAGAAGCAGAGCGGAACTCGTGCGCAATCAGCCAACAAATGGATTGAGAAAGTCTATTTTCAAACAACTCTACAAATCGCGGCCCTAGTCATCCTTTAGGGCGACGACGCGGGAACCAAGGTGGCGGCCACATCGCGAAATAGTCGAATGGCCGCCTTGACTCGGGCGACGATCCACGCATGAGCGCGCACCAGACCGACATCATCGCCAGAAACGTGACTTTGGTAGAGAACGAGGTCGGTGCGGTCTGAAAGACATAGGGTGCGAGCGTTGCGTGCCACCAACGGATGGACCCCATCGGAGATACTACTGGTGCCTTCCACAGAGTCGATGGGGATTGTCTTTAGGGCGTCGATCAGGATGGCGCGTGGCGATCCAGCCTTGGGCGGGCCGGCGTCGGCATGATATGGTCCTTGGACGATCACGGCAAAGTGGGCGCTCGCTGCTCCCGATGACTCGCCGACCAGGTGCGCATGGGCAACGATCTCGGGCAGATCGTGCACATTGACCGACCGTACCGAGTTGAAAGCGCTGTTGAGGTGGTGGCTCAAATACCAGTTTGTGACGACCGGGCCGGCCGGATCGATGGGGCCCTCGCCGTCCCGTAGGGATTTCTCTGTGTCCCCGAAGAGAGCCTCGGTCATGCGTTGCTGGCACCAGTGCCCGTTGAGATGCGCACCGGTTGCGGGGTCAACGGGCCCATAGGCGCCGCTGACATATGCCAGATAGGATTCAACACGCGAGGCCATCTGGTCGGCCGTGTCGCCCATCCGCCCGAGTATCAGGGGCGGACAGTCACCATCATAAAAGCCCTTTGCCCCTGCGGCAACCACATTCTGCGATACGTACCCGCGGTCGGCCATCCATGCACGCTCGCGCTCGAGCAAAGTGTTGACATTGGAGCGATCAGAGACAAGGCGCCAGTCGTGTGTATCCATTTCCATCGGATCGTCTTGGCAAGTTCTCGTGTGGGCGCCCGGTGGATCGAAAAACAGTGGCAAATCAATGGTGTCAGAGCCCCTTGAGTACTTTTGGTTGGTCACCGTGATCCTCCCCGATGACCATACGACAGACAGGCGCGGAGCGCCCGGGCGGACTATAGTGAGTGCCATGCTGCACAGTTCGGCAACCCTCGACTCGCCGGTCCATCTCCAGTGTCTGTGAGCGCTCTTGCCGTTGTCGGGCACTATGGTCCATCCGCGTCGGGCAAGGGCATCAGGCAGGGCGTCCAATTCAGCATAGCGCGCGGCGGCAAATTCAGGCCAGTCGGTGACCGCGGCATCGCTCTGTATCAGGTCTGTCAGGAACCTAACGGTGGCGGCTGCGGTCCACATGCGCGATTCCCACCCACCGCCAATCTTGAATCTTCTTTCGGGGACACATAGGGAACCGTCGATGGCCAAAAGCCGCCGCGCGTTTAAAAGCACCAGGGGTCCTATGTGAGCACCGAGCAGGCCGTGGTCGGTGGGTGACTGCCTTGCAAAGACGATTTCGATCGTAAAGATGAAACGTCGTGCGCCATCGCTGCAGTAGAGCAGCGTCCTGGGATTACCGTCTGCGTCGTCGACCACGGCATGCACCACGGCCCCTATAGCAGAGATGACATCGATACAGGCAGTGATGTCGACCCTTTGACAATCACGGCGCTCGCGCAATGCATGCGTTGCCATTGTGCCCCGACGTTCTTGCGGCTCCCTTTCGTCCTCTGCCGCAGATGGGGCGATATGCCTGTCTGCAGCGGCAACCAGTCGGTCGGGCCAGTCATTGGCGCGGTCGTCGAGCGAGGGGAACGAGGAAATGATCTCGTCGACCTGCGCGTCCCTCTCCTCGCGCGCCTTGGCCACATTGCGGTCAGAGCGTGCACCGGCCACCGCGCGCAGGAACGAACCCGCCACATCAATCGGTTGACTTTTATGATGATCCATTGCTGCGTCGGGTTTCGTCCTCGTCGTCGATACCGAAAAAGTCAGGCCTTGCACAACGCTGCGCGGCGTCCACTCGGCCCCGAGTCGACAAAAACGTATCGCCAATAGAATTTGTTCTTTCCGCACGTCTCGCAGATAACCGCTTGGTTGGTGCCCAATTTCCTGCTGCGCGCAAATACGAAAACGACCGCCATGGATGGTTCGATCGTAATGTGGAACTTCAGACCGTGCACAGCGTTTGCTGGTGGATCGAGTACGATTCGTGCAGGATCAACGAAAAATGAAACGCACGCGTTTGCGTCCCGTTGATAAAGCAGCTGGCTCGCGACAAGGTCTTTGGGCTTCAAAATGGCAGTTGGTTGGTTAGCTGCCCAACTGCCAGACACACTTTTCGGTATTGCCTTGGACATTATTATGTACTAGTTAGAGGGAACGGATCAGGGCCTCGATCCATTCGGCAACCTCGATCTGACCCTCTTTGCGGGCGCGCTCGGCAACTGCGGCGCGGTTCCATTCAAAGCCGCGCGATTCAAACCATTCAAGCACAGCGATGTGACCCACGGAGGCGGCCCACATGCTCACGGATGTGGCAGCGCCGGCATTCCACACCCATCCGTTGGCCATGAGCCACTCGAGAATGCGCACGTCGCCCTTGTGCGCCGCTCCCATCCACGCTTCGTTGCGCTCACTGTCGACATCCTTGTTGACGAGCCACTGGAGCATCTCAATGCACCCGCCATAGGCCGCTGATGACCACACAAAGTAAAACGGATACTCGTGAGCGTAGAGCCACTTGAGCGCGTCCAGGTGGCCGCGTTCGGCGGCCTTGGTAACGAGGCACTCGACGTACTCGCCCGTGTTTTCCCCACCGGGCACAATGTCCCACCGCTCGTGGATGTGCTCAATCAGTTCTAGGTGATTGCGCTTGGCCGCGTTGGCGCTCGCGTAGCCCAAGCTATTCGCTGCACTATCGGAAAGATCCAGCGCGAGCGGATCGCGCCCCTTGGCGACACACGCGCGCTCATAGATCGAGTCAAAGAAGATCCTGTCACCCGACTTGCCCGCCGCACACAGCAAATGAAATCCCAGGCAGCGTTCGCCCTTGGACGTGCGCGCGTCGCTGCCAAACGTATCCACGAGCCACTCGATCGCATCCGAGCGGCCGTGCATGGCAGCCCGCTCGTAGATGGAACGCTCCAGGCGTTGGGACGTTAGGTAGCCCTCGCGGTTGAGCCACTTGAGCACATCGATCCGACTCGCTCCTGCAGCGGCGGCGGCGATCCGCACCACGCGCAGCACGTCCTTGCGCAGGTCGATAAGGCCTTGAGAGCACATCCATTCGAGCACGTGCACGTGGCCGTGGCGTGACGCCGCCTGGTCAGTGCATGACGGCAGCATCGCGCCCCGCTCATGAAAGTAACGCACCAGGCCGAAATGGCCGCCCTTGACGAGCCTATTTACGTAGCGCACACTGCACGCCGTCGCGTCGTTTCCGTGCGCCCAACAGCAGCGCTCGCGCTTGGGCCTCTGCGCGAGCCACACACGGTAGCCATGGTAGATCATCCTGCCATTGCTGGTGGTACCGTGGACCCAGTCGCTATGCGGCTCTGCGGGCTTGCCCAACGCCAGGAGCCGCTTCTTGCTGGGCCGGGGCACGTAGGCCGCGCCTGGGTGGTAACAATGCTTGTCCCTGCGCTTGGACAGCACGGCCTCTCTCTTTTGGCGCAACCTAGAGACCGCCTCGTCATCAGATCGGGCGCGCGTGCCGACCATGACACACATGTAGAATTGGACAGCATCGCTCCACTTGCGGTTGACGAGCGCCAGCAGGGGGCGGAAGAGGACATTGGTGTGTTTGACCACCAGCGCCAGCAGTTCAACCTCGAGCGCCTCGTCGATCGTCGACATTGTCCCTTTACCTCTTTACAGTGCGCACACACGCACACGCACATACACACACACACAACCAGGGATGTTGGTCCGTCACCCCAATGTTCTTTCCCTAAAGGCAGGGAGGAGAGAGGGACGATCCACCGGTTCGCCTCTCTTTCCTTTCAGATACGTCCGTTTTTCTTCTCGTTTAGGGCGCCCTCTGTCCCTCTTCCTATCGTAAAACAAAAGGGCGCGCGACGGCCGGCTTGTGGTCTCAAAGCGAGTATCCCTTTGGGCGCAGCAAGGGAGCCAATGTGCCCCTCCCCCTCACCCCTCGTTGGCCGGCATTGGCCGACCCTTTTCTCGGGATTTTTGTCGCAAAACACCGAAAAGACGAGCGAGGGCCTATTGGGCGCACCGCAAAGAGTCGGTCCACCATTCGGTCGATTCCCCCCTTTTCTTTGCTGTTGTGGTATCGTCAGGAAACGCTATTGTTGTTTTCGTCCCAGACACACGCACCCCCCTTTCTCTCCCCCTGTGATTTGGTCATGATGTCGGCTGCGCCCCAAAGCGATGACGCTCCGCCCATGCCCCGAGTGGCCGCCGCGGCCGCGGTTATGGGCGACATTATCGCGCGCCGTATCGCTGCCATCCCCAAGGAACAAACCCCCGAGGGTCGTCGCGCCAAGGCCGCTGTCGAAGACGCTGCGCTGTTGGAGCGGTGCGCAGCAAACATGCCGCGTCCTGCATCAGACTGGGCACCCACTGTGGACGCCTTTGTTGCGCACCTGCGATGCCATCGCGCTGACCGCAGACCAGAGATTGAGCCCACGCCAGACGACACGGTTACGGACGACGAAGACGAGAACGAGGACGACAACCAAGATGGTGATGCCAACCCATTGATTGGCAATGATCGTGGGAAAAGACCTGAACAAGCCAACAGTGCCGCTTCGACTGCGACAAACTTTCTGGGTCCCCTGGACCGTATGGGCACTGACATTTATGCGATCACGCCCCACCCCGAAAACGCCCATCTGATCGGGTGCTGCACGAGAACGCCGCCCTTGATCGAGGCCGACTGCGGTTACGGCGACTGGCGCTTTATCGTCGCCATGGAGCGTGACGTGGACTGCGTCGGGGGGATGCTTCTCATTAGGCGTGCCGTTCATGCGTTGACCGGCGTTGGCGTTGACGCGCGCTGCGACCTTCGATGTCAAAACACACGGCCCAACGCACGGGCGCTCTTGTTTTCCTTTTTCCAATCGGGCGAGACATCCATATCGGCCTTTCTCCAAGGCAAATTCGCCTCCTTTGACCGCATCATCGATGTCCTCCACGCTCATGGGTGGGACACAAGGGGCAAGCGCCTATCATGGTCGGATGTGGACCGTGCCCTCTATGACCAGCACATTTCCTGCACGCGCGCCGATGGTACTCGGGTGCACCTCTTTTGGAGGGACGGCATCCTCGTCGCCAGCAACTGCAAGTATGGGCCCTACCTAAACATGCCCTACCCGCCGGCAAGCACATATGGTCCCGATCCAGGATCCGATATGTGGGCCAGCAATGATGATGACGACGAGGACAATGGCGATGATGATGTTCATGATGACGATGACGATACGATCCTGTATGACGACCACACCTGGCTGATCGAGCGAGGGTATGTGGCACCGCATGTGCTCGCAGCGCGATCGGGCAGCAGGCCCGACAACTGTCCAGCAGTTTTGATCCAAGTGTTTGGCGATGGCGATACGACCGATGCCGATATCGTCACGCGCATGGATGCTGTCGCAGACCAGATCGCCCGCTGCCATGGTCTCAAACGCGATGCCTCAGTTGCGTGGACCTATGGCAGCGACCGTCTCAACGGATGGACGTGCGATGCGGCCCTTGGGAATGTTCTCAACCTCGGCGCGCGCACATGGAGGCTGGCCATGCGCGATCGCAGCATCGTGAGTGGCGAGCGTTACATTGACCCGCAGAAGGGTCTCTATACAAACTGGATGGTCACGTGCGACATGCTCCCCATGGGCAATAGGCACGAGGGCACGGTGCGCACGACCGGCGTGCCCTTTGTGCGCTTTCAGGGCCACATGCTGGGCATCGACGCAAGTGAGACGTCGCCAGCGGTGCAGACGGCGCATGTCATCGTGGTTCTGTGCGAGCCCATGTCGGCACCTCTCTACGGCCAGGAACCGACCACAGTGGCCGCCGCCGACGGTGAGGCATCGCGCATTACGGCCATGGTTGAGGCCCTGCGCGATCACCAGCACCGCGCGACTGCGTTTCACGCGGATGCGACCCCAGTGGCCCTTCATCCGATCTCTGCCTACTATCGACAGTGTTGTGTCGAGTCGCGGCGCGGACCCAAGGTAATGACGGTCCTGCACGAGGCCTCGTCGGTGCCACGCTACGGCAGTGGCGGTGATCCGTCGGGCGAGTTTGTCGCAGCACTCGAGTGGCTCATGGGCGAGTTTGAACACTGTGCTCGACTCTTTGCTGCCGATGCTGCGTCGACTGTCGATCTCGATGATGATCACGGTTGGACCCTCGAGTTTGACTGACCCATCATGGCAATACTCTTTCCCAATACCACTCACTTGTGCCAATGCACTGTTTTATTTGGTTCACTCTTTGTTCATTTCATCTACGAGGCCTGCCGCGCATGGGCAGTCGCAACAACGATCGACCGCACAACCCGTAAATGACTTCCAGTCTGTCAGCCGACCTATCGAGTGGTACAAGTTTGGACTGGCACTGGCCAACGGTTAACCGATCACTGCAAGGACATGCTCGGCCCTTTTCAATACATCCAGATAAATCCTCGTTTTTGCGAAAAGGGCCATTCGCGCGGCGAGCGTGCAGAGACGGTCGGTTGTTTCGGCATGGCCAGCAAAGACGTCCATGAGCCTTTCGGACCATCCATCAGCGAAACCATGCGAGAACCGGCCTTGGGCGGCAGTGCTATGTGTGTGCCCGTGCGCGTAGTCACGCACAAAGACCTTGCGCCATACGCCATCACTGTGCACGAGACTGCCAAAGATGTTGCTGCCGAGTGTCCATTGGGCCAGGTCGCGCAGCGCCAAGAACTGGGCGATACTCAAGAGGACATCGTAGGGGGGGGGGAGGATGTCGAGTACCACCATTGTCCCATCTGCATCTGTAGATGCCTGCGTGGCGTTTCCTATCGATGCTGCCAAATGACGGGGTCCACGTGAGCCCGCGCCCTGTTCCATACGGTATCGGTCCAATGACAAGCGCCCGGATGGTGCCGACTGACCGACCGACGCCCTGGTGTTGTTTGGTAAAATGAGGATTTATCCTGGCACAGCGGAAATAGGGCGTGGGCTCGGCAGTGATCAATTGTCGACTGGCCGATTCTCGCGGATTCACTCCAGGGACCGGCGCACATGCACATGCACAGGAGCGCGCTTGCATCCCTTTTGCAACCAGAGGCAGCAACAGTGGGGGGGGTGAGGGCTTGCGGTATTGGCAAATGCTTGTAGAGATAGATGTGGCATTCGCTGGTGGATTTTAAAAAAGACAGAGCGCACGGTGTGGGGTCAGCCAAAGAACAAAGGCCACCGCCCAAAGTCGTGGTAGCTGCTCAAGGAGCCCTCGACGTTGGTAATGGAATGGCGACTGCCCTCGGGAAGTTGGTTGGGCTTGGCAACAAACGGACAGAATGTGCCCTCGCGGTCGATCATGTCGAGGATGCGCTCGCGGTACGAAATGTCCCACCCGACGAGGCCGGTGCGCACATACTGCCAAAACAGACGCACGTCAGGCGTGTTTCCGACGGGGCACGGTACATGGTAGGTAATGCCCGCGTGGGTCACCGTGACGATGCACCATCTGTCGCTGGCAAAGTGCCGACCGGCAAAGACCGGATGCGGGCACGACGACGACACTGTGTAGCCGATGATTTTGGCGGCCTGGTCCTCCTGGTATATGACGCGCACCACGTCCCCGTTGGCAAAGACCGAAACAGAGATGCCGTTTCGGCGTCCATACTTGTATGTGTGAAAGCACGCGCCGTCGCTCACCTGACGCGCAGAGGCGTAGCATTGTTTGTCCGCGTACAGGTCTACGTGCATCATACCGGCGCGCGCTCTATAGAGCGTCACAGTGTGTCTATCGCTCTCGGAGCAACAGGGGCGGTCCCAAAAGCAGTGTATGTCGTCGTCGCGCTCTTTCCATATGGACCAGCACGCCGTCCTCGGCGCGCTCCCGCGAAAGCGTGTGTATGCGCGCAGGCGGCCGGCGACCTTGTTTATGGAGAGGCCGATATCGTGCGATAGGACAAACACATTGTGCATCGAAATCGTTGCGTCGTCATCCTTGGTGACCAGCGGCCTCTCCTCGCCGGCGATCCCCCGGGCCACCTCTGTCCCTGCCGTCGTCTCCATTGTCGTCGTCACCGCCGCCATTGTCGATCGAGCGGTACCGTCTGCGCCACTGGGTTCATTGTTATCGATGGCGACATGGAGCGCCCAGAGACGGCTGTCGATACAGATATGGTTGCCGGCAAACTCGGACGCATTCCACGATCCCATTGTCCATTTGCTAACACGGGGCTGGCAGCTGCGATCATAATGTCCAAACGCGGCACGCGTGAACCCTTGGGGCAACCGTTGGTCAAATTCGACGCACGCCCCGTAATCGTGTGGAACGCCACCAATGCGATTGCCGTAGGCGATGCTCGTTGGGGTTTCAACGCGCATGGACGGACCGACGTAACCGTCGCGCGGATCGACAACGGCGTGTGCCTGGTAGAACCACTTCCACGTTCTGCCCCACCGCAAACCCAACTGGAACGGAGGGAGGGCCAGTACGTTGGCGCGTCCGCTCACAGACGCCGCGCGGGCGCTCTGTCTGATGGCATCTCCCACAAAGTGCACGGTGTCGCGCATGGCACGACTCAACAGTGGATTGTCGAGAAAGTCGTCAACGTAGACCGGCCACGATTGGCTCCACGATGGACTCTTGACAAGTTCGATCCCGTCGAGCACGATGGCGCACGACCCATAGATGTGCCCAAAGTCGCGCTGCAGCAGGGCCGCCCACATGTTTTGGTTTTGAACGGTGAGGCGGCATAGGGCCGAGCAGGTCATGCCCAGTGCCACCATATCGCGCGCAGCAAGAAAGCCCTCGATCATGTACGCATGGATATCAAACGGGAGGACGTCCAGAGTAATCCCTGATTTTCGTCCGCGCCGTTTTGTCGCCGCTCGTTCCTCCTCGACGCGCACCCTCTTGCGTGGACGGCACGAGGACATTGCTTGCCCGAAACGAGCCTTTAGTCAGGTTTTCTTCCCTTGACTTTCTTCTCTCTCTCTCTCTCTATGTGGGTCACCGCACGACAAGAAGCAAGGATCCGGACCCGGTGCGGTCAGGGTTTTTTTATGTTTCGTCACGATGCGGTCGAGTTTGACGTTATAAGCAGAGGTGGAGACGCACTCGTACGACTACAATTGCGACGCGATGAATGACCTTCCCACCGAACTGCACCACGCCATTCTCGGCCACGTCCACGTGCTGTGGCGCCCTCTAATGGCGGGCGTGTGCCATAAATGGCGCGCCCTGATTGGTGCCATCGACGCGGGCGACCCAGCACCGACCACGGTACGGCATCGCCTCGTGGAGCACGTTGCCGCCACCGGTGCCCGCAACGATCTCGTGCGTTGGTTTGGCGCCGAGCGTGCCCATCGCCTCGACGCGTGGACGCTAGAGGCCGCCGTGCGCCATGGCAACATCGATCTCTTGTACGATGCCCTGTCGCAGCCGGAAGGGCCCGAACGCGTTGGCTCGGCGATGCGCGATGGGGGCGTCGCCGCCACCCTCCTGGTCCACTATGGCATAGACACGCTCGAACACGTTTTGAACACGGTCAGTCCTCATTACGACGTCAAGGACGCCAACGGCGGATGGCTGGCCACGGTGGCCATTGTCATGGGCGACGAGCGCGCCATTCACGCGCTCGAAGCGCGACAGTGCTCGTGGGACGTGACCACCGCTCTAGCGAGCACGATATGGCATCGTTCCCCCACTCAGTGGCCCCGCTCTCACGATCGTTCCGACAATTTGGAACGTGCATACAAACACGCAAATTCGATCACCCACCGGTGCGACACGTCCGACCCGCTGACAGCTGCGTGCGGGTGCGTACTCACGCTGCTCGACATGCTCTTGCGTCGATGGCGCAGTGACCGCCTCCAACTCGCGCATCTCTTGGCCGATGGGGAGCGCATGGCCGCTGCTCTGGCGAGCCTGTCGGAATGGCCCGATGACATTATGCAATACAAGGAGGCAGTGTTTTCGGGCGTGTGGCGCTCGCCAAGAACACCCCATCCAACGGGCGGCAGTACCCGTGCCGATGCGTCTGCAACGCAATATGCTCAAGAGTCTGAAAGCAAGCAACACCCCAACTCCGATCAACGTCCTAGTAAAGTACGAGGACCCTGTGGATTCCAAGGTTTTCATGGCGGTTACGGATCTCAGGGCATTAGAGGTCCTCAAGGCGTGGGTGGTCCTCAAGGACTCGCCAATGTCCAAGCGGTACAGGTCCCTCACGGAATTACGGGTCCCCGTGGCGTGCAAGGTATGATCGGACCCAGAGGTTCCAGAGGTTGCGTGGGCGTCGCAGGCTGTGCGGGCCCTTTTTGTACCTCGTGGCGATGCCATCCCACTATCGTCAGTGCTTATGCCGACCAACCGTGTCCTTCCTACATGTGTCACCGCCTCTTGCTTCCGCCGCTCTTTCGCAGGTGGCATGAGCGCTCCCCGGCGTTCAAGCCTTCCTATCGGTATGTGCTACTACTTTTTTATTGTTGTCCGTACACTCGCTGACCTCTTTATACATGTCTTTTGGCCAGGCTCTAGCAAGTCATTATTGATGGGCCCCACTTGTCTCGTTTCATAGTGGAGCACAACCAATAAAGGTCGGTCCTCGCAGAAACGACCCACCCGACAAGGACAGAAATAATCCTTGGAAGCGTTCACTTGTACACAATAAAAATGTTTACGATGGTCCCAGTGTAATCGCATGTTCTGTGATGGCGCCAAGGCAGGTCTCGTTCATCGTGAGCAAACTGTATGTGCGATACGGCAAAGCATACCCCTGCTTGCGACGCTCTCTATCCCTCGTCGATGAGCACGCCCCACACAGGGCATATGGCAAGTACCGACGATAGGGTATGTGACGATGGCACGCGGTCTTTATTGAGCACGCGGAGAGGGGAGGGTGGATCAACCAAACAGCAGAGGCCACCGCTCGAGGTCGGTGCGATCACAAAGGGTTCCGTCGACGTTGACAATGCAACCGCGCCTGTCGTCTGGAAGGCCATTCGGTTTCGATGTAAGTGGACGAAACGTGCCCTCGCGGTCGATCATGTCGAGGATGCGATCGCGGTACCACGAGTCCCAGCCGACGAGACCGGCACGCACATATCTCCAAAACAGGCGCACTTTGGATGTGTTGCCCACAGGGCACGGGACATAATAGACCATGTCATCGTAGGGCACCTCGACGGTGCACCAGGTGGCACTGGTAAAGTGCCGCCCGACAAACGTCGGATGCGGGCACGATGACGATACCGTGTAGCAGACCATCTTTGATACGGCGTCGTCATCGTACATGATGCGCATAATGTCCCCGTTGGTAAAGATGGACGCAGAGATGCCTTGCCGGCGTCCAGACACGCACTTGTAAAAGCACGCGCCATCGCGCACCTGTCGAGCCGAGGCGTTGCACTGTTCGTCCTTGTACAGGTTGACGCGCATCATGCCACCATGCATCTGCCGCAGCATCACCGCGCGCCTTTTGTCGCCGGGACATGCTCGGCTCCAGCCCCGATTGACCTTGAGATCTCTTGTCTTGTACATGGTCCATAGAGCCGCTGGCGTCGGCGCGCTGCCAAAGAAGCGAGCATGCGCACGCAGGCGCTCGATGACCTTGCAAAGGGAAAGGCCAATATCGGGAGACAGGACAAACAGGTTGTGCATCGGCATCGCGCCGTCGTACTCGTCAAACGACATTGCCTTTGCATCTGTCTCGCGTAAGAGGGAACCATCACTGTCTTTGCTGTCGTTTATAGCAACACTGAGCGTCAATGTTTGGGCTTCCATGGACAGGTAGTCGCCCTCGAACCGCATATCTCTTTGGTTGCCACTGAGCCATGTGGTTATGCTCGGCAGAGGTACGCCACCGTCGTCGTCATGGCGCCTCGTTTCAAATGCCGCGTCCGTAAAGTCATCAGGCAAGTCGCGGTCAAATGTGATGCGCATGCCGTAGCCCGTAGAGACACCATTCACACAGTCGGTGTAGGTGATGGTAGCACGCATGCACCTGCGCATGCAGGCGCCCGTGAACCCTTTCGGCGGGTTCCGTATGGCATGCGCACGATAGAACCAGCGCCATGTCTTGCCCAAACGCAACCCCATTTGGAACGGCGGCAGAGCGGTCAAAGGGATGCGGCCGCTCGTAGACACCGCGCGCACACTTTGCTCGATGGTGTCTCCGAGAAAGCGCACCGTGTCGCGCATCGCATGGCTCAGTTGGGGGTTGTCGAGAAGGTCGTCGACGGGAGCCGGCCACGGTTGACTCCATGGGGGGCTCCTGACAAAGTCGATGGCGCCCGCGGCGATGGCGCACGAACCATAGATGTGTCCAAAATCGCGCTGCAGGAGGATGGCCCACACACTGTCGGTCTGCACCATGACGCGGTAAAGGCCGGCACAGGTCATGCCCAACGCGACTACATCGCGCGCCCCCAGAAAGCGCTCGACCAGCTGCACGTGAACGTCAAAGGGAAGGTCCTGGAAACGAGGGACAGTACATTCGCCCTGCTCACCGTCGACACGGTGAACGGTGTTGATGACTCTGTCGGTGCGCTGTTGTTCCTTGCGCCCGTTACGACAGCGGGGGCGGCGTCGTGGCATGACTCTGCCCTGTTCCTTTGTGTACGTCGCGGTACCTCTCCCTTGTGGGGAATGCAAGGAGACCACCGTTCTCGATATGCAAACGGTACGGGCCAATCAGAAACAGAGCCTTTTCTAAATCCTGCGAGTGTGCGTGTGCCGGATGGAGTTTCCCAACGAAACCAGCGTTGGGTCGTGGCCAGGCAAACCATTTGTCTCTCAAACGCGCGGGTGCCATCTCTGCCTAGCCTTAAACCACATTCCGTTTCTTGGTGGTGCACGCGCACTACAAATGACCT
>Ga0255334_1000606_pt1 | contig 25404 bp, 19 predicted proteins | sample EtOH5_35cm_T3_12_FD_202080 | JGI IMG/M metagenome (GOLD analysis project Ga0255334, IMG submission 202080) | Sandy soil microbial communities from University of British Columbia, Vancouver, Canada - EtOH5_35cm_T3_129 | ecosystem: Engineered > Artificial ecosystem > Sand microcosm > Unclassified ... | reverse complement strand
AACCCTGGGCGATACCGAGGGTCCAGAAACTCAGCAAGGTCGCCAGCAACAGCGCGATCACCGAGTTGCCGATGAACAACAGAAACTGATTGAAACCGCTGCCCGGCGTGGAAATCAGGTTGGCCCACCCGCCGATCAGCATCAGCACCACCGGCAACAGAATGGTCGCCATGGTGATGCCGAAACCCGGCAGGCTGTCGCGCGGTTCACGCTCGAGGAACTGCCGTTCCAGCGGGTTTTCCGCCGGCAACTGAATGCGCGGCACGATGAACTTGGCGTACAACGGCCCGGCGATGATCGCCGTCGGAATGCCGATCAAAATCGCGTACATCAACGTCTGCCCCACCGACGCCTGATAGACCTGCACCGCCAGCATCGCCGCCGGGTGCGGCGGCACCAGCGCATGCACCACCGAGAGCCCGGCGACCATTGGCAAACCGACCATCAGGATCGACACGCCGACGCGCCGCGCCACGGTAAAGGCGATCGGCACCAGCAACACAAAACCGACCTCGAAGAACAACGGCAAGCCGACCAGGAAGGCGATGCAGACCATCGCCCAGTGCGCGTTCTTCTCGCCGAAACGGTCGATCAACGTACGCGCCACCTGCTCGGCGCCACCGGACTCGGCCATCATCTTGCCGAGCATCGTGCCCAGCGCCACCACCAGCGCGATGTGCCCCAGGGTTTTACCGACACCGGCCTCGTACGCACCGACCACCCCGGACGGCGGCATGCCGGCCAGCAGTGCCAGGCCAATGGAGACCAGGGTGATCACGATGAACGGATTGAGTCGGTAACGGGCGATCAGAACGATCAGGGCAATGATGGCAATGGCGGCATACACCAGCAGCCAATAGCCGAAGGACAGGGTCATGCGGTACTCCTCGAAAGGGTCACGTCGAAAGTTTTGTGAAACTCTTAAAACATTTCGAGACGCGATATTCAAACGAGGTGAAAGTAATTTTCGTAGAGGGGTAAGAGTTGTCGCGCAGAGGTATGCGGGGTCGGTGAATATGAAAATCAGGCACGCGAACTTTCATCCGCTTTCCTGTGGGAGCGGGCTTGCTCCGGGCGGCGTTACGACGAAAGCGGTAGGTCAGCCAACACCTATGGCGACTGACACTCCCTCTTCGCGAGCAAGCCCGCTCCCACAGGGTTGGGGCCTCAGTCGTGATTCACCCGCGCGCGCTTAAGCAGTTTCTTGCAACGCTCAGACAGATGCAGCACCCGCAGATGCTTGCCCGCCTTGGCATAGCGCTCGCGCAGGGTCTTCAGCGCCGCGATGGCCGAGTAGTCGACGAAGCTCAGGTGGCGACAATCGATCGTCACCACGGACGGGTCATTGGCTGGATCGAACTGGTTGAGAAAAGGCGTTGTCGAGGCAAAGAACAACGTGCCATGCAGCAGGTAAAGCTTACTGCCATCCGCTTCGAGGTGACTGTCGGCGTACAACTCGCGAGCCTGCTGCCAGGCGAAGTTCAGCGCGGCAATAATGATCCCGCACAGCACAGCCGTCGCCAGATCGGTGAACACGGTAATGACCGTCACCGCGACGATCACCAGCACGTCGTTCAGCGGCACTTTGTTCACCACCCGCAACGAAGCCCAGGCGAAGGTTTGCTGCGACACCACGAACATCACTCCAACCAATGCAGCCAGCGGGATACGCTCGATCAACGGTGATAAAAACAGGATGAACAGCAGAATCAGCACTCCGGCCACCACGCCGGACAATCGGCCACGCCCCCCGGAGCTGAGGTTGATCACCGTCTGGCCGATCATCGCGCAGCCCCCCATGCCGCCAAACACACCGGACACCATGTTGGCCGCGCCCAGCGCCACGCACTCGCGATCCGGGAAGCCACGGCTTTCGGTGATTTCGTCGGTCAGGTTCAGGGTCAGCAGGGTTTCCAGCAGACCGACCAGCGCCATCAGGATCGCGTAAGGCGCGATGATGCGCAGGGTGTCCAGCGTCCATGGAATGTCCGGCAATGCAAACGTCGGCAAGCCACCGGCGATGTGCGCCATGTCGCCCAGCGTGCGGGTCGGCAGGCCGAGCAGATACACCGCCAGCCCCACCCCCAGAATCGCCACCAATGCCGGAGGTACGGCACGCGTCAGGCGCGGCAGCAGATAGACAATCGCCATCGTCAGCGCCACCAATCCGCTCATCACATAAAGCGGTGTGCCGCTGAGCCAGGCGTCACCGCTCTTGAAGTGTTCGAGTTGCGCCAGCGCGATGATAATCGCCAGGCCGTTGACGAAGCCGAGCATTACCGGGTGCGGCACCATGCGCACCAGTTTTCCCAGTTTCAGCAACCCGAACGCCAGCATGATCAGGCCACCCAGCAACACCGTCGCGAGTAAGTACTGCACACCGTGCTGCACCACCAACGCGACGATGACCACTGCCATCGAACCGGCCGCACCGGAGACCATCCCCGGCCGTCCGCCGAAGAGCGCGGTCAGGGTGCAAATGATGAACGCGCCGTAAAGCCCCATCAACGGATTGAGGTGGGCGACGAGCGCGAAAGCAATGCATTCGGGAAGCAGGGCGAATGAGGTAGTGAGTCCGGCCAGGACATCGGCGCGCAGACGGATTGGTTTCATGGGGGATCGGACACAGCAGGGAAAGAGGAGGCGGATGTTACGGAATTGAGGGAAACCCGGCCAGTTGTAGGGCTGCGGGAAACGCCTTCGCGAGCAAGCCCGCTCCCACATTCGAGCGCATTCCATCTGGAGGAATACGGTCGAATCTGGGAGCGGGCTTGCTCGCGAAGGAAGCGACGCGGTCTAGAGCGAACTCACACCATCTCGTCCCGAATCCATTCAACCACCGACGTCCGCTTCGGCACCCAGCCCAACAACTCACGCGCATGCTTGCCGCGAACCCGGCTGTTGGAACCCAAACCATAGTTGGCCATCTCATAACCCCACTCGGCCTCGGCATCTTTCAGCGGCCAGTCTTGCGGCTCGCCCAGATTCAACGCCTCGGCAATCGCCGTGGTCATGTCGATGAACGACGCTTCACCACTTTCAACGAAGTAGAACGTGCCCGGTACGTTTTTGGTCAGCGCCAGCAGGTACAGCGACACCACGTCTTCGATGTGCACATTGGACCAGATGTTCTGGCCGGTGCCGACATGACGCACCACGCCACTTTTGCGCGCCTGTTTCAGCAAGCGCGGCAACTGCACGCTGTCTCGTTTGACGCCCAGGCTGTGGCCGTAGATCAGGGTGTTGCAGATCACCGCCGAGTTCACCCCGTCTTTTGCCGCAGCGAGGATCAGGTTGTCGATGGCCACGCGAGCAGCCTTGTCGACCGTCGGTTCTGGCAGGCTGTCTTCGTGATAGATGACGTCGCTGGATTTACCGCCCGACGCATCGCCGACGATGCTCGAACCGCTGGTGTGCAGGAACACTTTGTTGGAACCGCGCAAGGCATTGAGCAAGGCTTCCACCGCACCGCGATGGTCGCTGCTGGCGGCGTTGATCACGGCGTCGGCAGCGCGAGCCTGTTCGGCCAGTAGTGCGCTGTCGTCAAGAGTACCGATGACCGGGGTGATGCCCAAAGCGCTCAACTCATTGGCCTGTTCGGTGCTGCGCACCAGGCCGGTGACCATGTGGCCAGCGCGAACCAGGCCCGTGGCGATGGAGCCGCCAATAAAACCGGCAGCGCCGGTAACGAATACGTTCATGGAGAAACTCCCTGCGTGAATAAGTGATGCAACGAGTATCAAGCAGTCATCACTGACGAAAAATCCCCGTTGACCCAATTCACTCTTGCGCAGGGATCACGAATCAGCCCTTGAAATCCGAGTTCGCGTAAACCGCCAATTTGCCCTGGATGAAGTCCAGGAAGCACTGAATCCGCAGGGCCAGTTGCGAGTTGCGGTAGTACACCGCGTTGATCGGCTGACGGTAGCCGCTGTTGAAATCTGCCAGCAGCACCTTCAGACGCCCGGCGCGGATGTCGTCGATGGTCATGAAATGCGACAGGCTGGCAATGCCCTGGCCTTCCAGCGCCAGGAGCCTGATCGTCTCGCCGCTGGACGCGCTGATCGACGCCTGAATCGGCCAGCGATCACCGTGCACATAGCGCAATGGCCATTGGTTGAGGCCTTCGTTGTTCGTAAAGCCCAGCAGTGCGTGCCCGGTCAGGTCCTCGACCACCATCGGTGTGCCGTGTTGCTCAAGGTAGGCCGGGCTGGCGACGATGTGCAGCGGACTGCAACCCAGCGAACGGGCGTGCAGGGTCGAGTCGGCCAGAGTGCCGATGCGGATGGCGATGTCGGTGCTCTGTTCGAGCAGGTCGATGATCAGGTCGTTGCTGTTGAGTTCGAGCTGAATGTCCGGGTAGAGCCGACGGAATTCGTCGATGTACGGCACGATGGCGTGCAGCATGAACGGCGAGGCGGCGTTGATCCGCAGGCGCCCGGACGGGGTTTGCTGGCGCGAATTGAGGCGTTCTTCGAGCTCGTCCATCTGATCGAGAATCAGCTTGGCGTGCTCGAAGAAATACTTGCCCTCCTCGGTCAGGTCCATGCGGCGCGTGGTGCGGTTGATCAGTGTGGTGTCGAGCTTGGCCTCCAGCCGCGACAGCGTACGGCTGACCGCCGAAGGTGTTTGCCCGACCTGCTCGGCAGCAGCGGAAATGGACCCGCACTCAATCACGCAGACGAAAATCTGCAACTCATCGGATCTGGCTTTCACGTGTGGCCCTTATCGATAATTCACCGCCGCTTTTACTGTAGGAGCCGGCTTGCTGGCGATAGCGTTTTCGAAGACGCCATCGCCAGCAAGCCGGCTCCTACAGTTTGGGATTCCAGATGACGATAGTAGCCGAGCCTCAGGCTTTGAGGTTGAACACCTCATTCAGGTGCTGTTCATAGCGCGCCACGTCGGCTTCGATGTTCGGACGCTTCATCACGTCAACGCACAGGAACGTCGGCAAACCGGTCATGCCGATAAACTCGTTGGCCTTGTGGAACGGGAAGTACACCGCGTCCACGCCCTTGGCTTCGAAGAAGTCGGTCGGGTCATCGAAGGCTTGCTGCGGCGCGTTCCATGTCAGCGACAACATGTATTGCTTGCCCTGCACCAGACCACCGCTGCCGTACTTTTGCGAGGCGTCGGAACGGGTGCGACCGTCGCTGGCGTAGAGGCTGCCGTGGCCTTCGGTGAAGACTTCGTCGATGTACTTCTTCACGGTCCATGGCGCGCCCATCCACCAGCCGGGCATCTGATAAATGATCACGTCGGCCCAGAGGAATTTGGCGACTTCTTCGGCGACGTCGTAACCCTCGTCGATGAAGGTGGCTTTCACGTCAATGCCGCCGCGATCCAGCACGCTCAACGCGGCTTCATGCAGGGTGGCGTTGTAGCGGCCGTCGGAGTGAGCAAACTTTTTGCCGCCATTGAGCAACAGGACTTTTTTCATGAAAAATCTCGGAAGGGTCAGAAATTGGATGGCGGCAGGTTAATGGCCCGCCTCGCGCGGAATAAGCCCTGAATTCACAAAACTCATTTGACTCATACGCACGAATCAACACGCGATTGTTGCCATAGACTTGCGCCGATTCTGAACTTGAGGAGGTTTTCTGATGAGTGAAATGCAAGGCTTCATCCTGCACGCCAAGACCCGCCCGGAAAAATCCGACGCCTTCGAAGCGTTTTTCCGTGGCTATGTGCAAGCCAGCCGTGCCGAACCCGGCTGCATCGAGTACCACATGCTGCGCGACAAACAGGATCCGACCCTGTTTATCTTCTTCGAGATCTGGCAATCCCAGGCCCACCTCGACGTCCACTCGAACCTGCCGCACATGAAGCAGTTCCTCGAGCAGCGCGAAGAATATCTGGAGCAGGATTTCGAGATCCGCGACATCGAGATGCTTAGCCCGTCGTCCGCTACCCGCTGATCAGCAAGTGGCCGCCGAGTGCGCCCAGGCCGATGAAAAACACGCGTTTGAACAAGGGCGCGCTGATCCGCTGACGCAGCCATTGCCCAAGCAACATGCCCAGCACTGCCGGGATCAGCGCCAGCAATGACGCGCTCAACTCGCCACCGCCCAACGCCCCGCGCCACAACAGGCCGGCGGCGAGTGCGAGGGTCGACACGGTGAACGACAAGCCCAGCGCCTGCACCAGTTCATCCTTGCTCAAGCCCAGTGCTTGCAGGTACGGCACCGCTGGAATCACGAAGACGCCGGTGGCCGAGGTGATGACGCCGGTCAGCACACCGCACATCGGCCCGAGCCAGCGTTCGGTCGGGTTGCCGACGCGCAAGGTCGGCAGGAACAACCCGCTCAGCGCGTAGAGCAGCAACGCCGCGCCCAACCCTCGCACCACCCAGTGACCGCCGGCCATGCCGATCCACAGCGTGCCGGCGCCGGTACCGATGAAGATCGCCAGCAGCATCGGCCACAGCCGTTTGACCAACCCGCGCAAATGCCCGCCGAATGCCAGTTGCCAGACGTTGGTCAGGGTCGCGGGAATGATCAGTAGCGCCGCAGCCTGCGACGGCGCCATAGCCAGACCGAGCAGGCCCATGGCGATGGTCGGCAGGCCGAGCCCGATGACGCCTTTGATCATCCCAGCCAGCAAGAACGTCGCAATGACCAGCAATGAAAGGGCCAGACCAAGGTTTTGGTAGAACGCGGCGAGTGTATTCATGGGGCTATCCTGAGCCCGGAATGGTCGGGTGAAAATCTGCCATATACTGAGGTTGCCTCTTGTTTTGGTAGAGGCATAGGAAATTGTCGATGCAACTGACGCCTTCGCGAGCAAGCCCGCTCCCACAGGGGAATGTATTTCAAATGTGGGAGCGGGCTTGCTCGCGAAGGCGTCCGACCAGACAACACATACCAGAAGGCCGTTCTAATGCACTTCGACCTGACCGACCTGCGCCTCTACCTGAACATCCTCGATACCGGCAACATCACCGCCGGCGCCGCTCGCAGCCATTTATCCCTGGCGGCGGCGAGCGCGCGAATCCGTGCGATGGAATCCTCTCTGGGAACCGATTTTCTCGAACGCGGTCGGCGCGGTGTCACCCCCACGCCTGCGGGAAAAGCCCTGGCGCAACACGCCCGGCTCCTGTTGCAACAGGCCGAACGCATGCAGCAGGACCTGGCCGAATATGCCAAAGGCGTCAAAGGTCAGGTGCGCTTGTTGTGCAACACCACAGCAATCACCGAGCACCTGCCGGAAGTGCTGGCGGACTTCCTGTGCCGCCATCCCAACCTCGACATTGACCTGCAAGAGTTGCCCAGCGCCCGTATCACCCACGCCCTGCGCCAGGGCGCTGCAGACCTTGGCATCGTCTCCGATGCCGTGGACACCCAAGCCCTCGAAACCCTGCCCTTTCGCGATGATCCGCTGGTGCTGATCATGCCGCCCGACCATTCACTGGCGAACGGCGCGCCCCCGAATTTCAGCGACACCCTGCATCACGATTACGTTGGCCTGAGCGCCAACAGTGCACTGGCGGTGTACCTCGAAGAACAGGCGCTGCACGCGGGGATGCGCCTGCAAATCCGCATCCGTGCGGAAGGCTTCGACGGCGTGATGCGCATGGTCGCTCACGGTGCCGGGCTGGCGATTGTGCCGCTGGCGGCGATCCAGCGCCGGGCCGTCGGTCATCCGTTCAAGTGCTTCGCCCTGAAGGAAGAATGGGCACAGCGCAAACTGCTGCTGTGCGCCCGCTCATTCACTGGCCTGCCCGGTTACGCCAGAGCCTTGCTCGACGCGTTGCGCGCGCCTTGAACACCAGTGTTTGGCCCAACTGGCACCTGTATGACGAAGGCCACGCAGAGTAATATCTGCCCCTTCAAATCAGGCCTGGCCACAATAACCAAAAAGGGAACCAGATGGCGGATGAAATCTTGCAACCGGCAACGCTCAAGCGGGGGTTGAAAAATCGTCACATTCAACTGATCGCATTGGGCGGCGCCATTGGTACGGGGCTGTTCCTGGGCTCCGCCGGAGTGCTCAAGTCCGCCGGACCGTCGATGATCCTCGGCTATGCGATTGCCGGTTTCATCGCGTTCCTGATCATGCGCCAACTGGGCGAGATGATTGTCGAAGAACCGGTGGCCGGCTCGTTCAGCCACTTCGCTCACAACTACTGGGGCGGTTTTGCCGGTTTCCTGTCCGGCTGGAACTACTGGGTGCTGTATGTGCTGGTGGGCATGGCCGAGCTGACCGCCGTCGGCAAGTACGTGCAGTTCTGGTGGCCGGAGGTTCCCACCTGGGTCAGCGCGGCGGTGTTCTTCGTGCTGGTCAACCTGATCAATACGCTGAACGTCAAAGTCTTCGGCGAGATGGAGTTCTGGTTCGCAATCATCAAGGTCGTGGCCATCATCGGCATGATCCTCCTCGGCTGCTACATGCTGTTCAGCGGCACCGGCGGCCCGCAAGCATCGGTGAGCAACCTGTGGAGCCACGGCGGTTTCTTCCCCAACGGCACCACCGGTCTGCTGATGGCGATGGCGTTCATCATGTTCTCCTTCGGCGGCCTGGAACTGGTCGGCATCACCGCCGCCGAAGCCAGCGAACCGCGGAAGGTCATTCCCAAGGCCATCAACCAAGTGGTTTATCGGGTGTTGATCTTCTACGTCGGTGCTCTCACCGTGTTGCTGTCGTTGTATCCCTGGGACCAACTGCTGCAGACACTGGGCGCCTCGGGCGATGCCTACAGCGGCAGTCCGTTCGTGCAGATTTTTGCCTTGATCGGCAGCGACACCGCCGCGCAAATCCTCAACTTCGTGGTACTCACCGCCGCGCTCTCGGTCTACAACAGCGGCGTCTACTGCAACAGCCGCATGCTCTACGGCCTGGCCGAACAAGGCGATGCACCCAAGGTGCTGATGAAGCTGAACAAGCAAGGCGTTCCGTTGCTGGCACTGGGCGTTTCAGCGTTGATCACGATGCTGGCGGTGCTGGTCAACTACGTTGCCCCGCATGAAGCGCTTGAGTTGCTCTTCGCCTTGGTGGTTGCCTCGCTGATGATCAACTGGGCGCTGATCAGCCTGACGCATCTGAAGTTTCGCAAGGCCATGGTGCAGCGCGGCATCGTGCCAGGCTTCAAGGCTTTCTGGTCGCCGTACACCAATTACCTGTGCCTGGCGTTCATGGCCGTGATCATCGGCGTCATCTGGATGATTCCGCCGGTGCGCGCTTCGGTGTACGCCATGCCGGTGTGGGTATTGGTCATCTACGGGTGCTACCGGTTGCGCATCGCCCGGCATCGAAAGCTGCCAGTGGCTCAATAAACACTGAATAAAAAAACGCCCCGGCATTCGATGAATACCGGGGCGTTTTTTTATGGGATACGTCCATGACCGAGCGTTTCTGGACACCCCGATGTCGAGCACAGACAACTGATGCCGCACCAAGCCCGATAGGGTGCGACTTCAGTTATCCCTCACGCTCGGAGTCATCATGTCCGCACCGATTACCGTTCTTCGCGACACTCACCCACTGCCCGTCCTCGACGCCTGCAAATGGGAAAAGCTCGAAGGCGATCCGCACACCGTCAACCTCAACGCCTACACCAGCGAAGACGGCAGCAAGATCATGGGCACCTGGATCTGCACGCCGGGCAAATGGTATGTGGAATACGTGAAGTGGGAATACTGCGACTTCCGCGAGGGCTACTGCATCATCACCCCGGAAGGAAAAGAGCCGATCCATCTGCGTGCCGGTGACATTTTCGTCATTGAGCCGGGGATGAAAGGCACGTGGGAAGTGGTTGAAACCGTGCGCAAGTATTTCGTGTTTGCCTGATGCAAAAAAACCGGGAAATCACCCGACGTGATTTCCCGGTAAATGTCGATGCGCACATGCAATACCTGTAGGAGCCGGCTTGCTGGCGATGGGGCCGGCACATTCAACATTGATGGTGACTGATCCGCCGCCATCGCCAGCAAGCCGGGCTCCTACAGTGGTTTGCGATAGCTGTTGATGATCGCCGAGAAGTCCTTGCCACCTTCCCCACGCTGACTCATCGCCTGATACAACTGCTGGGCCACCGCGCCGAGCACCACCGGTTGGTGCGCCTGACGTGCCGCTTCCGTGGCCAGTCCCAGATCCTTGAGCATCAGTTCGGCACCGAAACCGCCGGTGTAGCCGCGCGAGGCCGGCGCCGTTTCGACGATGCCCGGCCACGGGTTGTACATCTCCGAACTCCAGCAACGCCCCGTGGAACTGTTGATGATCCCGGCGAGCACCGTGGTGTCGATCCCGAGCGCATCACCCAGCGCCATGGCTTCGCTGACGCCGACCATGGAAATCGCGAGAAGAAGGTTGTTGCAGATCTTGGCGATTTGCCCGGTGCCGACTTCGCCACAGTGGACGATGTTGCGGCCCATCTGCGCCAGCACCGGTTGCAGGGTGGCGAACAGCTCCGGCGTGGCGCCGACCATGAAGGTCAGCGTCCCGGCCGCTGCGCCGCCAGTGCCACCCGACACTGGCGCATCGGCCATGGCCACGCCTTGTTTGGCAGCGGCTGCCGCGACATCACGCGCCGTTTGCGGATCGATGGTGCTGCAATCCACGGCCGGCACGCCTTGGGCAATTCCCGCCAGCACGCCGTCTTCACCCAGCCACACGCTGCGCACATGCACCGCGGCGGGCAGCATGGTGATCACCAGTTCTGCACCTTGAGCCGCCTCACGGGCCGTCGGGCTGATGCTGCCGCCCAGTTGTTCCAGCTCGGCCAGAACGGTTTTGTTCAGGTCGACCAGCCGCAGCGAATGGCCGGCCTTGATCAGGTTGCGCGCCATCGGCGCGCCCATGTTGCCGAGACCGATAAAAGCAATTTTCATGTCCGGCTCCTTAACGCAAGTTGATGGTGGTGTTCACACCGTCATTGACGCTGTCGTCATCGAACCAGCGACTGGTGACGGTCTTGGTCTGAGTGTAGAACTGCACCACTTGCTTGCCATACGGGCCGAGGTCGCCGAGCTTGGAACCGCGTGAACCGGTGAAGCTGAAGAACGGGACCGGCACCGGAATCGGAATGTTGATGCCGACCTGACCCACGTCGATTTCGCTCTGGAATTTGCGCGCCGCCGCACCGCTCTGGGTGAACAGGCCGGTGCCGTTGCCGAATGGGTTGGCGTTGACCAGGGCGATGGCCTCGTCGAGCGTGTTCACTTCCAGCACCACCAGCACCGGGCCGAAGATTTCCTGGGTATAGATCTGCATATCGGGCGTCACGCCGGAGAACAGGGTTGGGCCGACAAAGTTGCCCTTCTCATAGCCAGGAACCGTGATGTCGCGACCATCCAGCTCAAGCTTGGCGCCTTCCTTGATGCCGCTTTCGATCAGATCGAGGATCCGCGCCTTGGCTTTTTTGGAGATCACCGGGCCCACATCAGTACCCGGCTCGCTGCCGGCATTGACCTTGAGTTTCTGCGCCAGCGCCTTCAGGTCTGGCAGCCATTGCTTGGCAGCGCCCACCAGCACCACCACGGAGGTGGCCATGCAACGCTGACCGGCCGCACCGAAACCGGCACCGACCAGCGCATTCAGCGCTTGTTCGCGGTTGGCATCCGGCAGCACAACGGCGTGGTTTTTCGCACCCATCATCGATTGCACGCGCTTGCCGTGTTTGCCGGCCAGGTCGTAGACGTGAGTACCAACGGCGGTCGAACCGACGAAGGAAACGGCCTTGATATCTTTATGCGTGCAGAGCGCGTCCACCACGTCCTTGCCGCCATGAACGACGTTAAGCACGCCTGCCGGAACGCCGGCCTCGATCGCCAGCTCCACCAGCAGCATGGTCGACATCGGGTCCTGTTCGGACGGCTTGAGCACGAAGGTGTTGCCGCAGGCGATGGCCATCGGGAACATCCACAGCGGAATCATCGCCGGGAAGTTGAACGGGGTGATGCCGGCGCAGACGCCGATAGGCTGACGCAGGGTGTAGGTATCGACGCCGCCCGCGACGTTCTCGGCGAATTCGCCCATTTGCAGACTGCCGATGGAGCAGGCGTGTTCGACCACTTCCAGGCCGCGGAAAATATCGCCTTCAGCGTCGGCTATGGTTTTGCCCTGCTCGTTGCTGAGCACCACGGCGATGCGTTTGGAATGCTCACGGATCAGCGCCTGGAGCTTGAGCATGATGCGCATGCGCGCGCCGATCGGGGTCAGCTTCCAGGTCTGGAAGGCACGATGGGCGGCACTGATCGCGGCGTCGACTTCCTGCGCCGTGGCGAACGGAACCTTGGCCAGTACTTGCTGGGTCGCCGGGTTGACGATGTCGTGCCATTCGGTGGTCTGGGATTCGACCCACTCGCCGTCGATCAACAGCTTGACCTTTTGCACAGTGGTTTCGTTGGGCGTGAGCGATACGTTCATGCTGGTCTCCTGGACATTGTTCTTATACAGAGAGCTTTCAGGGGAGAAACTCGCCTGGGGATGAGACGGCTGTCGCGATTTGGTTGTCGGACTGTTTTTGGAGTATAGATGTGCAAACTTCTAATAAGAACGCACATAAAAGCCGGTCCATCATGCAAAAAAACATCACGTCTTTAGGTTCACTGAACTGGGATGACCTCAAGTTTTTCCTTGAAGTCGCCCGCACCCGCAAGGCCAGCACCGCGGCCAAGCGCCTGGCGGTGGACTACACCACTGTGTCCCGGCGCATCAGTTCGCTGGAAGCGTCGCTGGGCACGCTGCTGTTCGAGAAATCCCGGACCAGCGGTTTCGTCCTGACCGCCGAAGGCCAGCGATTGCTCGGTTATGCCGAGTCGATCGAAAGCACATTGCACATGGCCTGCGAGCAGGTTTCAGGTTCCGGCGTGGCGCTGTCGGGGCACGTGCGGATGGGGTGCACGGAAGGATTCGGCAGCTTTTTCATCACCCCGCAACTGAGTCATTTCGTCGATGCCTACCCGGCGATCTCGGTGGACATCCTTCCACTGCCGCACTTCATCAGCCTGTCCAAGCGCGAGGCGGACATCGTCATTGCGCTGGAGCGCCCCGAGCATGGCCCCTACGTCTGCTGCAAACTCTGCGACTACAAATTGCAGCTGTACGCGACCCAGGACTATCTGGACAAACACCCGCCCATCCGCCGCCCAGCAGACTTGGGCAAACATTCATTCATCAGTTATGTCGACGACCTGGCGTTCAGCTCGGAGCTGTTGTACCTGACAAACGTGCTGCCCGGCGCCAGTGCCAATCTGCGCAGCACCAGCGTAATAGCGCAATTCGTGGCCGCGCAGCAGGGGCGGTCACTGGCGATCTTGCCGTGTTTCCTCGCCGCGCAGGACCCGCGTCTGCTGCCGGTGTTGCCGGAGGAGATCAACATCACCCGGCAATTCTGGATGTACTGCCGGGAGGACTTGCGCAAGCTCAAGCGGATCACCCTGTTGTGGGATTACATCCGTACGGTCACCGAGCAGAATCAAGGGCTGTTGATGGGTGAGCGGCGGGACATGGTGTTCGCCGATTAATCGGCGCTGACCACGATCGACACCCGGCGGTTCTCGGTTCGGCCGGCGGCGGTGTCGTTGGAGGTGACGGGCTGACTGCTGCCGAGGCCGCGTAGCTGGATGTTTTGTTCCTTCATGCCCGCTGTGGTCAGAACCTTGCCAACGCTTTTCGCGCGGCGCAGGGACAGCTGTTCGTTATACGGTTCTTTGCCCGAGGTGTCGGTGTGACCATCGACCCGCACTCGCTCGATCCCGACACTCAGCAATGCCTTGCCAATGCGTTCGACGATCTCGGTGCTCTGCAGATTGAGCGTTTCGACGTCACTGCCAAACAACACTTTGCCAGACAACCCGAATGCCCAGCCCTCGTCGGTCAACTCGAAACCTTGCTGTTTGAGCATCGTGACCTGCGCCGGGGTCAGGCCTTTTTGCGGTGCCGTCTGGCAACCGGACAATGCCAGCACGGCCATGAACAGGGGGATCGTGAAGAATCGCAGGGGGAGTGAGAACACGGGTATTAGCTCCTGATTTGAACATCGGCGACAGGGTGCTCCGCCCCTGACGTGTGCTGAGCACCTCTGGCGAGGCGCTTGGCTTGGTACATGGCCGCATCGGCAGCGTGGAGCAAAGCCCCCGGTGTCGTCCCATGATCGGGGTACACGGCGATGCCGATACTGAGAGAGGTCAACACTTGGCTGGTCCCCGGCAACGGGATCGGCATTTCCATGCTTTCAAGGATTTTGTCGGCGATCCGCTCGGCGTCTTCGGTCTTGTGCAGCGGGGTCAGCAGGACGGCAAATTCATCGCCCCCCAGACGCGCTACCAGATCGTCTTCGCGCAGTTGCGCACGAACCCGATTGGCCACGGCCACCAGCACCGCATCGCCGGCGGCGTGACCGAAGTTATCGTTGATCTCCTTGAACCGGTCGCTGTCGAGAAACAGCACTGCCACGCGTTCGTTGAGCTTGCTGGCGTTGCGCAGAGAACGAATCAATCGGCCTTCGAAAAACGCCCGGTTCGGCAGCCCGGTGAGGCTGTCATGGCTCGCCTGGTGGGCCAGTGTTTCGTTTTCGCTTTGCAGGTGGGTCTGCCAGGATTCGAGTTCGTCGAGCAAGGCATTGAAGTCGTTGCCCAGGTTGTCGAGTTCGGCAATGGCGGCCGGCGGCACACGCCGGTCGAAGGCACGGTCACTGCGTGCAGCATGAGCCACGGAAGCCAGGCTGCGCAGGGGGCCCGTGATCCCGCGAAGTTGTCGGCGTGCGAGATACAGCGCCATCCAGGCGCTGACAGCGGTGCACAGAACGATACCCACCAGTCCACTGAGCAAAAAGCGCATCAGGCTGCCACCGTGACCGGTGAGCTGGACACTGCCGATTTCCTGGCCCTGATGGACAATCGGCATGCTGATCGGTTTTTCCAGAAACGCCTTGGCCATCTGCATTTCCAGGTCCGAGAAAAACCCGGTTTCCGGTCGCTGCCAACGTGCCAACAACTTGCCCTGCTCGTCCAACACCTGGGCATCAGCCACTTCTTCGGTGGACGCGATCAATGCCAGGGCCTCCGTGGCGGCCGCCTTGTCGTTGAACACCACCGCTGCTTCCACGGTGTAGTTGATGGAGCGTGCAATCAGGTGCAGGTTGTGGTCGGCGTAAACCCGCAAGGCCAGTACACCCAGCAACGTCAGCGAGACGCTGGCCATGGCCACGCCCACCAGCGCGACGATCAAATGACCGCGACCGATGACCGAGCGCAAGGTCGGGCGGCTATCCGGTTTGAATAGCGTCATGGTGCCGCCGGCTTGCGGCGGGACAGTTGCAGCACGCTGGGGTGGATTCTCACGCCGCTACGGGCGACGGAATCCAGATTGACCTCAAAAGACACCTGCTCATCGCCGACTCGCAGGCAGAACAGGCTGCCGACGGTGCATTGGTCATCGCTTTCGCTGATGCTCAGCACCGGACGCCCAGCCAGCGAAGCGAAGAGCCGGCTGCGTTCCTCGCTGGTCAGTTTGCCGATGTACACTGCGTCGCACTCACCGACAATGGACGGGTTGTCGGCCAGCAAACGGCGCACGGTAACGGGACGGCCGGTAGCCTGGGTCGTGCCTTTGACCAGATCGTCGGTGTATTCGGTGGGACCGACTATGCACAAACGCAGTTGTGCTGGCTCAACAGGCCAACGGGCATAACTGAGGATGCCGAGTACTACCTGCGTAACGGCTTGGGCGCGTTGATCGGCCATGCCGGGTAGCGTCTGCACTTGCGCGAAAACGAAGCCACTGAGCAAACAGAGAAGGCCTGCCAGCATGACTCGCTTGCAGACAACAATGCGCTCTGTCGTCCAGACAGCCACCTTCATGCAGGGATTCTCTTCGATCGTATCAGGATGATGCCGCAACGATAGCATAGCGTCGAAACGCTCGCGAGGCGGCACAAGACGGCACTTCGGACAGTTTCCGTCGTCAGGCGCTGCCTTCTTCAATCCCCCGGCGACATGGCCTCTTCCAATTCCAGCATCAGCCCGCTCAGGCGCTTGACCTTGCGTCGCACCGCCTCTTCAAACACGCCGGCTCGCGGTTCGATCAAGGTAAACCAGTGCTTGGCGCGGGTGATGCCGGTATAGATCAGCTCCTTGGTCAGAACCGGGTTCAGGGCGTCCGGCAAAATCAGCGCCGTGTGGGCGAACTCGGAGCCCTGGGACTTGTGCACGGTCATGGCGTACACCGTTTCGACATCATTCAGCCGGCTCGGCAGGACAAAGCGCACACCGCCCTGGCCGTCGTTGCGCGGGAAGGCAACGCGCAGCACCTGGCGCCCTGCGTCGGGCCCCTCGCGTTCCGGCAGCTTGAGAGCAATGCCGATGTCACCGTTCATCAAGCCCAGGCCATAGTCGTTGCGGGTCATCAGCACTGGCCGACCTTCGTACCACGGCTGGTTGCTGTCGATCAGTCGGGCCTTGAGCAGCGCGTCAGTCACTCGCTGATTCAGGCCTTCCACGCCCCATGGCCCCTTGCGCACGGCGCACAGCAACTGGAAGGCATCGAAGGCCTGCAGCACGTCGCGAGCCCAATCGGTCCAGCGCGGATCATCGAGGGTGCTGTCGAGCGACGGTCGCCGATCGCGCAACAGGCTCAGGTAATGCCGATACCCTTGCGGCCCGTCGCCGTGGCCTTCGAGCAACAAGCGCTCCAGCGCCCTGTCGTGCTCACCTTTGAGAGGCAGGGAAAACACATCATCATGGTTTCCAGCCGCCAATAACTTGCGAGCTTCTTCCGGTTGCTGCCGATTGACCCAGCGAGCCAGTTGGCCAATGCCGCTGCCCTCGCCGAACCGACGAGAGTGGCGCAGCATCACGACCTGCTGGGCCAACGGATGAGTCCCGTGGGTGTCTTCCTGCAAACCACTGGTCTGGAGGTTTTCACCACTGATCGCTTCCAGCCACTGGCGCGTCTGTGGGCTGTACCAGCCTGCCTCGGCGTCGCGACACAAATCGCCCAGCACGGCGCCGGCTTCCACCGATGCCAGTTGATCCTTGTCACCGAGCAGCACCAGTCGGGCATGGGCCGGCATCGCGTCGAGCAGATTGGCCATCATTTCCAGGTCGATCATCGAGGCTTCGTCGACCACCAGAACATCCAATGGCAAACGATTACCGGCGTGGTGCCGAAAGTGTCGGGTTCCGGGACGGCTGCCGAGCAGGCGGTGCACAGTGGTGACGTCTGACGGAATTTTTTCTCGCACGGCCTCGGCCACTTCCAGCGTCCGGACTTGCTGGCTGATGGACTCCGTCAGCCGTGCCGCCGCTTTACCGGTGGGGGCGGCGAGACGGATGCGCAGTGGTTTGCCTGCCTCCACCGCCGGTGCCTGCAACAGCGCCAGCAAACGTACGACCGTGGTGGTCTTGCCGGTCCCGGGACCGCCGGTGACGATGCTGAATGCACTGCGGGTCGCCAAGGCACACGCGAGTTTCTGCCAGTCGATCACCTCGCCGGGCCGAGCCGGGCCGAACAGACCGGTGAGACGTTGGGACAAATCATTCGGTGTGGATTCGTGCTCCGCCAGACGCAGGCGCAGCGCGTCATCGATACGTCGCTCGTACCCCCAGTAACGGCGCAGGTACAAACGCTTTCCCGATAACACCAACGGTCTTTGCTGTGCCGTTTCGCTGCTATCGGCCGCCAATGCAACCAGACTGCTGGCAGCCAGGACCTTGCACCAGTGGGCGCCGTCCAGCGTCTCAAGCAATTGCGAAGGCAGCAGCATCGCGCCACTTTGCAGGTCGCCTTCCGGTGGCAACGAGAGGGCGAAATCCGGTGCCTTGAGCGTCTCGAACAGATCCAGGCAGACGTGACCGTGACCCAGTTGATGACTGGTCAACGCCGCCGCCAGCAGCACCAATGGATCACCGTCTGGAGCAAGCTCGTGCAAAAAGGCAACGAAGGCTTTGTCCAGCGCCCGCAACCAGCCGCGCTCGACCCAGCGCGTGAGCAACAACAGCAAATCATCGGCACGGCTCAACGGCGCCAGACCTGCCAGGCTTTCGGCTGCCAACGGTGTGGGCAACAAATCGGCGAAGGTGCGGCTCATAGCAATACTCCCTGTTCCCAGGCCGGTTCGGCCTTGGGTTCCGGCTTACCCTGGAACAGCCGGTCCAGACGCTCGATCAGCTCTCTGGGAGGACGGGCAAAATACACGCCCTGACTGGACGCGCGCGTTCCGCGCAGGAACAGATACAACGCCCCTCCGACATGCCGGTCGTAATCGTAATCGGCCAGCCGCGCCTTGAGCTGACGATGCAGGGCCAACAGGTACAACACGTATTGCAGGTCGTAGCGATTGTCCAGAATCGACTGCTCCATGGCCTGTTCGGTGTAGGCCATGTCATCGACGCCCAGCCAGTTGGATTTGTAATCGGCGACGTAATAACGACCATCGTGCTCGAACGTCAGGTCGATGAAGCCTTTGAACATGCCATTGAGCAGCACCGGTTCGGCCGCGACACGGGCAACACCATTGTGAGTGTATTGGCGGACCAACTCGTCGAGCTTGAGTACATCGACCTTGTGGCTGGCGAACCAGAACTCCATCTCGACACGGTATTGCTTCAGTTGCCCAAGAATCACGGGCGCCTGTCCCGCGCCGATGTGCAGCGGGGATTTGAGCAAGTGCTGCAGCCAATCGCTCAGCGTGGTGATCCAGCCTTCCCAGCCACGACGGTTGCAGCGACGGGCAATCGCGTCTTCCACGGCTTGCGGCGTGGCGGCAAAACCTTCGTCACCGGCCCACTCAAGCAAACCATGGAGAAAGGTGCCGGGATTCGGACCGCGAGGGAATCGATGGATATCGGCACCGCCGGCGATCACTTCGCGCGGCGCTTCGGGATCGAGGCGCTCGTCGTCGAACAACTTTTGCTCCTGCGGGTTTTCCGGTGCTTCGTCACTGCCCATGCTCAGGGTTTCGCCAATGCGCAGGGCGCTGTAGGAAGCAATCCACCAGTTTTCGCTGGCCTTGCGCTTGGGGATCAGGGGAGCGAGCAACGTCGCATCGTTCTGCGGCGGATGGTAATGCTCATCCGTCTTTTCAGGCATCTCACTGTAATTCAGCGCGGGACAATCCTGCTGCAGGTCTTCCAGCCAACGCCTCAAGCCTTGCGACTCCGCTAATGGAGCACCGCCGCCCAACAGATAACCCAACGCAGAAAGGTGCAACACCGAGCTGTTGTTATTACCGCGCTTGAGGTCAGTGACGCCGAGCCAGCAGGCGTGTTGAGCCCGGGTCAGCGCCACATAAAGCAAACGCAGGTCCTCGGCCAGGCGTTCATCATCCGCCAGTGCGATCAACTCGGGCGTGGGCTTCAGGGTGACTCGAGCATTGCCCGACTCATCGTGGTAATGCAGCGGCAAACGGCTGCCGTCCACCGGTTTCGCCGAACACACGAACGGCAGAAACACCAAGGGATACTCAAGCCCCTTGGACTTGTGAATAGTCACGACCTTGACCAGTTGCTCGTCACTCTCCAGGCGCAGGATCTGCTCCTCACCCGCCTGACCGGACAGCGCCAGATGTTCGGACAAGTGCCGGATCAAAGCTTGCTCGCCGTCAAGTTCGGCGGCCGCCTGTTGCAGCAACTCCGACAGATGCAGCAAGTTGGTCAGCACCCGCTCGCCGTCACTGCGCGCAATCAATGCCTGAGGCAGCTGGAAGTCATGCAGCAAACGACGCAGCATGGGCAGCACGCCTTGCTTTCGCCAGAGCTCGCGATAACCACGGAACTGCATGACCCGCGCTTCCCAGGCAAGCTCGTCCTGATTCAACCGCTCAAGCTCGGCCAGCGACAGGTTCAAGGTGATGCTCGCCAGCGCTGCCCGCAACGGACGCTCGACATCCGGCTCGGCACAGGCCTTGAGCCAGGTGAGCAGATCGTGGGCTTCCTGGGCGGCGAACACCGAGTCCTTGTCCGACAGATAAACGCTGCGCACACCACGAGCGGAGAGTTCGGCGCGTACGGCCTGAGCTTCTTTACCGTCGCGCACCAGGATCGCGATATCCGCCGGTAACAGACCTCTGAAGCCCTTGCCGTCCTGGAGGAAACCGGCCTTGCCTTGCTGTCCGCCGTTAAGCAACGCGGTGATTTCACTGGCGCAGGCGGCAGCCAATTGCTGTCGGTAAACCGCACCGGACAGCGGTTGATCGGCGGACAGGTGCCAGATGTTCAGCGCGGGTACAACTTGCCCCTCGATGCTCAGAATTTCTTTGCGTCCCTGGGAGGCGACCGGCAGAAACGGCACGGGATTTTCGCCATTCCTTTCGCGAAACAGGAAGGCGCCACGCCCTGCCTCGCGCGATTCGGCGCGCTCAAATACATGGTTTACCGCACCGACCATGCCATGGCTGGAGCGGAAGTTGGTGCCCAATGTATGCAGTCGGCCAGCGGTGGCCTGGCGAGCGCGCAGGTAGGTATAGATATCGGCACCACGAAAGGCATAGATCGCCTGCTTTGGGTCTCCGATCAGGAACAGGCCGCATTCGGGGTTGTTGTCTTCGATGCGATAGATGCTTTCGAAAATCCGGTACTGTACCGGGTCGGTGTCCTGGAACTCATCGATCAACGCCACCGGAAACTGTTCGCGAATCAAGGTCGCCAGGCGCTCGCCGCCCTCGGATTGCAGCGCGGCATCAAGGCGCAGCAACATGTCATCGAAACCCATTTCCGCGCGACGACGTTTTTCTGCCTCGAACCGTGCACCCACCCATTGGGCGGCGTGTTGCAGAACCGCGGCATCGGGAGTCGGTAATCCATCGAGACTGACCTTGAGGCCAGGCATGGCGTCCAGTCCCGGATGATTGGGGACTTCGCCTTTTTTCCACGCTTCAGCCATACCCTCGGGGGTCAGGCGAGTGAAGCCAGTGCCGATATCCAACTGCTCAAGCAATTCGTCTTCGGCCCAGGCCTTCAACTTTTCGAACCAGGGTTCGAAGTAGCGCGCCTGCATCTTGCGCCCATCGACGCTTTTGCTGGCAACACCCTCGTGACAGATCGCAAGCAACTCGTCTGCCCACTGACGCCAGGGCATTTTGAGTTCGATCAAAGCTGCCCGTCGTTCCTGCAGACATTCAATGATCAGCTCGGCAGGCTCTTTGCCTGCGACACTGTCGCGTTCACTGGCGAACAACCCACGAACTCGTGGCAACAGGGCCGCCGGACCGCCCCAATTACCGCGCACCCAGTTCAGCGCATCGCCTTGCATCGGGTAGCAGAACAATCGCCAGTAATCGCGCAGGACTTCGCCCAGCAAATCACTGTGATCGGTTTCCAGGGTCTGGGTAAACAGGCTGCCACTGTCGAACGCATGCTCGCGCAACATTCGCTGACACCAGCTGTGGATGGTCGAGACAGCTGCTTCATCCATCCACTGGGCAGCGATGTCCAGACGGTTCGCGCATCCGGGCCACTGCTCCGGAAGGTACTGATCGCGCAGCTCCGCAATCAGGGCATCCGGCGGCGGTGTTTCATCGCGGAAAAACCGCGCGGCTTCTGCCAGGCGCGTTCGAATACGTTCGCGCAGCTCCTTGGTCGCGGCGTCAGTGAAGGTCACAACGAGGATTTGCGGCGGCAACAATTCACGCCCGAAGCCACTCGATTCGCCACCGTGGCCGAGGACCAGGCGCAGATACAGCGCAGAAATAGTGAAGGTTTTTCCGGTCCCCGCACTGGCTTCAATCAGTTGACTGCCGCGCAGCGGGAATGCCAGGGCCAGCGGTGTTTTCGCGGTCATGAGCGCGCCTCCTCGCTGCTCAATGAACGCCACGGCGCTTCAAGCATCGGTTTGTACAAAGCGTTGCACCAATCAGGGAAGGTCTCATCGGCAATCAGTGCGTCGTAGTCGGCAAACTGCCGGGCGAGCGCGGGACTTTCCCGGCGCTCGCCATCCGAGGTGATGCCGTCGCCTTCATAGGCTTTGCGGCCAGCGGCATCGGCTTTGACCGGATCTGTCTGAGCGAGCCAGGCAAACGCTGTTTTCACCGCAATGGGCAGAGGCTGGCGCATGCCCGTTTGCCAGGCCATCAACAGGTCGCTCAGGATTAGGGATGCGGTATTTTTTTCAATCGGCCCCAGTAACAGACTGTCGTCACTGGCCACAAGTGCAGTGGTCATCTCCATGCCACTGGCACAAGCAACCAGATGATTGATCCATGGTCGTGTCAGACGATGCCACTTGCGGGATTTGATTGAGCCGATGCTGTTGGGGATCGTGGTGATCGACAGCAATCCACCGTCTGCGCGTTGATGCAGACCGCTGAGCCAACCTTCAAGGCGCAGACCTTGAAGTTCAAGATTGACTGGCAGAGCGCTGGCGAGTGGCGTGGGCCATAACGTCAGAAGCTGTTGATAGCGTTGCAGCAGATCCGGCAACGGTTCGATCAACTCTCGTTGCAGGCATTCGCCGAAACCGGCCATGGGCAGTAGCCCGCTGTTTTGCAGGCGTTTGGCATGCGCGTCCAACACCTCATCCGCACGCTCAAGCTGTGCCAGCGCGGCACCAAGCAAACTGTCGCTGAGGCTATAGCGTTGCAGCGCATCAAGTACAAAGGGCTCTTCATCGGCCAGCGGCACTTCAGCGGCTTCGAAGAACACCTTCAATCGCTGGCTGAAGAAATGTCGCACAGGATTGCGCAGGAAGTCCTGCAACTGACCGAGGCTCAGCGGCTCTTCCTGAACGTAAGGGGCCAGGATGTTGGTTTCGCTTGTTGGCTCAACAGCTTGATGAAGCACCTGCCATTCGTTGGCGAAGCTGAACAGGTCATCGCCTTCATGGAAATAACGGGCACTGAACGGCTGCAACGGATGCTCCTGAGTCAGGGCCTCAAGCAGATCTTCATCTGCATTGTGCAATCGCCAGCCACTGGCCAGATGGTCGCGCAACTGGCCGATCAATACGGACGCGGGACGCTCGCTGTTATCGCGAATGCTCCGGCCGACCCAACTGATATAGAGCTGATCACATGCCGACAGCAGCGCCTCCAACAGCAGATAGCGGTCATCTTCCCGGCGCGAGCGGTCACCCGGTCGGTAATCGCTGCCCATGAGGTCGAAGTCCAAAGGCGGTTGCGCGCGCGGGTAATCGCCGTCATTCATGCCAAGCAGACAGACCAGTTTGAACGGGATCGCGCGCATCGGCATCAACGTGCAGAAATTGACTGCGCCGGCGAGAAAGCGCTGGGACAAGCGACCTTGATCAAGGCCGGCGAGCCAGGCTTCGCGAACGACAGTCAACGGTAATTCGTCGTGCAAACCGACCGACTCACAGGTCTCAAGCCAGGTTTCACGCAACTCTTCGAGCTGGGCCAACAGGTAGTCGTCATGTTCATTACTGGCCTGGAAAAACAACTGCACCAACGCCTGCAACCGCATGCCCCACTGCATGGGCGGCGCCGGTTGTGAGAGTTCCCGGTGGGCAATCTCCAGCGCGTCCAATAAAGCAACCAGAGGACCGATGAGTGCGGCATCCAGACCACCAATCTCGTCGTAGGGCTCGATGCCTTCGCAGGCACTGCCGCTTCCCACGGCATAGCCGAGCAGCATCCGTCGCAGCCCGAAACGCCAACTGTTCTGTTCCAGTTCCTGAGGCAGGCCTAAACCCGCTCGTTGCCCGGCGTTCATGCCCCAACGGATGCCTGCGCCTTCAATCCAGCGATGCAGGGTGGGCAAGTCTCGCTCCTCCACACCAAAGCGAGCGCGCAGGGCCGGAACATCCAACAGGTCGAGGATTTCGCTGACGGGGAATCGACTGTCCGGCAGTTTGAGCAGATGTTCGACAGCGATCAGCAACGGATCACGGCCTCGTTGCCCCTGATCTGCGAGCGTGAAGGGAATGAAGCGCGGATCATGGCGTTCAAGCTGCCCGAATACTGCACGAATATGCGGGGCGTAGCTGTCGATATCCGGGACCATCACGATGACGTCGCGAGGCCTTAGCTCAGGATCTGCACTGAAACGGGAGAGCAACTGATCGTGAAGGATCTCCACCTCGCGTTGGGCGCTATGGGCGATGTGAAAACGGATTGATTGATCCACTTTTGGATCGACTGCCGGCCAGCGCTCACGCGTTTCATTCAGAGGACGTAATTCAAGAATGTCATCCTGCAATTGATTGAGCATGTTCAGTGGCTGGCTATCACTGAACAGGTCGATTCGCCCGTCACGAAATGCCGAACGATAGCTATTGGGATCGTCGTAGCTATCGAGCAGATTGATGTAGTCCCGCCCCTGTTTGCCCCACGCAGCCAACAGGGGGTGGGCATGCTGATGCAGGGTTTGCGGATCGAGGACAACCGGCATGCCACTCTTGCGAGCCTGACGTTTGTATTGATGCCGTAACAGGTCTTTATCGGCGACGATATCCGCCCAATGGTGACGACACGGGTTATGAACGCACAGCAAAACCTGACTGAAACGGGCCAGCCCGGCTAGCGCTTCCAGCGCCTGGGCGGGAAGCGAAGAAATACCGAAAACGATCACTCGTGAAGGAAGTCCATCCGGCGCAGTGTCCAGGCTGTTGATACGTTCGATAAATCGCTGATGGACGCCGGCACGGCTTTGCGCCATGCCTTGTTCACCGACATCCAGCAACAGTGCACGCCACAATTCTGCCTGCCAGCAGTTGGCAGGGGTCAGGGCTTTCGCTTCACCCCGAACGTTGCGTAGTTGATGACGACCTTCTGCCCAGTCCTCGAGCCAGTCGGCTCGGTACACCTGGTATTGGTCAAACAAGTCAGCCAGTCGCTCGGCCAGTTGATAGCGTTTGCGCAAATCGGTGTCATGGGTAAGAAAACGTTGCAGAGGTTCGAAGTGTGGATGATCGATCAACTGCGGAAGCAAGCGCATGAGGCGCCAGGTCAGCGGGGCTTTATCGAGCAGGGATTTGACCGGGATTTCATCTCGTCCAAGGACCATGCGATAGAGCTGCCACATGAAGCTGCCCGGCAACTGCACATCGATCGCTGCCGCGATACCGCAGCCGCCCATGTCGTCCTCTTTCGGGTCCTCAGCCAGTGCCAGTTTCAACCACTGGGCGATACCATTGCTCTGTACCAAAGCGATTTCATTTTCCAAGGGGGCCAGCGGGTAGCGCCGCATCCAGCTGACCACCAGGCTGCGCAACTCGTCCAGGCGGTTGCCGTGAACCACCATAAAACCAGCACTGAGGGACGTTGCGTCCGGCATAAAGGCTTCCTTGGAAAAATACAAAAGCTAGGGCCGAACCTTAGCATTGTCGGGAGACTGTGACAGCCGGGAGCCGTCCGGCATTGCTGTACGAACTTTCCTGCGGGCAAAACAAAACCCCTACCTGCATACGCAGATAGGGGTTTCGGAATTTAATCTTGACGATGACCTACTCTCACATGGGGAAACCCCACACTACCATCGGCGATGCATCGTTTCACTGCTGAGTTCGGGA
>Ga0255334_1000605_pt1 | contig 25424 bp, 22 predicted proteins | sample EtOH5_35cm_T3_12_FD_202080 | JGI IMG/M metagenome (GOLD analysis project Ga0255334, IMG submission 202080) | Sandy soil microbial communities from University of British Columbia, Vancouver, Canada - EtOH5_35cm_T3_129 | ecosystem: Engineered > Artificial ecosystem > Sand microcosm > Unclassified ... | reverse complement strand
GACTACATCGAGCGCTTCTACAACCCAAGGCGCCGACACTCGACCGTAGGCTATCTCAGCCCTATGCAGTTCGAGGCGCAGGCCGAGGCAGGCTAAACTCGGTGTCCATCGATCCGGCAGCAGGCCACTCCTCAGCCTGACGCTCCTGGCGCCGGATCTGGTTGAGGCGATCTTGGAGGGCCGCTGTGAGCCCTATGTGAACCATGTGCTGGAGGTTGCGCAGATCCTGGCCGAACACGGCGCGCCGGAGGATGCGATCCTCGCCGGCCTGCTGCATGACACGGTCGAGGACAGCGACGACGACCCCGAGCCCATCACCCATGACCGCCTCGTCGCCGAATTCGGCGCCGCGGTGGCCGGGCTGGTGGCCGAGGTCACCGACGACAAATCCCTGCCCAAGGAGGCCCGCAAGGCGCTGCAGGTGCGCCATGCCCCGCAGGCCTCGGATGCGGCGAAGATGCTGAAGCTGGCGGACAAGATCTCCAACCCGCGCGGCATCCGCGACCACCCCCCGGCCGGCTGGCCGCATGGCCGGCTGGTCGAATATGTCGGCTGGGCGGGGCGGGTGGCGGTGGGGCTGCGCGGGGTCAACCCTGGCCTGGACGCGCTGTTCGACGAGACCTACCGCGAGGTGCTGGCCCGGCTTACGCAGCGGGCCTGACCGCCTCCCGCCGCCGCCCGACCCAGCCCCAGAGCTTCGGCCCGACCAGCGCCAGCAGCGCGATGGCAAGCAGTGTCGCGGAGATCGGCCGGGTCAGGAAGGTCGTCCAGTCGCCCTGGCTGATCACCAGCGCCTGGCGCATGTTCTGTTCGGCCATCGGCCCCAGGATCATGCCGATCACCACCGGCGCGGTCGGGAAGTCGAATCGTCGCATGAACATCGCGATGATCCCGATGCCGTAGAGCAGCACCAGATCGACCACGCTGTTGCTGATGCCATAGGTGCCGATGGTCGCGAAGACCAGGATGCCGGCGTAGAGCTGCGGCGTCGGCACCTTCAGGATCTGCACCCAGAGCCCGACCAGCGGCAGGTTCAGCACCACCAGCATGACATTGGCGATGAACAGGCTGGCGATCAGCGTCCAGACCAGATCCGCCTGCTGCACGAACAGCATCGGCCCCGGCTGGATGCCATAGGACTGGAAGGCGCTGAGCATGATCGCCGCGGTCGCCGAGGTCGGCAGGCCCAGGGTCAGCATCGGCACCAGCACGCCGGCCGCGGCAGCATTGTTCGCGGCTTCCGGCCCCGCCACGCCCTCGATGGCGCCGGTGGTGCCGAATTCCTGCGCGAATTCCGGCTTCACCAGTTTCCGTTCGGCGTAATAGGACAGCATGGTCGGCATCTCGGTGCCGCCCGCCGGCATCACGCCGAAGGGGAAGCCCAGGCCCGCGCCGCGTATCCAGGGCCAGAAGCTGCGTTTCCAATCGGCCTTGGACAGCATGATGCTGCCGACCGGCTGGATCTCCTGCTTGCCCTCCACATGCCGCCAGGCGAGGAACAGCGTCTCGCCGACCGCGAAGAGCCCGACCGCGACCAGCACCACATTCACCCCGTCCAGCACTTCGGGAACGCCGAAGGTCAGCCGCGGCTGGCCCGACTGCAGGTCGATGCCGACCAGCCCCAGCATCAGCCCGAAGGCGAGCGAGGTCAGCCCGCGCAGCGCCGAACCGCCCAGCACCGCGGAGACGGTGACGAAGCACAGCACCATCAGGCAGAAATATTCGGCAGGCCCGAGCATCAGCGCGTATTCGACGATGAAGGGCCCGATGAAGGTGATGCCGAGCGTGCCGATGGTGCCGGCGATGAAGGAGCCGATCGCCGAGGTCGCCAGCGCCGGCCCGGCGCGGCCGCTCCGGGCCATCTTGGCGCCTTCCAGCGCGGTGATGATCGACCCCGATTCCCCCGGCGTGTTCAGCAAAATGGAGGTGGTGCTGCCGCCATACATCGCGCCGTAGAAGATGCCGCAGAACAGGATGAAGGCGCCGGTCGCGCTGACCTGGAAGGTGATCGGCAGCAGCAGCGCGATGGTCAGCGCCGGCCCGATGCCCGGCAGCACGCCGACGGCGGTGCCGAGGAAACAGCCCAGGATCGCCCAGCCGAGATTGGCGAAGCTGAGCGCATGGGCAAAGCCGCCCACCAGATTGTTGAAGCTGTCCATAAGGCTACAGCACCCCTTCGAGGATGCCGGCGCCGATATTCACCCCCAGCAGCCGGTCGAACATCATGAAGGCCGCAAGGCAGACCACGGCGCCCACCAGCAGGTCACGCAGCAGCTTGCGGCTGCCGAAGGCCGCGGCGACCAGCACATATTGCACCGTCGCCGCGATCACGAAGCCGAGCCAGTCGATCAGCGCCAGATTGGCGAGCAGCCCCGCGAAGAGCAGGCCCAGCGCCTTCCAGTTGGTCGGCTGCGGGTCCTGCATCTCCTCCAGCGTATGGCTCCAGCCGCCGCGCAGGGCGGAGATGCAGAGCCCGATGCCGAGACACAGCATCAGCACGGCGACGAGATAGGGCACGAAACTCGGCCCGACCTGACCATAGAGCGGCGAGGCCGGGACCACGGCGGCCTGCCACAGGGCCAACACGCCCAGGCCAAGCACGAAGCCGCCCGCGCCCAGATCGGCACGGGAAGAATGCGCCTGGATCACGTGACCAGCCCGACCTCCCGCAGCACGGCCAGGGTGTCGGCCTCGTCGGTGCGCAGGAAGCTGGCGAAGTCATCGCCCTTCAGGAAGGCGTCGTCCCAGCCACGGGTCGTGAGCAATTCCTTCCACTGGGCCGTGTCGTGCAGCACGGTCAGGAAGTTCACCAGCGCGGCGCGCTGCGCCTCGGTGATGCCGGGCGCGCCGAACACGCCGCGCCAATTGCCGATGACGACATTGATGCCGCTTTCCTTCAGCGTCGGCACGCCATCCAGGCTGCGCGCGTCGCCGGTGGTGGCCAGGGCGCGCAGGCGGCCCGCCTTCACCTGCTCGGCGAATTCCGACACGCCGGAGATACCGGCCTTCACCTGTGCGCCGAGCAGCGCGGCCTGGGCCGGCCCGCCGCCGGCGAAGGCGACATAGGACGCCTCCCGCGCCGAACGCCCGACCGATTTCAGCATCAGCCCCAAGGTGATGTGGTCGATGCCGCCGGCGCTGCCGCCGCCGGTCGCGACGGCGCCGGGATTGGCGCGATAGGCGGCCATCAGCCCGGCGATGTCATGGAATTCGGAAGATGCGGGAACCACGATGACGCCGGGCTCGGTCGTCATACGGGCGAGAGGCGTCACATCCTTCAGCCCGACCGGGGCGCGGTTGGCGAGCACGGCGCCGACCATCACCGCGCCGCCGATGAACAGCGCATCCGGCCGCCCGCGCTTCTGGCTGACGAAACGCGGCAGGCCGACGGTACCGCCGGCGCCACCGACATTCTCGAACTGGAAGGAACCGGCAAGGCCCGCCTGGCGCGAGACCAACTCGATCGCCCGGCCCAGCCCGTCCCAGCCGCCACCCGGCCCGGCCGGCACGAAGACGCTGAGGCTGGAGAACAATTCCTCGGCCGAAGCCGGACCGATGAGGGCGATCGCGGCGGGGGCGACGAGGGTGGTGGCGAGCAGTGTGCGACGATGCATCATGGGACTGGACCCTTTTCCCCGGAAGCGGCCCGATGAGCCGCATTGTTGCCACGATAGGCACGCCTCTCTTCGCCCGGCAAACCCCCCCTTGCGCGGGGCCCGCTTGTACGCCAACGCCCCGCTCGCCCATCCTGTTGCCGTACCCTGGGAATTTCGCCATGCGCCTTGCCGCCGCACGCCTGCAGCCATGGCTATTGCTGGTTGCAGCCCTGCTCGTGTCGCCGATGGCGCTGGCGCAGCAGCCGGCTCCCGCCCCCCGCGCGGCCGGCGAAAGGGAGGCCGTGATCGCGAACGCAACCGGTCTTGCCCTGCGCCAACTCTACATCCGCCCACCGAATGCGACGGACCCAGGGCCAAACCGGCTCGGCACCGAGACGGTGGCGCCGGGCGCCAGCTTTCGTGCCCGCCTTGGCCGACAGACGAGCTGCGTCTTCGACATCCGCGCCGTCTTCACCGACAACAGCGTCGTCGACCGCCGTGGCATCGACCTCTGCCGAAGCTCCCGCATCACCTTCGGCGATCCGAGCGCGCCGCTGCGTGAGGCGGTGATCACCAATGATACCGACCTTGTCATGCGCTACCTCTATGCCGCCCCGCCCGGCGCGGCCGATCACGGGCCCGACCGGTTGGGCCCCGAGGCCGTTGCCCCGGGCGACTCCTTCCGGATGCGGCTTGGCCGGCAGCGGGAATGCGTCTTCGACATCATCGCCGTCTTCGAGGATGACAGCGAGGAACGCCGCGACCGGCAGGACCTCTGTCACAGCCAGCGCGTCGGCTTCGGCGACCCCTCGGTGCCGCTGCGGCAGATCACGGTGGCCAATGAGGGGCAGGACACGATCCAGCGGGTATTTGCCGCGCCGCCCGGTGCCGACCAGCCGGGGCCCGACCGGCTCGGCGATCGCGCGCTGGCGCCGGGCGACGCCTTCGAGCTGCGTATCCGCGGCCGCGCCTGCGTGCTCGACATCCGCGCCGAATACGAAGATTCGGCCGAAACCCAGACCGGCGTCGACATCTGCGCGCTGGACAGCATCGCCTTCGACGGCAGCCTCAGGCCGCGCCGGGAACTACGGCCGGTCACGCTGGTGAACCACCACGGAGCGACGGTGCGGGAGGCCTATATCGCGCTCATGGCCGCGGACGACTGGGGGGAGGATCGCCTGGGCGACACGGTGCTGGAACGTGGGCAGCGCAGCAGCCTGACCATCGCCAGCGACTGCCGGGTCGATATCCGCGTGGTCTTCGCCAATGGCGCAGCCGAGGAACGTCGCGAGGTGGACATCTGCGAGACCCCGGTCGTGGTCCTGCGCCCCGGCTGGACAATCGCCGAGACGCTGGACTCCGAGGATGACGCCCAGCCCGCGGCGGCGGCAGCCCCGGCGGCGGGCCCGGCGGCGGGCAGCATCCGCATCCGCAACCAGGGCCAGGTTCCGATCGTGGAACTCTTCGTCGCACCGCCGGGCGCGCCGCACGGCCCGGACCGGCTGGGCATGACGGTGCTCGGCGTCGGGGAGAGCCTGGATTTCAGCCCCGCGGCGGGCGCAGGGTGCATCGGCGACCTGGTGGCGATATTCCGTGATGGGCAGGAGGTGGCGCGCCCCGCGCTCGACCTCTGCACCGGCCAGGAGGTAAGCCTGCCATGATCCGATCCCTTGTCGTCGCCGCATTGCTCGCGGTCGCCACCCCCGCCCTGGCGCAGGGCATGCCCGAAGGCTTGCGCGGGTCTTGGTTCGCGCCCGATTGCGCCGACCCGCGTGCAATGCTGCATGTCACCGCGCGCGCGGCGGCGACCCTGCCGCTGGACGGGCGTGCCACCCTGCTGCGCTTCGTCGCCATCGGCGAAACCGGCGGCTGGACGGTCGGGACCGGAAGCGGTGCCGATGCCCCCCGTATGGGGCTGCGGCGGGAGGGCGACCGGCTCGACACGGTGACGCCCAATGCGAAGCTGCGCGACGACCGGCTGCCCGGCGATGCCCCGACGATGCAATGGGTCCGCTGCCCCGCCCCCCCCGCCGGCTTCGGCCTGCTGCATGGCGAAGGCCTAGCCTTCCTCGGCATGCTGGAGCGGATCGAGGCGGCCTGCGCCGGCCCCGGCGAGGCCTGCCTCGAAGCGGTGGTCGCCATCGGCGATCTTTCCGGCGACGGGCTGCTCAGCGTCGCCGAACTCGCGCGCATGATGCGCGGGGCGAGCTGGGTGCTCACGGCGCAGGAAGGGCCCGATGCCGAAACAGTGGCGCTGTCCGGCAGTGTCGCCAGCGTCGCCGGCCTGCTGACGGCGCGGCTGGTCGTCGACAGCCTGGACTATGATGGCGACGGCCAGCTTTCGGGCGCCGAGCTGCGGCAGGATCGCGCGCCGCTGCCCTCGGGCGCCGGCGACGCCGCCGGCCGGCCGGTGCGGACGGAAGGCGTCAGCGAAGGGGCGGGCTTCCTTCGCGCCCTGATGGAGGGGCTGATCATGGGGCGGTCGGAAGACGCGCCAACGCCGTGATCCGCCTGATCCTGCTCGGCGCCGGCGGCCATGCGCGCGTCGTGCTGGAACTGCTGCGCGCGGCGGGCGGCTTCGAGGTCCTGGGCCTGGTCGATTCCCGCGGCGGTGGCGGATTTGTCGGCGGCGTGCCGATCCTGGGAGGCGAGGATACGCTGCCCCGCCTGCGGGCCGAGGGCATCGCCGCGGCCATGGTCGCGATCGGCGACAATGCCGCGCGGGAGCGACTCGGCGATGTGCTGCTGGCCTTGGCGTTCGGACTGCCCTCCGCCGTCCATCCTGCAGCACTGGTCGCGCCGTCCGCCAGGCTGGGGCCGGGGGCCGTGATCATGGCGCGGGCGGTGCTGGGCACGGATACCGCGGTGGCAGCACTTGGGCTCGTCAATACCGGTGCGATCCTGGATCATGACGGGGTGCTCAGGCGCGCGGCACATCTGGCGCCGGGCAGCACCCTGGCCGGCGGCGTCCGGGTCGGCGCACGGGCGCTGGTCGGCGTCGGCGCCTCGGTCGCGCCGGGGATCGGCATCGGCGCCGATGCCGTGGTCGGCGCTGGTGCCGCCGTGGTCGAGGACGTGCCGGAGGGAGCCCGGGTCGGTGGCGTGCCGGCGCGCCCGCTGCCGGTCAGCTGATGGCGACGATCCGCCAGGCGCTCTCTCGCCCCCCACGGCCGCTCAAGGTCACGATCTCACCCGGGCGCCAGCGGCCTTCGTAGCGGATCAGCGCGGCGAGCGGCGTGTCATCCACCCCCGCCTCCTCATCATCGAAAAACCGCAGACGCCAGCCGGTGTCGGGGTCGTAGTGCACCTCGCCTTCCTGCATCGGGACATTGGGGCGGAACCGGCGCGCCGGCCAGGGCGACGGATCGGCGAACCAGGCTTCGGCATCGGCGCGGCCGTCGCGGTCCAGGGTCAGCTCCATCTCGTAGCGATGGTCCAGGCTGCCCTGCGGATACTGGGCGCCGGAGACGAGGACCAGCGTGACGGTCGGCATGATGGCGTTTCCTTCATCCGGCGCGGCCGCCCTCGGGATCAGATGGCGACGCGCACACCAAGCTCCACGACACGATCGGACGGTATGCGAAAGAACTCGGTGGCGGGCACGGCGTTGCGGCTGAGGACGGAGAAAATCCACTGCCGCCAATGCGGCATCTTCGGCACCACCGCGGCGACCAGGGTTTCGCGGCCCAGGAAATACGAGGCCTGCATCGATTCGAACTCGACGCCGCCTTCCCGCAGCGTCTCCAGGTCGCGCGGGATGTTGGGGCTTTCCTGGAAACCGTAGTGCAGCATGATGCGATGGATGCCGGGGGCAAGTTCGGCGACCTCGCGCCGGATCACCGCCTGGGGCACGTCCTCGTTGATGACGGTGACGAACAGCACCCGCTCATGCAGCACCTTGTTGTGCTTGAGGTTGTGCAGCAGCGCATTCGGCACGTAATCCGCCTGGCCGGTCATGAAGACGGCGATGCCGGGCACCCGGATGATGGATTTGGACTGCGGCAGCCGCGCCAGGAAGGATTTCAGCGGCAGGCTGTCCTGCCGAAAGCGGGCGAAGAGCAGGTCGCGGCCGCGTTTCCAGGTGGTCATCATCACGAACAGCATCGCGCCCAGCACCAGCGGCACCCAGCCGCCATCGGGGATCTTCAGCACGTTCGAGATGAAGAAGGCCGCATCCAGCGTCGCCAGCGGCACGAATACCGCCAGCACCAGCGGCCAGGCCCAGCCGAAGATGCGCCGGAACACCAGCATCGCCAGGACCGAGGTGCATAAGAAGGTGCCCGTCACCGCGATCCCGTAGGCCGAGGCCAGGCGGTCGCTGCTTTGGAACACGCCCACCAGCACCAGCACCCCGACCAGCAGCGCGAAATTCACCTGCGGCAGATAGATCTGGCCTTCCTCGGTCTCGCTGGTGTGGCGCACCTCCAGCCGCGGCAGCCAGCCCAGTTGCACGCATTGCCGGGCAATGGAATAGGCGCCGGAGATCATCGCCTGGCTGGCGATGATGGTCGCCGCGGTCGCCAGCACCACCAGCGGCAGCCGCATCCACTGCGGCGCGAGCAGGAAGAAAGGGTTTTCGATCGCCGCGGCGTTGGACAGCAGCAGCGCGCCCTGGCCGAAATAGTTCAGCGCGAGGCAGGGCAGCACGAAGCCGACCCAGGCGGCCCGGATCGGCCGTGCTCCGAAATGCCCCATGTCGGCGTAGAGCGCCTCCGCCCCCGTCACCGCCAGCACCACCGAGCCCAGGGCGATGAAGGCGGCAAGACGATAGATGACGCAGAACTGGATCGCGTAATGTGGCGACAGCGCCAGCAGCACCTGCGGCTCCTTGGCGATCTCGATCAGCCCCAACAGCCCGATCACCAGAAACCACACCGCGCAGATCGGCCCGAACACCGCCCCCATGCTGCCGGTGCCGCGATACTGAACGAAGAACAGCACCAGCAGCACGACGACGGAGATCGGCAGGACAATCTCCTCGAAGCCCGGGGAGATGATCTTCAGCCCCTCCACTGCCGAAAGCACCGAGATCGCCGGGGTGATCACGCCATCGCCGAAGAACAGGCAGGCGCCGGCGACGCCGATCGCGCCGACCGCGAAACGCCCGTTGGCGGTCGACATGGTGCGCTGCGCCAGCGCGGTCAGCGCCAGGATGCCGCCTTCGCCGCGGTTGTCGGCACGCATCACGATCAGCACGTATTTGACGGTGACGACCAGCACCAGCGACCAGAAGATCAGGCTGAGCAGCCCCAGGATCTCCCAGCTTTCAAGCCCGTTGTCGCTGAAATGCAGCGCCGCGGCCCGCATCGCATAAAGCGGGCTGGTGCCGATGTCGCCATAGACCACTCCGAGCACGCCAAACAGGACGGCGCAGTTGAGCGGACGCGGAACCTGCGTTGATGTCATGCCGGGCACTCAGAGGGTTCAAGGCGCATCCTGCGGCCGCAGCCATAGGCCGGGCCCGGCCTTGGACGCAAGCGCGGTCCTGCCGGGACCGTCAGTGACCGCGGAGGATCTGGCTGAGGAAGAGACGCAGCCGGTCGGTCTTGGGCGTCTCGAACATCTCGGCGGGGGTGCCGGATTCCACGATTTCGCCGCGGTCCATGAACACCACGCGGTCGGCGACCTGGCGCGCGAAGCCCATCTCATGCGTCACGCAGACCATGGTCATGCCGCTGTCGGCCAGCCCCACCATGGTGTCCAGCACCTCCTTGATCATCTCGGGGTCCAGCGCGCTGGTCGGTTCGTCGAACAGCATGATCTTCGGCTGCATGCACAGCGCCCGGGCGATGGCGACGCGCTGCTGCTGCCCGCCGGACAGCTGGCCAGGGTATTTCTTCACCTGTTCGGGGATCTTGACCCGTTCGAGGTAGGACATTGCCAGCGCCTCGGCCTCCGCCTTCGGGGTCTTGCGGACCCAGATCGGCGCCAAGGTGCAGTTTTCCAGGATCGTCAGATGCGGGAACAGGTTGAAGGACTGGAACACCATCCCGACCTCGCGCCGGATCGCATCCAGGCTGCGCAGATCGTCGGTCAGTTCAGTGCCCTCGACGATGATGCGGCCTTCCTGGTGCTGTTCCAGCCGGTTGATGCAGCGGATCAGCGTGGATTTTCCCGATCCGGACGGGCCGCAGACCACGACCCTTTCGCCATTGGCGACGGTCATGGAGACGTCGCGCAGCACATGCAGGCTGCCGAACCATTTATTGACCTTGTCCAGCACGATGGCCGGGGGGGCGTCGGTGCGGGCGAGGGAGGCGACAGGCGCCTCGGCGGTTGCGCTCATGGATCGGGTTCTCCGGTTCAGCGGCGGCGGGTGTTCAGCTGAGCTTCAAGGCTCTGGCTGTAGCGCGACATGGCAAAGCAGAAGCAGAAGTAGATCAGGGCGATGAAGATGTAGACCTCGACGCCGAAGCCCTGCCAGGCGGGTTCGACGATCGCCGTCTTGCCCGCGGTCAGCAGGTCGAAGATGCCGATGATCAGCACCAGGGAGGTATCCTTGAAGAAGCCGATGAAGGTGTTCACCAGCGGCGGGATCACCATGCGCAGCGCCTGCGGCAGCACGATCAGCAGCGTCTTCTGCCAATAGGACAGGCCCAGGGCGTCGGCGGCCTCGTACTGGCCCTTGGGCAGCGCCTGCAGCCCGGCGCGCACCACCTCGGCCAGATAGGCGCCGGCGAAGAGGATGATGGCGACCTGCGCCCGCAACAGCTTGTCGATGTTCATGCCTTCCGGCAGGAACAGCGGGAACATCACGCTGGCCATGAACAGCAGGCTGATCAGCGGCACGCCGCGCACCAGTTCGACGTAGACGACGCAGATCATCTTGATCGCCGGCATCTTCGACCGCCGCCCGAGCGCCACCAGGATCGACAGCGGGAAGGCGAAGGCGAGGCCGAAGGTCGACAGGATCAGCGTGATCGGCAGCCCGCCCCAGCGTTCCTGCGGCACATAAGGCATGCCGAAGACGCCGCCCCACATCAGCAGCCCGATCACCGCCAGGGTGACGATCCAGATCAGCCCCAGCTCCGCCCGCCAGAAGCGGCGCATGGCGCTGACGACATAGAGGCCGATGAACAGCAGGCAGACGATCAGCGGCCGCCATTGCTCGTCATAGGGATAGGTGCCGAACAGGATGAAGCGGTGCTTTTCGGTAATCACCGCCCAGCAGGCGCCGATCCCTTTCATGTCGCGGCAGGCCTGGGTCTGGTTGCCGCCCGGAACCGCCCAGATCGCGTTGATGAAGGCCCAGTCCACGAAGGAGATCAGTCGCGTGACGATAAGATAGGCCAGCAGCAACGTGACGGCGGTCGAGACCCAACCCGAGAAAAGGTTGACCCGCAGCCAGGCGATGGGCCCGGAGGTGTGGATCGGCGCGTCGCGCCGCGCGGTCGGGACCGGCGTGGAGCCTGCGGTGATGTCGCTCATCGCCCTATCTCTCCACCAGCGCGATCCGCGCATTGTACCAGTTCATGAACAGGCTGATGGACAGGCTGATGGTGAGGTAGACGCCCATGATGATGGCGATGCCCTCGATCGCCTGCCCGGTCTGGTTCAGCGTGGTATTGGCGATGCTGACGATGTCCTGGTAGCCGATCGCGACCGCCAGCGAGGAGTTCTTGGTCAGGTTCAGGAACTGGCTGGTCATCGGCGGCACGATCACCCGCAGCGCCTGCGGCAGCACGATGCGCTTCAGCACCTGGCCGCGATGCAGGCCGAGCGCCTGCGCCGCCTCCCATTGCCCCTGGTGCACGGCCAGGATGCCGGCGCGCACGATCTCGGCGATGAAGGCCGCGGTATAGGTAACGAGGCCGAGCAGCAGGGCGAAATATTCCGGCGAAACGCTGACCCCGCCGGCGAAGTTGAAGCCGCGCAGCACCGGCGTGTTCGCGGCGAAGGGCGCGCCCAGCACTGCCCAGACCACGATCGGCAGGCCGACCAGCAGCCCCAGCCCCCAAGGCCAGAGCGCCCGCGGCTGGCCATCGGCATATTGCCGCTGCCGCAGCTGCCACGCCACGCCCCACAGCGCGATGCAGCCGAGGACGAAGACGCCGAGCGCCGCGCTATGCGCCGTCTCCCATTGGATGAAGGGCAGCTTCAGCCCGCGGTTGGACAGGAACACGCCGGGGACCGGGTTCAGGGATTGCCGCGGCCCGGGCAGGCCCTGCAGCAGCGTGTACCAGAACAGCAGCTGCAGCAGCAGCGGCACGTCGCGGACGACCTCGACATAGATGGCGGCGATGCGCCCGACCAGCCAGTTCTTCGACAGCCGCGCGACGCCGATCAGGGTGCCGAAGATGGTCGCCAGCACCACGCCGATGACGGCGACATGCAGCGTGTTCAGCGCCCCGACGCTGAGCGCGCGGAAATAGGTGTCGCGCGGGGTATAGGGGATCAGGCTTTCGCCGATCGGCAGCCCGGCCTCGCGGTCCAGGAAGCCGAAGCCGGTCGCGATGCGCCGGACCTCCAGATTGCGCTGGGTATTGCCGATCAGCCACCACAGCACGTAGGCGATGGCGCCGACGATCAGCACCTGCCAGATGATGGCGCGGAAGCGTTCATCGGCCCAGGACAGGCGAATGCCCTTCTTGGGCGGCGCGCGAAGAAGGCGAGGGTCGACCGTGCTGCTCATCGGGATGCCTTCACCGCTGAAGTCCTGGCCCGCGCCAGCCCGCAGGCCCACCCAGGCGAAAGGGGTCGGCGGAGTGTCGCCACCGACCCCACGGGATCACCGGAACGGCGGCGAATACTGCAGGCCACCCGGGGTGGTCCACAGCGCATTCGGGCCACGCTGGATGCCGATCGGCGTCAGGTTGCGGGCGAAGACCTCGCCATAGTTGCCGACCGACTTCAGCACAGCCACGACCCAGTTCGGCTGCAGCCCGAGCATCTGGCCGAGATCGCCGTTCTTGCCGAGCATGCGCTGCACCTCGGGACGCGGATCGCTCGCCGCGGCCTCATCCACATTGGCGGTGGTCAGGCCGAATTCCTCGGCGCCGATCAGCGCGAAATGGGTCCAGCGCACGACATCGGCGAAACGCTGGTCGCCATGGCGCACTGCCGGCCCAAGCGGCTCCTTGCTGATCACGTCGGGCAGGATGACGTGGTCGTCGGGGCGCTGCTGCACCGCGCGAGTGGCGGCCAGGCCGGAGACGTCGGTGGTATAGGCGTCGCAACGGTTGGAGATATAGGCGGCCACGACTTCTTCGATGCGCTCGATCACCACGGGGCGGAAGTTGACGTGGTTGGAACGCGCCCAGTCCGTCAGGTTCTGTTCCGTCGTGGTGCCCGGCTGCACGCAGATCGTGGCGCCATCGAGTTCGCGCGCCGAGGTCAGCCCCAGGCTCGCCTTCACCATGAAGCCCTGGCCGTCATAGAAGCTGATGGCCGCGAAATCGAGGCCGAGCGAGGTGTCGCGCGACAGCGTCCAGGTGGTGTTGCGCGACAGTATGTCGACTTCGCCCGACTGCAGCGCGGTGAAGCGGCTCTGCGAGGTCAGCGGCACGTAGCGGACCTTGGTCGCATCGCCCAGGACCGCGGCGGCAACGGCGCGGCAATAGTCCACGTCGAAGCCGCGCCAGACGCCCTGGCTGTCCGGCTGCGCGAAACCGGCAAGGCCGGTGTTCACGCCGCAGATCAGGGTGCCGCGCCCGCGGATGGTCTCGAGCATGGAATTCGAGGTCTGCGCCTGGACAGGCACGGACAGCGCAAGGCAGCCGACAAGTACGGCCGCCCCGACAGCTTGGCTAAGTTGGCGCAGGGACATGATCCTGAGGTCTCCCAGTTTCGTTCTGTTCTCCGGCCCAGACGGCGAACCGGAGGTCTTCCTTGACCAATGCTGCGCCATGAAGTCGCCACAATCAACTTCGCTCTCTGGGGGAAAGGGTCTCGGCACCTCCCCTGCCTCCCGGTTTTCCGGCGCAGCTGCGCCGCGCAAGCATGTTCGCCAGCGCCCGCTGCCGCCCGGACATATCCTGGATGTCGTGCAATGCAAGCATCGGGCCGCTCGCCCCCTTCCCGCTTCGCCAGCACGGTGCGACACCCCAGCGATGATGACGCTCGACGCCGCGGCCATCGCCGCCCGCCTGCCCTGGGGCCCGCTGGAGGCAGCCCTTCGCGCCATGTTCCGCGACGGATGCGAGGCCCCGCTGCGGCAGGCCCATGCGCTGCCCAACGGGTCGCTGCTGCTGATGCCGGCCTGGACCGCGGCGGGGCATACCGGGGTCAAGATCGTCCATGTGATGCCGGGCAATGCCCTCCGCGGGCTGCCATCGGTCCATGCCGCCTATCTCCTGAGCGATGGTGCGACCGGCCAGCCGATCGCGATGCTGGATGGCAGCGCCCTGACCGACCGGCGCACCGCTGCCGCCAGCGTGCTGGCGGCCGGGCATCTGGCCCGCCCCGACAGCCGGCGCCTGCTCATCCTCGGCGCCGGCCGCGTCGCCCATGCTCTGGCCGAGGCCTATGCGCATCGCTTCGCCCTCGCCGACATCGCCCTCTGGTCGCCGAGCGGGATCAGCGCCCAGCGTCTGGCCAGGAGGCTTGCCGCGGCCGGCCTGCCGGCCCGCGCCGTGGGATCCCCGGACCCCGCGGGCTACGACATCGTCGCGGCGGCAACGCTCGCGACCGAGCCCGTGATCCGCGCCGGCGCGGTCTCGCCCGGCACGCATCTGGACCTCATCGGCGCCTTCCGCCCCGATATGCGCGAGGCCGAGGCGGCGCTTCTGGCCCGGGCCACGCTGGTCGTCGACACCCGCGCCGGCGCCCTGGCCGAAGCCGGCGACATTCTGCAGGCAATCGCCGAGGGCGCCATCACCGAAGCCCATGTGGTGGCCGAGCTCGCCGACCTGTGCCGGGGCGTCCATCCCGGCCGACGGCACGCGGACGAGATCACCATGTTCAAATCGGTCGGCTGGGCCGGCGAGGATCTGGCGGCCGCCATCCTCGCGGTCACACCTGTGGGTAACTCTGTGGGCAAGGAATGAAGGGTCTTCCGGCAGCTTCTAAGCCCACCCACACATCATATTGTTTTTAAAGATATTATTGTCCAGATCGGCATGTGGACATCCACTGGCGCGCCCTGTGGGCCGGTTGGCCGGCGGTGGTGCAGCAAAGTGAGGCAGGCGACCGCCCGCCTGCCCCATCGCGCGGCATCGCGGCCGCGCTCATTCGCTCACCGAACGGAAATACGATTGTCACACGGGCATCACTGCCCGCAGGCTAGGCCTCGGGCGGCCGATCGCGGCCCGACATCGAGGAACGACCGGATGCTCCGCCGAATCGCTATCGCAGCCATGATGGCTGTCTCGCTTCCCGTGCTCGCCGAGGCGCAGAGCCGCACCAGGCTGACCGTCTATACTGCGCTCGAAAACGAACAGTTGGCGCCGTTGAAGGCCCTGGCCGAGGCCGCGGTGCCGTCGATCGAGATCGCCTGGGTGCGCGATTCGACCGGTGTGATCACCGCCCGCCTGCTCGCCGAACGGGCCAATCCGCGGGCGGATGTGATCTGGGGCGTGTCGGTCTATTCGCTGCTGCAGATGGAAGGGTTCGATATGCTCGAGCCCTATACCCCGCCCGGCGCGGCCGCCTTGCGCCCGAACATGCGCAGCGATCGCGAGCCGATGACCTGGACCGGCATGGATGCCTTCGTCTCGGCGATCTGCTTCAACACCGTGGTCGCGGAACAGCGGCACCTGCCGCGGCCCTCGACCTGGGCGGATCTGCTGAACCCCGCCTATCAGGGCCAGATCGTGATGCCGAACCCGGCGAGCAGCGGCACCGGCTTCCTGACCGTCGCCGGCTGGATGGGCGGCATGGGCGAGGCCCAGGCCTGGGATTATATGACCCGGCTGCACAACAACATCCAGGTCTATACCCATAGCGGCAGCGCCCCCTGCAACAACGCCGCGCGCGGCGAATACGGCGTCGGCCTGTCCTTCGACATGCGCGCCGTGACCCTGAAGAACCAGGGCGCGCCGATCGACATCATCGTGCCGACCGACGGCGTCGGCTACGATCTGGAAGCGACCGCGATCCACCACGGCACCGCCCATCTCGAAGCCGCCAAGCGCCTGGTCGACTGGGCCGTGACCCGCCCCGCGATGGAAGCCTATGGCCGCTGGTACGCGCTGCTGGCGCTGCCGGGGGTGACGCCGGTGGTGCAGAACTACCCCGCCGAATTCGCCGAACGCCTGGTCGCCGCTGATTTCCGTGCGGTCGCCACGCAGCGGGACCGCATCCTGCGCGAATGGACCAGCCGCTTCGACGGCAAGTCCGCCCCCAGGTGAGCGAAACCCGGATGAGCGAACCCCGGTGAGGGCATGGTGATGAACTCGGGCGCCACCACGGCCCTGGCCGCGGGTCAGGCGCCCCCGATCACCGGCACGCCCTATCTCGTCATCGAGCATGTCGCCAAGCGCTTCGGCGCGTTCACGGCGCTCCGCAATGTGTCCCTGACGGTCGATGCGGGGGAGTTCGTCTGCTTCGTCGGCCCCTCCGGCTGCGGCAAGACGACCTTGCTGCGCGCCGTCGCCGGGCTCGATCCCGCCAGCGAAGGCCGCATCACCCAGGGCGGGCGGGACATCACCGGCCTGCCGCCATCGGCCCGCGACTTCGGGATCGTGTTCCAGTCCTACGCGCTGTTCCCGAACCTCTCGGTCACCGACAATGTCGGCTATGGGCTGCGCGGCGCGCTCTGGCCCAAGGTCCGGCGGCGGGACCGGGTGGCGGAGTTGCTGTCGCTGGTCGGTCTCACCGATCACGCGCGGAAATACCCGTCCCAGCTTTCCGGCGGGCAGCAGCAGCGCGTCGCCCTGGCGCGCGCGCTGGCGCCCGAGCCCGGGCTGCTGCTGCTGGACGAACCCCTGTCCGCCCTGGATGCGCAGGTGCGCCACCACCTGCGTGCGGAAATCCGCGCACTGCAGCGGCGGCTCGGCGTCACCACCATCATGGTCACCCATGACCAGGAGGAGGCGATGGCGATCGCCGACCGCATCGTCGTCATGAACAGCGGCCTGATCGAGCAGGTCGGCACGCCGGAGGCCGTCTATCGCCGCCCTGCCTCCGCCTTCGTCGCCGGCTTCGTCGGCCGCAGCAGCCAGTTCGACGCGGTGATGGAACCGCAGGGGCTGCGCACGCCCGGTGGCCATCTGCTGCCGACCCCGCTGCTCGCCCCCATCGGCACTCTCCTGCGCGTCTTCATTCGGCCCGAGGACATCCGGCTTTCGGCCGCCACCGGCTCCGGGCTTTCGGCCCAGGTGACGGCGCTCGAATACCTCGGCCCGATCTGCCGCCTCGCGCTGGAGGATGAGCGCCTGCGGCTCGAGGCTGAAGCCAGCCCCGACGAGATGCGCGAGATTGGCGCCCGGCCCCTGGCCAGGCTCGGCGTGAGCTTGCCGGCGTCGCGGCTGATGCTGTTCCCCTCCGATGCCTGAAGGCTCGGCCGCGGTCGCCGTTCCGGCGGCCGGGCTGCCGGCGCTGGGCCGCAAGGTCCGGCGCCGGCTTTCGCCCGACCAGGTGATGATGCGCTGGACGCTGGTCCTCGCCGGGGTGGCGCTGGTCGTGGCCCTGGCCGCCCCGATGGCGATGCTCCTGAGCCGCGCCTTCGAGGACGCCTCCGGCGCCTGGGTCGGGCTGGCCAATTTCGCGACCTATGCGACCACGCCGACCCTGGCGGTCTCGGCCTGGCACAGCATGTGGACGGCGGCGGTGACGACGCTGATCGTGGTGCCGCTCGCCTTTGTCTTCGCCTATGGGCTGACGCGCAGCCGAATGCCGGGCCGCGGCGTGTTCCGTGCCGTGATGATGGTGCCGATCCTGGCCCCGTCGCTGCTGCCGGCGCTGTCGCTGATCATGCTGTTCGGCAACCAGGGGCTGCTGAAATCCTGGCTGTTCGGCGGTTCGATCTATGGCCCCACCGGGATCGTCGCCGCCCAGGTCTTCGCCTGTTTCCCGCATGCCGCCATCATCCTGGCGGTGGCGCTGGCCACCGCCGATGCCCGGCTGTACGAGGCGGCCGAGGTGCTGCGGGCTGGCCGCCTCCGCACTTTCGCGACGGTGACCCTGCCCGGCGCCGCCTATGGGCTGGTTTCCGCCGGTGTCGTCGTCTTCACTTTGGTCGTCACGGATTTCGGCATCCCCAAGGTGATCGGCGGGTCATTCAACGTGCTGGCGACCGATGTCTACAAACAGGTCGTCGGCCAGCACAATTTCAACATGGGCGCCGTCGTCGGCATCGTCCTGCTGCTGCCGGCGCTGGCCGGCTTCGCCTTGCAGCGCTGGGCCAGGAAACGCCGAGCGGCGACCATATCGGGCCGCGCCGTGACCTATGTGCCGAAGCCGCGCCTGGGGCGGGACCTGCCGCTGTTCCTGTTCTGCATGGCGATCGCCGCCGTGCTGGTCGGCGTCGTGGGCGTCGCCTTCTGGTCCAGCCTGATCCGCTTCTGGCCATGGAACCTGACGCTCACGCTCGAAAATTACGACTTCGGCCGCTTCGACACCGCCGGCTGGGGATCGGTGATGACCTCGCTGCGGATGGCGGGCTGGGCGGCGGTGGTGGGCATGCCGGCGATCTTCGTGACCGCCTGGCTGGTGGAACGCACACCCGCGGCCGGCCTCCTGCGCGGCGTGGTCGGCTTTCTCGCGACCGCGCCGCTGACGGTCCCGGGGCTGGTGCTCGGGCTCGCCTTCATCCTGTTCTTCAATCACCCGGCGAATCCGCTGAACATCTTCTACGGCGGCATGGCGATCCTGGCGCTGAACTGCATCGTGCATTTCTGGACCGTCGGACACCTGACCGCGACCACCGCCCTGCGCCAGCTCGATTCGGAATTCGAGGCCGCTTCGGCCAGCCTCAAGGTCCCGGTCTGGACCACCTTCTTCCGCGTCACCGTGCCGATCTGCCTGCCGGCCGGGCTGGAGATCGCGTCCTACATCTTCGTCAATGCCATGACGACCGTAAGCGCGGTGATCTTTCTCTATGGCGCCGACTACAAGCCCGCAGCGGTCGCCGCCGTGCAGATGGAGGAAACCGGTCAGGCCAGCGCCGCCGCCGGCATGGCCTGCGTGATCCTGGCGGTGGCGCTGGCGGTCAAGATCGCCCAGGTCATGGCCTCGGCGCTGCTCGACCGGACCACCCAGGCCTGGCGGCGACGGTAGCTCTGCAACCGATCCGATGCGCCGACGTTGCTCGGCAGGTGCGCAGCCCATGCTGCCCTGTCAGGGAGTGTCGTCGTGAACAACATCATCTACATCGTGGGTCTCGTGGTCGTCGTCGTCGCCGTGCTGAGCTTCTTCGGCCTGCGCTGACCCCTCCCCCCTCGACGCGCCGCGCTGGCTGCGGCACGACGCGGGGATGAGCGATTCCGCCGACCAGGCCCTCTCCGAGCAATATGAGGCTTATCCCTACCCCGCCCGCGACCCGCGGGACGAGGCAAGGCGACTGGTGGTGGGCAGTCCCTCGCACCTGGCCGAGGTGGACCACTGGATCTTTGGCGCGCGCCGACCGGCCGCGACGCCGTTGCGCGCCCTGGCCGCCGGCGGCGGATCGGGCGACGGCACCTTGATGCTTGCCCAGCAGCTCGCGAGCCGCGGACGCCCGGGCGAGGTGACTTGGCTCGACCGCTCCGCCGCCGCCCGGAAGGTGGCCGAGGCGCGGGCGGAAGTGCGCCGGCTCGGCAACATCCGCTTCGTGTCAGGCTCGCTGCTGGATCTGCCCCAATCGGGGCTCGGGCTTTTTGATTATATCGATTGCTGCGGCGTACTGCACCATCTGCCCGATCCGGTGGCAGGGCTGCGCGGCCTGGCCGGCGCGCTGGCGCCCGGTGGCGGCATCGGCCTGATGGTCTATGCCCCGCATGGGCGCACCGGCGTCTACATGCTGCAGGATGCGTTGCGGCTTCTGGCCCCCCCGGATGAGGCACCGGCCATGCGCGTCGACATCGCGCGCCGGGTCTGGAAGCATCTTCCCGAAACCGCCTGGCTGCGGCGCAACCCGCTGATCGACGACCACATCAAGGGCGGCGATGCCGGTCTCTATGATCTCCTGCTGAACCCGCGCGATCGCGCCTTCACGGTGCCGCAGCTCGCGGCGCTGATCGAAGCGGCGGGCCTGCGGCTTCGCTGCCTGGTGGAGCCTCTGCGCTACGACCCCGACACCTGGCTGCCGGACCCGCGCCTGCGCGAACGCAGCGCCGGGCTGGACATGATCGGCCGTGCCGCTTTGGCCGAGGCGCTGACCGGCAACATGGGCATCCACATCGCCTATTGCGTCCGCGCCGAAGATCCCGCCGTCGCGCCCGACTGGGCCGACCCCGAGGCGATACCGCTGCTGCGGGAGCTCGATGGTCCCACCCTGGCGCGCGGCCTGCCGGCCGATGACGTGCTGACCGTCACCTTCGACGGGCTGCGGGTGCCGGTCGCGCTGCCTCGCCTGGCCCGGGCCATACTGGCACGGGTCGATGGCCGCCGGCGGATCGGCGAGATCGCCGACGACCTCGCCGCCTCCGGTACCTCGCGTGAGGCGTTCGCACGCGATTTTCCCCGCCTCGCGCAGTCGCTTGAGCGGCTGAACCGCCTGCTGCTGGCCGCCCGCTAGGAAGGTCCAGGAAACTCTCAGTTTCCTGGTGGGAGGGTTTGGGAGGGCAAAGCACTCCCATCAGGATTGCCAAGGTCACACCCCCACCCGCAGCAACCCCGGGCCATGCCGTTTCAGCCAGGCCTCGGCCTGGGCGCGATGCGGCGACATGCTGTTGAGCAGCGCCCAGAAGGACGGGCCATGGTTCATGTAGCGCAGATGCGCGACCTCATGCGCCGCCACGTAGTCCAGCACCCAATCCGGCGCCAGCAGCAGCCGCCAGGAGAAGGCGAGGGTGCGGTCCGGCGCGCAGGACCCCCAGCGGCTGCGGGTGTCCTTGAGGCGAATCGCGCGCGGCGCGACCCCGATGCGGGCCGCGTGATGGGCGACGCGCTGCGACAGCCGCCGCCCGGCCTCGGCCCGGCAGAAATCGGCGACTCGCCGCGGCAGGAATTCGATGTCGCCGGTCACCACCAGCGTCTGCCCATGCAGGAAGGCGCCGCCCCGTTCTTCCGGCGCATGGATGATGAAATGCGGCACCTGGCCGATCGGGATGCTGGCGCCCGCCTCGAAGGGCTGGGCCGGGGCCAGCGCGCGCAGGCGCTGGGTGATCCAGCGGGCATGGGCCTGCAGCAGCGTCAGCCCGGATTTGCGGCTGCCGCGCGCCGGCAGCGTCACCAGCACGACGCCCGCCGCGGCATCGATCCGCAGCGAGACCCGCCGCGCGCGGGCGCTGCGCTGCCAGACCACCGGCACCTGTTCCGGTGGCGCCAGGGGATCGGCGACCAGGCTCAAGGTCTCGCGCGACAGCGGTTGGGGCATGGGCGGACCCTGCCCATACCGGGGGGTGCGAATCAACACCCGCCTCTTGCACCCTCGACCTGCCGGCGCTGGACCTCGCCGCCAGGGCCGCCGTCCAGACCGCGCAAAGCTGCACCGCGGAATCTGTCATGGCCGCCAATGACCTCGGCCGCGTGGATGAGGGGCTGGATCGGCTGCGCCGGGCCGAGGTGGAGCTGGTCAACGCGCGACAGGATTTTGAAATCCGAAAGTCTCTCCAGCAGCTGACCGCCGGCCAGAACCCGCAGCGGCTTAGTCTGGAAAGCTTTGTGCTGAAAAGCTTGCTGGAGGAGAGCCTGGCCGCCGCCAATCGCCGCCTGTCGGGGATGCTCGGCGGCCGCTACCGGCTGCGGGTGCGCGAGGAGCCGGAACGCCGGAACGCCGCCGTGGGCCTCGACCTGGAGGTGCAGGACGACTGGACCGGCACCGTCCGCCCCGCCGCCACGCTTTCCGGCGGGGAGGGTTTTTGCGCTTCGCTGGCGCTGGCGCTGGGGCTGGCCGACACGGTGCAGGCGCATGCCGGGGCGCGGCGGATCGATGCGCTGTTCATCGACGAAGGCTTTGGCACCCTGGACAGCGAGGCGCTGGACACTGCCATGGAGGTGCTGATGTCGCTGCCCGGCCGCGACCGGCTCGTCGGGGTGGTTAGCCATGTCGATTCGCTACGCGACCGCGTCCCGGCGCGGCTGGAGGTCACGCCCGGGCGGCGCGGCAGCAGCGCGGCCTTCAGATTCGGCTGAGCACCGCCTCGGTCGCATCCCCCAGGCGCTGGACGATCGCGTCGATCTGCGCCGCATTGGCGATGTAGGGCGGCGCCAGGATCACATGGTCCCCCCGCGTGCCGTCGATGGTGCCGTTCATCGGATAGCAGGCGAGGCCATGGTTGAAGGCAGCCTCCCGCACCCGGTCGGCGATGTGCAGCGTCGGGTCGAAGGGTTCCTTGCTCGCGCGGTCGGCGACCAGCTCGATCGCCTGGAACAGCCCGCGCCCGCGGATGTCGCCGACATGGGCGTGGTTGCCGAAACGCGCGACCAGCCGCTCCGCGAGATGCGCGCCCATAGCGCGAACATTGGCGAGCAGATCCTCGTCGCGGATCACTTGCTGCACCGCCAGCGCCGCGGCGGAGGCGACCGGATGCGCCTGGTAGGTGTGCCCATGCTTGAACACGCCCGAGCCGTCGCGCAGCGCATGGGCCACATGCCGCGCGACCAAAATGCCGCCGATCGGCTGGTAGCCGCCGCCGAGACCCTTGGCGATCACCTGGATGTCCGGGGTGATGCCCTCATCCTCCCAGGCATGGGTGCGGCCGGTGCGGCCCATGCCGGACATCACCTCGTCCAGGATCAGCAGCGCGCCATGGCGGTCGCAGACCTCGCGCATCGCCGGGAAATAGCCGGGCAGCGCGGTGACGCAGCCGAGCGTCGCGCCCACCACCGTCTCGGCGCATAAGGCGATGACGGTATCGGGGCCGAGGCGCTGGAATTCCGCCTCCAGCTCGGCCGCCAGGCGCGCGATGTAGTCGGCGTCGCTCTCGCCCGCGCCGCGGTCGCGATAGGCGTAGCAGGGCGCGACATGGCTGAAGACATCGGCGAGGATCGGCGCATAGGGCGCCCGCCGCGCGGCATTGCCGCCCAAGGCCAGCGCCCCCAGGGTGTTGCCGTGATAGGATTGCCGCCGCGCGATGTAGCGGGTCCGCTGCGGCTGGCCGATCTCCAGCATGTATTGCCGCGAGAGCTTCAGCGCCGCCTCCATCGCCTCGCTGCCGGAGGAGACGAAATAGGCGTGGGTCAGCCCACCCGGGGCATGGCCGACCAGCAGCTCGGCTAGGGATTCGGCCGCCTCGCAGGAAAACAGGCTGGTATGGGCGTAGCAGAGCCGGTCGATCTGCGCCTTCATCGCCGCGATCACCACGGGATGGCCATGGCCGAGACAGGCGACGGCCGCACCGCCGGAGCCGTCCATTACCTCCCGCCCGGTGCTGTCGCGGAGCATGATGCCCTGGCCGGAGACGGCGATGGCGGGGTCGGTGCGCAGGCTGCGATGCAGGATATGGCTGGTCATGGCTTGAGCGTTTCATGGCCCCGGCGGCGCGTCCATCCACGGCCGGCGCGGATTTTTCCGGGTGGATCAGACCCTGCCCAAGCATGCTTTGACCAGCCGCGCGGCATGGTCTCGATCCGGCCTCGATTGCAAAGTGTCGCTTCACGCCGCCGTGACAAAGGTTGCTCAATTTACGCCACAATTCCGGCCTCCGCTCCGCGCCATGGACACCCAGCCGCAGATCGCCGCGATCCGCTTCGGGACCGGCCCCCGCCTCCATTCCCCGCTGCCGGGCGATCCGCTCGCCTGGCTCGACGCCCAGACCCATGGCGCCGGGCCGCCCCTGCCTTTGCCGGAAGGGCGCGAGGCGCCCTTCACCCTGGCCGATGGCTTTGCCGCCTGGAAGCAGCATGACGCCATGCCGCCCCCCGCCGGCCAGCCCAGCCCGGTGACCCTGATCTTCCGGGCGGAACAAGCCGCCTGGGCCGGACATCTGCTGACCAGCGCGGAGACCTTCCGCGACCGGCTGACCACCTTCTGGCTCAACCATTTCACGGTCGCCGAGCGCGGCGGCTTCGGCGTTTCGACCGGCTTCGGCCCCCTGCTGCGGGACGCCATCCGTCCGCAGGTGGTCGGGCGGTTCGAGGATATGCTGCTCGCGATCGAGCGCTCCCCTGCGATGCTCTATTACCTCGACCAGACCTCCTCGGTCGGGCCCAACAGCCCCTTCGGCAAGCGGAGCGGACGGGGGCTGAACGAAAATCTCGCGCGGGAAATCCTCGAACTCCACACCCTCTCCCCAGCCGGTGGCTACATCCAGACGGATGTGACCGAATTCGCCCGGCTGATGACCGGCTGGGGCGTGGAACGCCTGCGCGAGCCGGTCGGGACCACGTTCCGCCCGGGCAGCCACGAGCCGGGCGAGAAAACCCTTCTCGGTCGGCGCTTCGCCGAAGGGCCGGAGGCCTATGAAGCCGCCTTGCGCATGCTCGCCGCGCATCCGGCGACCCAGGCGCATCTTGCCACCAAGCTGGTGCGGCATTTCGTGGCCGATGCGCCGCCGCCGGAGACGGTCGCGAAGATCGCGGCCGTGCTGCGCGACACCGACGGCGACCTCGGCGCGGTGGCGCGAGCCTTGGTCCGGCTGCCGGAAGCCTGGACGCCGCCGCTGTCCAAGCTGCGGGCGCCGCAGGACTACGTCCTGGCGATGCATCGCGCCGTGGGCGCCACCGATGCCGCCTTGCTGACCCGAGGCATGGCGGCATTGGGCCAGCCGCTGTGGAATGCGCCGCAGCCGAACGGCTGGCCCGACATCGCCGCGGGCTGGAACGCGCCGGAGCCGATGATGCAGCGCATCGACATCGCCTATGAAACCGCCGGGCGCCACACGCGCCTGGACCCTATGATGGTGCTGGGCACGGCGATCGGCCCGCTCGCACGATCGGAAACCGAAACCGCCATCAGTCGCAGCGGCAGCGCGCGTGACGCCATGACCCTCGTCTTCGTCAGCCCGGAGATGCAGCGCCGATGACCGAGCCCCTCCACCTCCCCCGCATTGGCCGCCGCGGCCTCCTGCTCGGTCTGACCGCGCTGGCCGCGGCCGGCCCATCGCGCCTGGCTATCGCCGATCCTGCGGCCGAAGCGGGCGAGCAGCGCCTGGTCGTGGTGCTGCTGCGCGGCGCCATGGATGGCATGCACACGCTGGTGCCCTATGGCGACCCCGACTATGCGGAGCTGCGCGGCCCCATCGCGCTGCCCGGCCCGGGCCAGGAAGGCGGCGTGCTCGACCTCGGCGGCCGGTTCGGGCTGCATCCGCGCCTCGCCACGCTGCATCGCTTCTATACGGAGGGCAGCCTGTTGCCGCTGCATGCCGTCGCCGGCCCCTATCGCACCCGCAGCCATTTCGATGGTCAGGACCTGATGGAGGGCGGCGGGGCGCAGCGCCTCGATTCCGGCTGGCTGAACCGCGCGCTCGGCGGGCTGCATGAACCGTCGCGAACCGCCCGCACCGGGCTGGCGCTCGGCCTCGACCTGCCGCTGCTGCTGCGCGGGGCCGAACCGGTGGGGATGTGGGCGCCGCCGCGCCCGACGCGGCCGGAACCCGATCTCTACGCGCGCATCGCCGACATGCTGCACGACGATCCGGCGATCGGGCCGAGCGTCGCGGAAGGGTTGCGTGGCCGGGGCTTTGCCGCCGACGCCCTCAACGCCGGCGCGCCCCTGCAGACGCCGGGAGGGTTCGCGCGCCTGGCCGCCGCCGCCGGGCGGCTGCTGGCGCGCGTGGACGGGCCGCGCGTCGCAGCACTCGAACTCGGCGGATGGGACACGCATGCGACCCAGACCGAGCGCATCGACCCGGTGCTGAGCAGGCGGTT
>Ga0255334_1000604_pt1 | contig 25442 bp, 19 predicted proteins | sample EtOH5_35cm_T3_12_FD_202080 | JGI IMG/M metagenome (GOLD analysis project Ga0255334, IMG submission 202080) | Sandy soil microbial communities from University of British Columbia, Vancouver, Canada - EtOH5_35cm_T3_129 | ecosystem: Engineered > Artificial ecosystem > Sand microcosm > Unclassified ... | reverse complement strand
GGGTGGCCCAGCGTGCGGCGGTGATCTCGGCCCAGCGGACGGGTTCCGGCTCCCAGGCGGGGGAGCGGTGGCCGACCCACGGCAGCCTGACGAGGGGGGAGTCCGCGCCGGTCACCAGGTCGGCGAGGGTGCGACCGGCGAGGTTGGTGGTCGCTACGCCGTCGCCGACGTAGCCGCCGGCCCAGCCGATCCCGGTCTCGGGGTCCAGGCCGACCGAGGCGTGCCAGTCGCGCGGGACGCCGAGCGGTCCGCCCCAGCGGTGCGTCACCCGCGCGCCGGCGACGGCCGGGAACAGCTCGACGAGGGCGTGGCGCAGGTGCTCGTGCACGCGGTCGACCTTCTCGAACGACGGGTCGATCGCCGACCCGGCGTGGTAGGGCGCGCCGCGGCCGCCGAAGGCGATGCGGTCGTCGGCCGTGCGCACGCCGTAGATCAGCAGGTGGCGACCGTCGCTGAACGTCTGGCCGCGGTCGAGGCCGATCTCCTCCCACACGGTGGCGGGCAACGGCTCGGTGGCGATCATCAGCGAGTAGACGGGGACGATCTCGCGGCGGGACCCCGGCAGGTGCGCGGTCCACGCCTCGGTGGCGCGGATGACGTAGCGTGCCCGGACGGTGCCGCGGTCCGTGACGACGGCGCGCGGCGAGAGGCGCAGGGCGCGGGTGCGCTCGGCGATCCGCACCCCGCCGCTCTCGACGACGGCAGCCAGGCCGCGCGTGAGCGCGGCGGGCTGGACCCGCGCGCAGTCCGGTGTGTACGCGCCGCCGACGACGCCGGTGGCCCGCACGTGCTCGGCCACGCCGTCGGCGTCGAGCAGCTCGTCCTCGTCGCCCCACCGCGCGGCGTCGGCGACCTCCTGCGCGATCCGGTCGAGCTGGGTGTCGCTGCGCGCCAGCGTGACGGTCCCGCCGTAGGCGAAGCCGCACTCGATGCCCTCGGCGCGCGTCACGCCACCGACCTCGACCACGGTGTCCCGCATCGCCGCGCGGAGGTTCAGCGCCGCCTCGCGGCCGTGCCTGCGGGCCAGCGCACCGCCCGACTGGGGGAACAGCGCCGAGCACCAGCCGCCGTTCCGGCCGGACGCGCCGAACCCGGCGACCTCCTGCTCCACCAGCAGCACGTCGAGCGACGGGTCGGCCTCGTGCAGGTAGTAGGCAGTCCAGAGCCCGGTGAGCCCGGCGCCCACCACGACGACGTCCGCGGTGGTGTCACCGTCGAGCGGCGGCCGCGCCGTGCGCTGGTCGGGCTCGTCGGACGCGATCTGGTCCCACCAGAGGGACAGGTCGCGGAAGCTCACAGCTTGGCCCACACGGCGGTCAGCACGCCGCGCAGGATGGACTCGATCTCGTCGAACTCGGCAGGGCCGATCGTCAGCGGCGGCGCGAGCTGCACCACGGGGTCGCCGCGGTCGTCGGCGCGGCAGTACAGGCCGGCATCCCACAGCGCGGGGGACAGGAAGTCGCGCAGCAGGTGGTCCGACTCCTCGTCGGTGAACGTCTCCCGCGTCGCCTTGTCCTTGACGAGCTCGATCCCGTAGAAGTACCCCTCGCCGCGCACGTCGCCGACGATCGGCAGGTCGAGCAGCCTCTCCAGGGTCGCCCGGAAGACCGGGGCGTTCTCCTTGACGTGGTCCTCGAGGTGCTCGCGCTCGAAGATGTCGAGGTTCGCCATCGCCACGGCGGAGGACACGGGGTGGCCGCCGAACGTGTACCCGTGCGAGAACACCGCGCCCTTGGCGAAGGGCTCGTAGACCTTCTCGGAGACGATGCACGCGCCGAGCGGGGAGTAGCCGCTGGTCAGGCCCTTGGCGCACGTGATCATGTCCGGCACGTAGCCGAAGTCGTTGCTGGCGAACAGCGAGCCGATCCGGCCGAACGCGCAGATCACCTCGTCGGACACGAGCAGCACGTCCAGCTCGTCGCAGATCTGGCGGACCCGCTCGAAGTAGCCCGGCGGCGGTGGGAAGCAGCCGCCGGCGTTCTGCACCGGCTCGAGGAACACCGCCGCGACCGACTCCGGCCCCTCGAACTCGATCGCCTCGCGGATGCGCTCGGCGGCCCACTCGCCGAAGGCCTTGGGGTCGGCCCGCAACGACTCCGCCGCGCGGTAGATGTTGGTGTTCGGCACCTTGTGCGCGCCCGGGACGAGCGGCTCGAACGGCGCCTTGGCGAAGGGCAGGCCCGTGATCGACAGCGCCCCGTGCGGCGTGCCGTGGTACGCGATCGCGCGGGAGATCACCTTGTACTTGCCCGGGCGGCCGACGAGCTTCCAGTACTGCTTGGCGAGCTTCCAGGCCGTCTCGACGGCCTCGCCGCCGCCGGTGGTGAAGAACACCCGGTTCAGGTCGCCCGGCGTGTGCTGCGCCAGCCGCTCGGCGAGGTCGATCGCCTGCGGGTGCGCGTAGGACCACAGCGGGAAGAAGGCGAGCTGTTCGGCCTGCTTGCGGGCGGCCTCGGCCAGCTCCTCGCGCCCGTGTCCGGCCTGCACGACGAACAGGCCGGACAGGCCGTCGAAGTACCGCTTGCCCGCGTCGTCCCAGATGTGGTGCCCCTTGCCGCGGACGACGGTCGGGACGCCGTTCTCCCAGGCGCTCTGCTGCGTGAAGTGTCCCCAGAGGTGGGCGCGCGCGGCGTCGGCGCGGTCGGTTCCGAGCGGTGTGGTGCCGGTCATCGAGTACCCCAGTTGTAGAGCTGCTTGCGAAGTCGCAGGTAGACGAACGTCTCCGTCTCGCGCACGCCCGGCAGGGAACGGATCGAGGAGTTGAGGAGGCGCAGCATGTGGTCGTCGTCCTCGCAGACGATCTCCACCAGCATGTCGAACGAGCCCGCGGTGATCACCACGTAGTCGACCTCGGGGAGCGCCGCGAGCTTGTCCGCCAGCCCCGCGAGGTCGCCGTCCGCGCGCAGGCCGACCATCGCCTGACGCGCGAACCCCACCTGGAGGGGGTCGGTGACGGCGACGATCTGGACCACGCCGGTGTCGACCAGGCGCTGCACCCGCTGCCGCACCGCCGCCTCGGACAGCCCGATCGCCTTGCCGATCGCGGCGTACGAGCGGCGGCCGTCCTCCTGGAGCTGCTCGATGATCGCCTTCGAGACGTCGTCGAGCGGGGCGTGGCCAGGGGAGGAGGGACGGCGTGGCATGGGGTCGATCGTTCCTTACACAGAGGACAAAGTGCAAGCGAATCCGTTGCCGTAGGTCCTGTGGACTTCTGATTTCGAGGATGTCGGGCGTTCGTCGTGCGGGATAACATCGTGGGATGCTCTAGGCGCACCCGACCGCACCGCTCGGAGGAGAAGGCCCGTGAACGCGCCCGTCACCCTGCACAACGTCATCGACGGCACCACCGTGGCGGCCGCGGAGGGCCGCACCTCACCGGTGGTCGACCCGAGCACCGGTGAGGTGTACGCGCGGGCCCCCGTCTCGGGCGCGGCCGACGTCGACGCAGCGTACGCCGCCGCCTCCCGCGCGGCCGAGTCGTGGCGCTTCTCCACGCCGGCGGAGCGGCAGCGGGCGCTCTTGCGGATCGCCGATGCGCTCGAGGCGCGCGCCGAGGAGTTCGTCGCCGCCGAGTCGCGCAACACCGGCAAGCCGTTGCACATCGCGCGGACCGACGAGGTGCCGCCGGCGGTGGACCAGCTGCGCTTCTTCGCGGGCGCCGCGCGCGTCCTCGACGGGTTGTCGGCGGGGGAGTACCTCGCCGGGCACACGTCATGGGTGCGCCGCGAGCCGGTGGGGGTCGTCGGCCAGGTGACGCCGTGGAACTACCCGCTGATGATGGCGATCTGGAAGATCGCCCCCGCGCTCGCGGCCGGCAACACGGTGGTGCTCAAGCCGTCCGACACCACGCCCGTCTCGACCGTCATGCTCGCGGAGCTCGCCCAGGAGTTTCTCCCGCCCGGGGTCTTCAACGTGGTGCTCGGCGACCGCGACACCGGCCGGGCGCTCGTCGGCCACCCGCGCCCGGACATGGTGGCGATCACCGGCTCGGTGCGCGCCGGGGCCCAGGTGGCCTCGGCCGCGGCGGACGGGCTCAAGCGGGTGCATCTCGAGCTGGGTGGCAAGGCGCCGGTGGTCGTGTTCGACGACGCCGACATCGCCGCCGCAGCGGAGGGCATCGCGGGCGCGGGCTACTACAACGCCGGCCAGGACTGCACCGCGGCCACGCGCGTCCTGGTCCAGGCCGGCGCGCACGACGAGTTCGCCGCGGCTCTCGCCGACGCGGCCCGCACGCAGCGCACCGGCGCCCCGGACGACCCCGAGGCGACCTTCGGTCCGGTGAACAACGCGAACCAGCTCGACCGCGTGCTCGGCTTCCTCGACCGGCTGCCGGACCACGCCGAGGTGGTCACCGGGGGTCACCGGGTGGACCGCGCGGGGTACTTCGTCGAGCCGACGGTCGTGGACCGGCTGCGGCAGGACGACGAGGCGAGCCAGGAGGAGATCTTCGGCCCGGTGATCACGGTGCAGACGTTCACCGACGAGGCGGAGGCGATCGCGCTGGCCAACGGGGTGAGGTACGGGCTGTCGAGCTCGGTGTGGACCTCCGACCACGGCACCGCGCTACGGGTGTCGCGCGCGCTGGACTTCGGGGTGGTGTGGATCAACACGCACCTGCCGTTCGTCGCGGAGATGCCGCACGGCGGGTTCAAGCACTCGGGCTACGGCAAGGACCTGTCGATGTACGGGTTCGAGGACTACACGCGCGTCAAGCACGTGATGTCCAGCTTCTGAGCCTGACAGGCCCCCGCTGCCCCGGACGGCAGGCGCCTCCTCGCCCGGTTCCGCGAGGTCGCCGCGCGCTGAGCGGCGCTCCGCGGCGGCCGCGGCCAGCGGTACCGAGGGTCGTCACGAAACCTGCGCGACACGTTGTCGTTGCGAAGGTTTTTCGTCGTCCTGGCTCCCTCGGGCAACGGTTTCCCTCGCAGGGAGGCATACTTGCCGCACCCGGCTCGGCCCTGGATCGGCGGCTCGGTTGCCGGAGCCCCGACGCGCGAAAGGACTCACATGCCTCGCCCGACCATACCGGAGGACCCCGCGGTCCGCGCCCTCGTCTCGCTCGCCCGTCAGGGACGCACCCGCACGCTGTCCCGTCGCACCTTCCTCGTGGGCGCGCTGGGCGCCGCCGGCGCCGCCTCGGTGCTCGCGGCGTGCGGCACCGGCGGCGGGAACGGGGGCGGGACGCCCAGCGGCGGCGCCTCCGGCCCGCTGCGCTGGGCCAACTGGTCGTACTACCTGGACCAGTCCGACGACGGCCAGAGCTTCCCGACCCTCGAGGCGTTCATCGAGGAGACCGGGATCGACGTCGAGTACTTCGAGGAGATCGAGGACAACGACTCCTTCTACGGCAAGGTCCGCGGCCAGCTCGAGGCGGGCCAGGACATCGGGTACGACCTCGTGGTGCTCACCGACTGGATGGCCGCGCGCTGGGTGCGGATGGGCTACACGCAGACGCTCGACCGCGACGCGATGCCCAACACCGCCAACCTGCTGGACAACCTCCAGGACACCGGCTTCGACCCCGGCCGCACGCAGACGATCACCTGGCAGTCCGGCCTCACCGGCATCGCCTGGGACAAGGAGAAGCTGCCGAACGGCGTCCAGTCCGTGTCGCAGCTGTGGGACCCCGCTCTCAAGGGTCGCGTCGAGGTGCTCTCCGAGATGCTCGACACCGTCCCGCTCATCATGATCGAGCAAGGCGTCGACCCGTCCGGCGACTGGGGGGACGACGAGTTCACCGCGGCCCTCGAGGTGATCGTCGAGCAGATCGGGTCCGGCCAGATCCGCCAGGTGCGCGGCAACTCGTACACGCAGGACCTCGTGTCCGGCGACGCGATCGCCTGCATGGCGTGGTCGGGTGACGTGGTGGCGCTGAACTTCGAGAACGACGACCGGTTCGGCTTCGCGATCCCCGACGCCGGCGGGAACCTGTGGAGCGACAACTTCATCGTCCCGAAGACGTCGTCGCGCCTGGCGGACGCGCAGACGCTCATCGACCACTACTACGACCCGGCCGTCGCGGCGCAGGTCGCGGCGTGGGTGAACTACATCACCCCCGTGGTCGGCGCGCAGGAGGCGATGGCGGACGTCGACGAGTCCCTCGTCGAGAACGAGCTGATCTTCCCCACCGAGGAGACGCTGTCCCGCGTCCACCAGGTCCGGATGCTGACACCCGAGGAGGAGGAGGACTTCAACGGTCGCTTCCTCGACGTGATCGGCGCCTGACGTGGCGGACCCCGGCGCCGCCCTGGAGATCTGGGGCGTCACCAAGAGGTTCGGGTCGTTCACAGCGGTCGACGACCTCGACCTGACGATCCCGCGCGGCGAGTTCTTCGCGCTCCTCGGCCCCTCGGGCTGCGGCAAGACGACCACGTTGCGCATGGTCGCCGGCCTCGAGAAGCCGACCGCCGGACTGCTCTCGATCGAAGGTCGCGACGTGACGGGCGTGCCGCCGCACAGGCGGCCGGTCAACACGGTGTTCCAGAGCTACGCGCTCTTCCCGCACCTGACGATCGCCGAGAACGTCGCGTTCGGCCTGCGGCGCAAGCGCGAGAAGGAGATCGACACGAGGGTGGCGGAGGCGCTCGAGCTCGTCGAGCTCGGCGGGATGGCCCAGCGCCGGCCCTCGCAGCTGTCCGGCGGCCAGCAGCAGCGCGTCGCCCTGGCGAGGGCGATCGTCAACCGGCCCGCGGTGCTGCTGCTCGACGAGCCGCTCGGGGCACTGGACCTCAAGCTGCGCCGGCAGATGCAGCTCGAGCTCAAGCGGATCCAGACGGAGGTCGGCATCACGTTCGTGCACGTCACGCACGACCAGGAGGAGGCCATGACGATGGCCGACGGGGTCGCGGTGATGAACAAGGGCCGGATCGAGCAGATGGGCGCGCCCGAGCACCTGTACGAGCTGCCGCGGACGGCGTTCGTCGCCAACTTCCTCGGGCAGTCCAACCTGGTGCGCGGGAACGTCGTGGAGGTCCGCTCCGACGGGGCGGTCGGGGTCGACGTCGGCGGGAACCGCGTGCTGGTCCGTGCCGACCGCGCGCGGGACACCGAGGGCGCCGTGCTCGTCGGCGTGCGGCCGGAGAAGATCACGATGCTCGTCGACGGGCAGGAGTCCTCACCGGGGCAGAACGTGCTGGGGCCAGGCGTCGTCACCGACGTCTCGTTCACCGGCGTGAGCACGCAGTACCAGGTGGACGTCCCCGGCGTCGGGGTGTTCGGGGTGTTCGCCCAGAACCTCGTCGGCGCGGCGACCGTCGCGCTCGGCGCCACGGTGCGGCTCGCCTGGTCCGCGCGGTTCACCTTCGGGGTCGACGGGGACGAGGACGTCCGCGAGGGCACCGTCGACGTGGACTGCGAGCCGTGAGCCTGATCGCCGGCCTCGGCGGCGGCGCGCCGACCCAGGTGGCGCCACCCCGGGAGAACCGGTCCCGGGCGTACCGCCCGCTGCTGGCGCCCGGCCTGGTCTACCTGGTGCTGTTCTTCGTGGTACCGGTCGGCAGCCTGCTGGCGATGTCGCTGTACGTGAAGACGCCGGGCGGCGACCTGGGCGACTACTCGCCGGCGTTCCGCTGGCAGAACTACGTCGACGCCGTCGTGAACTTCTACCCGCAGATCCTGCGCTCGTTCGGCTTCGCCGCGATCGCCACCGTGGCGTGCCTGGCGATCGGGTACCCGATCGCGTACGCGATCGCGGTGCGGGCACGCAACCTCCCGCTGGTCCAGAACATGCTGCTGATCCTCGTGGTGGCGCCGTTCTTCACGTCGTTCATCCTGCGCACCATCGCGTGGAAGATGATCCTGGCCGACGAGGGCTGGGTGGTCGCCGCGCTGCACTGGCTCCAGGTGCTCCCGGAGGGCGGTCGGCTGACGGCGACGCCGTTCGCGGTGATCTGCGGCCTGACGTACAACTTCCTGCCGTTCATGATCCTGCCGATCTACGCCGGCCTCGGGCGGCTCGACCCGCGGCTGCTCGAGGCGGGCGCGGACCTGTACGCGACGCCGTTCACGTGCTTCCGGAAGGTGACGCTGCCGCTGTCGATGCCCGGCGTCGTCGGCGGCACCCTGCTCGTGTCCATCCCCGCGGCCGGCGACTACGTCAACGCCGTGCTGCTCGGCAACAACACCAACACGGCGATGATCGGCCAGGTGATCGACCAGCGGTTCTTCCGGATCCTCGACTACCCGACCGCCGCGTCGCTGTCGGTGATCCTCATGGTCGCGATCCTGCTCCTCGTCTCGCTGTACATCCGGCGGGCCGGCACGGAGGACCTGCTGTGAGCGGGCCTGCGGCGACGAGGCCGGGTGCCCGGACCGCCTGGCGCTCCCGGCTCGGCAGCGCGCTGATCCCGACGATGGCGGTGCTCGGGGTCCTCTACCTGATGATCCCGATCGCGTACACGGTGGCGTTCAGCTTCAACGACGCGGGCCGGCGCAACCTCGTCTGGCGCGGGTTCACGCTCGACAACTGGAAGAACCCGTGCGACGCGCCCCAGATCTGCGACGCGTTCGCCAACTCGCTCAAGGTGGGCGTGCTCGCCACGGTCATCTCGACCGCGCTGGGCACGCTGCTGGCGATCGCGCTGGTCAGGTACCGGTTCCGTGGCAGGCCGGCGATCAACCTGCTGATCTTCCTGCCGATGTCCACCCCCGAGGTCGTGATCGGCGCGGCCCTGCTGGCGCAGTTCCTGTCCCTGCGCGTGCAGCTCGGGTTCTGGACCGTGGTCGCGGCGCACGTGATGTTCTGCGTCTCGTTCGTGGTCGTGACGGTCAAGGCCCGCGTGGCGAGCCTCGACCCGGCGCTGGAGGAGGCGGCGGCGGACCTGTACGCGACGCCGTTCCAGACGTTCTGGCGCGTGACGTTCCCGCTCCTGCTGCCCGGCATCGGCGCGGCGGCGCTGCTGGCGTTCAGCCTCAGCTTCGACGACTTCATCATCACGAACTTCAACTCGGGCGCGTTCACCACGTTCCCCAAGTTCGTGTACGTCGCGGCGACCCGGGGCATCCCGGCGCAGGCGAACGTCATCGGCACGTTCATGTTCGTGCTGGCGATCCTGCTGGTCGTCGCGTCACAGGTGGTCGCGAGCGCCCGGGCGAAGCGCCGTCGCGGCTAGGTTCCCGGCCCGGCCGGCGGGCCGAGCGACGAGCTCGACGCGGTGGACCCGCGGTTCGTCCTGCCGATCCGGCCGGGCCGACGTCAGCCGGCGAGCCCGAGCAGCGCCGTCTCGAGGACCCCGAGCGCGTCGTCGAGCAGCGCGTGCTCGATCACGAGCGGCGGGAGCAGCCGGACCACGTTGCCCCACGTGCCGCACGTCAAGGTGAGCACGCCCTGCGCCGCGCACGCTCCGGCGACCGCGGCGGCCGCCGCGCTGTCCGGCTCGAGCGTGCCGGGCCGCACCAGCTCGACGGCGAGCATCGCGCCGCGGCCGCGCACCTCGGCGATCGCCGGCACCTCCTGTGCGACGGCCCGCAGGCGGGGCACGACGAGCGACTCGATCGCCCGCGCCGCGGCGGGCAGGTCGTCGCGCTCGTACACCTCGATCGCCGCGAGCGCCGCGGCGCACGCGACGGGGTTGCCGCCGAACGTGCCGCCGAGACCGCCGCCGTGCACGGCGTCCATCAGCTCGGCGCGGCCGGTGACCGCCGCGAGCGGCAGGCCGCCCGCGATCCCCTTGGCGGTGACGACGAGGTCCGGAACCACGTCCTCGTGCTCGCATGCGAACATCGCGCCGGTGCGGGCGAAGCCCGTCTGGACCTCGTCGGCCACCAGGACGATGCCGTGCCGCTCCGTCCACTCGCGGAGCACCGTCCAGAACCCGGGCGCCGGGACGACGAACCCGCCCTCGCCGAGGATCGGCTCGGCGACCAGGGCGGCGACCTGGCCGGCACCGAGCTGGCGCTCCGCCGCGTCGATCAGCCGGGCGGCGGCCTCCTCGCCGGTCATCCCGGCGGGGTCGCGCAGCGGGTAGCTCGCCGGGACCCGGTACACCTCGCCGGCGAACGGTCCGAAGCCCGTCTTGTACGGCACGGCCTTCGCGGTCATCGCCATCGTCAGGTTGGTGCGACCGTGGTAGGCGTGGTCGAGGACGAGCACGGCGTCCCGCCCGGTGGCGCGGCGGGCCACCTTGACGGCGTTCTCGACGGCCTCGGCGCCGGAGTTGACCAGCACCGACTTCTTCGACAGGTCGCCCGGCGTCAGCCGGGCGAGCGCCTCGGCGACGGCGACGTAGCCCTCGTACGGCGTGACCATGAAGCAGGTGTGCGTCAGGGCGGCGACCTGCGCGGCGACCGCGGCGACGACGGCGGGGTGCGAGCCGCCGACCGAGGTGACGGCGATGCCCGAGCCGAGGTCGATCAGCACGTTGCCGTCGACGTCCTCGATCACCGCGCCCGAGGCGCGGGCGGCGTAGACGGGGGCCGACGAGCCGACGGCGGCCGACACCACGGCGGCGCGGCGCGCGGCGAGCGCGACCGAGTTCGGGCCGGGGATCGGGGTGCGAAGCTCGCGGCGCTGGGCGAGAGGGACGACGGATTGCGCGGTCACGGAGCCAGGCTAGCGGGCAACCCGAAGTCGGGTGCCCTGTGCGCGACGGAAACCGTTGCATCCGACCGGCTGGTCGTGACCTCCTGCAGCAGGCCCCATCCCCCGATTCACAGGAATCGGGGGAGAATGGTCCGCAGGTCGCGGCGGTGCGCCGTGCCAGGTTTGGGGGAGAGTCGATGGCCTACCTCATCGGGGTGCTCATCCTCGTCGCCGTGCTGCTGGTCTCGATCGCGCTGCACGAGATGGGGCACCTGGTGCCGGCCAAGAAGTTCGGCGTGCGGGTGAGCCAGTACATGGTGGGCTTCGGCCCGACGCTGTGGTCGCGCACGCGGGGCGAGACGGAGTACGGCGTCAAGGCGATCCCGCTCGGCGGGTACGTGCGACTCGTCGGGATGTACCCGACGCCCCGGGCCGTCGGCGACCCGCCCGTCGACGGGTGGTTCGCGCGCGTCGCCGCCGACGCCCGCGACGCCAGCGCCGAGGAGATCCGCCCGGGCGAGGAGCACCGCGCGTTCTACCTGCTCTCCACGCCCAGGAAGATCGTGACGATGCTCGGCGGCCCGGTGATGAACCTGGTGCTGGCGGGCCTGCTGCTGGCGATCGCCTACAGCGCGATCGGCGTGCCGGGCCCGACGACGGCGCTCGACACGGTGTCGCAGTGCGTGGTTCCCGCGGAGGCGACCACACAGGAGTGCGCGCCGGGGTACGCGGCGGCGCCGGGCGCGGCCGCGGGCCTGCTCCCCGGCGACGACATCGTCTCCTTCGCCGGCACCGAGGTGGAGTCCTGGGACCAGCTCGCCGAGCTGATCCGGGGCACCACCACGACGGTCCCGGTGGTCGTGGAGCGCGCGGGCGAGCGGCTCGAGCTCGAGGTGACGCCCGTGGTCGCGGACCGCCCGGTGTACGACGAGCTGGGCAACCCCGTGGTGGGCGAGGACGGGCGGCCGCAGACCGTGGCCGTCGGGTTCCTCGGGGTGACCCCCGCGTTCGCGACGCAGCGCGCGTCGCTGCTCGAGGTGCCCGGCCTCGTCGTCGAGCGCACCTGGCTGACGATGAAGGCGGTCTCGACCCTGCCGGCGCAGGCGTGGGACATCATGCGCGCCACCGCGACGGGGCAGCCGCGGGACACGTCCAGCATCGTCGGGCTCGTCGGCGTCGGCCGGTTCGCCGGCGAGATCGCCTCGGCGCAGGGCGTCGACAACGGGCTGCGCGCCGCGGGCCTGCTGGAGATGCTCGCCGCGCTGAACCTCTCGCTGTTCGTCTTCAACCTGATCCCGCTGCCGCCGCTCGACGGCGGGCACGTCGCCGCCGCGCTCTGGGAGGGCGCCAAGCGGCAGGTCGCGCGGCTGCGCGGGGCCCCGCGGCCACGGCCGTCCGACTCCGCCCGGCTGGTGCCGCTGGCGTACGCGGTGTTCGTGCTGCTGGGCGGCATCGGCGTGATGCTGATCTGGGCGGACCTCGTCAACCCCGTGGCGATCGGCTGACCGAGGGCCCCACGGCCGCGGCGCCTAGAATCGCGGGGTGCCCGCCGTGAACCTCGGAATGCCCGCCGCCCCGGCCCCCGTGCTGGCGCCGCGGAGGCCGACCCGCAAGATCCGCGTCGGCAAGGTCGAGGTCGGCGGCGACGCGCCGGTCAGCGTGCAGTCGATGACCACCACGCTGACGGCCGACGTCAACGCCACGCTCCAGCAGATCGCCGAGCTGACGGCCTCGGGCTGCGACATCGTGCGCGTCGCGGTGCCCAGCCAGGACGACGCGGACGCGCTGCCCGCGATCGCGCACAAGAGCCAGATCCCCGTGATCGCGGACATCCACTTCCAGCCGAAGTACGTGTTCGCGGCGATCGACGCGGGCTGTGCGGCGGTGCGCGTCAACCCCGGCAACATCCGGAAGTTCGACGACCAGGTCAGACAGATCGCCAAGGCGGCGGCGGACGCGGGCGTCTCGCTGCGGATCGGCGTCAACGCCGGGTCGCTCGACCCGCGGCTGCTGGAGAAGTACGGTTCGGCGACGCCCGAGGCGCTCGTCGAGTCGGCCGTGTGGGAGGCCTCGCTCTTCGAGGAGCACGACTTCCACGACTTCAAGATCTCCGTCAAGCACCACGACCCGGTGGTGATGGTCAAGGCGTACGAGATGCTCTCCGAGCGCGGCGACTGGCCGCTCCACCTCGGCGTCACCGAGGCCGGGCCGACGTTCCAGGGGACGATCAAGTCCGCGACCGCGTTCGGCGCGCTGCTCGCCAAGGGCATCGGCGACACGATCCGCGTGTCCCTCTCGGCGCCTCCCGTCGAGGAGGTCAAGGTCGGGATCCAGATCCTCCAGTCGCTCAACCTGCGGCCGCGCAAGCTGGAGATCGTCTCCTGCCCGTCCTGCGGCCGGGCCCAGGTGGACGTGTACACGCTCGCCGAGCGGGTCACGGCGGGCCTGGCGGGGCTGACCGTGCCGCTGCGCGTCGCCGTGATGGGCTGCGTCGTCAACGGTCCGGGCGAGGCGCGCGAGGCCGACCTCGGCGTCGCCTCCGGCAACGGCAAGGGTCAGATCTTCGTCAAGGGGCAGGTCGTCAGGACCGTGCCCGAGTCCCAGATCGTCGAGACCCTGATCGACGAGGCGATGCGGATCGCCGAGACGATGGAGGCCGAGGAGTCCGGCGCGCCCACCGTCACGGTGGGGTAGCCCGGCGCGCCGGGACCGGCGCGGCTGGACCCCTTGCGCTGCTGGGGCACAATCACCCGTATGGACGTGCGGCGCGGTGCGGTGCTGGACGCCCGGCGGAGCGGCGCGCTCCTGCTGGGCGAACCGCACGTCGCCCGCGTGCTGGACCTGTGCGCCGCCGACCCCGTCGGCACGGTGCTCGCCACCGTGCGGCTCGAGCACGCGGCCATCTCCGGGCTGCGCATGGCGGGCGGCGAGGTCTGGGGATACCGCGAGGACGGCGAGATCGTCGCCGCGTGCTGGGTGGGCGCCAACCTCGTGCCGATCCTGCCCGGCCTGACGGGCGCGGTGCGCCGGCGGGCGCTGGACGGGTTGGCCGAGCTGGGCGCCTCGCGCGGGCGGCGCTGCTCGTCGCTCGTCGGGCCACGGGACGACGTCCTGGACCTGTGGGACCGCCTGGCCGGGCGATGGCCCGCGGCCCGCGACGTGCGCGACGACCAGCCGTCGATGGTGATCGACGGCCCGCCGCTCGTCGATCCGGACCCGGCGGTCCGCCGGTCCGTGCCCGACGAGGTCGACGTGGTGCTGCCCGCGTGCGTCGAGATGTTCACCGAGGAGGTGGGGTACTCGCCGCTCGGATCCGGCGGGTACTACGAGTCGCGCGTGCGCTCGTTGATCGCACAGGGCCGATCCTTCGCGCGCATCGAGGACGGGCAGGTGGTCTTCAAGGCCGAGGTCGCGGCGGTCGCCGGGGGAGTCGGCCAGGTGCAGGGCGTGTGGGTGGCGCCCGATCGGCGCGGCCGGAAGCTGTCCGAGGGCGGGATGGCCGCCGTGGTCGAGGCGACCCGCGCCGACATCGCCCCGACGGTGTCGCTCTACGCCAACGGGTACAACACCCGCGCGATGGCCTGCTACCGGACGGTGGGGTTCAGGCAGGTCGGCGTGTACGCGACGGTGCTGTTCTAGTGGACCTCCAGCTCTCCGGCAAGAAGGCACTGGTCACCGGCGGCACCCGCGGACTCGGGCTGGCGATCGCCCGTCGGCTGTCCGACGAAGGGTGCGCGCTGGCCGTCTGCGCCCGGGACGCCGAGGCGGCCGAGCGCGTCGCCGCCGAGCTGGCCGCGGGAGGAGCGCCGGCCTTCGGCGCCGGCGTCGACGTCAACGACGCCGGCGCGCTCGAGCGGTTCGTCGCCGACGCGGCCGCGGCGCTGGGCGGGCTCGACCTGGTGGTGGCCAACGCGGGTGGCGCGGTCGGCACCACCGACCTCGCCGGCACCACGGCGGCCGACTGGCACACGACGATGAGCGCGAACGTGGTGCACGCCGCGACGCTGATCCGCGCCGCGACGCCCCACCTCGAGGCGTCCGAGGCGGCGAGCGTCCTGATCGTCGCCTCGATCGCCGGCTCACGGCCGCAGCCGCGCTCGCAGTACGCCGCCGCCAAGGCGGCCGAGATCGCGCTGGCCGCGTCGCTGGGCCGCGAGCTGGGCCGCAACGGCATCAGGGTCAACAGCCTCAGCCCCGGCTCGACGCTGTTCCCCGGCGGCAGCTGGGACACCCGCAAGAAGGACCTCCCCGAGGACTTCGCCGCGTTCGAGGCGAGGGAGTTCCCGTTCGGCCGCCTCGGCACCGCGGGCGAGATCGCGGACGTCGCCGCCTTCCTGCTCAGCCCGCGGGCCAGCTGGGTCAACGGCACCGACGTCGTGGTGGACGGCGGGCAGAACGCGCCGGGGATGGCCGGCTACTAGCTTCGCGGTGGGCCAGCGGTTGGTTGCGGCAACGCGGCCGGAGCCGCAACCAACCGCTGCCTCGCGGCGGCCGCTACTTCAGGAACCTCGACGTCCGGCGGTCCGCCAGCGGCTTGCCGCCCGTCTGGCACGCGGGGCAGTACTGGAGCGAGGAGTCCGCGAAGGACACCTCGTGGACCGTGTCGCCGCACGGCACGCCGTTCCAGCCGGGGCACGGCTCGCCGGTGCGGCCGTGCACGCGCATGTGGCGGCGCTTGGCGTCCTTGAGCTCCGCGGCGGGCTTGCCGGCCGCGATCGCGACCGCCTCGGCCAGCACCGTGCGCACCGCGTCGTACAGGACGCGGACCCTGTCGGGCCCGATCGAGGGCGACAGCGCGAACGGGCTGGTCCGCGCCGCGTGGAGGATCTCGTCGGAGTAGGCGTTCCCGATCCCGGCGATGTTGTGCTGGTCGCGCAGCAGCCCCTTGATCTGCTGGTTCTGTGCCGCGAGCAGGGCGGCGAACCGGTCGGGCGTGAAGTCGTCGGACAGCGGCTCGACGCCGAGCGCGGCGATCTGCGGCACCTGCTCGGGTTCGCCGACGACGTGCACGGCCAGCCGCTTGTGGGTGCCCTGCTCGGTGAGGTCGAAGCCGGAGCCGTCGTCGAGCCGCACGCGCAGCGCCAGCGGCGAGCGCCCCGGGCGCACGGGAGTCGTCGGCAGCGCGTCGGACCAGCGCACCCAGCCGGCGAGGGACAGGTGCCAGACGAGGTGGATCACCTCGCCCGTGGGCCGGGCGCACACCAGGTCGAGCCACTTGCCGTGCCGTCGTGCGTCGGCGACGACCGCGCCGACGAGGGCCGACAGCGGCGGGTCGAACGTCTTGAGCGCGTTGAGCTCGCCGAGCGCCACCGCGGCGACGACGTGGTCGCCCGCCCGCTCGCGCAGGAACTGCGCGAGCGCCTCGACCTCGGGCAACTCCGGCACGCCCCCATCGTGCCCCGCACCACCGCCGAGCGCCCCGGTCTGGTGAACCGGGCGTCGTGATTCACGACCGGAGGTTCACCAGACCGCGGGGGAAAAGGCGGCACGGGAGGGGGCCCTAGGCTTCTGCGCATGCTCCTGCGCCTGTCCACGCTGTTCGTCCGCACCCTGCGCGAGGACCCCGCCGACGCCGAGGTCGCGAGCCACCGGCTCCTCGTCCGCGCCGGCTACATCCGCCGCGCCGCCCCCGGCATCTACACGTGGCTGCCGCTCGGCCTGCGGGTGCTGGGCAAGGTCGAGGCCGTGGTGCGCGAGGAGATGGCCGCCGCCGGGGCGCAGGAGGTGCTGTTCCCGGCGCTCCTGCCGAAGGAGCCCTACGAGGCGACCGGCCGGTGGACCGAGTACGGCCCCAACATCTTCCGGCTCAAGGACCGGCGCGAGAACGACTACCTCCTGGCCCCCACCCACGAGGAGATGTTCACGCTGCTGGTCAAGGACCTGTACTCGTCCTACAAGGACCTGCCGCTGACGCTGTTCCAGATCCAGACGAAGTACCGCGACGAGGCGCGGCCGCGTGCGGGCCTGATCCGCGGGCGCGAGTTCGTGATGAAGGACGCCTACTCCTTCGACGTGGACGACGAGGGCCTCGAGGCCTCCTACCAGGCGCAACGGGATGCGTACCGGCGGATCTTCGACCGGCTCGGTCTGGAGTACGTCATCGTCACGGCCACGAGCGGCGCGATGGGCGGCTCGCGCTCGGAGGAGTTCCTCATGCCGACCGCGATCGGCGAGGACACGTTCGTCCGCTCGCCCGGCGGCTACGCCGCGAACGTCGAGGCGGTCACCACGGTTGCCCCGCCCGCGCCGGCGTACGACGAGGCCCCGGCGGCCCATGTCGAGCCGACACCCGGCTCGCCGACCATCGACTCCCTCGTCGCGCGCGCCAACGAGCTGTACCCGCGGGCCGACCGGCCGTGGACGGCGGCCGACACCCTGAAGAACGTCGTGTTCGCGCTGAAGCACCCCACCGGCGAGCGCGAGCTGCTCGTCGTCGGCGTGCCCGGCGACCGCGACGTGGACGCCCAGCGGCTCGAGGCGGCGGTCTCGCCCGCCGAGGTGGAGCAGGCCGGCGAGGCCGACTTCGCCGCCCGCCCGGAGCTGGTGCGCGGCTACATCGGCCCGCTGGCGCTGTCACCCAACCGCGAGGGCGGCGTGCGCTACCTGCTTGACCCGCGCGTCGTCGCCGGCACCCGCTGGATCACCGGCGCGAACCAGGCGGACCACCACGTGTTCGACCTGGTGGCGGGCCGCGACTTCACCGGCGACGGGACGATCGAGGCCGCCGAGGTCCGCGAGGGCGACGAGGCGCCGGACGGCTCCGGGCCGCTGGAGCTGGCGCGCGGCATCGAGATCGGCCACATCTTCGCCCTCGGCCGCAAGTACGCCCAGGCGCTCGGCCTGACCGTGCTGGACCAGGACGGCAAGGCGCGTGTGGTGACGATGGGCTCGTACGGCATCGGCGTGTCCCGCGTCCTCGCGGCCCTCGCCGAGGCCAACCACGACGACAAGGGCCTGGCGTGGCCGGCCCATGTCGCACCGGCCCACGTCCACGTGGTCGCCACCGGCAAGGACGGCGCTGTGTTCGAGGCGGCCGCGGCGCTCGCGGGCGAGCTCGACTCGCGCGGCGTCGAGGTGCTCTACGACGACCGCCCCAAGGTGTCTCCCGGCGTGAAGTTCGCCGACGCGGAGCTGCTGGGCGTGCCCCTCGTGGTGGTCGTCGGCCGCGGGCTGGCCGAGGGCGTGGTCGAGGTGCGCCCCCGCGCGGGCGGCGAGTCGCGGCAGGTGCCGGTGGCGCAGGCGGCAGACGTGGTGGCCGGCCTGGTGCGCGAGGCGCTCACGCCCTAGTCCGTGCGCGTGGTCGAGCGCGCTCAGCCGAGCGTGCGCAGGCCCGGGAAGGCCACAGGCTGCGCGCCCCAGGTGCGGGCGGCCGCGGTCGACGAGCGCAGGAGGTCGACGAGCTCATCGCGCCGGCCCGCGGCGAGACGTGCGATCGGGGCGCCGGCGGCATCCGCGACGGCGGTCTCGAGGTCCGCGGCCAGGGCGCGGACGGCTGCCTCGTCGGGGAGCACAGGCAGGGCGTAGGTGGGCCGGCGAGGGTCGTCGGCGACGCCGATCGCCGCGCCGCGGGCGAGCCACTCGGCGGCGGCCTCGCGGTGCGACACGGCCGCCGACCACGCCACCGCCCGGGCCAGGTCGCTCAGCCTCGCGGCGACCACCTCGAAGCCGTAGCCGGCCTGGTCGTGGGCGACGACCAGCGCCGTGACGTCGTCGGCGGTCAACCCCTCGGGCAGGCCGGTCGGCTCGGGTGCTGCGGTCGCGGTCGGGGCCGGCTCGACCTCGACGGTCGAGGCCAGCGTCAGCCGGTCCGCCAGCTCCGCACGGGCCACGCCGACGGCTGCCAGGAGCCGTGCGGTCGGGCCGTCGGGGTCGTCGGCCGCCGCGTCGAGGGCCGCCTCGGAGGTCTCGTGCAGGGCGGAGAGCACGTCGCCGACCGTCGCGGGCGGCTCCGCCGGCGGCGTGCCGGTGGGCGTCGGCCTCGGCAGCCCCGAGTCGTAGACCCCGCCGAACGCGTCGACGTGCTCGGCGCAGAAGCGGGCGACGTCCTCGAGCACGGCGGCCGTCGTGTCCTCGTCGGACACCCCGTCGCGCGCCTCCCGCGCCGCCTGGGCGAGCTCCAGCGCCTCGTCGACCGTGCGGGCGCGCACCTGCTCGACGGCGCCCGGCGACAGCTCGACCGGAGCCGGGGTCTCCAGCCGCACGCCGCAGCCGGCGACGAGCGCGACGAGCGCGGCGACGAGCAGTGTGCTCGCGGCGCGGGCTCGGGGTGGGTGGGCGACCATCGCCCGCGATCCTGCCACGCCCGTCCGCGCACCGTGGACGGCCCCGCCGGACCGCACCGGTCGGCGCCGACCGATACCCTGGACCGTCATGTCGGCGGGCGGAAAGCCCATGGTCACGGGGGAGGCGAGGATGGCGGCGCCGGTCGAGCGGGTGCGCCAGGTCGTCGAACCCGCGGTCGCATCCGTCGGCCTGCTGCTCGAGGACGTCGAGCTGGCGCGGGCCGGTGCGCGGACGGTGGTGCGCGTCGTCGTCGACGTCCCCGAGGAGGACCCGGGCGAGCTGGACCTGGACCGGGTGGCGGACGCCACGCGCGCGGTCTCCGACGCCCTGGACGCCGACGACGTGGTGCCTGGCCACTACACGCTCGAGGTGTCCAGCCCCGGCGTCTCCCGGCCGCTGACGGCGCGCCGCCACTACGTGCGCGCGCTCGGCCGGACGGTGTCGCTGACGCTCGACGACGGCACACAGGTGCTCGGCAGGCTGGACCGCGTGCAGGGCGCCGAGCCGAGGGGCGTCGCGGTCGTCGTGCCGTCGACGTCGCCCGGCAGAGGGCGCCGGCCCGTCGAAGGCCCCGAGATCGAGGTTCCGTTGGCCAGGGTGAGCGCGGCGCGGGTCGAGGTCGACCTGTCCCGGGTGGGTCCGGCCGACGACGTCGACGCGGAGGAGGGCTGACGTGGACATCGACATGCAGGCGTTGCGGCTCATCGAGCACGAGCGCGGCATCCGGCTCGACGTGCTCATCGAGGCCATCGAGCAGGCGCTGCTCTCCGCCTACCACCGCACGCCCGGCGCGTACGCGCGGGCGCGCGCCGAGGTGGACCGGCGCACCGGGCACGTGACGGTGTGGGCGCGCGAGCCCGCGCCGGTGGGCCCGGACGGCGAGCCGGGAGACCCGGACTCCCAGCCCGAGTTCGACCACACGCCGGAGGGCTTCGGCCGGATCGCCACGTCGACCGCGCGCCAGGTGATCGTGCAGCGGCTGCGCGACGCGGAGGACGACCAGGTGCTGGGCACGTTCCGCGGCAAGGAGGGCGAGATCCTCGGCGGGGTGGTGCAGCAGGGCCGCGACCCGCGCACCGTGCTGGTGGACATCGGCGGGACCGAGGCGATCCTGCCCGCGCACGAGCAGGTGCCGGGGGAGCGGTACATCCACGGCGAGCGGATCCGCGGCTACGTCCTCGAGGTGACGCGCGGCCTGCGCGGCCCGCAGGTGACCCTCTCGCGCACCCACCCGAACCTGGTGCGCAAGCTGTTCGCGCTCGAGGTGCCCGAGGTGGCGGACGGGACCGTGGAGATCACGGCGATCGCCCGGGAGGCGGGTCACCGCACCAAGATGGCGGTGCGCGCCACGGTGCCTGGCGTCAACGCCAAGGGTGCCTGCATCGGCCCGATGGGCGGGCGCGTGCGCGCGGTGATGGCCGAGCTCCAGGGCGAGAAGATCGACATCGTCGACCACTCCGACGAGCCGGCGCAGATGATCGCCAACGCGCTGTCCCCGGCGCGCGTGCTCTCCGTGACGGTGGTGGACCCGGTGGCACGGGCCGCGCGCGTCGTCGTGCCCGACTACCAGCTGTCGCTCGCGATCGGCAAGGAGGGCCAGAACGCCCGGCTCGCGGCGAAGCTGACCGGCTGGCGGATCGACATCCGGTCGGACGCGGCCGAGCCCGCGCCCACGGCCGGGTCGTGACCCGGCCGCGATGTGAACGGCACCGACGCCGGGCAGGGTAGACTGCCTGCGCCTGGGTCGCGCGCCCGGATCACCCCGCATGTGCCCGTTCGTACCTGTGTGGGGTGCCGTGCGACCGGTCCCAGGCAGGCCCTGCTGAGGGTGGTCGTCGCCGCGGGGAGCCCAGTGCTCGTCGTGGACGTCGCCCGCCGGATGCCGGGACGGGGTGCGTGGCTGCATCCCGATCCGCACTGCTTCGAGCTCGCCGTCAGGCGGCGCGCGTTCGGGCGGGCCCTGAAGGTGGAGGGTCCCGTGGACGCGTCGGCCGTCGAGGCGCACCTCGCGGGCGCGGACCGAGACGCCGGTGGGACCGTCCCCCCGGCGGCCGATCGTCGATGAGGAAAGCGGGTCAGGAAGCCGATGGCTGCCCGATGAGCACGCACCGATGAGCATCCGATGAGGACTCAGTACTAAAGACGGTCCGGCCCCTGTCCCGGGCGGACCGAGACAGGAGAAATGTGGCAGTCCGCGTCTACGAGCTCGCCAAGGAGCTCGGGATCGACAGCAAGGCGCTGGTGAACACGCTGGTCGAGATGGGCGAGTTCGTGAAGTCGCCGTCCTCGACGATCGAGGCGCCCGTCGTGCGCAAGGTCCGCGAGGCATTCCCCAAGACCGCGCCGGCATCCGCCCCTGCGCCGGCTCCCGCGCGCCCCGCGCCCGTCGTGAAGGCCCCGGCACCGGCCGCACCGGTAGAGGTGGCCCCCGCCCCGCCGGCCCCCGTCGCCGCGGCTCCTGCGGCCCCCGCCCCGCGCCCCGCGCCGGCTCCGGCCGCACGCCCCTCGGGCCCGCTGCCCGGCGCTCCCCGCCCCGCCGCGCGTCCCGCGCCAGGCGGCCCCACGCGCCCGGGCAACAACCCGTTCGCCCCGTCGCAGGGCATGCCCCGCCAGGGTGAGCGCCCCGGTGGTCCCCGTTCCGGCGCCCCGCGCCCGGGCAACAACCCGTTCGCCCCCTCGCAGGGCATGCCCCGGCCGGGCGAGCGTCGCGCGCCGGCCGCGGAGGGCGCCGGCACTGCCGCGGGCGAACGTCCGGGCGGTCCCCGTCCGGGTGGCCCGCGTCCCGGCGGTCCGCGGCCCAACCCCGGCATGATGCCGGGCCGTGTCTCCTCCGGTGTCGGCCGGCCCGGCGAGCGCACCGGCGCCCCCGGCCGCGGTGGTCCCGGTGGCCCCGGCGGTGGCCGTGGCGGCCCCGGTGGCGGCCGTGGCGGCACCGGTGGTCCCGGTGGTGGCGGCTTCGGCGGCCCCCCCGGTGGTGGCGGCCGGCCTGGTGGCGGCGGTCGCGGCAGCGGCGCAGGTCGCGGCAGCACGCAGGGCGCCTTCGGCAAGGCCGGCGGCCGTCCGGTCCGCGGGCGCAAGTCGAAGCGGGCGAAGCGCCAGGAGTTCGAGCAGATGCAGGCGCCGTCGCTGGGCGGCGTCACCGTCCCGCGCGGCAACGGCCGGACGGTCCTCCGCCTGCGTCACGGCTCGTCGCTCAACGACTTCGCGGACAAGATCGACGCGAACCCCGCGTCGCTGGTGACGGTGCTGTTCCACCTCGGTGAGATGGCCACGGCCACGCAGTCGCTCGACGAGGACACCTTCGCGACGCTGGGCGCCGAGCTCGGCTACGTCATCGAGATGGTCTCGGCCGAGGAGGAGGACCGCGAGCTGCTCGGGTCCTTCGACATCGACCTGGACGCCGAGCTCGAGGCGGAGTCCGACGAGGACCTCGCCCCGCGCCCGCCGGTGGTCACCGTCATGGGCCACGTCGACCACGGCAAGACGAAGCTGCTCGACGCGATCCGCTCGACCGACGTGGTCGCCGGCGAGGCGGGCGGCATCACGCAGCACATCGGCGCCTACCAGGTGAAGACCGAGCACGAGGGCCTGGAGCGCGCGATCACCTTCATCGACACCCCGGGCCACGAGGCGTTCACCGCCATGCGTGCCCGTGGCGCGCAGGTGACCGACATCGCGATCCTCGTGGTCGCGGCGGACGACGGCGTGATGCCTCAGACGATCGAGGCGCTCAACCACGCCCAGTCGGCAGGAGTGCCGATCGTCGTCGCGGTCAACAAGGTGGACAAGGAGGGGGCCAACCCCGCCAAGATCCGCCAGCAGCTGACCGAGTACAACCTGGTCGCGGAGGAGTACGGCGGCGAGACGATGTTCGTCGACGTCTCCGCCAAGGAGCGCACCGGCATCGAGGGCCTGCTCGAGGCGGTGCTGCTCACCGCGGACGCGGCGCTCGACCTGCGGGCGAACCCCGACAAGGACGCTCGTGGTGTGGCGATCGAGGCCAACCTCGATCGCGGCCGCGGTGCGGTGGCGACCGTGCTGGTGCAGTCCGGCACGCTGCGGGTCGGCGACGCGATCGTGGCGGGCACGGCCCACGGCCGGGTCCGCGCGATGTTCGACGAGCACGGCGAGACGCTGCCGGAGGCGGGCCCCGCCCGTCCGGTGCAGGTGATCGGCCTGACGAGCGTCCCCAGTGCGGGCGACACGTTCCTCGTGGCGCCCGACGACCGCACGGCTCGGCAGATCGCCGAGAAGCGTGAGGCCGCCGAGCGTGCCGCGCTGCTGGCCAGGCGCCGCAAGCGGATCAGCCTCGAGGACTTCACGCAGGCGCTGGCCCAGGGCAAGGTCGAGACCCTCAACCTGGTCATCAAGGGCGACGTGTCCGGTGCCGTCGAGGCGTTGGAGGACGCGCTGCTCAAGATCGACGTGGGCGAGGAGGTCGACCTGCGGGTCATCCACCGCGGCGTCGGCGCGATCACGCAGAACGACGTCAACCTCGCGACGGTCGACAACGCGATCATCATCGGGTTCAACGTCAAGTTCGCCGAGCGGGTCGAGGACCTCGCCGAGCGCGAGGGCGTCGACGTGCGGTTCTACTCGGTGATCTACCAGGCGATCGACGACGTCGAGGCCGCGCTCAAGGGCATGCTCAAGCCGGAGTACGAGGAGGTCCAGCTCGGCACCGCGGAGGTGCGCGAGGTGTTCCGGTCCTCGAAGTTCGGCAACATCGCCGGTTCGCTGGTCCGCTCGGGCGAGATCCGCCGCAACGCCAAGGCGCGCGTCCTGCGCGGCGGCAAGGTGATCGGGGACAACCTGACCATCGAGTCGCTCAAGCGCTTCAAGGACGACGCCACCGAGGTCCGCGAGGGCTACGAGTGCGGCATCGGGCTCGGCTCCTTCAACGACCTGGCGGTCGACGACACCATCGCGACGTTCGAGATGCGGGAGAAGCCGAGGAGCTAGGACATGGCGGACAACGCTCGGGTGCGCCGGCTGGCGGACCGGATCCAGGAGGTCGTCGCCCGCATGCTCGACACCCGCGTCAAGGACCCGAGGCTCGGGTTCGTGACGGTGACGGACGTGCGTGTGACGGGCGACCTCCAGCACGCGGACGTCTTCTACACGGTGCTCGGGGACGACGAGGCGCGGGCCGGCTCGGCCGCCGCGCTGGCCAGCGCGACCGGGCTGATCCGGTCCGAGGTCGGCAAGGCGACCGGGCTGCGGCTGACGCCGACGCTCGCGTTCCACCTCGACGCCGTGCCGGAGACGGCCGCGCACCTGGAGGCGGCCCTGGCCGAGGCGGCGCGGCGCGACCGCGAGGTCGCCGACCTGGCGCGCGGCGCGTCGTACGCCGGTGAGGCCGACCCGTACCGGCGGCCGGCCGACGACGCCGAGGACGAGGCCGACGCCACGGCCGGGACAACGGCCTGACCGCGGTGGAGCCGCTCGTCCGGCTGCCCGACGGCACCGTCAAGCAGGTGTCGCCGCTGACCGGCACCACGGTGTGGACCGTGCCGGGCAGGGCCCATCGGCCGCTGCCCGGCACGCCCGCGCAGCGCCGGCCGGTCGACCCCGCCCAGGCTGACCGGCTGTGCGCGTTCTGCCCGGGCCGGTACCGCGAGACCCCGCCGGAGAAGTCCCGGCTGGTGCTGGACCCGCAACCGCGGGTCCTCGCCCACGTCACCGCCGCCGAGCTCGACGCGACCGTCGCCGAGGTGCGCCGCATCCCGAACCTCTTCGAGATCCTCTCGGTCGACTACTGGCGGGCCAACCACGGCTTCGTCGTGCCGCCGGAGGTCCAGGCCCGGGCCGAGGCCTATCTCGCCGACCCGGCGGGTGCCGAGCACGTGCGCGGCGTGCTGCGGGCGCGGGCGCAGGCGGCGGGCGACGACGCGGACCTCGCGCCGGCGGCGGACGACGACAAGACGTCAGCCGCGGTGCGGTCGGCTGCGCTCGATCTCTTCGCCGGCTCGCACGACGTCGTCGTCGCTCACCGCCACCTCGTCGACGGCGCGCGGTTCGACGACGAGCTCGCCGGCTCCGGAACGCTGACACCCGCCGAGCACCACCGGTTCATGGCGGTGACGGTGGACACGATGCGGGACCTGTACGTCACGCGCCCCGCCGCCCGGTACGTCGCCGCGTTCCAGAACTGGCTGCGGCCGGCCGGCGCCTCCTTCGACCACCTGCACAAGCAGGTGGTGGCGATCGACGAGCACGGCCCCCAGGTGGAGTCCGAGCGGCTGCGGCTGCGCGACGAGCCTGACCTCTACCAGACCCACGTCATCGACGTCGCGCTGGAGCACGGCCTCGTCGTCGCGGCCAACGAGCACGCGGTGGCGATCGCCGGGGTCGGCCACCGCTATCCGGCGTTCGAGGTGTACTCGACGGCTCGCGAGCAGCTGCCGTGGGAGCACGACGAGGCACAGGTGCGCGGCGTGTCCGACCTGCTGCACGCGCTGCACGCCGTCAGCGGCGTGCACACGCCGAGCAACGAGGAGTGGCACCACCGTCCACCGGACCTCCCTGAGCCGATGCCGTGGCGCGTGGTCCTCAAGTGGCGGGTGTCGACGCTCGCCGGGTTCGAGGGCGGCACCAAGGTGTATGTCAACACCATCGACCCGTACACGCTGCGCGACCG
>Ga0255334_1000603_pt1 | contig 25499 bp, 20 predicted proteins | sample EtOH5_35cm_T3_12_FD_202080 | JGI IMG/M metagenome (GOLD analysis project Ga0255334, IMG submission 202080) | Sandy soil microbial communities from University of British Columbia, Vancouver, Canada - EtOH5_35cm_T3_129 | ecosystem: Engineered > Artificial ecosystem > Sand microcosm > Unclassified ... | reverse complement strand
CGTGCCACGGCATCACCGCCAGCCTGCCGCTGGAGGAGAGGGTGATATAGGCGGTCCGCATATCCGGGCCGCCGAAGCAGATGTTGGTCGGCCAGCGCTCCGGCATCTTCGCGACATGCAGGATTTCGCCGCCGGGGGAGACGGTGGTGATCTCGCCCGCGATCAGCGTCGCCACGCAGATGTTCCCCGCCGCCGTCACCGCCAGGCTGTCCAGCCGCCGGTAGCCCGGAAACTGGCACAGCATCCGCCCGCCGTTGCTGGAGGGCCAGGGCTGCTTGTGCAGCGCGCCGCCGGGCCCCGCGACATCCCAGGCCCAGAGCCGACCGGTCTCGGTCTCCGCCGCATAGACGACGCGCCCGTCGGGCGAGAGGCCGATGCCGTTGGCACCGCCGAAAACCGGATAGGCGGCCTCGACGATGCGGCTGCCGTCGCAGGCGGCCCAATAGATGCCGCCATGGTCGCGGTCACGCGCGCGGACCTTGCCGAGATCACTGAACCAGAACCCGCCCTGCCCATCCATGACGATGTCGTTGGGCCCCTTCAACGGGTGCTCGCCGACATGGTCGTAGAGCATCGTCACCACGCCGGTCGCAGGATCGACCACCTCGATCCTGCCGCCGGAGTAATCCGCGGCCTGGCCGGAGGGACGCAGCATCCCCGGGGCCTCGAACCAGGAAAAACCGCCATTGTTGCAGCAGAAGATGTTTCCGCCCGGACCCATGGCAATGCCGTTCGGCGCGCCGCCGCGGGAGATCACGCTGCGGCTGCCATCGGCGCCGATGCGGCTGATGCAGCCTGCTTCGATCTCCACCAGCAGCACCGAACCATCGGCGCAGGCAATGGGTCCTTCGGGAAAACGCAGGCCTTCGGCCAGGATCGTCGGCTCGGTCATGCATCGCCCCCCTTTTGGGGGACATCATGCGCTAACTCCCGGTGCCTTCCGACCCCCCGTTTGGGGTCAGCCGCATACGGACCGACAGGCCCTCGGGCGCGAAATCGAAGACCGCGCCATCCTGCCCGTCATGCCGGGCGAAGGCCGCCTGGATCAGGGCCGAGCCGAAGCCGCGGCGGCCCGGCTGCGGCGCCACCTCCGGCCCGTCCCTCTCCTGCCAATGAAGCAGGACGTCGCCATCCTCCGCCCGCGACCAGGTCAGCGTGACCTGCCCTTCGTTGACCGTCATGGCCCCGTATTTCGCGGCATTGGTCGCGAGTTCATGCAGTGCCAGCACCACCATCATCGCCTGCTGCGGCCCGAGCAGGGCATCGCCGCCCTCGCCCTCGGCGCGCACCGCCTCGCCCCAGGGGGCCAGGGCGGCATCGATCGTCTCCTGCAGCGTGCTCGTGGTCCAGCCGCCGCTGTTCAGCATGTCCTGGGCGCGGGCCATGGCGCGCAGCCGGGCGCCAAAGGTCTCGATGAAGCGGTCGCCATTGCCATCCGCCCCGGCCCAGGTCTGGCCCGCCAGCGCCTGGACGGTGGCCAGCACGTTCTTCACCCGGTGCTTCAATTCGAACAGCAGCAGGTCGCGCTCGGCTTCCAGCGCCCGCTGGCTGGTGATGTCCTGCACCGCGATGGTCAGGGTCAGGGTTCCGCCGGATGCCTCGGCGCGCTGCAGCACGCGCCAATGCCGCCGGGGGGCATTGGGCGGGCCGGCGCGGGTGACCACGACCTCCCGCAGCTCGCCGGGATTGGCCAGCGCCTCGCGGAAGGGCTGTTCCAGCTGTTCCGCCACGTCTCCGGCGAGGTCGCCGAGGGTCATTCCGAGCAGGTTGGCACCGCCCTCGCCGCGCGTCTCGGCCAGCCAGGGGTTGATCGCGAGGAAACGCAGATCAGCGTCCAGCACCGCGAGCCCGATCGGCGCGGTGGCAAAGACCGCGCTGGCCCGGGCGGTCGCCTCCGCCGCGCGGGCGCCGGCGGAGACCGCCTCGGCTTCCGCCGCGCGGGTGCTTTCCATCGCGGTGGCGGCGGCGGCGCGGCTGCGGCGCAGTGCCACCAGCATCATCATCGCCCCGACCCCGGCCAGGATCAGGACCGCAGCCAGCGCCGCGCCCAGCCGCCAGCTGCCGGCGACCTGCAGCCGGCGTACCGCTTCACCGGTTTCGGCGCGCAGCGTCGCGGCTTCGTTCCGCGCATCCTCCATCAGGCGCCGGCCCTCGTCGCTGTGGACGAGCCCGATGGCGGCCTCCGGCCCCTGGGTCTGCAGCGCAGTGAGGGTCGCGGCCAGTTCGGCGAGCTTCAGATCGGTCAAGCCGCGCAGCCTTTCGGCGCGGGCGCCGACGCCGACCGGCTGCGGCACGTCCCGGGCGAGCGCGACCAGGGCCACGGCGGCCTCCTGGGCACCCTTGCGCCCTGCGTCGTAGGGCGCAAGGTAACTGGGCTCGACGGTCAGCAGATAGCCGCGCTGGCCGGTCTCCGCCTCGCGCAGCTGGCCGATCAGCACCTCGGCCTGCAGGCCGAGCGCATCCAGCCGCCGCGTCGCGCGCAGATCGGCCAGCACCGTCCAGAGTCCGGCCGCCAGGACCAGGGCGGTGCCGGCGAAGAAGGCGAGGGCGGCGAGACCAAGGCCCGAGCGCAAGGCGCGCCGGCGCAGCGTGCCCTCGCCGGGGGGGGAGGGCAGCGACGCGGCGGGGGGAGACGGGGCGGGCGTCGTCGCTGCATGCGACAAGGCGGCATCCGCAGCCGAACCATCGGGCGGAAGCCTTTCCGGTTCGGCGTCACTCATGCGGTGTTTATAGGACGGGCAGCCCAGGCGAACAAGGAAGCGGGCGGCGGCTAGGGGCGCCGCAGCCGCCATCGGCCGTCGAGCAGCACCAACCCGCCGCCGATCAGCAGCATGCCGAGAAGCTGGCGCAGGCCCAGGGCCTCGCCCAGCCCGAGCCAGGCGAGCAGGATCGCCGAGGGCGGCACCAGGAAGGTGACCAGCAGCGCATTGGCCATGCCGGCCAGCGCGACGATCCGGAAATAGACCAGATAGGCGAGGGCGGTGGAGAGCAGCGCCAGCCCCAGCAGCGCCGCCGCGGCGGTCGGCGAGGGCAGCGGCAGCCGCCAGGGGTGGTCCACGACGATCATCAGCGGCAGCAGGATCACCGTGGCAAGGCCGAGCTGCATGGTCGCCGCGACCAGCGGCTTCATCCCATGCCGCGGCAGCCGGCGGGCAAAGACCCCGGCCATTCCATAGGAGAGCGCCGCGCCCAGGCAGGCGAGTATGGCCAGGCTCGTCGCCCCCTGCGGCCAGCCCATCAGCACCACCACCCCCATGAATCCGGCGCCGAGGGCGGCCGCGCGCATTGGCGTCAATTTGTCGTCGCGGGTCAGCAGATGCGCCCCGACCGCGCCCCAGAGCGGCGTCGTCGCATTCAGGATCGAGGCCAGCCCCGCCGTTATGTGGGTCTGCGCCCAGACGATGAGGCAGAAAGGCAGGGCGCAGAGCAGCACCGCCACCACCGCCATGTCGCGCCAGGCCGCGGGGGCCCGCGGCAGACGGCCGCCGCTCAGCCAGAGCGCCAGGCCAAGGGCTCCGGCGCCGAGGCCGATGCGGGACCAGACCACGGTCAGCGGCGGCACCTCGCGCACCGCCAATCCGATGAAGAGGAACGACCCGCCCCAGAGCAGCGACAGCAGCCCAAGCAGCAGCCAGGCCTTGAGGGGAATGGGGGCGGAGGTCATGTCGGTAGCCTGTGTCGTGGCTGAGGACATGGCGTCCCGCTTCTTGCGATCAGCGCCGGCGGGTTTCGGCCAGCACGCCGGACTCGCGCAGCGCGCCGATCTCCGCCTCCGAGAAGCCATGGGCTTCCAGGATCTCCTGGCCATCCTGCCCGAAGACGGGCGGCGGGCGGCGGGCGCCGCCGGGGGTGCGGCTCATCTTGATGGGGGTGCCGAGGGCGCGGAACCAGCCATCCTCCACCACCATCTGCCGATGCACGGCGTGGGGGGAGACCAGAGCCTCGTCCACATACTTCACCGGGCCCGCCGGCAGGCCGGCGCGCAGCATGGCGTCGGTCAGGGCATGGCCATCGGTTTCGGCGAAACGCGCGTTCAGGATCTCGTCCAGGGCGGCGCGGTTGGCGACGCGGTCGCCATTGGTCAGGAAGCGCGGATCGGCCGGCAGCTCCGGCAGGTCGAGGAAGGCGCAGAGTTTGCGGAAGGCGGGGTCGTTGCCCACCGCGATGAAGATCTCGCAGGTTTTGGTCGCGTATTTCGAATAGGGGCTGATGTTGGGGTGCGGATTGCCGGTCGCGACCGGGCGCTTGCCGTTCAGCAGATGATTCGCCGCCTGTGGATGCAGCAGCGCCATGCCGCAGTCATGCAGCGTCATGTCCAGATACTGGCCGAGCCCGCTACGGGCGCGTTCCTGCAAGGCCATCAGGATGGCGATGGCCGAATAGAGGCCGGTCGCCAGATCCACCACCGGCGTGCCCATGCGCAGCGGCGGATTGCCGTTGATGGACATCAGCCCGACCATGCCCTGGATCACCGCATCATAGCCCGGCAGCGACCCCAGCGGCCCATCGGCGCCAAAGCCGGAAACGCGGCAATGCACCAGCGCGGGGAATTTCTTGGACAGGGACTCCTCGTAGCCGAGGCCCCATTTCTCCATCGCGCCCGGCTTGTAGTTCTCGATCAGCACATCCGCGCCTTCGAGCAGGCGCAGCAGCACCGCGCGGCCCTCCGGCTTGCCGAGGTCGAGCGCCAGCGATTTCTTGTTGCGGTTCACCCCGAGGAAATAGGAGGCGTCCCTGCTGCCATCGCCATGCTCGGCGAAGGGCGGGCCCCAGTCGCGGACCTCATCGCCCTGGGGCGGTTCGATCTTGATCACCTCGGCGCCGTGATCGGACAGGATCATGGTGCAATAGGGGCCGCCCAGCACGCGGGTCAGGTCGATGACCTTCAACCCGGCCAGGGCACCGGGGGACAGCGCCATGCCCGTCCGGTTGGTGAGCGCGTCGTTCATGCAGCGACTTTCCTGTCAAACACCCGAGCGCAGAAGGCGGGGTAGGTTTCCATCATCTCGTCCCGTATCGGGCCGCGGAGCAGCGCCAGATCGGCCTCGGTCGGATCGGGGGTGACGGGCACCTCCGCCGCTTCGTCATAGTCGAAACCCGTCTCCGCGCGCAGCCCCGCCGCGGTTTCCCCCGGATGCAGGCTTTGCAGCCGGAAGCGGCCGCGACCGGCGTCGAAGGCGAAGACGCAGCGCCGCCCTGCAGGCTTTGTCTGGTCAGCCCTGCTTCATCTCGGCTTCGTAGCGGGCCTTGGTTTCGGCATTGGCCGGGTACAGCCCGGGCAGCGCCACGCCGCGGCCGACCTCCTTCATGATCCAGGCTTCCAGCCGCTCCTGTTCGATCGCGGCGGTGGTGACGGCTTCCAGCAGCCCGATCGGGATCAGCACCGCGCCATCACCATCGGCGACGATGATGTCGCCCGGCACCACGCAGACGCCGCCGCAGCCGATGGTCTCTTCCCAGCCGACAAAATTCAGCGCGGCGACCGAGGCCGGGGCGACGGTGCCCTTGCACCAGACCGGCAGGCCGGTGGTGGCGACACCGGCACCGTCGCGCAGCATCCCGTCGGTGACCAGGGCGGTGACGCCCTTCTTGGCCATGCGCGCGCAGAGGATGTCGCCAAAGATGCCGGCGCCGGTCAGGCCCATGGCGTCCGCAACCGCGATGCAGCCTTCCGGCATGGCTTCGATGGCCGCACGGGTGCTGCGCGGCGAGGCCCAGGAGTCCGGCGTCGACAGATCCTCGCGCGCCGGCACGAAGCGCAGGGTGAAGGCGGGGCCGACGAAGCGGCGGCCCTTGGCGGCCTCGGTGAAGGGGATGGGGCCGGAGATATAGGCGGAGCGCACGCCCTTCTTCAGCAGCACCGTGGTCAAGGTCGCCGTGGTGACGCCCTCGAGGGCGGTGCGGATGTCCGGGGAGAGGGTCATGGCAGACTCCGATTTGCGGTCCCGGTGAAGCGCGGAACGCCAGGGCGCGCAAGCCGGGGGGAGGGCGATCCCCGGCCCGCGCGCCTTATTGCGGGGTCGGTCCCACCGGCCGGTCGCCGCGGATCGTGGTGCGGTACAGGGTCCGCGCCTGGTCCGGCGGGCAGCCGGTCGCCAGATGCTGTACCGCCCGGTTGTCCCAGAGCACCATGTCATGCGGCTGCCATTTGTGGCGGTAGGTGACCTCCGCCGCCTTGGCCGCCGCGAACAGGATGTCGAGCAGGCTGCGGCTGTCTTCCTCGGACACGTCGAGGATGCGGCTCGCGAAGCCCTCGCTGACGAACAGCGCGCGACGCCCGGTCGCAGGATGCAGGCGGACCACCGGATGCACCACGGGCGGGACCGCGGCGCGCTGGGCCTCGGTCAGCGGCGCGCGGGTGCCGCTCGCGGTCAGGATGTCCATCCGATAGGCATAGGAGTGTTCGGCCTGCAGCGTCTCGATCCGCGCCTTGATCTCGGCCGGCAGGTTGTCATAGGCGGCGTGCTGGCTGGCAAACAGGGTGTCGCCACCATCGCGCGGCAGCACCTGGGCATGCAGCGCGCTGCCAAGGCTGGGCTCGGCCAGATAGGACAGGTCGGAATGCCAATAGTGCCCGGCATCGGCCAGGCCGATGTTCCTGCCATCCCGCTTCTCATTGGAAACCAGCAGGATTTCCGGCGCACCGGGCAGCAGGAATTGGGAGAGGACGTGGATTTCCAGCTCCCCCAGCCGGCGGCTGAAGGCGATCTGGACCTCGGGGGTGATCCGCTGGTCGCGCAGCACCAGCACGGAATGCGTTTCAAAGGCGGATTTCAGCGCCGCGAAGCCGGCCTCGTCCAGCGCCGCCAGATCGGCGCCGGTCGCCTCGGCCGCCAGCAGCGGATGCAGGGGGGCGATGTGCATGGGGTCCCTCCGGGTTGTCTTGTTGGGCAGCATCTTGTTGGGCAGCATCTTGGCGCGCTGCCGGGGGCTGCCAAGGGCATCAGCCTTCGCGCAGCGCCGCCCCCGCGGCCAGCGGCGCCAGCGGCGCCAGCAGCGCGGCCTGGGCCGCCAGGAACAGCAGGAAGGGGCGGGGCGAGACGCCGCCGGCCTGGGCCTCGATCGCGCCGGCGGCGAAGATGACCGCCGGGATCGCCAGCGGCAGCACCAGCAGCGGCAGCAGCACCCCGCCCCTTCGCGCGCCCAGGGTCAGCGCCGCCCCCAGGGTGCCGAGCAGCGACAGCACCAGGGTCGCCAGCGCCAGCGCCAGCACCGCCACCCCCCAGGCCTCGGTCGGCAGGTTCAGCATGGCCGCGGCGACCGGCACCGCCAGCAGCAGCGGCACCGCGGTGGTCAGCCAATGGCCGATGGCCTTGACCAGGGCGAGCCCGGAGGGCGCCACGCCGGAAAGCAGCAGCAGGTCGAGCGAGCCATCCTCCGCCTCCGCCCCGAACATCCGGTCGAGCGGCAGCAGGGCGGCGAGCAAGGCCGAGGCGACCAGCGCCCCCGGCGCCAGCCGCGCCAGCGCCGCCGGTTCCGGCCCGACCCCGAAGGGAAACAGCGCGGCGACCAGCACGAAGAACAGCACCGCCCCCAGGCTGTCGCCGGGGGTGCGCAAGGCCAGCCGCAGCTCCCGTGCCAGCAGCGCGATCACAGCGCCAGGGTCTCGGCACCCGGCAGCGGCAGCTCCAGATGGGTGGCGGCGATGACCATGCCGCCGGCGGCGCGATGCGCTGCCAGCAGCAGGCCAAGCTGGGCGACCGAGGCGGTATCCAGCCCCACCGTCGGCTCATCCAGCAGCCAGAGCGGCGCCGCCCCGATCGCCAGACGCGCCAGCGAGGCCCGCCGCCGTTGCCCGGCCGACAGCACCCGCGCCGGCAGGCTGGCCAGCGGCGCCAGCCCGACCGCGGCCAGGGCTTGGGCGACGGCCTCCGGCCCCTGCCCGGCCAGGCGGGCGAAAACCGCCATGTTCTCCGCGACGGTCAGGGTCGGCTTCAGCGCATCGGCATGGCCGAGCCAGCGCAGGCGGCGGGCATGGGCGGGGCGGTCCTCGGCGGTATCCTCGCCATTCCAGAGCACCCGACCCTCCGCCGGGGGCAGCAGCCCCGCCAGAATCCGCAGCAGGCTGGATTTTCCTGCGCCATTGCGCCCGGCGAGCAGCAGCGCCTCGCCAGGGCCCAGCCCGAAGGAGAGCCCGGCGAAAACCGCCCTTTCCCCCCGCCAGCAGGCGATCGCATCAACCGCCAGCACGCGGCACCCCCCCGCATTGTTTCGAAGCCCCCCCCTGCTATAACCCCGGCCATCGCAGTCAAGACAGGATCGCTCCCTATGCGCATGATCGGGCAGGACACGCTGAAAACGCGTCGGACGCTTTCGGTGGACGGCAAGACCTACCACTATTTCAGCCTGCCCGAGGCCGCCAAGACGCTGGGCGACATCTCCCGCCTTCCCTACAGCCTGAAGGTGCTGCTGGAGAATGTCCTGCGCTTCGAGGATGGCCGCGCCTACTCGGTCACGGATGCCCAGTCGGTGGTGGATTGGCAGAAGGAAGGCCGCTCCACCAAGGAAGTGCCGTTCCGTCCGGCGCGCATCCTGATGCAGGATTTCACCGGCGTTCCGGCCGTGGTCGATCTGGCCGCCATGCGCGACGGCATCCTGAAGCTCGGCGGTGATCCGCGCCGGGTGAACCCGCTGGTGCCGGTCGATCTGGTGATCGACCATTCGGTGATGGTTGATGTCTCGGGCACCCCGACCGCCATGCAGCAGAACGTGGACATTGAATTCGAGCGCAATGGGGAGCGCTATGAGTTCCTGCGCTGGGGTCAGGAAGCCTTTGACAACTTCCGCGTGGTGCCGCCGGGCACCGGCATCTGCCACCAGGTGAACCTGGAATATCTGGCCCAGGTGGTCTGGACCATGACCGAGGACGGCGATGTCTTCGCCTTCCCCGACAGCTGCTACGGCACCGACAGCCACACGACCATGGTCAATGGCCTCGGCGTGCTCGGCTGGGGCGTGGGCGGGATCGAGGCCGAGGCCGCGATGCTCGGCCAGCCGATCGCCATGCTGATCCCGGACGTCATCGGCTTCCGCATGACCGGCAAGCTCAAGGAAGGTGTGACCGCGACCGACCTCGTGCTGACCGTCACCCAGATGCTGCGCAAGAAGGGCGTGGTCGGCAAGTTCGTGGAATTCTTCGGCGCCGGGCTGGACAGCGTGGCGCTGGCCGATCGCGCCACCATCGGCAACATGGCGCCGGAATACGGCGCGACCTGCGGCATCTTCCCGGTCGATGACGTGACCCTGGAATATCTGCGCCTGTCCGGCCGCGACCAGCACCGCATCGACCTCGCCCGCGAGTGGCTGAAGGCGCAGGGCATGTTCCGCGACGCCTCGACGCCGGACCCGATCTTCACCGATGTGCTGGAGCTGGACCTCTCGACGGTGGTGCCGTCCATGGCCGGGCCGAAGCGGCCGCAGGACCGGATCGCGCTGCCGGGGGTGGCGGCCTCGTTCAACTCCGACCTCGCGGCCGGCAACATGGGCGTGCCGGGCGACCAGGCCGGGCTGCGCGTGCCGGTCGAAGGCACGGATTACGACATCGGCAATGGCGATGTGGTGATCGCGGCGATCACCTCCTGCACCAATACCTCCAACCCCTATGTCATGGTCGCGGCCGGGCTGGTGGCGCGCAAGGCCCGCGCCCTGGGCCTGAAGCCGAAGCCCTGGGTGAAGACCTCGCTGGCCCCGGGCAGCCAGGTGGTGACCGAGTATCTCGACCGCGCCGGGCTGACCGAAGACCTGGACGCGATGGGCTATGAGACGGTGGGCTATGGCTGCACCACCTGCATCGGCAATTCCGGACCGCTGCTGGATGGCATCGGCGATGTCGTGGACGCCAACAAGATGGTCGTCGCCTCGGTGTTGTCGGGCAACCGCAACTTCGAAGGCCGCGTGCATGCGAGCGTGCGGGCGAACTACCTTGCCTCGCCGCCGCTGGTCGTCGCCTATGCGCTGGCCGGTTCGGTGAAGATCGACATCGCGACCGAGGCCCTCGGCATCGGCAGCAATGGCCAGCCGGTCTATCTGCGCGACATCTGGCCGACCACGGCCGAGGTCGCCGACACCGTCCAGAAGAACGTCACGCGCGAGATGTTCCGCGAACGCTACGGCGACGTGTTCAAGGGCCCGACGCAGTGGCAGGCGATCCGCGTCGATGCGGACAGCGACACCTATCGCTGGAACTCGGGCAGCACCTATGTCCAGAACCCCCCGTATTTCGAGGGGATGCAGCCGGAGCCGGCGCCGATCGCCAGTGTGCGGGGCGCCCGCGTCCTGGCAGTGCTGGGCGACAGCATCACCACCGACCACATCTCGCCCGCGGGCAACATCAAGAAGGTGTCGCCGGCCGGGGAATACTTGGGCGAGCACCAGGTCCGGCAGGAGGACTTCAACTCCTACGGCGCCCGCCGCGGCAATCACGAGGTCATGATGCGCGGCACCTTCGCCAATATCCGCATCAAGAACGAGGTGGTGCCGGGCACCGAAGGCGGCATCGCGAAGCACTTCCCGTCCGGCGACGTCGCGCCGATCTATGACGTGGCAATGCGCTACAAGGCCGAGGGCCGCCCGCTGGTGACCTTCGGCGGCAAGGAATATGGCACCGGCTCGTCCCGCGACTGGGCGGCCAAGGGCACCTTCCTGCTGGGCGTGAAGGCGGTCATCGTCGAGAGCTTCGAGCGTATCCACCGCTCCAACCTCGTGGGCATGGGCGTGCTGCCGCTGATGTTCAAGGAAGGCGAGAGCCGCAAGACCCTGGGCATCATCGGTGACGAGGTGATCGACATCCTGGGCGTCGAGCAGTTGGCGCCGCGGATGACGCTGCAGATGGTGATCCATCGCGCCGATGGCAGCACGCATACGACCGAGCTGTTCTGCCGCGTCGATACCGCCGACGAGGTCGAATACTACAAGAACGGCGGCATCCTGCAGTATGTGCTGCGCGGCATGGCCAAGGAAGCCAAGGCCGCCTGATCCCGATGCGGGCGCCGGTCGCGGCGCCCGCATCCCGCCGTTTGACGGCGCACGGCCGCTGCGTCTAAGAGCAACGCCATGTCCAGGATGATCAGCATTAAGCGCACGACCAAGACGATGGCTCCGGCCGGGCGTCTTTTGGTGCGTGTGCGGTGATCGCCGCAGCATAAAGCACCAGAAGGCCCCGCCGGAGACGGATGGGGCCGCGGCGGACATGCCGCACCCGTCTCTCCCGGCCCAACGGATGAGAGACCCCATGCTGACCCTTTCCGAAAATCCCGCAGCTTCCCGCCCGGCCGCTGCTGCGGCGCCGGTCGTCGCTATCGTCGGCGCGACGGGTGCTGTCGGCGTCGAACTGCTGCACTGCCTCGAACAGCGCGGCTTTCCGCTGGCCGGGCTGAAGCTGCTGGCCTCGGCCCGTTCCGCCGGCAAGACCTTGCCGTTCCGGGGTGAGGCGCTGGCCGTCGAGACCCTGACCGAGGCGAGTTTTTCCGGCGTGGACATCGCGCTGTTCTCGGCCGGCAGCGACGTCTCCGCACGCTACGCGCCGGTGGCGGTGCGGGCCGGGGCGGTGGTGGTCGACAATTCCTCGGCGTTCCGGATGGATCCGGCGGTGCCGCTGGTGGTGCCGGAAGTGAATGCGGCGAGCCTCGGCACCCACCAGGGCATCATCGCCAATCCCAATTGCGTCGCCGTCATCGCCACGGTCGCGCTGGCGCCGCTGCATCGCGCCCATGCCATCCGCCATGTCGGTGCGGCGACCTACCAGGCGGCATCGGGGGGAGGCGCCGCGATGATGGAGGAGCTACGCGCCGCGACCGCCGCGCATCTCGCCGGCGAGGTGTTTGCGCCGAAGATCCTGGCCCATGACTATGCCTTCAACCTGTTCAGCCACAATGCCGGGATCGACCCCGAGACCGGTTACAATGGCGAGGAGCTGAAGGTGGTGGCGGAAACCCGCCGCATCCTGGGCGCCGCCGAACTGCCGATCAGCATCACCTGCATCCGCGTGCCGGTGCTGCGGGCCCATGCGATCGCCCTGACCTTGCGGTTCGACGAGGTGGTGACGGTCGAGGAAGCGCGCGCGCTGCTCGCCCAGGCGCCCGGGCTGCGGCTGGTGGACGACCGTGCGGCGAACCACTTCCCGATGCCCTCCGAGGCCTCGGGCCAGGATGATGTGCTGGTGGGCCGCATCCGCCGCGACCTTGGCGACCCGTCCGGGCGGACGCTGGCGCTGTTCGTGGCGGGCGACCAGCTGCTGAAGGGGGCCGCGCTGAACGCCGTGCAGATCGCGGAACTGCTGATGCGGCGCTGAGGGGGGGTCAGGCTGCCTCCGGCCGCTGCCGCAGGGCGATGACCAGGGCGATGGCGCAAAGCGCCGCCATCGCCCAATAGGCATTGCCCCCCGCCGCCGCATAGAGCGGCCCCGCCGCCAACGTCAGCACCCCCAGCGGCAGCCCGACGCCCACCGCCGCATGCAGCGTCTGCGCCGAGCTTTGCGCATCCGGCGGCACCAGCTCGACCAGGATGCGCATGGCGGCCAGATGCTGGCAGGCGAAGCTTGCGGCATGCATCGCCTGGGCCACGGCCAGCGTCGGCAGCCACGCGGTGCCGCCGGTGATGCCCCAGCGCAGCATGCCGAAGCCGGCGGCGACCATGGTCAGCCCGCGCCAGCCCAGCCGTTCGGCAAAACGCCGCGCGACCAGGAACAGCAGCACCTCGGCCAGCACGCCCTCGGACCACAGCAGGCCGATGACGGTGGGGGAATGCCCTTGTGCCAGCCAATGGATGGTGCCGAAGCTGTAGTAGAGCGCGTGGCTGCCCTGGATCAGCCCGGACAGCACCAGCAGCCGCCGGAAGGCCGGCAGCCGCCAGGCCTCGCGCAAGCTGCCCTTGCGCCGCGTGGTGCGGGGCATGGGCGGCAGGGCGGTCGCCACCCAGGCGGCGCAGAGGAACAGCACGGCGACGATCCAGGGCAGTGGCGCGTGCCCGACCTGGCCCACCACCACTCCGGACAGGGTGGCGAAGACGATGAAGGTCAGGCTGCCCAGCCCCCGCACCCGCCCATAGTCGAACAGCCCGAGGCGCGCGCCCTGGATGGTCAGCATCTCGGCGATCGGCAGCAGCGGCGCCTGCACCGCGGCATGCAGCACCTGCACCGCCAGGAAGGCGACCATCCCGGCGGCAAGGCCGAAGCCGCCGACCGTCAGCCCGGCCAGCAGCGCCGCCACCACCAGTACGCGACGCGGATCGCCCAGCGAATCCGCAAGCCGGCCCGCCAGGGGCCCCGAGATGATCCGGGTCAGGCTGCCGACCGCCAGCACTGTGGCGACCTCGGTTGTCGAAAGGCCAGACGCGGCCAACAAGGCCGGCAGGAAGGGCAGGAAAACGCCGGCGGCGCCGATCAGCGCCATCAACAACAGGGCATGGGAGGTACCGGGGGACACGCCTTAACCTGCACATTCCCTGGCCCCGCGGGCAAGCGGAGGGTCAGGCGCTGGCGCGGACCCGGGCGAGAAACCCGTCCACGGTGCCGCGCAGGGTCGCCGACTGGCTCTTCAGCGCCTCGGCCGCCATCACCAGGTCCCGCGCCTGGCTGTCCGCCTCCCGCGAGACGGCCCCGAGCGTGCCGATCTGGCCGCTGACCCGCTCGGTGCCGCGGGCGGCGGCGGTGCTGGCGCGGGCGATCTCGGCGGTCGCGGCCCCCTGCTGCTCGACCGCGGTGGCGATGCTGGTGCTGATGCCCTCCAGATCGCCGATGCTGCCGGCAATGGCGCGGATCGCTTCCACCGCCTCCCCGGTCACCTGCTGCATGGCGCCGATCTGGGCGGAAATCTCCTCGGTCGCCTTGGCGGTCTGCGCGGCGAGGTTCTTGACCTCGGAGGCGACGACGGCAAAGCCCTTGCCCGCCTCGCCGGCCCGCGCCGCCTCGATGGTGGCGTTCAGGGCGAGGAGATTGGTTTGCCCAGCGATATCGCCGATCAGCCGGACCACATCGCCGATCCGCGCGGCGGTCTCGGCCAGGCTGCGAACGGTGCCGTCGGTCGCGCGCGCGGCCTGGGCGGCGCGGCTTGCGGCGGTGGCACTGTCGCCGACCCGGCGGGAGATCTCGGAAATCGAGGCCGACATCTCCTCGGCGGCCGCGGCGACGGTGGAGACCTCATTGGCCGCCTCACCGGCGGCGCCGACCGCGGCGTCGCCTGCGGACATGGTGCTGGCGGCGGTGTCGCGGATGGCGCTGGCGGCCCCCTCGACGGTGGCGGCGGCTTCGCCCATCTCGACCATCGCGGCCGCGACCTCGCCTTCGAAGACGGCGACGGCCTGGGCCAGGGTTTCGCCGCGCCGGACCCGGGCGACATCCGCCGCGCGCGCGCCGGCCTCGATCCCGGCATTGCGCAGCAGCGCCTCGCGCAGCGCCTCGGCCGCCACCGCGAGGCGGCCGATCTCGTCGGTTCCCGTCAGACCCGGCACCGGCGCCTTCAGATCGCCCTCGGCCAGGGCGGCGACGCGGCGCTCCAGCGCGCCGATCGGGCGCAGCACCGTGCGCCGCAGGTTGAGCAGCGTCATCACCATGGCCAGCAGCACCACCAGCGCCGCCACCCCGCCCAGGATCGCAGCCCCCCGCAGCGCCTGCGCATCGGCCTGGGCGAACAGGGCGTTGCTGTCTGCTTCCGCCTGCCCGGCCGCGGCCAGCAGGCTGGCGTCCAGCGCCTGTCGGGCGGCGCGGCTCGCATCGGTATTGTCCAGCGCCTCGGCGGCGGCGGCGCCGTCCTTGCGCGCGGCTTCCACCACGTTGGTGCGGAACCGGATGAATTCGGCGATCTGGCGTTCCAGCCCGGCACGCTGCGTCGCGGCCTCTCCGCGCAGCAGCCCGGCCCAGGCGGCGGCCTCGGCCTGCAGCCCGGCCAGGGCCTGGGTGACGCCGGCGCCGTGACGAGCGATCTCGGCCGGGGTCTTGGCCAGATAGAGGCCGCGGCTTTCCATCACCGCCGCGAGCATCCGGCTATTCGCGCGTTCGGCATGCAGCGCGGTGCGCGCCGCGGCATCGGACCGGGCGACGTTGTCGCGATAGCTCGCGAGCAGGCCCAGGGCCAGCACGCCCGTTATGAGCGTCGCCACCCCCAGCACGACGAACAGGGCCAAAAGACGGGCGGCGAGCGACCGGCGCAACAAGGTCATGGCATGTCTCTGCAGGGGTGATGGCGCCGCCCTTCTGCCGCCCCAGAGATTGCCATGCCGTGAACGCCCGGCCGCTGTTGCCAAACAGGGTCGCGCCGTCCACACATTTCCGGATGTCTGATTTTAGCCCCCCCATGTTCGCCGCCCGCGTGAAGGCCGTGCTCGGGCCCACCAATACCGGCAAGACGCATCTCGCGATCACCCGGATGCTGGGCCATGCCTCCGGTATCATCGGTTTCCCGTTGCGCCTGCTCGCGCGGGAGAATTATGACCGGATGGTCGCGGCCAAGGGGGCGCGCTACGTCGCGCTGATCACCGGTGAGGAGAAGATCGTCCCGCCGGAGGCCAAATGGTTCGCCTGCACCGTGGAAGCGATGCCGCTGGACCGCCGCACCGAGTTCCTGGCGATCGACGAGGTGCAGCTCTGCGCCGATCCCGATCGTGGCCATATCTTCACGGATCGCGTGCTGCATGCCCGCGGCATGGTGGAAACCATGTTCCTGGGGGCGGAGACCATCCGCCCGCTGCTGCAGCGCCTGGTGCCGCAGATCGAGATCGAGACGCGCCCGCGCCTCTCGCAGCTCACCTATGCAGGCCCCGTGAAGCTGACCCGGCTGCCGCCGCGTTCGGCGGTCGTCGCCTTCTCCGCCGGCGAGGTCTATGCCATCGCCGAGGCCATCCGCCGCCGCCGTGGCGGATGTGCCGTGGTGATGGGCCGGCTGTCGCCGCGCACCCGCAATGCCCAGGTCGCGCTGTACCAGAACCGCGAGGTCGATTTCCTGGTCGCCACGGATGCCATCGGCATGGGGCTGAACATGGACGTGGACCATGTCGCCTTTGCCGCGCTCCAAAAATTCGACGGCCACCGGCCGCGCCCGCTGACGACGCAGGAAGCCGCGCAGATCGCCGGCCGCGCCGGCCGCGGGTTGCGCGACGGCACCTTCGGTACCACCGCCGAATGCCCGGGCCTGGATGATGAAATGGTGCGGGGGATCGAGGGGCATCACTTCGAGCCCCTGGCCGCCATCGCCTGGCGCAACTCCGCGCTCGATTTTTCCGGCGTGGATGCGCTGCTGGACAGCCTGGCCGCGCCACCGCCGCAGCCGGGCCTGGCCAAGGGCAATGACGCGACCGACCACATCACCCTCAACGCCTTGTCCCGCGACGAGGCGATCCGCGGCATGGCCAGCGGCAAATCGCGCGTAAAGCTGCTGTGGGAGACCTGCCAGATCCCGGATTTCCGCAAGCTCGCGGATGACAGTCACACCCGCTTCTGCCAGCGCGTCTTCACGCATCTGGTCGAGGATGGCGCGCTGCCGGAAGACTGGATCACCGGCCAGATCGCGATCACCCACCGCACCGATGGCGACATCGACACGCTGATGGCGCGGCTTTCGGCGATCCGCGTCTGGGCCTATGTCGCAGCCCGCGGCGACTGGCTGCGCGATGCCGAGCGTTTCCAGAACGAGGCCCGCGCCGCCGAGGATGCCGTCAGCGACGCGCTGCACGAACGCCTGACCGCACGCTTCGTCGATCGCCGCGCCGCGCATCTGATCCGCGCGCTGGACGACACCGAGGAGGACCTGCTCTCGGCCGTGACGCGCCAGGGCGAAATCGTGGTCGAGGGCCATCCGGTCGGCAAGATCGAGGGCTTTGTCTTCACCCCCGATCCCTCCGCCGTCGAGGCCGATGACAAGAAGCTGGTGCTGCGCGCCGCCCGCCGTGCGCTGCGCGAGGAAATGCCGCGCCGGGTGGGGATGCTGGAGGCGGCCAAGGACGAGGATTTCGCCCTCAACGACCTGCATCGTATCCTGTGGGAAGGTCATGAGGTCGCCCGGCTGAAGCTCGGCTCGGAGCCGATCAAGCCGCAGGTCGAGCCGCTGCCTTCCGAATTCCTGGACGGGCCGGCCCGCGAACGGGTGCGGGTGCGATTGCAGGCCTGGCTGGATGGGGTGATCGCGCGCGATTTCGCCCCACTTTTCGCGGTCGAGGCCAAGGCCGCCGAGGATGCCGCCCTGCGCGGCCCGGTCTTCACCCTGCGCGAGCATCTCGGCCTGCTGCCCGGCGGCACCGATCCGCGCATGAGCCAGGACGACCGCGCCAAGCTGAAGGCGATCGGCGTCCGCGCCGGGCGGTTCGCGCTCTATGTGCCGGAGATGTTGAAGCCGCGGGCGATGGCCATGCGGGCGCAGATCTGGGCGCTGCATGCGCAGCAGAAGGTGCCGTCGCTGCCGGGCGGGGGGCTGGTCTCGACCTCGCCGGGGCTGGATTGGCCGCGCGGCTTTGGTGCGGCCATGGGCTGGATGCCGATGGGGGCCGCCGCCTTGCGGCTGGATGTGGCCGAGCGGATCGCCGGCGAGCTTGGCCATATGACCCGCCGCGGGCCGGCCGTGCTGCCGCCGGAAATCATCAGCCGCATGGGCGTGAAGGCCGATGCGCTGGGCGGGGTGCTGGCGGCGCTCGGCTTCGCGCAGGTGCCGGCCGAGCCCTTGCCGGAGGGCGCCTTTGGCCCGCCGACCCCGCCGCTGGTCGCCTCGCGTCCGCGCGGACATGACGGCCAGCAGCAGCGGCGGCGGGGCGGCGAACGCCCGCAGCGCGAGGCGCGGCCACCGCGTCCGGATGGCGAGGCCCTGCCAGCCCCCGCCGAGGGCGAGGCCGTTCCCGCCGAGGGCGCCACCGCCAACCGGCCGCCGCGCCGCGACGGACCCCGTCGGGACCGGCAGCGCGGCCCGCGTCCCCCGGCCATCGAAGGCCAGCCCGCCGCAGCCGGCGAACAGCAGCCGGCGCGGGACAGCCGTCCGCCCCAGGGCCCGCGCGAAGGCAATCGCGGCCCCGGCGGTCCGCCGCGCCGCGACGGTCCGCCGCGCGAAGGCCAGAGGGAAGGCCAGCGCCCCTGGCAGCAGCGTGGGGCCGAAGGCGGCCGTGGCGCCGGCGGCCCGCGTGGCGAACGCCCGGCCCGCAGCCAGGTGCTGTTCGAGCCGAAGCCGAGCGGGGGGCGCGGACCGGATCCGGACAATCCCTTCTCGGTGCTGGCCAATCTGCTGCGGAAACCCTGAGCGCCACCGCCTGCCGTGACCGAGCCGTACCAACGCCTTGATCTCTGGCTCTGGTGCGCGCGGGTTGCCCGGAACCGGGCGGATTGCGCGAAGCTGGTGACCTCCGGGCGGATCCGGCTGAACCGCCAGCCGACCGACAAGCCGCATGCGAAGCTGCGGCCGGGGGATGTGCTGACCATTGCGCTTGGTGGCCAGGACCGCGGGGTGATCCGGGTCTGGCGGGTGCTGGGTCTGGCCGAACGCCGCGGCCCGGCCAGCGAGGCACGCGGTCTCTACGAAGACCTGTCGGCGCCCGAGGCGGGGTAGCCGGGCTCCGCCCTGGCTTCTACGCCGGCAGCCCAGGTACGGTCGGACCCGGCCCGCCCGGGGCTTCGTGCCCGCCCCGGGCCTCATCCTCGGGACCCACCGCGCGGGCTTGCGGATCGGCGCTGCTCGGCGCGTCGGGCGGTGCGTCCTTGCGCGCGGCGGCATAGGCGGTCACCGCCTCGGCGATGATCGCCTCGAACGGGCGATGCTCCCGCGCCGCCAGGCGCTCGGCGAGGCGCCAGACCTTTTCCTCGATCTCGAGGCTGAACGAGCGCTTGGCCATGTTTCTCCAAGTCCGGTATGTGCGTAACGAGGAATGCGCCGCCGTCCCCGGGGGTTTCCTCGCCCACGGCACGGGTGTTGCCCCCAGGCCGGCATGCGGCGCTGCCTCCTCCTTTGCCTGTTGCTCCTTGCCCCCCGCCTGGCCTGCGCCAACGGCGGCCCCGGGCCCGTGACCAGCGACGGCGGCTGCCGGGCCGCAATTGCCGTCGCCGAACGCGAAGCGGCGATTCCGCCGGGGCTGCTGCAGGCGATCGGCCGGGTGGAATCGGGGCGGCGAGACCCGGTGACTGGCGTCTTCGCCCCCTGGCCCTGGACCCTGAATGCCGAGGGGCGCGGTCAATTCTTCCCCGGCAGGGCGGAAGCAATTGCCGGGGTGCGACAGCTTCGGGCGCGCGGGGTGCGGGTGATCGACATCGGCTGCATGCAGATCAACCTGCAATTCCATCCCTCCGCCTTCAGCAGCCTGGACCAGGCTTTTGAGCCGCTGGACAATGCCCGCTACGCCGCCCGCTTCCTGCGCAGCCTGTGGGAGGACTCCCAGGACTGGCTGCAGGCCGCGGCGCATTACCACTCCCATACGCCGGAGCTGGCCGCCGCCTATCGCAGCCGCATCGCCGCCGCCTGGCCGGAGGAAGCCCGGCGTGCCGGGGAGCACCCCGTCTATGTCAGCACGCGGGGCTCGGGATCCTGGCCGGTCGCCAATCGCGGCCGCGGCATGCCGCCGGGCGGGATGCCGCCGCCGACCGGCAATGCGGAGCAGGGCCGTGGGCTCGGCGCCTATCGCTCGGCGCCGATCCCCCTGGCGTCGCGGGTGATGGTGCGGCGGCGGTGATCGATGCGTGATGGCCACGAAGTCTTAGCCTTCGCCGGGTCTGATGCTGGCCGACACCGATTGGCGGCCAAGCCATGGAACCACGTCGCGGCAGGCAGGCGCATCAAGGCGCGAGGTTTCGGGGTGCCCTGCCCCGATGGGGTGGGGCGGCGTCGCACTGCGCCGCTTTGCTGGGCTGCATGGTCTTGGCGGCCTGTGGGTCGACCGGGCCGCTCGTCTGCAGCCCGGCGCCCTCGCCAGTCGCCTCGCCGGCGCCCCGCCCCATGGTGACCTGGGCGGTCTCCCGGGACGGCCTTCGCCAAAGCCTGCGGGAACCCGCCGCGCCGCATTTCGGCGACATGATCGTCTATGAAGACGGCAGCGGCGGCCGCGCCGTCTGCGGGCTGGTCACGGCGCGCGGACGGCACAACAGCGAGACCGGGGCGCTGTCCTTGCCTCCCGGTCCCGGCGCTGGCTGAGCCGGGGCGCTGCCGCCGCGGCTATTCGGCCGCCTCGGCCTTGGCCGGGGCACGAGAGGCGATGACCGCCCGCACCCCGGCGCCATACTCCGGATGCACCCGGTCGAAATGGATGCATTGGCGTTCGACGATCTCCGCCGGCACGCCCGCCATGGCATCGGCGATGTTGTTGAACAGCCGCTCGCGCTGCCCCGCATCGAACAGCAGGAAGAGCGCGCGCGGCTGGCCGTAGTCGTCATTGCCTTCGCGGTGATTGTAGCGCGCGGCATCGCCCGAGATCTTCATCGGCGGCTCGGCGAAGGAGGGTGTCTGCGTCGGCCCGCCGAAGCTGTTCGGCTCGTAATAGGCATCCGGGTTGCCGGTGTCGTTCCGGAAGAAGCGCATCGGCCCGTCCTTGTGGTAATGCGCGACCGGCACCTTGGGCTGGTTGATCGGCAGCGCCTCGTAATGCGTGCCGAGGCGGTAGCGATGCGCATCGGCATAGGAGAAGATCCGTGCCTGCAACATCTTGTCCGGGCTCGGCCCGATGCCGGGGACGAAGTTGGACGGGCTGAAGGCCGCCTGCTCGATCTCGGCGAAGTAATTGTCGGGATTGCGGTTCAACTCGACGATGCCGACGTCCTGCACCGGGAATTCGCCATGCGGCCAGACCTTGGTCAGGTCGAAGGGGTTGTAGGAGGTCTTTTCGGCCTGCTCCTCGGTCATCACCTGGATCTGCATCTTCCAGCGCGGGAATTCGCCGCGCTCGATGCCGCCGAACAGGGCTTCCTGGTAGCTCTCGCGGCTCCGGCCGATCACCGTGACCGACTCGCCGTTGGTGAAGTGCTGGTGGCCCTGCATGGTCTTGAAGTGGAACTTGACCCAGATGCGGTCGCCGGCGGCGTTCCACATGCCGTAGGTGTGGCTGCCATAGCCGTTCATGAACATCGGCGCCTTGGGGATCCCGCGGTCGGACATCAGGATCGTGACCTGGTGCAGGCTTTCGGGCGACAGCGACCAGAAATCCCACATCGCGGTGGGGCTGCGCAGATGCGTCCTCGGGTGGCGTTTCTGGGTGCGGATGAAATCGGGGAACTTCAGCGGGTCGCGGACGAAAAACACCGGGGTGTTGTTGCCGACGAGGTCCCAGTTCCCTTCCTCGGTGTAGTAGCGCATCGCGAAGCCGCGCACGTCGCGTTCCGCATCGGCGGCGCCGAGTTCGCCGGCGACGGTCGAGAACCGCATGATCATCGGCGTCTGCTTGCCGACCGCGCCGAACACGCTGGCGCGGGTCAGCTGGCTGATGTCGTGGGTCACGGTCAGCGTGCCATGCGCGCCCCAGCCCTTGGCATGCACGACCCGTTCGGGGATGCGTTCGCGGTTCTGGTGCGCGAGCTTCTCGATCAGCTGCCAGTCCTGCAGCAGCACGGGGCCGCGCGGCCCCGCGGTCTCGCTGTTCTGGTTGTCGGCGATCGGCGCGCCGGCCGTGGTCGTGAGGCGCTTGGTCATGGTGCTCTCCCTTGTCGCCGTTTGGCGGGTGGCGAAGGGTAGGCACCGCCGGCATCATTATGAAAATTGTTATTTTTGATCGTTATGATGCAGTGGGTCGATTGAGTGTGGGCGAGCGGTCACCCAGGCGCGGCAAATTCCGCCCACACCCTGGCGGTATGCTCCCCGAGCGTGGGCACCGCGCCCAGCGGCCGCACGCCATCCGACAGCACCGCCGGCGGGGCGGCGAGCGCCACCGGCCCGCCGGGGGTTGCGACCTCCACCCGGCGCAGCGCTGGGTGGGCGGCCAGCCCGGCCATGTCGTTGACGAAGCCATAGGCGATATCCGCCGCCCGCAGCTTTGCCGCACAGGCATCCCGGGTCAGGCTCGCAAAGCCTTCGGCGACGCGGGCATCGACCATGGGGCGATTGGCGACGCGTTCGACGTTGCTGCGAAACCCCTCGCGCAGCGGCAGCGTCGCATCGCCCAGGAATTCGGCGCAGAGCCTGGCGAATTCGCGTTCGTTCTGGATGCTGATCAGCACCAGCGCGCCATCGGCGGTGGCAAAGGCGCCATAGGGGCAGATCGAGGGATGCGCGAGGCCGACCCGGGCCGGGGCCTTGCCGGTGCCTTCGAAATACAGCAGCGGGACATTCATCCAATCGGCCATGGCATCGAACAGCGATACCGCGATGCCGCTGCCCTTGCCGGTGATGCCGCGGGCGATCAGCGCCTCCAGCACCGCCGCATAGGCGTTGATGCCGCAGGTGATGTCGCAGGCCGAAACCCCGACGCGGCCAGGCCCGGCCGGATGGCCGGTGATCGAGGCCAGGCCCACCTCGGCCTGCACCAGCAGGTCATAGGCCTTCATGGTCGCGTAGTCGCCGCTCTCGCCATAGCCGGAGATGTCCACGGTGATCAGCCGCGGGTGTTTTTCCCGCAAGGCGGCGCTGCCGAAGCCCGCACGGGCCATGGCGCCGGGGGCGAGGTTCTGGATGAAGACATCCGCGCGCGCGACCAGCCGTTGCAGCAGCGCCTTGTCCTCCGGCGCCTTGATGTCGAGGCAGATGCTTTCCTTGCCGCGGTTCAGCCAGACGAAATAGGTGGAAAGCCCCTTCGCCGCGGCATCGTAGCCACGGGCGAAATCGCCCTCCGCGCGTTCGATCTTGATGACCCGGGCGCCGGCATCGGCGAGGCGCGCGGCACAGAAAGGGGCGGCGACCGCCTGCTCCATCGAGACGACGAGCAGGCCCTCAAGCGGCCGCATCAGTAGGAACGCGGCATGCCGAGCACATGCTCGCCGATGTAGGACAGGATCAGGTTCGTGCTGATCGGCGCCACCTGATAGAGCCGGGTCTCGCGGAACTTCCGTTCGATGTCATATTCCTCGGCGAAGCCGAAGCCGCCATGGGTCTGCACGCAGGCCTCGCCGGCAGCCCAGGAGGCTTCGGCGGCGAGCATCTTGCCCATGTTCGCTTCCTCGCCGCAGTTCTGGCCCGCCTCGAACTTCTGCAAGCCGCGCTGCACGATCGCCTCGGCGGCGCGCATCTGGGCATAGGCGCGGGCGATCGGGAATTGCACGCCCTGGTTCTGGCCGATCGGCCGGCCGAAGAGCACGCGCTCCTTGGCATAGGCGGTCGCCTTCTCGATGAACCATTTCGCATCGCCGATGCATTCGGAGGCGATCAGCAGCCGTTCGGCGTTCATCCCATCCAGGATGTAGCGGAAGCCGCGGCCCTCGACCCCGACCAGCGCATCGGCCGGGATGACCATGTCGTCGAAGAACACTTCGCAGCTGTTGTGGTTCATCATGGTGCGGATGGGGCGAATGGTCAGCCCGTTGTTCAGCACCTTGCGCATGTCCACCAGGAAGGTGGAGAGACCGTCGGTCTTCTTCGCCACCTGATCGCGCGGGGTGGTGCGGGCCAGCAGCAGCATCAGGTCGGAATGCTCGGCGCGGCTGGTCCAGATCTTCTGGCCCTTCACGACCCAGGTCTCGCCTTCCCGTCGCGCGGTGGTGCGCAGGGCCGTGGTGTCGGTGCCCGAGGTCGGCTCGGTCACGCCAAAGGCCTGCAGCCGCAACTCGCCGGTGGCGATCTTGGGCAGGTATTCGGTCTTCTGGGCCTCGCTGCCATGCCGCAGCAGGCTGCCCATGATGTACATCTGCGCATGGCAGGCGGCGCCATTGCAGCCGGAGGCCTGGATTTCCTCCAGGATCGCGGCGGCGGCGGACAAAGGCAGGCCGGAGCCGCCGAATTCCTCGGGGATCAGCGCGCTCAGCCAGCCTTCACGGGTCAGTGCCTCGACGAATTCGGTGGGGTAGCCGCGTTCGGCATCCAGCTTGCGCCAGTATTCGCCGGGAAACCGCGCGCAGAGCTTGCCGACTTCACGCCGGATTTCCGCATGAGGGTCGGTGTCCGGAAGCATCGCCTGGTCCATACTCATCCCCGAAGTCCTGCGCCGCTGCGGCGGCGCTTGTCGGGGGTGACCGTGTCCTCTGCGGCGCCTGGTTGCAAGGGGTAGGCCGAGGATCAGCCCTGACGCGCGGCCCGGGCCCGGCAGGCGGCCTGGGCATAGGGGGCTGCCAGCACCAGCCCCGCCAGGCGCAGGCGGCTGCCCATGACCAGCGCATGTCCCATGGCACAATAGGCGTTCCGGGGCGGCAATATGGCGCACCAGGTGGCCAGCGCCTCGGTCCGGCTGGCGCGCTGGCAGGCGGCGCAGGCGAGCAGCAGCAGCGTCTCATCCCCCATCACCTGCGGCGCCGCGGGCAGGCCGAGGCGCAGCGAACGCCCGGCGCAGGCCGCTCGGATCATCGCCTCCGCCGGGGCGGCGGCGGCACGGGCATCCTCGGCGACAAAGGGCGGCAGGATCGCCGGCAGGGTCGGCCGGCCGCTGAGCCAGGCCGCACCCCAGCGGCGCAGGGCGTCGATCAGCAGCGCCTCGGGCAGCGGCAGATCGGCGGTGTCATGGCCGGTCCAGGGCCAGTCGGGAAGTCCGCGAGTCGTCATCGGCATCTCCATCCACATCCTTGCCTAACGCTATTGCGAGTGATTCGCAATTAAGAAGGTGGCCTTGCCGCTACGCCCGCGGAATGGTCGCATGGTGCATGTCTGAAGCCCTACCGATGTCACCCCTGCGCCAGATTCTGGTGCTGGCGGCCCCGACCAGCCTGATTGCCGCAATCCAGGCCGCCGCGCAGATCGCCGAGACGGTTCTGGCCGCCCGCCAGGGCACCGCGGCGTTGGCCGGCTGGGCGGTGGTGCTGCCCTTCGCCCTGCTGATGCAGCAGATGTCCACGGGGGCGATGGGCGGCGGGGTGGTGGCGGCGATCGCCCGGGCGCTGGGGGCGGGCAGGCCGCAGGAGGCTTCGGCGCTGGTGCTGCACGCGCTCTTGATCGGCCTCGGCTTCGGGCTCGGCTTCCTGGTGCTGATGGCGGGCTTCGCGGCACCGATCCTGGGCGCGATCGGCGGGGCGGGGGTGGCGGCCGCGGCGGCGCCCTATGCCGTGGTGCTGTTCGGGCTGGGGGCGGTGCCGGCCTGGCTGGCGAATACCCTGGCCTCCATCCTGCGCGGCGGCGGCCAGCATGGGTTGGCGGCGCGGACCATGGTCTGGGCCTGGGCGCTGTACCCGCCGCTCGCCTGGGTGCTGGCGGAGCTGGCGGGCCTGGGGCTGCCGGGGGTGGGCCTGGGTTTCGCCGTGGTCTTCGCGGTGGCGAGCATCAGCATGGGTTGGCGGGTCGCGACCGGCGGGGCGGGGTTCCTGCCGCATTGGCGGGTGCGGATCCAGGGCGCGCTGTTCAGCCGGATCCTCAAGGTCGGGCTGATCGCCTGCGTGCTGGCGGCGATCGCGAATCTGACGACCATTCTGGTGACGTCGCAGCTCGCCCCCTGGGGAAGCACGGCGGTCGCGGCCTATGGCATCGCGGCGCGGATGGAGTTCC
>Ga0255334_1000600_pt1 | contig 25563 bp, 17 predicted proteins | sample EtOH5_35cm_T3_12_FD_202080 | JGI IMG/M metagenome (GOLD analysis project Ga0255334, IMG submission 202080) | Sandy soil microbial communities from University of British Columbia, Vancouver, Canada - EtOH5_35cm_T3_129 | ecosystem: Engineered > Artificial ecosystem > Sand microcosm > Unclassified ... | reverse complement strand
CGCCGTGCCCATTCAAGACCTGGGGATATCCGGTGGTGCCGGCGCTGTTCGTGGCAGCGTCGGCGGTGCTGCTCTACTACACTTTTACCGCGGACCTGCGAAATTCGGCGGGGGGGGTGCTGCTCATCCTGGCAGGCGTACCGGTGTTCTATTTCTTCAAGGCGCGGCGGGCGAAAGCGTGATCTAGGGGTTACGTCGCCCGCAGCTGGCGAGCTTTCTCGTAGACGCGGACGTACTCCTTGGCGCTGGCATTCCAGGAGAAGTCCTTGGCCATGCCGTTGCGCATGAGGGTCTGCCACGAAGTCTTGTCCTGGTAGGCGGCGAGGGCAGCGCGCAAGGTGGAGAGCAGGGCCTCGCCGTTGTATTCGGTGAACTTGAAGCCGGTGCCCTTGCCGCTCTTGGCGTCCCAGGGCTCGATGGTGTCATCGAGGCCGCCGGTGGCGCGCACCACGGGGACAGTACCGTACTTCAGGCTGTAGATCTGGTTGAGGCCGCAGGGTTCGTAGCGCGAGGGCATGAGGAACATGTCGGCGCCGGCCTCGATCTTGTGGGCGATGGCATTGTCGTAGGCCACCTTGACCGCGATCTTCTGCGGAAACTGCTTGTTGAGGCGGCGGAAAAGTTCCTCGTACTCCTTGTCGCCGTTGCCCAGGGCGACGATGATGAGTTGCTCGAGCGCCAGGCGGTCGGCGATCTGGGAGATGAGGTCGAAGCCCTTCTGCGCCGCGAAGCGGGAGACGATGCCGATGACGGGCAGCGCCGGATCGGCGCCAGAGATGCCGAATTCCGTGAGCAGGTCCTTCTTGCAGGCGGCCTTGCCGCTGAGATCGGCGGCGGAATAGCGGGTGATGAGGAACTTGTCCTTCTCCGGGCTCCACTGCTCGTAGTCCACGCCGTTCAAAATGCCGGTGACGGTGGCGGCGCGGGCGCGCAGCACGCCTTCCAGTCCGAAGCCGTATTCCGTCGTCTGGATCTCCTGGCTGTACTTCTTGCTCACCGTGGTGATGAAGTCGGAAAAGACCAGCGCGCCCTTCAGGAAGTTCGCCTGGCCGTAGAATTCCAGCTTGTCGATGGTGAACAGATCCCAGGGCAGCAGTAGCAGGGGCAGGGTGTCGGGAGCGAACAGGCCCTGGTAGCCCATGTTGTGGATGGTGAACACCGAAGGGACGCCGCGGAAGGCGGGGTCCTCGGAATACATGGAGCGCAGCAGTATGGGGATGAGCGCCGATTGCCAGTCGTGACAGTGGAAGACGTCGGGCACGCCCAGGATCTTGGAGGCCTCAAGCACGGCGCGGGAGTAGAGGGCGAAGCGCTCGGCGTTGTCGGGAAAATCGCCGCTGGGAGTGCCGTAGAGGGTGTCACGCTCGAAGAAGCGCGGGTACTCGATGAAGTAGAATCGCACGCCGGAGAGCGAGCCTCCGTCGAGCACCGAGCAGAAGCGGTACTGGTCGTCGAAGGGGATGGTGAGGGAGCGGACGACGGTCTCGGACTTGGTGAGCTTGGTCTGCTTGTAGCGCGGCAGGAAGACGCTGACTTGGTGCCCGAGGGCGGCCAGGGCGGAGGGCAGCGCGCCCACCACGTCGGCGAGGCCTCCGGTCTTGGAGAACGGAACGCACTCGGATGCCGCAAAGGCGATGTGCATCGAAACCTCCCGGAGCGGGCGGTAGAGGAAGCCTGAGTCTAATGTCGGAAGCGCCAAGGGTCAATCGAAGAGAGAGCCGCAAGCGCCCGCGACTGGGGCAGAACCTGCTCACTGACCCCGGGGCGGCCGAGCGCATCGTGTCGGCGCTGGGCGACGTGACCCAGGCCACGGTGCTGGAGATCGGGCCGGGACGCGGCGCGCTCACCGGCTTGCTGGCGGAGCGCGCGCAGCGGCTGATCGCGGTCGAACTGGACCGCATCCTGAGCGCGCAGTTGCGGGTGCAGTATGACGCGCAGAGCAACGTCGAGATCGTCGAAGGCGACGTGCTGCAGGTGGACCTGGCGGCGCTGATCGGCCGGGAGCAGAAGGCGCGCGTGATCGGCAACCTGCCCTACTACATCACCTCGCCCATCCTGGAGCACTTGTTCCGCTTCTGGGAGAACATCGACAGCATCGTCCTGCTGGTGCAGCGGGAGGTGGCAGAGCGGATGGCGGCGCCACCCGGTGGCAGCGACTACGGCCTGCTCTCGGCGGTGACGCAATTGCACGCCCGCGTGCAGAAGTTGTTCACGCTGCCCCCGGGAGCCTTCACTCCGCCGCCCAAGGTGCACTCGACCGCGGTGCGGCTGACGCCCGTTCCACAAGACTCGAGCCTGGACGTGGGCGGATTCGTCGATTTCCTGAAGCTCTCGTTCGCCCAGAAGCGCAAGACGCTGGCGAACAACCTGAAGTCGCGCTACGGCGAGGCGGTGGTGCGGGCGGCGCTGGCGGCCGCTGGGCTGCGCGCCGACGTGCGGGCGGAGGCCGTGGGACTGGGGAAGGCGATGGCGGTTTTTCGCAGCCTGGGTTAGAGACGCGGCATGCCGCGTCTCTACGGGTGGCATTTTCGCTCCGGCGGCGAGACAATCGGGGCGAGAAGGCGGTGCGCGGTGAGCAGCGCGGTGCGGCACCCGGCGGTGGCAGGTCGCTTCTATCCCGGCGATCCGAAAGTGCTGCTGCGCGACGTGAAGTCCTACAGCGGCGCCGGCGGCCAGAAGATCGACGCGCTCGGCTGCGTGGTCCCGCACGCGGGCTACATGTACTCCGGCCACGTGGCGGGAGCGGTATATGCGCGGCTCAAGCTGCCGCGGCGCTACGTCATCCTGTGCCCCAACCACACCGGGGCGGGCGAGCCGCTGGCCATCATGAGCGCGGGGACATGGCGCACTCCGCTCGGCGAAGCCCGGATCGACCAGACGCTGGCCGGAGAGCTGATGCGCAGCCACCGTTGGCTGGCGGAAGATGCGGCGGCGCATCGCAGCGAGCATGCGCTCGAAGTCCAGCTTCCCTTCCTGCAGGCGCTCCAGCCTGAGTTCACCTTCGTTCCCATCGCGCTGGGAACGGCGAACTATGAGGTGCTGGCCTCGCTGGGCAAGGCCATCGCGGCCGTCCTCGCAACCCAGAAGGAGAAGACTCTCATCATCGCCTCCAGCGACATGAACCACTACGAGTCCGACGCCATCACCCGCGTCAAGGACGGCAAAGCCATCGAGAAGCTGCTGGCCAGGGATGCGCGCGGCCTGTACGAGGTGGTGGTAACGGAGGACATCAGTATGTGCGGCTTCGGCCCGGCGGTGGCCATGCTTTCGGCGGCGGGGGAGCTGGGAGCGAAGTCGGCGGAGCTGGTGAAGTACGCAACCTCGGGCGACATCTCCGGCGACCGCAGCGCGGTGGTGGGGTATGCGGGCGTGGTGGTGAGCTAGAACCGGAGGCAAGCACAAGACAAGATCAAAGGCCGCGGGCGAGCATACCCGCGAGCCAGCCGGCGAAACGCCGGCGCTACGATGAAAAACGGGCGGCCGATGAGGTCGCCCGTTCCTTTCAGAGAGGATGCCGCCTATTTCGGGGTGGAGGTAGTCGAACTCCTGGGGCTACTGGAGCTCGTGCCAGCGGAACCGGAACTCCGTGCCGAAGAGCCTCCGCTGCTCGAGCTGCGGCTGCCCGCGGAAGAGCTGCTGGCGTGGCTGCCGCTTGAGCTGCTTCCAGAGCTCCCGCTATAGCTCCGCCCACCGCTGGAGGATGGGCTGGAAGCGGGGCTGCTGTGGACCGAGTTTCCACCTGAACTGCTGCCGGAGCCGGCGCTGCTGCCACCGCTCCAGCCGGAACTCGACCGGGATCCAGAGTTCGGGGAACCGCTGCCGGAGGAACCCGGTCCCGAGGACCCGGAACTCGGCGCAAAGTTCTCGCGCGGGATTTCGCGGCGCGGCTCCGGAGACCTTCCCCCGCCCATGGACGGGGACGGGGCAGCCACCGGAGCGGTGGCCCCCGAGTCTGAGCTGCTGCCGCCGCTCCCGACGGAACCGGTGCTCCCGCTGGAGCCCGAAGTTGGAGTCGGGCGGTCGTTGGTGATGCTGGGAGGCAACTGGCGGCGCGGCTCGGGGATGCGCTCCCGCTCTGAGGCGGGGGAAACATCCTGGGAGGGCGCGCCGGTGCCGCCCGAACCCGGGCTGGGGCCTGAAGGAGCGGGATTAGCTGGACCCGAGTTGGTGACCACGCCTCCCGACTGGGCGCCGCCGAGGCGCCGCTCGCGGGCGTCGCGGATGGCATCTTCCAAGTCGACCTCACGCCGAACACCGGCAGGACGTTCACCCGTGTCTGCGGCCGGCTGTCCGCTCCCCCCCGAGCCTACCGAGCCGCCGGCGCCGCTCCCCGCATTCACACCGGAGCCGCCGGTGGGGGTGCCGGTCGAGCCAGCGCCCGGCGTTCCAACCGCACCCGAGCCGCTGCCCCCTGCGGGGTTTCCTCCCCTTCTGCCGAGGGCGTCCGGATCTCTGCGGCGTCCCGGACCAGGATCCTCAGGAGGCAGAATGGTGGAGGGGCCGTGACCGACGATCACCGGATCGCGTCGGCCGGTGGGCGGCGGAGGGGTAGGGACGTACTGTCCTGGAGGCGGATTGTGGACCGCCACCACGGGCCTCCAGTGGTGCCATTGGCTGCCCGGACGCCAGCACCAGCCGTGTCCGCTGATGTAGTACCAGTTGCCATAGCGGAAGGGCATCCAGCCCCAGGGGTAGGCCGAGACCCAGATCCAGCCATAGCCCGGATACCAGTACCAGGCGCCGTTGCCGTAAGGATTCCAGTTCACGCCGTAGTAGTTGGGGCGCCACATGTAGCCGTAGCCGGAGATGTAGGTGTAGCTGCCCCAGTAGTTCAGGTCGCTGACGCCATAGCTGTAGGCGGAGGAGTAGCCGCGGTAGTTGCCGGCCTTGGCATAGCGGTCGCGGTATTCGTCGCGCTCCTGGTCCCAGTCATCGTAGCGGTCCTCGGGGACGCCCTTGGCCAGGAAGTAGCGGGCCGGGTCGTCAAGATCCAGGGTGAGAGTCTCATTCTTGCGGACGGTCAGGCGCCCGCTTTCGCCGATGACCTCGACCTCTCCACTGAAGACGGCGAGGACGACCTGCTTGTGGTCCACGCGCAGACGGAAACGCGACGCCCGGGTGAGGCTGAACTCGCGCTGACCGGTGCTGACGCGAAAGTCGTTGTCATCATCCAGCTTGCGGATGTTGAAGTAGGCGGTGCCCTGCTGGAGGTCCACCAGCGTGTACTTGGCGCCGGAGGAGCGCAGCTCGAGCGACTGGGTCTCCACCAGGGTGTCCGGCGCGAGACGCACGGTGCTCATATCCTCGAACTCGATCTCGGCGCGGCCCTCTTGGCGCGTGGACACCTGGGTGCCCGGGCCCAGCGGCATGTTGAGGAAGGCGTGCTCGAAGCCGCGCCCGTCGCGGCGGTCGATCTGGGCTTCGCCGTCCACGTAACTCAGGCGGACGATGCGGGCGTTGGAGTCTGCCAGAGCCTTGGGCGGGAGGACTCCCGCCAGCAAAGCAGCGGCCGTCAGAAGCGCTAGGCCTACCCTGCGGTACGACATACAGAATCTCCTGGGATTCTGATAATGAGATGCACTGATTCTAACCCTGCGTTGTTCTGAAGGTCGCGGTCAGCGCGGGGGGGTGGAAGCCGGGGAGGCGGCCAACTGCAGCAGCCGCTGTGCGCGCTGGCGCGCTATGTGCATGATTTCACGGTCGTTAGCCAGCTTTTCCAGAAGAGGCGCAATGGCCTGGAGCTCGCGCAGCCACCCGTTCTTGGCCAACTCCTCCATGCGTTCGAGCTGGTGGTTCAGACCGAGGCGGTCGTAGCGGCGCAGGCGGTTCAGCTCATAGGCGGCCTCCTGGGTGCTGGAGATGCCCTGGAAAATATCCGTCAGCTCCTGCAGGGCGCGATTCTCGGACCAGTTGTAGGTGGTCTGATGGTCGCGAGTGGAGTCGGAGTAGAGGAGGGTCTTGCGCCCGGTGTCGGCGATGCGGTGCTTCGTGAAATCCCAGTCGCCCTGGAAGTAGTTGAGCGATTCGGCCAGGGCAAAGATGCGGTGCGTGGTGGCCTCGGAGATCACGAATTCCACGCGGTAGGGTTCGCCCAGCTCGGGCTGGCCCGGTTCGCCTTCCTCGCGGCGGGACTCGTAGGCGGCATGCCCGGCGGAATCAACGCGCAGGGAGAGATACGCAGGCGTGGCGCGGGGAAAGGCCTGCGTGAAGGTCACCGCAGGAAGAGCGGGAGCGGCGTCCGGCGCGGGACTGGAGTCCTGCGCGGGAAGCCGGACACTCGCAGCCAGCAGGAGCAGAGTGAGCAGCACCATACCGCGGTGGAGCCTGAATGATGGATGTGGTGATTCGGGCCTCATCGGCGGGCGCGGCGGCCTCCGGCGGCCTGGCGCTCGAGCGTGGCCGCGGTATGCAGATGGCAGATGGCGATGGCCAGGGCGTCGGCGACGTCGGGCGGCTCTGGGACTTCATCGAGTTTCAGCAGGCGCTTCACCATCTGCTGCACCTGGGATTTCTCCGCCTTGCCGTATCCCACGACGGCGGACTTGATGGCGAGGGGCGCGTACTCGGCGACCTCCAGGTGCTGGGTGGCGGCGGCCAGCATGGCCACGCCGCGAACGTGCCCCAGCTTAAGCGCCGACTTGGCGTTGACCGCGTAGAAGACATCTTCGATGGCGACCACATCGGGACGATGGGCGCGGATCACGCTGCCCAGCTCTTCAAAGACGCACGCCAGGCGGCGGGCGAGCGGTTCGCGAGTCTTCAAGCGGATGACTCCGGCGGAGATGCAGGCGAGCCCGTGGCCGTTGCGCAGTTCGACGACGCCGTATCCGGTCAGTTCGCCTCCGCAATCCACTCCCAGAACCCGCACAAAGCGCAGTTTATACCAGTCAAGGGCGCGCGGAGGCAGAGCGGTGCAGGCGGTGCCAAACAGGCAGCGAGAGGAGCGCCAGATTGGCGATAGTCAGGCCGGCGAATCCCATCAAGCCGGCTACGCCCATCCAGGCGAGCACTGGGGCCGCCAGGCCGCCCTCCCAGTGGACCGCCAGCAGGAGCAGGGGCAGGCTGATGACTATCGCAGCCCAGTAGGCGCGCTCGTTCCCGCTGCGATTTTCCCAGGGACGCCAGCGCAGCGCGGGATTGAGCGCCAGCAAATAGGTGAGGCCGACGGCGAAGAGCAGCCCGGTAAGGGTGCGCACTTCCCCGCTCTGCGGGACCAGGTGGTAGCCGAACGGGACCATCAGCAGCAACAAGAGCCCATGCATCCCCAGTACCCGTAGCGTGGGCCGCGGACGGAAGGCCAGCCACAAGGCCTGGACCCAGGCGCCACCCACGTAGAGTCCGGTGCAGCGCTGGCAGAAGGGCAGCGCCTCGCCTCCGGGGGCCCACAGGTTCACCTGCCCGCAGACGTGGGAGAAGAGTTCGGCGAGGCCGTTCATTTCTGCTCCTTCGCGGTGGCCACGGGCGCCGGAGCCAGGGGCGCGGGGATGCTGGTGACGGCGCGCCCGGGATCGCGCAGGTCCACTCGGTAGAGGGCGCGGCGAGTTCCGGCGAGCACCATCTTCTCCCCGAGACCGGCGGTGGTGGTGGCCAGGGTGGAACCGTCGGGCGAGAGGGAGAGCTGCAGGGTCAGGCGGAAGTCGGCGTCCCAATCGTTCCCCTCTGCTTTGAAGCGCGCGATGGGAATGAGCCGCACCGGGCCTGCCGCGAGCGGAACCTCCGCCGCCCAGTATTGTGCCTCGTTTCCCTGCACGATGGCGGCCACCGGGACGTACAACAGGCTTCCTCCCGGCGCCCATTGCGGCACACCCATGTGCGCCCCCGGAACGCCGAACTCCGGCTTCAAGACGCTCACCAGGCCGGCCTGCGAACACAGCAAGATGGAGTCTCCGCTCTTGCTTCCCGCCAGGATGGCAAAGCGGGAGCCGTGAGGCTCGGGGGTCACGAAGGCGCCGAAATTCAAGCCGGGCAAGCCTCGCGCCGCCAGGTCGGCCTTGCGGAGCTGGAACAGGACGTGCAAGCTCAGGTCGGCGGGGTCCACCGTCCCGACTTCCAAGGCCTCCTCGCCCCGAGCCTCGCGGTCGTAGAAGATGCGGTTGCCATCGGTGTGCAGGTAGACCTCGGAGTCCGACTCCAGCGGAATGCTCAGCGACTCGCCGGTGGCTAGATTCAGCCGCGAGATCTGCCTGCCGCCGACGAATAGGAAACCTCCCAGCTCGGGAAACGGCGGGATGGGTACCTCTCCTTTCCGGTTGCCGAGGAAAAAGTGTCGCGCCGGCCGGCCGGAGTCGAGCGGCAGCAGAGTGACCTGCAAGGACTCACCCTCATCCGCCCAGAGCACGATGGCCCGCCGGCCGTCGCTCTCCCATTGGGCGTAGACGGGGACCCGGTCCCCCTCCCCCGGGCCGGGGGAGGGATGGGCAAAGAGAGAGCGGGAGCTATTCGTCTTCAGGTCGTAGAGGGCGATGCCATCCTGCTTCCCGGCGGGATCGAAGTAGGGCGCGAGGATGGTGCTGCCGTCGGGGCTCCAGGAGGGCCAGCCGGTACAGGCCACGATGAACAGCAGCCAGGCGGCGAGTCCGGCGATGCCAAAGAAGGTGTGCAGCCAGGTTCTCGACATGGGCGCCTCCATGGGGAGGCCAGTCTACTCCAGCCAGACGCTGGTGTTACGAAGGCCGGACTTCGCCCGACCGCACCGGACGCTTGAGCCAAGGTTCCAAGCGGCCGGTGAACATCAGGGCAAGCATGCGGAAGTCGCTGATGAAAGACCAGAGCGGGTGGCCGAAAGTGGCGGGGCGGTTCCCTTCCACCAGGAAGTGGCCGGTCCAGGCCAGGCCGTAGGCGACGGGGATCCAGAGCAGCGCCAGCCAAGGGTGCCCGAAGGCAAAGGCGCCGATCAGAACGGCCAGGCCCAGAGTGGTTCCGACGGCGTGCAGCAGGCGGTTCGTGGGATGGCTGTGCTGCTGCACGTAGAAGGCAAAGAAGTCGTCGTAAGTCTGGAACTTCCCCGCCATGAGAATCTCTTCCCCCTACTGGGACTTGCCGGCCGGGACCGCCGGAGCCGCTGCGGACAGCGCGGGCGGCGGATACTGCGGCAGCTTTTCGCGGACGCGGTCGGCGCGCTTGATCTCCAGCTCCTCAAAGAGCAGCGAAGGAGTGACGATGGTGTTGGGGATGGGGTCGGGGCGGCCTTCGACGTCGGCGTCATCGCCCACCGCCAGCAGGTCGTTGCGCAAGGCGCGGGCATCGAGCTGCCCGAAGACAGCGCCGCGCACCAGCTCCTGGCGGCCGTCCTTCACATAGACGCGGTAGAGCAGCCGCGGCGCCAGGTCGGGCCCGGTGGTCTCCACCAGATATCCGTAGGGGCGACCCTGGTCGCGGCACATTTCGAGCAGGCGCTTCTTCAGTTGCTCGACCGGGTAGGACTCGGAGGCACGCACGAAAAGGTTGCCGATGCTGGGCCGCGCGGAGGCGCCCGGCGAGGCCAACCCGTGGCCGTTGGAGCGCGGGAAGTCGCGGATGGGACGGCGTCCCATCAGGTAGTTGACCAGGGTACCGTTCTCCACCACGGTGACCGGCTGCGCCTTCACGCCCTCGTCGTCCACGGAATAGCTGCCCACCAGGGTCTGATCCTGGAAGCGGGTGACGGTGGGGTCGTCCACCAGGGTGAGGAAGGGAGGCAGGACGCGGCTCTTGAAAAGCGAGGCGTAGTCGCCGGTGGTGCGGGCGGGGTCGCCGGGCTGAGGCTTGTCGCCGGTGATGGCGGGCACCACCAGGCTGTTGAACACGGTGTTGGCGGCATCGGCGGAGAACAGCACCGGACCGCGATAGCTGTCCTCGACCACCGGCGCCTGGCGCAGCTCGCCCAGGGTGGCGATGATCTTCTCCGCCTCGGCGCGGATCTTCTCCGCCGAGGGCAGCTCCTCCGGCCGGGCCACCACGAATCCCTGGGAGCGTTGCAGGCGCATGCCGTCGGGCGCCTGGGTGCTGCCTCCGAAATAGAAGAAGTAGACCGCGGTGCCCCGGCGGATGACGGAGCCTTCCGTGTTCACCATATAGCGGTTGTTGACCTGCACGCGGAAGCCGGCCTCCGAGGAATCCACCAGGGGATCCTTGCGGAAGAGGGCGGAGGTGGAGCGCGCCATCTCCAGCCAGTGCTTGGAGTCGGAGGTGTCTTTGACCAGGGGCTGGATGGACTGGAGGGCGGGCTCGCGGGAGAAGTCGTCCACCGGCTGCTCGACCACCACGTCCTTGAGCAGCGACTGCTTGAGGGTGAGGGCTTCGAGGGCGCTCTTGTAAGCGGAGTCTGTGGCCAGCCAGATCATGTGGCGCAGGGCCAGCTCGTCGTTCTCCTGGGGCACGATCTCAATGTGGCCCTCGCCCTGGCCGAAGAAGCTGTCGTCGGAGTAATTGCCGATGCGGACCACGGCGCGCAGCAGCCGCACCGAGCGTCCCTGTTCCAGGCGCACAGCGCCGAAGGTGGCGTCCGCGGAGTAGAACTGCAGCTCGCTGAGCGAATACTCGATGTAATAGGGGCGCTGCATCTCCTTGAGCTGGAGTTTTTCCTTCGAGCGCTCGAGTTCGGAGAGCATGGCGCGCAGTACCGGATCGTCGGAACCGGGCTGGGCGGCGGGTGCGGCCTGCGCTGCCGCGCCCAGGGGCAGCCACAGCAAAAACACCACAACAAGCAGCAGGCGGAGGGGGCGGCGGCCGCTCATGGCTTGACTCCGGCTTTCTGTCCCGGAAGCGGCGGCATCGGGGTGCTTCCCGGCGGCGGGATCTTCTCGAAAGCCGGGGGCGGCAGGATGGGCGGGCGGGTATTGGACTTGGCCTTCTTCTGCACTTCCAGTTCGGAAAACAGGATGGCGGGCGAGGCGGCGGAGACCGCGACGTATCCGGACTCGGCGCCGCACTGTCCGTTGAACACTTGGGAGGCATCGCCGGTGAGCACCAGGCGGTTGAGCGAGGCCAGGGGCGTGCCCACGATATCCACGCCGCGCACCAGTTCATCGGGGCGGCCGTCGGGATAGACGCGCCACACCATCAGCGGCAGCACCTGGAAGGCCTGGGGAAGCTGGCGCGTGGTCAGGGTGAAGCCGCCGGCGATGTCCTCGAAGTAGAGGCCGTAGGGCTTGTGCTGCTTCTTGATCTCTTCGATGAGTCTCTGCCGCATCTGCGCGTCGGGAACGGTCTTGGTGGAGGTGACGATGAGATTGCCCTGGCGGCCCACGGGAACATAGTTGTCTTGGGCGCGGCCGTGGCCGTTGGATTTGGAGAAGCCCTTCACCGGCATGCGCGACATCAGGAAGCGCCGCAGGATGCCGTTCTCCACCACCACGGTGCGCTCGGCGGGGACGCCTTCGTCGTCGTAGTCGTACCAGCCGCTCAGCTCCACCCCGTTGAGTTGCTTCAGGGTAGGATCATCCACCACGCTGAGGAAGGTGGGCAGCACTTCCTGGCCGACCTTCTTGGTAAAGGTCTGGCCTTCCTGGTCACCGCGCTGGCGCTGCCCCTCGACCCGGTGCCCCAGCACCTCGTGGAAGAAGACGGCGGCGGCGCGGCCGGAGAGCAGCGAAGGCCCGCTGAAGGGCTCGATGAGGGGCGCGGCGCGGAGTTTCTTCAGGTCCTCGGCCATCTTCTGGATGCGGGCTTCGACCACGGCATCGGAGGGCAGGCGGTCGAAGGTCGAGCCGTCGAAGGTCTCGGAGCGCAGCAGGTCCATGCCATCCTCGGCCCGGGTCTCGGCGTAGAGGATGAGCCGCACCTGCGGCCGCTGGCTCTCGATGCGCGAGCCTTCGCTGGAAACGAAGTAGTGCGTGAACCGGTCTTCCAGCACGGTCACCACCGAGCGGTAGACCTCGGGATACTTGGCGAAGAGCGCGGAGTAGCGGCGGACCTTGGCCTCCCAGGCGGCGCGGTCGAAGCCCCCGATGGCAACGGGCGGGGCCACGTGCGAATGCGGCTGCTCCGAGGAAAAGTCGGGAGACTGGTCCTCCTCTTCGGCGCGCACTTCGGAATTGGTCTTGACCTGGAGAAAGGTGCGCGCGGCCTGCTTGTACTGGCGGTCGGTGGTCAGCCAGAGGACGCGGGCGATGGCGTCGCGGTCATCCTCCACCGGCAGCAACGCTGCGGTCAGGCTGGAGGAACGGTTCTCGTTGTGGGTGTTGTCCAGGGCCGGGCTCCCCACCCGCACCGAGACGTCCAGCGTGCGCACTCGCGCCTGGGCGGAGCTGTACAGCGCCCCTTGCGTGGCCGAGATGGAGGCGTACTCGTGCTCACCCACCGCGTAGCTGAGGAAGTAGGGTGGCGGGTCGGCCTTGCTCAGGTCCTGCATGGCGCGGGCCAGCTCCTGTTGCAGGGTATCGAGGAGCAGGTTGGGCGCCGCAGCGGCTGCAGGGGCGGCTGCCGGAGCCTGCGCCAGCAACGGGCAAGCGAGCAGCAGCGCCAGGAAGATGGAAGAACGGCTCAGGAGGGATCTCATCGCAGCGGTTTTTTGGGACTCTCTGCTTATATCACATCCCGGCAGGAGGCGCGTTGGCGGCCACCCGCGTCTGCTTGGGTTAGACACCGGATCGAACAGGTGCGTCGCCCCATCGTTACCGCCCGGCTCACTGTTCCGGACTGGGCTCGGCTTCGAGCAGGTTGAGCTCGGGTTGTCCTTCGATGGCGACGGTGAGCTGCGAGTACTCCCAGTTCCCGGCGCGCTTGGTGGCCACGGCGTGAATCACGGCCTTGCCCCGGGGGCCTGAGATGGGGATCTGGAGGTCGGCATTCCCGGAATTGTTTTGCACGTTGATGTTGCCGTTGACGAAATATCCCTCCACGATGGGTGTTCCCAGCTTCGCTACCACGGTGGGATTGGCCCGGGCTTTGGCTACGGCCTGCTTGTACGCGTCCGAAGACTTCATGGCGCCCATGGCAACGCTGAAGATGAGTCCGATGAACAAGAAGAAGAGGAGCAGCAGGGTGAGGCAGCCGGCAGGGACAAACCACTTCCAGTTGCGCGACCACCAGTTTTTCGGCGGCGCGGGTACCGCAGCCTGAGCATTCATCGCAAACCTCCCTTGTTAAGCTCCGGTTAAATCCCCCAAGTTCTTTGTGTCCAACAACATGAAGGACCGAAAGGGGAGCGCGGCGCCATTCTCCTCGCGTATAATTGCAGAGTCAATCCCAATCGTTGGAGGCCCCGCGTATGTCCCGAAAGTTCGGATTCCTCGCAAGCAGCGTGCTGCTAGTCCTCGTGGCCGCTTCGATCCTGCAAGCCCAGACACCGCAAACCACTCCCTCCCAAAAAGCCAAGCCGCACGTGATCGTGCTGGGCGTGAACGGAATGGAGTGGGACATCGTGCGTCCGCTCCTGGTGAAGGGCGAGATGCCGAACCTGGCGCACCTCATCGCCAACGGGACCTCGGGGTACCTGAAGACCCTTTCGTCTCCCAACTGTCCCAAGGTGTACACGACCTTTTTCACCAGCACGCCTCCCCCGGAGAACGGGATCACCGGCTTCGTGGTGAACGGGCAGACCGCTAACACCCACATGCTGAAGGAGGAACCCATCTGGTCCATCCTGTCGAAGAACGGGGTGACGGTGGGCATGGCCAATGTTCCTGCGACCTTCCCGGTGATGCCGGTGAATGGCTACATGGTGAGCGGCATGCTGACTCGCGGCAAGGACTGCGAGGACGGCGTCCTGTGCTCGCCGAAACTGACCGAAGTCGAGGGCGGGGAGGCCGTGTATCCTGCCTCGCTGAAGCAGGAACTGCTGGCGAATATCGGTGATTTCTACATCGACTGCGCGCGCATCCCGAAGTTGGAGACGATTGCCGGGCACGAGGCCGAAGGCGTGAACGACTGGCTGGCCAAGGTGGACACCATCCGCGCCCAGCAGACCAAGCTGTTCGACTACCTGCTGACCCGGCATCCCAAGGACTTCACCTTTCTGGTGCAGTCCTGCGAAGACCGGGTGGGCCATTGGCTCTATCCCATCCAGCCATTCAATGTGGGCTACAACCCGAAGGTCCACGGCGTCCGGGTGAACGCGTTTCCCGACCAGTACCGAGCCTTCGACAAGGTGTTGGGAACGGTGCTGCAACACGTGGATGAGAATACGTACCTGTTCATCGTCTCCGACCACGGCATCAAGCCGCTGCGTTACGCCGCGGAACACGCCCACATGGACCATCCCATGGACAGTGTCATCGCCAAGCACGACTACGACGATGGGGACGAGGTGGCGGGCGCATTCATCGCCGTGGGACCGGGCATCAAGAAGAACGTTCACCTGATGGGACTGGGGGTCAGCGCGTTCGACATCGCACCCACCCTGCTGCACCTCTACGGCATCGAGCCGTCCAAGCAGATGAAGGGACGGGTGATGACGGAGATCTTCGAGGCCAAACCGACCCAGACCGCAGCCGCCGCAGGAAAATAGCCCGAACCGATCCACCGGCAAAAAAGCGCCCAGGTTCAGGGCGCTTTTTTCTTGCGCAGAAGAGCGGCGCGGGCCGCAGCCTTGCGCGCCATGTCATTCTGGCCCAGCGCGGCGTAGGTCTGCGCCAGTAGTTGATGGAGATCCGCGTTGCTCGGCGCGAGCTGCGCCGCCGCGGTGAGCTGAGCCAGCGCATCTGCTGGACGCTGGCTCTGCAGGAAGACGCGGGCCAGCTCCATCCGGCCCTCCGCGTCCTTGGGCTCCAGAAAGACCGCCGCTTCGAACTGATCTTGCGCCGCCTTCAGGTTGCCCATTTGCAGATAGATCCGGCCCAGAAGCTGGCGCGCCGGGAACTGGCCGGGGCTCAGGCGCAGGCTGTCTTCCAGGGCGTCGCGGGCGCCGAGTAGCGCGCCGGACCTCTCTAGCGCCTGGCCGTGAGCCAGCGCGGCAGCGGAATCCTGGGGGCGCAGCGCGCGCGCTTGCGCCAGATAAGCAGCCGCCTTCTGGTAGTTCCCTTCCTTGAGCTCGAGCTGGCCCAGCTGCAGCAAGGCCGGAGCTGACTTCGGATCCGCGAGCACGGCCTGCTCCAGGGCGGCGCGCGCTTCGGCTGGCCGGGCCCCTTCGTCGGCGAGCATGGCGCGGTGCAGCAGGTTCTGCAGCGCGATCTTGTCCTTGGGATCGGGCAGCAGCGAGGGCTCAGGGACGTTGGTCTGGCCGGGATCGGTGCCCAGGTATCCCAGCGCGCGCAGATGCTCGAGGGTCTCTGGGGGGACGGCGCTCGCGCTTCCGGGAACCTCGGCCCGCGCCCGGAGTTCCGCCAGTTGCGCGCGCATCTTCTGCACGCGCTCGTTCCAGGGCTCGTACAGGTTGCGGAGTTCGCCCGCATCGGCGCGCAGATCGTAGAACTCGGGGCGCGGCGCCTCGATGAACTTGTACCCTTCCGCGCGCATGGAGCGCAGCGGCGCCCACCCGAAGCGCAGCGGGTAGTCGGTCTCGCCGGGCGCGGGGCGCTCCGCCTGCTTCCCGCCCTTCCACAGCGGCTGCAGGGGCTCGCCGTCGAATTCCGCGCTGGCGGGAATGCCGGCCGCATCGAGGATGGTGGGGAGGATGTCCGTGGTGCGTACCTGGTTGCCCAGTTCCTCGCCCGCAGCGGCGCTGCCGGGCAACTTCACAATCAGGGGGACGTGCAAGGTAGAGTCGTACAGGAAGATGCCGTGTGTCTCCTCCTGATGCTCGCCCAAACCTTCGCCGTGGTCGCCCACCACAACGATGAGCGAATTGCCGTACCAGCCGTTACGGTCGAGAAAGCGCAGGAACTGGCCGAGGACGGAATCGGCGTAGGCGATCTCGCCGTCGTAGGGATGGCCGCGATACTGGGCGTCAAAGGGCGCGGGCGGCTCGTAGGGGTCATGCGGATCGAACAGGTGCACCCAGACAAAGCGCGGGCCGGCGCGATGGGTGGCCAGCCAGCGCTGGGCGCGGCGGACCACGTCGCCGCCGCGACGCTCCACTCGTCCCCAGCGCGAGCCGGCGGGGGCGTTGGCGGGAAAGTTGTCGTAGAAGTCGAAGCCGCGGTCCAGTCCAGGGGCCAGGCCGGTGCTGTCCAGAATGACCGCGCCGATGAAAGCGGCGGTGTGGTAGCCCTTGGTCTTCAGCCGCTCCGCCAGAGTGCGGTGCGAGGCCGCCAGCGGCACGCCGAAGTCCGTGACGCCGTGCCGGCTGGGGTTCAGGCCGGTGAGGATGCTGGCGTGCGAGGTGTTGGTGATGGGGCTGGGGGTAAAGGCGCGGGAGAAGCGCACGCCGTCCCGACAGAGGCGGTTGAGCGCCGGGGTGCGGATGCTGGAGTCGCCGTAACACTCCACGTGGTCGGCGCGCAGCGTATCGATGGTGATGAGGAAGACGTCGGGAGGGGAGGCGGTCCGCTGGGCGAAGCCGGCGCCTGAGAGCGGAAGCAGGAGGCTGACCAGGAGGAGCGGGCCGCGGAGTCGCATCACTTCGCCAGCCTAGCACAGGGCCTGGGAGGCGAAAAACCCGGGACGGCCGCCTCAAGTATAATTTTCGCCTGAATGCATCCACCCTTCCGGTTCGCTTCCCTGACTGCGCTGGCCGCCCTGTTGCTGGCCGCCACCTTGGGTCATGCGGTCCCGCCGTCCGTCCCGATCAACGTCGTGGTCATTACCATCGACACGCTGCGCGCCGACCGTGTGGGCTGCTACGGTTACCAAGCGGCGGAGACGCCCAACCTTGACCGGCTGGCGGCCGAAGGCGTGCGCTTTGAGCGCGCGTACACGCCGGTGCCCATCACCCTGCCATCGCATGCCGTCCTTTTCACCGGGACGTATCCCATGTACAGCGGGATGCACGACTTCAGTGGCAACAACCTCAATCCGCAGCAGCCGACGCTGGCCTCCATCCTCAAGCAGAACGGTTACGCCACCGGCGCGGTACTGGGTTCGGCGGTGCTGGATTCGCGCTTCGGGCTGAACCAGGGCTTCGACTTCTATTATGACCACTTCGACTTCAGTCGCCTGGAAGAGGCCAACCTGGACCAGATGGAGCGCCCGGGTAACGTGGTGGCGGACGAGGCGCTGAAGTGGCTGCAGCAGCACACGCAGAAGAAGTTTTTCCTGTGGATGCACCTGTACGATCCGCATCATCCCTACACTCCGCCGCCGCCCTACGCCGAGCGCCATAAGTCGCAGCCGTATGACGGAGAGATCGCCTTCGCCGACGAGCAGGTAGGGCGCGTGGTGCGCTTCCTCAAGGCGCGGGGCCTCTACCAGAGGACGCTGATCGTCGTGGCCGGGGACCACGGCGAGGGACTGGGCGAGCACGGAGAACAGACGCACGGGTTTTTCATCTACAACTCCACGCTGCACGTGCCCCTCATCATGAAATTTCCGGCCGGCCGAAACGCCCGTCCTGCAAGGGTTTCCGAGGACGTTAGTACGGTGGACCTGCTGCCCACGGTGCTCGACGCGTTGCGGCTGCCATCGCCGCCGCAGGTGCAGGGAAAGAGCCTTCTCCCCCGCTCGGTTGAAGACCGGGCGGGAGGCGAGTTGTACTCCGAGTCCTTCCTGCCGCGGCTGCACTTCAACTGGAGCGAGCTGCGCGGCTTGCAGGCGGGCCGGTACCACTTCATTGACGGGCCCAAGCCCGAGCTCTACGACCTGGAGAGCGATCCCAAGGAGTTGAAGAACCTGTACCCGGAGAAGCCGGCGGTGGCGGCGGAGTTGCAGGGCAAGTTGGCGGCGACCATCCAGAAGTACACGCCGGCGCAGGAGCTGGCGCAGAAAACGGGACTCGACCCGCGCCTGGCCGAGCGGCTGAAATCGCTGGGCTACGCCGCGGTGGCGGGCGGGGGGAACCCCACCATCAGCAACCGCCAGCTGGCCGATCCCAAGGACCGCATCGAGGTGTATGAGCTGGTGTCGGAAGCCATCGCTGACAGCCAGCACGGGCGCTATCAACCTTCCCTCGAGAAGCTGCGCAGGGCGCTCCAGACGGACAAGGACTCCACCCCCATCCACTACCTGCAGGGACTCAACTACATGCGCACCCGGGATTTCCCCAACGCCATCGCAGAGTTCCAGCGGGTGCTGGAGCTGAGCCCGGACTACGCCCTGGCAGTCTTCAACCTGGGGCTGGCCTACGGGAACGCCGGCAACTGGGACCAGGCCATCCAGACGCTGAAACGGGCGTTGGAACTCGACGGGACCAACTTCTCCGCCGCATTCAATCTGGGAGCGGCGTACGTGCAGAAGCAGATGTGGGCCGAGAGCCTGGTGGCCTTCCGGCAGTCGGTGGCCATCTACCCGGAGTTTGCCCCCGGACATCGGGCTCTGGGTGAGATCCTCCTCTATCAGGGCGAATCGCAGGCGGCGCTGGCGGAGATGCGGCTGGCGGTGACGCTGGCTCCCCAGGATCCCCAGATGCACCTCTCGCTGGCCAAGGCGTTGGAAGCCCTGGGTCAGAGCGAGGAAGCGGAGGCGGAACGGCGCCAGGCGCAGGAGCTCAGTCCAAACCGGTAGGTCTTCCTTCTAACGACGATGACGGCAAGACGAATCGCGATGCTGGCGTGCGCGCTCCTGCTGAGCCCTTCGGGGATGGCACAGTCCCGGCGCGCCCCGCCCAACATCATCCTCATCACGGTGGACACGCTGCGCGCCGACCGCCTGGGCTGCTACGGGTCGAAGACCGTCGCCACCCCGGCCATGGACAGCCTGGCGCGCGACGGCGTGCTCTTTGAGCGCGCCCTGGCCCAGGTGCCGCTTACCTTCCCTTCCCACGCCGCCATCTTCACCGGGACCTACCCGGCGTACACCGGGGTGCAGGACTTCACCAGCCCGCCCCTGGGCCCCGAGTTCCGCACCCTCGCGCAGAGCCTGAAGGCCAACGGCTACGCCACGGGGGCGGTGGTGAGCTCGTTCGTGCTCGACCGCAGTTGGGGCATGGCGCGCGGCTTCGATTTCTACGACGACGCCTTCTCCGGCAAGAGCTTCCTGGAGAAGGACCTGGCCCTGGTGGAACGCCCCGCGAAGGAGAGCGTGGACCACGCCATCTCCTGGCTGGGGCGCGCCCGGCAGCGTCCCTTCTTCCTCTGGCTGCACCTGTACGATCCCCACAGCCCCTACCACCCGCCCGAGCCTTTCCGCTCGCAGTATGCAGGGCGCCCGTATGACGGAGAGGTCGCTTCCGCCGACCACGAATTGGGCCGCCTGCTGGAATGGCTGAAGGGGCGCCGATTGTATGCCGGGACGCTGATCGTCCTGGTGAGCGACCACGGCGAGTCGCTGGGAGAGCACGGAGAGAAGGAGCACGGGTTCTTCATCTACAACTCCACCACGCACGTTCCTCTGATCCTGAAGCCGCCGGCGGGAAGCCCGGTGCGGCCCGGGCGCCGAGCTCACCCGGTGGAAACCATCTCCCTGGCCCCCACCCTCCTGGAGGCGGCCGGCCTGCGCGATCCCATACAGAAGCAGTTCCAGGCGCGAGGGCTGCTCACCCAGCCGCCGGACCCGGAAGCGGCGCTGGCGTATAGCGAGACCTTTTATCCCTTCTCGTCGTTCGGATGGAACCCGCTGCGAGGACTGGAGAGCGGGCGGTACCACTACATCGAGGCGCCGCGGGCGGAGCTCTACGACCTTGAGTCCGACCCAGAGGAACAACACAACCTGGCCGGCGAGCGGCCGGCGGTGACCGCCGTCCTCAAGAAAAAGCTGGGGGAGCTGCTGGCGCGCAATCCGGCGCCGCACCAGACGGCCGCCAGCTCGGGACTGAGCCCAGAAGCCATCGAGAAGTTGCGCGCCCTGGGCTACGTGGCGTTCCGGTCGTCGGTCTCGGCGGAGCAACTGGCGAAGGGCCTGCCCGACCCCAAGGACAAGCTGGGGGAGTTCAACAACATCCTGCTGGCGACCGACGCCCTGCAAGCCGGCGATTTCGACACGGCAGAACGGCTGCTGCGGAAGGCCCAGGAGGCAGATCCCGGGCTGTATCTGCTCCCCTTCCTGCTGGGCCAAGTGGCCTCGCGGCGCGAGGACTGGAAGCGCGCGGCAGCGGAGTTGAAGCACGCGCTGGCGTTGAATCCGAACTTCGATCAGGCCATGACTGCGCTGGCGCGGGCGCTGTCCCTCAGCGGCGATCCTGACGAGGGCAAGAAGTGGCTGGAGCGGGCGCTGGAGGTGAATCCCGGGAACTACCGCGCCTGGTACGAGTCGGCATGGCTGCACGCGCGCCTGGGGGAGACGGAGGCCACTCGAGCGGCGCTGGAACGCACTCTCTCCTTGCAGCCCAACTTCGGGCCCGCCCAGCGCGACCTGGGCATGCTGCACATCCGCCAGAAAGACTACGCGGCGGCGGCGGCCCGGCTGCAGAAGGCAGCCGATCTGGGAATGGTCGACCCCACCCTCTACAACTTCCTAGGCATCGCTTACGGCCAGACCGGCCGGCAACAACAAGCGGTGGCGAGCTATCGCAAGGCTCTGGCGGGCAATCCCGACCTGGCCGAGGCCCACCTCAACCTCGCCTACGCCTACCAGAAGCTAGGGCGGATGCGGGAGGCCCGCAGCGAGTACCAGACTGCCTGCCGGCTGGAAACGAACTTCTGCAAGTACGTTCCCAATGGCCGGCGGTAGTGCGCCTTGACGGCCGTCGGCTTTTTACATTCCGCTGCTTTTACATTTCGAGCGCGCAGCGCGAGAAAGCCCTACCGGCGCCACAGCAGTTTGGGTGAGGTAGGGCTCCCTCTCCCGCTTCGCGGGATCGGGATGTAAGTCAAAACCCAAACGGAAGACGTTACTGGCTCTTGGAGACCGGCTGCGGAGGAGTGCCTTCCAGGCGGCTGAGAACCTGACGCGCATGGGTAGCCATGGGATCCGAGGGAAAGGCCTTGAGGAAGACCCGCAACTCGCCGACAGCCTCGGGCGTGCGCTTCTGCTGCAGGTAGAGGTTCACCAGCTCCAGGTGGGCCCGGGAAAGGGTGGGGTCGAAGGTGATGGCGTCGTGCAGGGCGCGCTCGGCTTCCGCCAGCCGTCCCGCCCGGTAGCAAGCCGAGCCCAGCAGGAACTTGCCCAGCCCGGAGTTGGGCTGCTTGCGCAGGCCCTCCTCCAACAGGCGCACGGAATCCTCCAGCCGCCCGGTGAGCAGGAAGACGTTGCCCAGGTTGAAGTAGGCGTTGGCATCGGCCTGGTTGAGCTGGATGACCTCCTCGAACTCCGCCTCAGCCGCCGCGAAGTCCTGCCGGGTCAGGAACAGGACTCCCAACTGGTTGTGCGCGGGGTAGAAGTTGGGAGCGATCTGGAGGGCTTTGCGATAGCCGCGCATGGCCTCGTCGGCCTTGCCCTGCTGGTCCGCCCTCAGGGCCTTGCGGAACTCTTCCACCGCCTTCTTGGGAAAGTCCTTGGCGTAGTCGGACACGTCCACCAGGTAGGGGTTGCCCCCCGAGGCGGGCGGCTGCGCGATGAAGCCGCCGTCGGAACGGGAAGCTTCGACCGGGGTAAGGACGAGTTGCACGACGTTGATCGGCGAGATGAGCGGATTGAGCTTGGTCTCGACCTGCAGCGGCTGGTACTTCGAGTCATTCACCACGATGTGGTAGAGGTTGGGGGCCACGGCGTAGAAACCATAGCGGCCCTCGCCGTCGGTGTAGGAGGTGTTCACGGGGGCCCCGCGCGAGAGCAGCGTGACCATGACGGGCTCCGGGGGAGCGCCGCCGCGGGCGATACGAACCTGGCCGATGATGTTTCCAGCCTGAGAGGCCTGCCCCCAGCCGTGGTTAGAGCAGAGCAGAAGCAGGGCGATGCATGGAAGCAGAAGCCGGTGCGGCCTGGAGAACTTGGGCATGGGCGCCTTCTCCAAGTAAAAAGGGGCTTGACCCGGAATCGAGGGTCAAGCCCCTGGAGCCCCTCAGTCCAGCTAGAAGCTCAGCTTCAGACCGAACTGAATGTTGCGAGAGTTCAGCGTGCCGCCAGCCCGGCCAAAACCCGGCGCGTTGATCTTATTGTTCGCATTGGCTCCCGCGGTCGCCAGCACGAAGTTGGTGTGGTTGAAGATGTTGAAGAACTCGGAGCGGAACTGCAGCTTGACCCTCTCCGTGATCTTGATGTTCTTCAACAGCGACATGTCAGCCACCCAGTTGCCGGGGCCGACAAAGGTATTCCGCCCCAGGTTGCCCACGCAGCCAAAACAGGGCGTGCTGAAGAATCCCGCTGGCAGGTTGAAGCCGTTGGCCCACATATCGTGGGTGGCGTTGATGCTGTCGGCGGCGGCATCCGGCCGGTCGTTTTGGCCGCGATCCAGGTTGTAGTCGCCGCCGGCGTTGATGCAATCCAGATTGGTGCCGTTGGCAAAGTTGGCTCCACTGCAATCATTGACGCCGTCGTCCGCCCCGGAATTCGCACAGATGTTGGTCTGCGCCGAACCGGCCGCCGTCAGGTCGCAGAAGGCGCGGGCCCGGGAGTCATACGGGCTCCAGTGCGCGCCGCTCTGGAAGGAGAGGATGCCGTTCAGAGTCCAGCCGCCGAAGACCGCTTCCGCGAAGCCGCCCTTGCCCTTGGCCCAGGGCATCTCCCAGATGAAGTTGGCGACCGCACGATGGCGGATGTCGAACAGAGAGTTGCTCCGATCCAGGCCCGGCCGGGTCTGGTCCGTGTTGTAACCCTCGCCTCCGGCCGCGCCGTTGGCGGTGGTGGCTCCGCTGTGCCAGGTGGAGCCGCCGTCAATGGCATGGCTCCAGGTGTAGTTGACGTTGAACTGGATGCCGTGGCTCGCCTGCTTGCGCACCGAGACCTGCATGGCGTTGTAGTTGGAGTTCACCTGGTTCAGCCAGGCGCGGATGTTGCCATAGTTATTGTTCAACCGTCCCGAGCTTCCGGTAGCCGGGGAGGACCCTGTCCCGCAGACGGTCCTGCCGAAGGTGTCCACCACGCAGTTTTGCCCTTCGGCGCCCGGCAGGCGACCGCCGGCGATGAGGTTCACGTTGGCCGCCCGGAAGAGCTTGTGGGCGGTGGTGCCGACGTAGTTGACCTCCACCACCAGCTTGGGCAGGACCTCATGCTGGAAGCCGAGGAAGTAGTTGTACACGTAGGGGTCGCGGATCCCCTCCGGGAAGATGACGCCGGTGAGGAAGGCCAACTGGGGAGTGGGAGGATCCCACCCCGTCAGGTTACCCACGGCTTGCGCGCCCACGCCCTGGCCGATGTTGCTGGCTCCCCCAAGATAGGTGGGGGTAGTGGCGCAGAAGGGGCAAGGAGAGATGGGGCCATCCGGGCCATAGACGATGTTGTTGACATCGCCGAAGAGGAAGTTGTCGGCGATGTTGAAGGAGTAGAAGGGCGGGTTCCAGCGCGAGTTGGAGAGCGGGTTGTAGAGCGTGCCCTCGTAGGAGACGCCGAAGCCGCCGCGCAGGGAGGTCTTGCCGTTGCCGAACATGTCCCAGGCAAAGCCCACGCGCGGCCCGAAGTTGTTGTGGTCGCCCCCGCCCAGAGACTTGGCCGCCGCGAAACCGCCGGGACCGCAAACCCCGGCCAAAGTAGCCTGCGCGATCTGGGTGGCGGTGGTGCATCCCACGGCGCCGGCAACAATATTGGCGTCGTGGATCTGCCCCGCGTGGGTGGTGATGTCGTCAATGGTCTGGTTGCCCGGTCCCTTGATGAAGGTGGTCATGAGACCGTCCAACTCGGTATGGCGGCTGTAGAGGTCGTAGCGAATCCCCAGGTTGAGGGTGAGCCGCCGGTTGATCTTCCAGTCATCCTGGAAATAGAAGCCAAACTCTGTGTTGCGCCAGTGGCGCCGGTTGGTGGCCAACTGCGCCGGGTTGCCGCTGACGAAGCCGGGGTCCACGCCCGCCGCCACTTCGGCGGGGGCATCCACGGCGAAGAAGAGGGGATCGAAGAAGTAATACGACGGGCGAGCCACGTTGAACTCGCTGTTCTCGATGTTGCGGCGGACGTCGCCACCGATCTTGATGCTGTGGTTGCCCTTGGTGATGGAGAGCATGTCGCCGTAGCTGTAGATGTGCTCCGCGAAGAACTGGGGGTAGCCGTTGTAGGAGCCGAAGCCGGCACTTCCATCCGCCATGACTATTTGCGGGATTCCCGGATTGGTGGCCCCAATCTGGGTGTTGTTCTGGGTGTAGCCCACCCGGGCCTCGTTCACCACCCGGGGGCTGAAGGTGTGCACGTAGCTGAACTGGCCGTTGGGCAGGTAGGCCTGCGCGGGGTTGGAGAATCCGCGGGCGCACGGCGCCTCACAGGGTCCGAACATGTCGGTGGAGTGGAACCAGTTGAACTGGAGGAACATGCGGTTGCTGTCGTTCCAGTTGTAGTCAATGCGGCCGCTGGCCTCATTGCCATTGAAGAGGTTGCCAAAGGTCTGCGTCTGCTGCGGGAAGGTAGCCGAGCCTTGATACAAGAAGGGGGTGTCGCCGCCCAGAGGCATGGCGGCAAACAGATTGGCAAATGCCGTGGCCAGGTAGGCCCCCCCTCGGGGATCACCCGCGAAATTGGCGGCATTCGTGTAGTCGGCCATCGTGCAGACACCGAGGTTGGGACACGCCTGCGAATAGCCACCCCCAGAGGCGAGGTTGCTCGCCAAGTAGTTAGTCAAGGTGCAGGGCTGATCAAAATTGACACCGCAAACGGTGGCCAGAGATCCGCTGGTCAGGGCGAACCCGCCGTACAGGAGCTGGGACACAGACCCGTTCGCGCCAAAGTTGGCATTGGCCACGGCTTGGCGGAACTCGGGCGATTCGAAGAAGACGGGAATCGCCGGCGCGCCCTGGGTGAAGCGGTCGCCCTGGTAGGAGGCGAAGAAGAACAGCTTGTCCTTGATGATGGGGCCGCCGAAGGTGCCGCCGAACTGGTTGAAGCGCAGCTTCGGCTTGGGATCGCCCGACTGGTTGAGGAAGAACTGGTTGGCGTCGAGCACGTCGTTGCGGACGAACCACCAGGCGCTGCCGTGGAAGCTGTTGGTCCCGGACTTGGTCACCAGGTTGGTGATGGAGCCGGCGCTGTTGCCGTACTGGGCGGAGTTGTTGAGGGTGAGCTGCTGGAACTCCTGCACCGTGTCCTGCACCGGCACGTTGACCACGCCGCCGCTCAGGCCCTTGTTGGAGACGCCGTTGACCAGGAAGCCGTTGAAGTTCTCGCGCAGGCCGTTGACCACCGTGCCGGCGCCGTTCTCGAAGTCGGTGCCGCGCACGTTCACCGCGCCCGCCGAGAGTTGGATCAGGTCATAGACGTTGCGGCCGTTGAGGGGCAGGTTGGCGATCTGCTGCGTTCCCACCGTGCTCGCCAGCTTGGAGTCCTCGGTGTTGACCAGGGGCGCCGTGCCCACGACCTCGATGACGTCCGAGCGCTCGCCCACGGTCAGCTTGAAGTCCACGCGGTGAATCACACCGGCGTTGACCGTGAAGCTGGACTGGGAAGCAGTCTTGAAGCCCTGCTTTTCCACCGTGACCTTGTAGTTGCCCGCCGGCAGCTCCCGGACCGTGAACAGACCGGTGTCGGTGGTGGTCGCAGTCACCGACAAGTTGGTGGCCGGGTTGGAGACCTTCACCGTGGCACCCGAAATGGCCGCGCCCTGCTGGTCCAACACCGTTCCTGTGATCTGCCCGTTCTGCATCTGGGCAACTGCGGTCA
>Ga0255334_1000599_pt1 | contig 25656 bp, 31 predicted proteins | sample EtOH5_35cm_T3_12_FD_202080 | JGI IMG/M metagenome (GOLD analysis project Ga0255334, IMG submission 202080) | Sandy soil microbial communities from University of British Columbia, Vancouver, Canada - EtOH5_35cm_T3_129 | ecosystem: Engineered > Artificial ecosystem > Sand microcosm > Unclassified ... | reverse complement strand
TGGCACAATTATAGTCATATAGAGCATGGTTCAGGCTCGATAGCTAAGTCAATTTCGCACCGTTAGGTGCGATTACCTTAGAAGCCCCCACCTCTAAGTGTTAGCGTAGGTGGAGGGTAGTTCACTACTATGAAACTTCTTGGATACTCTATTCATAGCAAAACGCCGAGGCATTTTTCTAATTAACGGACAGGTAAAGAGAGCCTCGAGCATAACTACACGCAGCTTGGCTATACGATCCGGAAAAACACTAGTTCACGAGGAATGGAGTGGAAGCTTGCGCCCTTTTCTTCACGGCTTCATTGAAGTGGTCCGCTTCGATCACGAGGTGAAAGAAATCAGCGTACCTCACCACCGCCATATTCCAGTCCCCGCCACCGCTTCCGGATGGATTGCGGCTCTATTTTTCTCGGAACAGGCAGGGCAACCTGGCAGCAATATTCATCTGCGATTCTTTTTACTCGACACGAAACCAATTGATCCGTTCCCGAAGCTTGCAGGACGATGACCGCTGAAATAACCTTACCCATACGATGAGGTCTCTTTGAAGTGAATTTCGATATCGGACTTCTGTTCGTAACGATCCGGGAGCTTTTGAGAGGCAAAACGAAATTCCATTCATTTCCGTTAGCCGTGATGGTTTCTTTCAGCCGACAGGGCTATTTCTTTTGTTTCATGAACAGTACCAAATGGATGCTCGGGCGGCGCATAGATCACGTAAATTTTCAGCGGTTTATCCCCCGTATTGGTTACATTGTGCCATTTTCCGGCAGGGATCATCATCGCGTAGTCATCGTAAGCCATTTCCTGAAAATCCAAATGATCCTTGCGATCCCCCATTTGAACAAGACCCTGACCTTCTTCAACACGAATGAATTGATCAGTGGTTGGATGGACTTCCAGACCGATATCCTCTCCAACATTGATACTCATCAGCGTTACCTGAAAGTATTTCCCTGTCCATAAAGCGGTACGATAGTTATTGTTTTGCTTGGCCGCTTGATCTATATTCACGACAAATGGCCTTGGTCCGTGATCCCTTAATGGAATGTGCCCAGCATAAGGATCCCAGCTACTATAGTTCCAGTCGTAATAAACAGGATTCCAATAGTAACTCCCAGGAAGGTGATACCAGCTGTTCGTCACAGGATTCTGCCATGGATAGTGGCCGGATGGTGTCGGATACATCATCATCATCATTCTCCTCCGCGATTCCCCTTGTTTACCTTCATCCTATGCGTTTGCCTATTCAAAGGATTGTAAAAGATGCAAAATGGGCAAGAGCCTGTGAAGCGGAGAAGATGATGGCCTTATAAAATGAAACAGCAAAATAACGAAGAGAATCGTGATTATAATTGGAAATAGGTCTCTTGCCAGAGACGATGGAACATTTTCAGTTCCTAGGAGGGAACGCGATTATGCACAAGGTAATTGAGCCAAAAATTCTTTACTTTGGGACCCCAGTTGTACTCATCAGCACATTAAATGAGGACCATTCCGTCAATCTTGCCCCTATGTCCTCTGCGTGGTGGCTAAATCAATCGTGCATGCTCGGAATGAGTAGCTCATCTCAAACCGTTACGAATTTGTTGCGCGAACGCGAATGTGTTTTGAATCTTCCTTCGTCCGAGCTTGTTCGTGCGGTCGACCGTCTGGCTCTACTAACCGGTCGAAATCCCGTCCCTGAGAGCAAGGCTACTGTGGGATACCGATTTGAACCAGATAAGTTCGGAACGGACAAGCTCACACCTCAAGATTCTGACCTTGTCCGGCCTCCGCGCGTTGCTGAGTGCGCGGTTCAATTAGAGGCAGTGCTAGAACAAGTCCATGATTTTCAACGGCCCAGCACTTTAAAAGCGATGGAAGTAAAAATTGGGGGCAAGCCATAACCGCACTATATTTCCACTCCATTATCTTCGTTGCCAAGGCTACCGGATTTCCTTTTTCTACCCTCACTAATCATGAGTTTTCATTTCCGTACACTGACCAAGCCATCTATCCCTTCAAGTAGAAAAGTGCCAAAGAAGAGCACGACAGTCTGGATTTTTCAAGGACGTAATTTTGAAAATCCATTCGGCTCAGCTTAAACTGAAAGCTGTACATATACATCTTAAAAGAGGAATGGGCTTTCAAGCCGTAGCTAAAAGAACTGGGCATTCACCATTCCTTGGCTAAAAAGTATAGTTTACTTTACATATAAAGCCAACTATACTTGTAACAGAAGAGGTGATATTTTGGAAACCCTAAGAAACCGCGTCAGGGAATTGCGTAGCGGAAAAGGCTTGACTCAAGGTGAATTGGCTGAACTGGTTGGCGTAACCAGACAAACTATTATTTCTTTGGAAAAGGGAAGTTATGTGCCGTCCTTGCTTTTAGCTATGCGATTATCAGAAGAGCTGTCTACCCCGATCGAGGAAATCTTTTTTAAGGAGAATGCATGATGAAAAAAGTCATATTTGAGTGTGTGGGAAATAGCATTCTATTTATTCTTGCCGGAATGATGCTCATACATCCATTTTCAGATTATCAAAAAGACGAATTGTCAAGTCAAGTGCGACAGAGCCTCCATGAATGATTCGTGGGCCGTCTTCCAGTGCAGACATTTTCTTGGCCGGTTGTTAATGAGATACAAGGCTTGAACAAGTTCTCCCTCAGAAACCTCGGCAAAATTTTTACCTTTGGGGAAGGATTGTAGGAGAAGACCATTCGCGTTTTCGTTGGTGCCTCTTTGCCAGGAGATCATGTGCCGACTCCAACCGTTCATAACAGGCAAATTCTTTCCCCCGATCAACGGTGGCTGTTTGAAACGTCCCCTTGGGAAAAGAAGCCGCGACCACCCCAAATGCCTTCTCCAACGAGGCCGAGGTGCGATCTGGCATCTTCACGGCAAGATAGAGACGTGTCTTACGCTCAGCGAACGTAGCAACGCATGCTTTACTTTTTCCCCGACTGGAAACCACCGTATCGAGCTCCCAGTGACCAAAACTGTCACGTTTTCTCACTTCTTTGGGGCGCTGCTGAATGGACTTGCCTACGTTCCATCGACCACGTGTTTCGACAGGCCCTCCTCGAAACAGAACGTTCCCGCCGTTTCGCGTAAGACGCATGAGCAGCCTCAGCCTGATATTCTTCTACCCCATACCCTCGCTTTAACTCGCGCGCAATGGTGGAAGGGTGCCGTTTGAGTTCTGCGGCAATCGCACGGGTAGACCAACCCAAGCGATGAAGGAGTGCTAGCTGACTACGTTCTGTTGGGCTAAGATGTGAATAACTCATGATTGATTCTCCTGTGTAAATGTTGTTGTGGTGACTACATTTTACACGAATCTCAATCATGGGCCATTTTTTTATCTAGCGATAGGTGTCGCCCTTCATATGACAATCCGTCATTCCACGAAACCTCAATAGAACGTGGAAACGACTGATAAAAGAGGCGGGGGTGACCCCAATTCGCTTCCATGATTTGCGGCATACACATGCAACGATCTTGCTCAAACAAGGCATTCACATCAAAGTAGTTGCTGAACGTCTTGGACACAGTGACACAAGGATGACCTTGGACACATACAGTCATGTTCATCCAACCATGCAAGCCGAAGCAGCTCCTGCCATCAGCGCAGCATTATTCAAAGACGCTTGAAGCGCATCCGTCACCAAAAGGGCACCAAAAGGGGCTGAATACTTTTCAGCCCCGCACATCTTAAAAAAGGCAAAAAGAAAAACCCTTGATTACCAAGGGTTCTAGCGTCTTATGTATGGTGATCCGGACTGGGTTCGAACCAGCGACCCCCACCCTGTCAAGATGGTGCTCTCCCAACTGAGCTACCGGATCATAGGATATGTAAGTGATCTCAACCTTTATGTACACTCTTAATGGTGGGCCCTGTAGGACTCGAACCTACGACCAATCGGTTATGAGCCGACCGCTCTGACCAACTGAGCTAAGGGCCCGAATCGCACCGGACACCGATCATATGTATCAATATACAGCATACACACATGAATTTCAAGAGAAAAAACATAATTTCTTGTAATTTTTTCACTCCCACCAAAAGGTCACCAAAAATTGCGGATTCCAGGTAATCTATTTACTTGTTCCGGCACCATTTTTTCATGTATTGGGATTTCTTTTTCACTCGCTGCAGAAATGTCTGCGCCCTTTGCTGCTCTTAAGGCCATCCAGAAGTTCTTCCTCCCTGAAGCTCCTCCCTCACTTTTTTCACAAAACGGGGAACACCATTCATATCGGCTAGTGCGTAATCCCAACAGAAAGCGGATCGCGACGCCAATCAGGCACTCCTGAATCCGAAACATGTGAAAGCCATCACCTGTTTCTGTCCGTACAGCAGGGACAATGGTTACAGCATGCAGCATTTGCGCTTGCCGCAACTTACTTCCCTACTGTCTACAAACAGAGGATGGCTCGTTTCTCAGCATTTGTTGAGAAAGGCTTTATGATAAAAAAGGGCCCAAACTTCTACTTCACGAGCATGCGACGAGATCCAGCCATGCCGAGCACCCAAAAATAATGTTTGTACAGCAAACAATCCCTCGGACCTGCCTCAGAATCGTTCTACAGACAAAGCGGCTTTCGCGGTTCGCACATTTCAGAACCACACATTTTTCCGATCGGGAATTAGCTTTGGCCGCACAGGACTCTCCTCCGCCTTGTTATCTTGTTGTCCGCCCCAACCACAGGACACTTCCCAGCCGCCCAATTTCTATTTAGTCTGCCCCATTGCTAATCAGCCTCTTCTCCTGCCTACCCAGCCTGCTCCGTCTCTTCCCCGTCGTTCTCCTCCACCCTCAGCTCGACAGTCAGCGCTTCCAGCCTGGCTGCCTCGGCCTCCTGCTCATCACGCATCCGGTGGGCCATGCGGCTGGAGGCGTTGGCGGCGACGCTGGCCACCAGATCGTCCAGGAAGGTGTGCACGCGGCCTTCTGCGGATTTTGTGTCCAGGCGCTTGATGACGCCTACCTTGTGTTTGTCCAAATGCCCGAAGGTCGTCACCGCGATGCTTCCGTATCCGAAGACGGAGCCGAGCGCGAGGGTCTCGTCGCATCCGAACAAGCCTTCGTCCGAGGCGATGAGCGTCTGGATCGGCTCGGAAAGCAAGCCTTTTTCCGCGAACGTATCCAATTCAACGCCAACCAGAATGGCGTGTTGCATTTCCCTTTTTTCCAGGACCGCCTTCACACTCTCGATACACGGTGCCAGCGTCAGGCCAGGATGGTAAGGCGACTGCATGAGATACACGATCTCCGCAATGTCCTCCACAGTGACTCCTCGCTCTGACAAACGTGTGAGTGCGGCGTTTCTGACTTCGATGCTGTGTACTTGTTTCATCATGAAGAGACAACCCCTTCCGCAAATCGAGTGAAGTCATTTTCTACCATAGTATCATATAGTGACAATTTTGCGACAATGTTTCAACCCGAGTGGAAATGTCCCGTTGAGCGTTGCTGCGCCTGCCGCCAAAATGCCGTACCCCCTCGTCCGCACCTCGCCGCTCTTGTATAATATGGACCAGAACACCTGTAAGGAGGACAAGCCTGTGGCTCTTGAGGAAATCGTCTTGGACAGCCGGCATCTGGGAACGCCGGAGAAGCTGATCGTCTATACCCCGGAGCGCTACTCGCCGCTTTATTCCTATCCCGTCCTTTACGTGCAGGACGGAGCTGACTATTTGGCGCTGGGCCGAATGGCTTCGCTGTTGGACCGGATGATCCGGGAGAAGGAGCTGCCGGACCTTTTGGCGGTCTTCCTGCCCGTGGACAAGAAAAAACGCCAGGACCGCTACCACCCGGATGGAAGCGAGCATCTGGCGTACCGGCGCTTTCTGGCAGATGAGGCCGTCAGCTACATGGACACCCATTACTCGACGGAGACGCTGGGTCATGCGCGGACGCTCGTCGGGGAATCGCTCGGCGGTGTCGTTTCCCTGTTTACCGCTTTGGCGTACCCGCACACGTTCGGGCAAGTCGCATGCCAGTCCATCGCCATGGACCGTGAGCTGAACCGGCGGGTCGCCGAAACCGAGTTTGCCGTTCCGTTGACGATCTATCTGGAGATTGGCAGCGGGGAGACAGCCGTTGCCTCCGCTCGCGGACCGCTCGATCTCGTCCGGGCGGGCGAGGAGCTGCGTGGCATTGTGCAGACGAAAATGGCCACCCTGATCTATGAGAGCTTCGAGGGTGACCATACGTGGGGCCACTGGCAAGCGAATTTACCGGGCATGCTGCGTACGCTGCTTGGGTAAGCTTACCGTGGCTGTTCTTCCTGCGGACCTTCGTCCTTCACTGGCGTGACCAACGCTTCCTCAAACTCCACTTTGCGGATGGCAGTGAGGATGGTGAAGGTCAGTACAGACAGCAAGAGCAGGACAAGAAAAATGAATGTGATCATCATGGCCATATACATGCTGTACGGCACCTCCCTGTATTACACAGTCTTTCCTGCTTCGGGAGGAATATACGGACCCACGCTTAACATTACACAAATGAAGAATTTTCTGTTAAAATAGCAGAATACAAAAATAGATAGATGCTTGGCTAGATAGTGAAGGAGGAGTGGTTTTCATGATGTACAGTATCGTAGTATTCCCATCCAGCAAGGTGCAAGAGGTAGCCAACTCTTACCGGAAACGTTACGACTCGGCTTACGCCCTGATCCCTCCCTATATCCGGTTGAAAGAAAACTTCGAACTGGATGAAGCCCAATTGCCGCAGCTGGTCAGTCACCTGGAGCAAGTCGCCTCCTCTACCGAAAGCTTTACGGCTCACTTTCATCGGGTATCTACTTTCCATCCTACTACCAATGTCATTTACCTGGCCTTGCAAAATAAAGCACCTTTTGTCCAGCTTCATCAAAAAATCTTGAACCAATGTATAAACGAGAAAGAAACGTATGCGTATGTGCCTCACCTGACCATCGGGCGCGACTTGTCGAACGACGAGCTGCGTGACGTAACCGGCCAGCTGAGCATGGCGAAAATCGACCTGACCTCTGAAGTGGACAGCTTCCAGCTGACCTACCAGCTGGAAGACGGCACCTGGAGCGTCTACCAGACGTTTCTGCTGAACAAGTAAGCAGGCGTGGGTTCTTTCCATAGCAGCGCCACCGACCCTCCCTGTCATGTCTGGCAGGGAGGGATCTTTTGCCCGGAAAAGGAAGTGTCATTCCATGAACAAAACGTATCAGATCCAAACCGTCCGCTCGGAGAAAGAAATGGCAGATGCCCTCTCCGTGCGCAGAGCGGTCTTTATTGAGGAACAGGAAGTGCCGGAGGATCTCGAGATCGACGAGCACGATGCACCGGACAGCGGGACCGTTCACTTCGTCGCTTACGACGGAAACACGCCGGTCGGAGCCAGCCGCCTGCGTCCGTATGCTCCCGGCGTAGGCAAGATCGAGCGTGTCGCCGTCATGAAGACAGAGCGCGGCACCGGCCTGGGCCGACTCATCATGCAGGCGATGGAGGCGAAGGCGCGCGAGCAAAACTACGATGCCTTGAAGCTGAATGCGCAGACGCACGCGCAGCGGTTTTACGAAAAGCTCGGCTACGAGCCGCAGGGCGACGTTTTTGACGAAGCCGGAATCGAGCATATTGCCATGGTGAGAAAATTATAACAGCCAGCCTCCGCTGACTCCGCAAAAAAGACATGGACCATGTGCGTCCATGTCGTTTTGGCAGCCATGAGGCGAGAGGAAAAGGCGGCGGCATGCAGAGCCTGAAAATAGACTCGACCGCCGCCGCTTTGATCCGGTCCATCTTCTCCCTTACGCTTTTCCAGCCCTCCTCCCCGCCGCCATCTCCCGCAGCCTCTCTACTGCCTCCAGCGGAGCCGTATGTGTTCCGAGCATGGCGTGGAACGGCTCTTCGCCGCGCCAGCCGTGGAAGTCGGAGCCGCCTGTCGTGACGAGGCCGTGCTCGTTGGCCCAGGCCGTATAGCGCGCGCGCTGCTCGGCGTCGTTGTCCGGGTGGTTGACTTCGATCCCGTCCAGGCCAAATGCGATCAGCTCCTGCACCAGGTCGTCGGCGTCGTACAGACCCGGATGCGCCAGCACGGCGGCTCCGCCCGCTTCCTTGATCAAGGCGATCGCTTCCTGCGGCGTGATCCGCGGCGGGTTGACGTACGCGGCGCCTTCCTTGCCCAAGTATTTGGCGAACGCCTCATCGATGGACGCCACTGCGCCCAGCTCGATCAGTTCTTCGGCGATGTGCGGCCGGCCGATGTTTTTATCCGTTCCCTGCTTGCGGCGGTATACCTTTTCCAGCGTGATCGGGATGCCCAGCTCCTGCAGGCGCGCGATCAACAGCTGGTTGCGCTCGTGCCGCGTCTCCCGCAGGCTGACCAGCCGTTTCTGGAAGGCTGCATCATCGTGCGGAACAAAATAGCCGAGGACGTGAATGTCCTGTCCCCGGGCTACGGAGCTGACTTCCACCCCGGGGATGACCTCGACGCCCAGCTCCGCTGCGGCCTGCAGGGCGGCGGGGACGCCAGCTACAGTGTCATGGTCGGTAATGGCGACGGCGGCCAGTCCCGCTTCTTTGGCGAGGCGGACGTTTTCTGCGGGATCGCAGGTACCGTCGGATGCTTTCGTATGGGTGTGCAAATCTGCCAGCTTCATCATGATGCTCCCACTCCTTCTTTTCTTTTTCTACAAGTCTGAACTGCGGGCGACCTACATAGGATGTAATCAAACCCGATTTCTTACAGGTTGAATCGAGGAGGATGTCCATGCGGTTAAAAAACAAAACCCTGACCGGTGTCGTGCAGCCGCTCTCCTATGTCGACAAGTTGCTGAGACTGCAGGGCTTTCAACGATCAGGAGGGGACGCCACGCCCACGTACGATGTCGTCATGTACGACTCTGCCAGCAGCAGCACGTACTTTTTGCGAATTCCTACGAATTTCGCCCACACGACGACTGGAAAAGGCGAGCTTACCGTCAAGCTGGGGCATCCCTATCTGGAAGCGAAATTTTACATGAACAACGCTTCCGATGAAGTCTTTTTCATTCCCAAAGCAGTCCGCGAAGCCGCCGAGCACAAGCTGGCCGAAATCGCCGACTACCTCTCTGCGCCACCCGCTCCATCCTGAGCAACGCTCCCGTTTTTCCTCCATAACCACCGATTGTGGACAAACCGATAGACAACTCTCTCCTGCTTGAGCAAACCGACGAGATAGCCCATGAACGCTGTCCGGAACAGGACGAAGCCGGTGGCGTCCTCGATGGCAATGTGCAAGCGCTCGCAAAGGCGTGCCAACGCCTCTTCCAGTGTACTCTCTTCCTGCAGCAAGCCTTCGATCTCTGCATAGATTTTGTGATGCAGATCGATGTTCTTGGAAACCGCTTCTTGAGAGGAGGTGGTGAAAGGTCCGTGTCCGGGCAGGTAGCCTTTGTACCTGGACGCCAGCAGCTTTTCCAGACTTGCGATCGTCTCATGTGCATCAACCAGAAACGGCAATTTGTGCTTTTCCAATAGGTCTTCGCCCAAATAACTGTCGGCCGCAAAGCAGATGTCGTCGCAGACGATGCCCACCTGCTGCCAGCTGTGACCCGGCAGAGAAAGGACGGAAAACGGCACACTCCCAATTTCAATCTCACCCTCCAGCGGAAGGAGATGATCTACCCGGGAAGACTGGGCAAGCAAAAACTTGTTTCGCAGATCAGCAGGCGGCGCAGCTCCCATATTCAGGTAGATGGGCTCGAGAAGCGGGTAGCGGATGACCGCTTCCTCCAGCGGCGGCGCATACACTTGCGTTTCCGGCCAGCATCCGAGCAGATAAGCGTTGCCACCGAAGTGGTCGGCATGAGCGTGGGTTTGAATAATGGCACACAAAGGCTGGGCGATGGCGTCCAGTCCTTTTTTCAGCTTTTTGGCGGTTTGCGTATCGAGGCCGGAGTCGATCAAAATGGCTCCGCTGCCTCCGATGACCAGACCGACATTCACGTGACCGGGAAAATACCCGACCCGTTCATTGATCATCTCCGGCGTATGGGCTGACAAGAGGCGTTCTTCCTTTCATCCGTTTCCTCTTTATTTTCTCCATAAATTCCGCCTTCCCTTCCCCTCCTCTGCTCCGTGAAAAAAGATCGACGCTGCAGCTTGCCTGTCGGCCGCACTCCCGGTACGGAACGCGGCGCGCTCGACCGTGAGCGAGGACGTGTGCAGCGGACCGACGACCGTATAGGGCGGCGCAGGCCGTCCAAGCCCGCTGAACAGATGCGTCGTAGCCGCCACCGCCGTGATGGTGAGCAAGGAGAACACCGTCCGCTCCGCGCCGATCGTCTGCAGGGAGCACACGACAATCAGTCCGTCGATGCCAAAAATCAGCAGGGCGACCCGCATGCGGAAGCGCCGGGCGAGAAACTGGGCGAGCAGATCCGTCCCTCCCGTATTGGTCTCGTAAGCAAGCATCAGCCCGATCCCCATCCCGATCAAGACACCCCCCGTGACAGCCGAGCCAGCCGTCGTCCAATGATTCCACTCGCGCATGACAGACAAGCTGTCAATGAAAAAAGAAGAAATGAGCATGCCGTGAAAGCTGTGGTAAAACAACCGGCGGTCATGGAAAAACACCACGAGGTAAACGGGGATGCTGACGAAAATCATCACGAGTCCGGGCGGCAGTTTCATGTAGTAGGTCGCGAGCAGGCCGATCCCGATGATGCCCCCGTCCATCAGGCGGTGAGGCACCAGAAACAGATTCACGCCGACTGCCACCAACAGGCTGCCTGCCAGGATCGCGGCCGTTTTTGTCAACCAGTACATGCCCCCTCCCCTCCCTTCGGACCATTGCCCGCTATCGTTAATGTGTATGAATGAAAGGATTCGGGTATGTCCAGCCGCGCACGGAAAGCATGTTGACAGGTCGGAACGTTTTGACTGTTCGGTTGGCCAATTGGTATACTATCTAGTAATAAGGAAGATACGAATGTTTGCTTGCTTTCGATCGTACATTGGAAATACCATTCTCATTCAGACGGAGGTGAATTCTCCACCTTTCGCACGGCGGGAGGATGGAGGTATGCTTGGAGAGTCCGATAGGGGAGCTTACGCTGAATCTGCTGCTTGTGCTGTTTTTGGTATTTTTAAACGGTTTCTTCGTCGCAGCAGAATTCTCGTTGGTGAAAGTCCGCCAGACCCGTTTGACCCAGCTCGTCAGCGAGGGCAACGTGAAGTCCGCCCGCTACGCGCAAAAGGTCACCCAAGAACTGGACGCCTATCTGTCTGCCTGCCAGCTCGGCATCACGCTGGCATCGCTTGGATTAGGCTGGGTTGGCGAGCCAGCAATCGCCTATTATGTCGAACCCATGGTGGCGTCTGTTCATCTGCCTCTCTACCTGGCAAGTCCCATTTCGCTTGCCATTGCGTTTGCCATCATCACCTTCCTGCATATCGTCTTGGGAGAGCTGGCGCCAAAGTCGCTCGCCATCCAAAAGGCAGAAGCCACTTCCCTGTGGACAGCCGGACCGCTGATTATTTTCTACAAAATCAGCTACCCGCTGATCTGGCTGCTCAATGGCGCGGCCAATCTGCTCATTCGGCGGCTGGGAATCGAGCCTGCTTCCGAAAGTGAGAACGCGCATACGGGGGAAGAAATCCGCCTCCTCGTCACACAGAGCCACAAGAGCGGCCATATCGACCAGAATGAGCTGGCGCTTGTCGATAATGTCTTTGATTTTTCCGAAAGACTTGCCCGGGAAATTATGATTCCGCGCATTGAGATGATCTGCCTGTACGACGACAACACCTTCGAGGAAAATCTGGAAATCATGCGGGAATCCCGCCACTCCCGCTTCCCGGTCGCGCACGAGGACAAAGACCGGCTGATCGGCTTCGTCCACACCTCCGATTTTTACCTTTCCGCGCTGACGACGGGCAAGGCGGAGCTGAAAGACTTCCTGCGCCCACTGCTGACCGTGCCGGAGTCCATGGAAATCAGCCATGTACTGCGGCTGATGCAGAAGCGGCGCTCCCAGTTGGCCATCGTCATCGATGAATACGGCGGGACAGCGGGTATTTTGACGATGGAAGACATCCTGGAGGAAATCGTCGGCGACATCAAGGACGAATTTGACGACCACGAGCGGCCGGAGATTGAAGAAAGCTCGCAGAACGTGCTGTCCGTTTCCGGAAAAACGCTTTTGACAGAGCTGAACGACTACATTACGATTGAGATAGTGTCTGATGAAGTCGATACGATCGCGGGCTGGCTCTACAGCCAATTGAATGAGGAAGTAGGAAACGGGAAAGCCGTCATGTTCCAGGGCTACCTGTTCACCATCAGCGAGCTGGAGAATCACCGCATCACACGGGTAAGCATCGCCTATGTGGGCGAAGAAGACTCGGCCTCCATACCTGAAGATACGGTGCTGTTGCACGCACCATCCTAACCGACGCAACAAGGAGTCGGCAAGTGTCCCCTGCAGCCAGGGGACATTTTCTTCTTTCACCCTACCTATCAACCTGAGGTGTCCCGATGATACATGCCCTGCTCGACAACAAACCTATCACGCTTCGGCCGGAAACCTATCACCGCATCCCGTACTTGCGGATGGCAGCCCGGCAGGGCCTGATCCGCTGTGCGGCCTGTGGATCGCCGCTTCGCCTGATCGCGGGCATCACGTTTGAACCGTACTTCGTCCACGCACAGGAGGTGTCTTGCCCCGGCATTGCCCAGGAGGACGCCTCCCCCGACTGGCAGCAAGCCATGGAAGAAACGGCTGCATCTGCAGCTGCGGATAGCGCTGTTGCCGAGAGGGACAAGCCTGACGGGGACGAAGCGGAAGACGCCGAGAGGATCGGTTCCTTTCGTTTGCCCCAAAAACGCGCGATCGGCGGATCGGTCTCGCCCTCCCCTTCTGCGGTGAAGCCGCCGATCTTTCGCAAGCGGCTGATGCCAAAAAAGAGCATCCAGCATCTTGCGGAGCAAAAGCGCAGCGAGCCCTTGCATCCCGGACAGCAGCGCGCGGTCCAGACGACAGAGGGTCCCCTGCTCATTCTGGCGGGAGCCGGCAGCGGCAAGACGCGCGTGATGACAGCCCGCACCGCCCATTTGATCCAGGAAGCCGGCGTGGAGCCGAAGCGAATCATGGTCGTCACCTTCACGTCCAAGGCGGCAGAGGAAATTCGCCAGCGCATTGCCCGGCAGCTCTTGCCCGGCCAGGCGCGGGATCTGGTCGCAGGCACGTTTCACAGCATTTTTTACCGGATGCTGCTGCACCATCAGCCAGCCCGCTGGGATCAGCAGCGGCTGCTGAAAAAAGATTGGCAAAAGTGGCGCCTTCTGCGAGAGACAGGCGCTCTGCTCGGGCATGACGACCTGCTCGCGCTGAAGGAAAACGAAGCCCTCGATGCGCTCGGCGTCGTCAGCCGCTGGAAAAACGAATACATCCTCCCCCGTGAAGCAGCGTACCGGGAGCCTGCCAGCGATGCGGAGCGGCAAGCCCAGCAGCTCTACCCGCTCTACGAGGAAGCGAAGAAAAAACACAACTGGTTTGACTTCGACGACATGCTGATCGGCTGCTACGAGATGCTGCGGGAGGATCGCCAGCTGCTGCACCGTTACCAGGAGCGGCTCACCCATGTCATGATCGACGAGTTTCAGGATATTAACCGGATCCAGTACGAGACGGTCAAGCTGCTCGCCGCCCCGCAGAACAATTTGTGCGTCATCGGCGACGACGATCAGTCCATTTATGGATTTCGCGGCAGCGACCCGCAATACATACTCGGCTTTACCAATGATTTCCCCGAGGCGCAGACGATCACGCTGGAAGTCAACTACCGCTCCCACTCCTCGATCGTCAGTCTCGGCTACTCGCTGATCGGCCACAATCGGGAACGGTGGGAAAAAGAGTGCCGCTCCTTTCATCGGGAAGAAGGAGATGCGTACTTGTTTGAGCCGGAGGACGAGGAAGAGCAAGCCTCCCGCATCGTCGATGAAATCGTCCGCCGCCGCGAACAAGGCGCCAGCTTGGGCGAGTGCGCCATCCTGTACCGCACCCATGAATCGGCGCGTCCGATCGTTGAGCGTCTGAGCGAAGCGGGCCTTCCGTTTCACTACACGCAGGAGGAGGATTTCTTCTACCAGCGGCAGACCGTGCGCTGGGTCTTGCACTACTTGCGGCTCGCCGTAAATCCTGACGATACGGACGCCTTAAAGGAGATCTTGCCGACTCTCTACATTTCCCACGAGCTGTGGAACACACTGCGCAGCGCGGCCATCCTGGAGGATTTGCCCATCCTTCACGTCCTGCCGCGTCTGCCTCAGCTCAAGCCGTATCAGCGCAAGCATTTGCAGACGGTTGCCGACATTCTCGCTTCCTGCCAGGAATGCTCGCCTGCGCAAGCTCTGGAGCTGATTTATGAGGACGGAAAGCTCCGCGATTATTTGAAAAAGCGGGCGAAAAACCGGGAAGACGGCAGAGACCGCTGGGCGGACGAGCTGCAGCAAATCTTGGCGGCGGCCAAGCGGCATGCGACCGTCGCCGATTTTCTGCAGTACATCGGCCAGATGTCCAAACGCGAAAAGGAGTGGCGCACGCAGCGGCCACTCCCGGATGAAGCGGTTCAAGTAGTAAGCATTCACCGGGCAAAAGGGCTGGAGTACGACCACGTCTTCCTGCCGGATCTGGTCGAAGGCGCCTTGCCGCATGAATACACGCTGGATGAATGGCGCAAAGGCGGCAGCGCCGCGCTCGAAGAGGAACGCAGACTCCTATACGTCGCGATTACCCGTGCCCGTCACAGCTTGTGTATCGGCATTCCCCGCGAGCGTTTCGGCCGAAAGACCAGGATCTCCCGCTTCATCGCGGAAATGGGCAGGTAAATACTGAAAGCCGCCGCCAAACAGGCTCCCTTCCTCGCAGCTTTCGTAAAAGGCGCTGATGTCTTGCGCCAACGCGTAGCCTTCGCGGGACGTATTGACGTACTCCCCTTCCAGCTCTTCCGTCTTGGCAAAGGCGATACAATGGGCCAGTCCATGAATGACGCCGACTTGTTCCCGGATGATTGCAAAAGCGGCTTCCACTTCTTCGTCGCGGGTGACGTCGCAGTTGACCAGCAGCGATTCCTTGCCCAGCTTGGCTGACAGCTCGGCCACATTCTCGCGCAGGCGCTCTCCCAGATAGGTGAAGATCAGGTTGGCTCCCGCCTTGTGCAGCGATTGGGCGATCCCCCACGCGATGCTGCGGTGGTTCGCCACTCCCATGATGACGATGTTTTTCCCCTCTAGCCATGTATGCATAGACGCATCTGCCAGCTTCCGGATTATTCCATATTATAATCGATCCTGTCCAAAGTGACGAGAGCCGGAATGGGCGCTATGCATGCACATGATTTCCCGTCAAATACGCAGCCAAGACCATATAGGCCAGGATGGCCGCAAAAAAGTAGACACCGAGCCGGGCCCTGCGCGCATGCTGGATGTAGGGCACGAGGTGGCTGGCCGAGACATACAAGAAAATGCCTGTGGTGATCGCCAGCATAACCGGTGACCAGTCGGGCGGAAACAGGCGCTCGACCGCTCCCATGCTGCACGCTCCCGCTATCGTGGCAATCCCCAGAGAAGTAGCCCCCCACAACGCCTTTCCCCGGGAGCGCGTCGCGGCGAGCAGCAGGCAGGCGACGGTCACGCCGTCCGGGATCTTGTGCAGCAGCATCGCCAGCATGACCGATACCCCGACCTCGGTATCCATGCGCAGACTGGCCGCAAGCGAGACGCCTTCCACAAAGGCATGCGTCAAAAACCCGGTCAACACACCGATGACGCCAGTCGAGCCGAGCTCTCCCCCTGCCTTGCCGATCATTTCGATGGCAAACAGCACGCCGAATCCGACCAGGACAAAAGGCATCATCCGCTGATTTTCCCCTTCCAGCACGTGCGGCAGCAAATCGAGCAGCGTGATGGCGAGAAGCAGGCCCGCCCCCGCGCTGATCATGGCAAACAAGGCCTCCTCCGACCAGGCCCGCAGGCAAAGCAAAAGTCCGCCGATACTGCTGGCCGCTGCGGCAGACAACAAGACAATCCAGAAGACAGGTGGCATCGAGCGGTCCTCTCCTCTACAAGGCGGATAAGCATGACATCTCTTTCATTGTACGCGCCTGTCCCGGTCATTATGAGCAAGCGCGCCCATTTGACAAAAAACGCATAACTGTCCAAAACAGACGAAATCTCGCTAGTTTTTAGAACCTTTGTCGATTCTCTCTTTCCCGGAAAAAAAGGGTGCTATAATGAGTCCACCGGGAATGTACGTATATAATGAAAAATTGAGAGGAAAAAAAAGGAGTGATTCCGGATGAATGTACAAGTTTGGATGGCTTCAAAAGAGGTAGCTGATCGCCTTGACGTGCATGTCCGTACCCTGCGCAACTGGCTGGACTTGTTCGTACCGGCGAACGAGCGGCTGAAAAATCCGCAGGGTCACTATCTGATCAGCGAAAACGGCTTTGCTCTCCTGAAAGAGGTAAAGGAACGAAAAGATAGTGGAAGCAGCTCCTTGCGCGAGATTCAGCGCCAGCTCATCGATGAAGGCAAGCTTCCGGGAGAGATGATGCTGTCCGAGGAGCTGGCTGCCGCTGAGGAAACGGCCATCGCTCTCCCCGCTGCCGCCAAGCTCGATCCGGGCATCCGGGAAATGCAGAAAAGCGTGCAGGAGGCGCTGATCCAATTCCAGCAAGAGCTGACCCAATTGACATCGCTCCATTCCATGCAGACGACCATCCTGAAAAAGATTACGGATATCGAAGAAAGGCAGGAGTCCCTGCGTTTGGAAATACGCCGCGTCACCTTTGAAATGGATTTGATGCAGCAGCGCCTGACACGCCGCAAGGAACGCTACGCTCGCCACGAGCCGCGCTGGTCGCTGAATCCGTTCCGCTGGTTTACCCGTTCCGATCGGGCCGCTGAACATTAAATGAACAATCAAATCATTGGTCTCGCTCTGTTCCATGTGCTATATTGATGCTAGCACTATTACCAGAAAATCGAGGAGATTCACATTTCAACTAGAAAAGGACTGGGGCCTTCGTCGTGAGAAAATTGCACATTTCGTCGGTTAAGCCGGGCGATGTAGTAGCAAAAAGCGTTTTCCTGGAAAATGGAAACGTACTGCTGGGGCAAGGAGTCGAGCTGACAGCCCGCTACATCGATCGGCTTGTTCAATTGGGCATCGACACGCTTTACATTCAGGACCAGCACACGGAAGACATTATTCCAGAGGAAGTGATTCGTGAAGAGACCCGCAAAGATGCTGTAGAGGCGGTCTACAAAACAATGACGACCTTGATGGACCAGCCACTGGTAAAGCGCCGCACCTCGCTCCCCGACTTCGGGAGCACCTTTCAAAAGGTATTCCGGGAGATCATCACCGATCTGAGCGGCCGTAGGGATGTCTTGGTCAACCTCTCCCATCTGCACGTGCTGGACGGCTATTTTTTTCACCACGCCGTTAACGTGGCGGTGCTGGCGGGAGTAATCGGGCTGGCCAAGGGCTACAACCAGCAGCAGCTGATGGAGCTAGGCATCGGCGCTCTTTTATTCGATATCGGAATGACGCAGGTCCCCAAAGAACTGTGGAGCCGGAATATCGAGCTGAACGCGGAGGAACGCAAGCGATTGCAGTATCACTCGGAGGAAGGTTTCAACATTTTGCGCGGGCAACACAACATTTCGGTCGTATCTGCCCACTGTGCCCTGCAGCATCACGAACGCTTCGACGGCTCCGGCTACCCCCGGCAGCTTTCGGACCATAACATTCACGAATATGCGCGCATCGTCGCCATCGCCGACGTCTATGATGCCTTGGTCTCGCCGCGGCCTTTCCGCAACAGTTACTCGCCGAGCGACGCCACGGAATTTTTGTTTGCAACCGGGAATTCCTATTTTGATCTGGACCTGCTCAGGCTGTTTTTGCAGCACGTCGCGATCTACCCCATCGCTTCTACCGTCCAGCTTAACACCGGACAAGTCGGGGTCGTGTCGAAAGTGAATGCGCAGGCAGTCAATCGACCGACTGTCCGCATCCTGCTGGAGTCCGATGGCTCCGCTGTCTCCTCTCCCTATGAAATCAACCTGTACGACAAAGAGCGGATTAACGTGACAATCGTAAAATCACTGTAGCAGCATATAGCTGGGACTTTCGATCGTCTCAGCTTTTTCTTTTTATTCGGCATGCGCCTGTTTGTGGTGACTTCGCTGCCAATAGCCGAGCACCAGCACCGCCAGCACGAGGGCGATTTTGACCGCCGCCTCCACACCTTGCCACTGCAACAGCCAGTCCGCGATCACCTCTTCGTTGGTCACCATATTGGCCGCCGCCCAGGCCAGGACGGCCGAACCCAGGTAGACCAGCCACGCGAACCGCTCCAGGGCTTTGAGGATGAGCTGGCTGCCGAAGACCATCAGCGGGACACTGATGATCAGCCCCAGCACGATCAGGAGTAGATTGCCATTCGCGGCTCCGGCGATGGCGAGGACATTGTCCAGCCCCATCATCACATCCGCCACGACGATCGTCTTCACTGCCTGCATGATGTCCTCGCTGGATTCGATCTGGTTGTCGCCGTCTTCCTCCCGGAGCAGATTGTAGCTGATCCAGAGCAAAATGACGCCGCCGACCAGGTAAAGGTACGGGATTTTCAGCAAATAGACGGCGAGCACAGTAGCGATGACCCGGACGATGACCGCCAGGAAGGTTCCCCAGAGGATCGCCTGCTTCCGCTGGGCGGGGGAAAGCCTGCGGCATGCGATCGCGATGACGACGGCATTGTCTCCACTCAGCACAATGTTAATGGTAATAATGATCAGCAAGGATGAGAAAAATGCCGAATCAAACAAGGTAGATCCCTCCTATTCCATCGAAAACGGACCCATTCGCTCCCAGCCCGGGCTTGTTGTCACTCCGGGAATTCAGTATGATGGTAAGGAGGAGGGTTGTCGAAATGTCGAAACAATTCGTTGCCGAAGCGATCATGCTGGCCATTTACGGAGAGCTGATGTCCCCGTCGCAACCGGTAGAATATCTGATACCCGCATCGACAATCTATGAATTGGACGAGTTTATTCAAAGCCCAGAACCTATCATGCCCTACTCTGCCGACGATCAGCACGTACGCAAGATCATGCAGGAGATGAGCCAATTTTTCCAGGATCCGTTTAACCGCAAGCGGCTGGAAAAAGGTCTGGTCGCGCCTTGGTCCAAAGTGCCTTTCACCTTTCCGAACGGTGTGACGCTGACGATCATCAAGGTGGAGGACAACGCCATGTGGGGAGAAATCTTTGATCCCGTTGAGACACAGCTGTTGATCACTTCCATGCGATTTGAGGTCCCGCTGATTACCGACCAGCCGGATTATCAGGATCGGATTTTGGAATATATCATACCCGTTCAATTTTATGATGTGGATGACTTTGAATTTGCCTTGGAACAGGGGATCTCTCTTTCAGAGCTGCAGGAGCCCTAGAAAGGGGGCAGCCCCGCAAAAACAGCGGAGAAAGACTGGCATGCTTTTTGCGTGTGAGTCTTTTTGCTCTCCTTAGTATGGCTTTTTTCCCAGAAAGAATCGGCTCTTTTCTTGCCAGTCGCTTGTGCGTCGCCAGGCTCTAGCACCGGGCAGAATCAGCTTCGGCGCAAGTCTCGGCCTCGTAGTCCCCGCTTCTTTTGGCCTGATTCCATGGCAGCAGGTCCATATCCCTGTTTTTCCAGAAAAACCATCCCTGTCAAGGTTTGTCCATGGTACAATACGGGTATAAAATGGTATGAGGATCGGGGAGGAATCGTTTATGGAACAGACTACGCAACATTACGGTTCACAGTGGGAGGCAGAAGGGGCGGCGACCCAGTCTATCCTGTTTAAAATGGGAAATGAGTTCTACGGGCTGTCCATTTCTCTCGTCAAGGAAATTATCAGGCCGCTTCCCTTGACGCGTTTTCCCAAATCACCTCCGTACGTGGAAGGTGTCATCGACCTGCGCGGGCGCATTCTGCCGATTATCAATCTGCGCAGCATGTTCGGTCTGGAGCCTGCAGCCGAGACGGAAGATACGCGGTTTGTCGATTTGCAGCTGGACGGATTAAACGTAGGAATCGTCGTGGATGCCGTCTCGGAAGTGATGAGCATTCCCCAGCACTTGATCGAGGCTGCCCCGCCGATCGTCGCGGGAGTGGAAGGGAAGTATTTGCAAGGGATCGCCCGCTTGAACGAAAAACTGATCATGCTGCTGGATGTGGATGAAATTTTTGGACAGTGGAAAAAGAAATGATCATGGAAAAACCCAGTGCCTGTCCGCTGCTGGGTTTTGTTCCGCTTTATCCGCATTACCTGACTGAATGGAGTGTGCGCCTCGTGAATCGACATCGTTCTCCTTCATCATGCGGACTGGATTCCGGCCGCTTTTCTATCCGGAAAGCACCAGGCTCTCTATGAAGCTTGCAGCGCTTCCTTTCGGGAACAGCTGAGCCTGGAGGAGTTCGGCACGTTTGCCGCCCAGTTTCATCAGGGCGTACAGGGCTACCGTCCAAATCCTGTCTCCGTCGTCCCTTGGGGAACGCATTGCGCCTGGTCTGGTTGGACGAGAGCGGGCAAAAAGGTCTGTCGGCGGCCATCGATCAGAAGGGACCGATCCTGGGGATGCGGCTCGCCTATTTGACAGCCCATCCCGACACCGATGCCAAGCCGAGCAAGGGAGCCTACCACTTGCCGTTTTTCGGAGACTGGTTCGCCTATTGGGGCGGCACCAATGAGCTGGTCAATTACCAAGCAGCCGATCGCGGCCACTGCGTCGGGTACCGTCCTCCAGGTGTCGAACGACCTCATGGACAACGAGCCGGGCTCGGGCAATTCGAGCGAGCCACACCTGCATATTCAGGTGTCCGATTCATCCGACCTGCTGCAGGCACGCACGGTCAATAAAAAGAGGATGATGTGTGAATCCACATGGCATCCTCTTTTTCCTACTACTCTCTTCCGCCGCTAGCCAAATAGGCGTAGTTGACCCACACCATTTCTTCAATACCCAAGATTTCCTTGAACAGATCTACCGAATCGTATAGCAACGAAGCACCTGTCTCCTCATCCACATTGGTCAACAGCTGCAAATCAAACAGCGAGCGCAGCTGCTGCACCTGTTTCGGTCCCACGATCCGGGTGAAGGACTGCGGCTTGATCCTGGTAATTCCTTTGCCCACCTCCCGCCGATACAGCTCCGAACGCACTACCCGATCCAGGATGTCCTCATACTTTTGCCGTACGTCTTTGCTTTCCCCGATTCCTTCCTGCAGGTCAATCTCTGGATAGAGACGGCTGAATTCTTCTTCCGCCATCTCGACATCCAGCGAGTAGCTGATCGTGGCAGACGACACCTCGTAGCCTGCATCGAACAACCGAAAGCCCCAGCCGTTATCTTCCGCGTCATGAAACCAGAGCAGCGGCACGTATTGCTTCGACAGCTGTAGGAGAAATTGCAAGGTTTTCGATGTTTCCAGCCACTCGTCCTGCAGGAAGAAAGCGTTCCAATCTCCGTTGACGTTTCTGTGGAAGTACGGCTGTTCTGTCTTGGACAAGGCAATCAGCACTTTCGGTTCGTATTTGCGTGGATAAAGAAGGCCGGTCGTGAACTCACCCATCCGTTTTCCACCGCTTTCTGGAAGATCTCCTCGCTCCTTTCTTCCAGTCTATTCAAGCACCGCTTGTTTTTTGCTGTGTTCTTTCGCAAACGTGCTCGTGTGAATCACCGTATGGACGGCTCCCTGTGGCTTCAGCTCGGATTGGTACAAATGGACGTGTCTTACCTGCCAATGCGGGGGAGGGGTCGCCAGAAATCGCTCATTCCACTCCAGCAGCGGCAGCCCGTCCCCCTGCACATGCGGACCGCGGGCTAGCGTAATGTGGGGACGATACTGCTTGCGGTCGTAGGACAAGCCGTCATGCAGGTCAAAGCGCTTGCCCAGCAGCAGGTGCAGCTGCTTGAGCGGACTCGTCTGGCCCCGCAAGCCAAGCCAGAGCACGCGGGGATGCTCAGCGTGCGGGAAGGCGCCGAAGCCCCCTGCCTTCAGTGAAAACGGGTTGATGATGGCGCTGACGATATCCATGTCTCCGCATAGGTCCGGGAGCAGCGACTCAGGCACATCCCCCAGAAAATGCAAGGTAAGATGCAGGTTGTCGAGCGGCTGCCAGCGTTCGGCTGCCACTTCCTGCCGCAGTCTCTGCTGGACGCCGGCGATGTAGGCCGCAGCGTTCTGCGGGATGTCCAGGGCAACGAAAAGACGCATATCCACATTCCCCTCCAATAGCTGCGAGGCCGCCAGGCAAAAAAAAGCCCTCTCCGTATAGAGAGCGCGGTTTCGTCGGTTGAGCGATCAGGCAGCCAGCATTTTCCCTGTTACAATGCCCAATACACTGCGAACGTATTCGCCGAGCCTGCCTGAGCCCGGCTGGTAGGAAAAGCGGATGGTCAATTCGACATGTCCGACATGTCCGGCGGGTGGAATGTTCCAGAACAGATCGACTTCTCCGTAGAGAATTTCTTCAATACGCTGTTTTTTCGCTTCGATATCCACATTCGGATCGTGAGACAGGGAAAATTTCATCATGATGGAAAAGGAATCCTTCGTCGACAATACTTCGTTACGCAGGAGCAGCTTGCCGTGGATGGCGACGACTCCAGACTCCCCCCACAGCGTATACTCCAGCAACGCCTGGAATTGTGGTTGGACTTGAAGCTCCAGGGCAGGCAATCCGCCCTCGATGGTCAGGGCATGACTCTCGGCCAGTTTTTCGATCTCCCCTTGAAAACGGTGAGCGCAATCGGAAACGTATTGCAGCACATCGGGTTGAACAGCGTACATCGTTGTCACCTCTCCCCCAGCAGATTGTCTGTCCTACCTACTTCGGAACGTTGTTTGTCGTATCCTTTGTTGAAAAATGACTTATTTACCCATATTTCATCGAAATGAAAAAAATACCTATGAAAATCCGTTTTACAATGTTGCAACATTCAGGAATACGGGTCGTCTTCTCCTGAAAACGCTTTCTGATGCAACTCCGACAATCGCGCCTGTACCTTTTCATCCAGCTCCAATTGATAGAGACGTCCGTTTTCATATCGCAGCAGAGGGTAAGCGCCCAGCTGCAAAGGAATCCCGTCTTCGCAGCGAACGAATGCCGGCAAGGCCATGAGAAAGCGCGCAAACGGATTCGCTTCGTCCTCCGACGGATGCACGACTGCAAACAGGCCGGTGAGCGAAGGGGTCACCAGCAGCGAAAGATACTCCCCCTGCTCGGCTGCCCAGACGGTGAAAGAGGACTCCCGCACCTCGCTTCTGGCATGGCGGCGCATGACCCAGACGGCTTGCTGCACCGCACGCATCAAGAGCTGCTGTGCCTGCTCTTCGCCGTGCTGATCCAGCATGCGCCGGTAGTGGAGCACAAACGCCACGCCCGCTTCCTGCAGCACCTCTGCGGCCAGAGCCAGCGCATGGATCGTCTCGGTCTCTTCTTCCCTCACCTCCGCCTCTTGCGGCAGCTCTTCCCGCGTCCCCGCAAACAGGGCGCGAATCATTCCTTCCGCACGCTCGATCTCCTGCTTGGAAAAAGAAATGGATTCCGTGTAAATATGCGTCAGGCTCCCGTCCTCATAGGCGAGGTAATGCAGCTCGACAGCCGCCTGCCGGAGGATGCGCAGCGCCATGTGGCGTTCTTCCGCCTGCTGGATGTCAAAGCTGAGCGGAAATCCGAGCGGCTCCAGCGGGCCGGACAAGGTCCAGATGACGGCCAGCAGCCTGTTCCGGTACGTTTTGAATTCGAGCGAGACGGCATCGCGCGTCTGTTCGCTAAAAGCATCCACCGATTCAAAGACGAGGTACAGCTCCGTCTCGCCCCTGTTATTCAAACGGGCAAAGTAGGGGAGACCCTCCTCGCCCGCCAGCCGGTACAGATCGGCAAACCGCTCCGGGTCCAGCCGCTCTCCCGCCGTCTCCCCATCCGGAGAGGCCAGAGCCGCATCCGGCTCGATAGGTGGATCGTACGCTTCCGCCATCGTTTATCCCTCGCGTTTCTCCCATGATTTCACGAAAGACCATTCGTCCATTTGCTTCAAAAGCTCGCGGTCCGTCGCGTCGATGTGCACTGGTGTGACAGCGATGTACCCGTGCTTGAGCAAATCGTAATCGAGCGGCTCGGCCAACGGCATGACGTCCGGATATTCCCGCATCAGGAGGTAGCCGTTGCCTTGCGGGCGGTACTTGTCTTCGTAGTGGTTGAGGGAGAGAGAAGCAGGCACGATGCCTTTGACGTCCGCCAGCGGCACATGGGGAATGTTCACGTTCCAGAACACTTGCTGCGGCAGCTCGCCCCGCTCCGCTTTTTCGCTGAACTCCTTGACCAGCGGCTGGATCAGCTCTGTCACTTCCCCGTAGTTATCCTGGTCGAACCAGTTGTCGTAGGAAAGCGCGATGCCAGGCATTCCGAGAATGACCGCTTCCCTGGCGCCGCTGCACGTGCCGGAGTAGTAGATGTCCCTTCCCAGGTTCGCGCCCACGTTGATGCCGGAAAAGACGAGATCCGGCTTTTTTCCATCATCAAACAAAAGGTGATACGCCGCTTTCACACAATCGGCGGGGTTTCCGTTGATGGACCATGCTTTTACAGGAAGACCGTAGAAATCGTGCTTTTGCGGTTCCAATGTGCTGCGAATGGTAACTCCATGACCTACTCCGCTTTTTTCCTCCTGGGGTGCGACGACGAAAAGCTCTGCACCTTTCAGTGTCAGCAGTGCTTCGGTCAAGCGCTTGATGCCAAGTGCATCAATGCCGTCATCGTTCGTAATCAAGATCCGCAACATAGATAGTCCTCCTCATTTTGCCTAACATCCTCTTTATTGTACCAAAAAAGGCGAAAGGACCCCAATGTGTTTGGGGCCCCTTCTATTCCGCCACGATGTGATCCCAGCGCTCCCGCCAGCGGATGCCGTCGATAATCCACTCTTCCACCTGCTCCTGCTTTTCCTTCGATATGCCGATCAGGCAGGCAATCCGTCCGATTGCGTTTGCTTCCTTCGGAGAAAGCTTGTGGTCGATGAGCGCCATGTGGTAAAGCTTGCGCATGATCATCAGCTTTTCCGAGAGGGACAGGTCCATCAGATCTTCGACGATCACTTCAGGACGCTTCGGATCGTCCATATCATCCATCAGGATTTGCCGTTCCTTTAGCGTAAAATGCTCCGAGTTCACCAGCTCATGAATGCGATTCATTTCTTTATTGCCTATATAACCATCCGCATGACCGACACAAATCATCAGGCGAATGGACGTGAACAGGATCTGTTTGTCCTTTTCGGATTTGGTAATGGTATTGGTATTGTACAACGCGTCTTTCCCCCTCCGGCCGTCCCTGCTGATTTGGAAGAACGGCTAATTCCCTTACGTCTCATTATACGTTGAAAGAGGAAAGCGGTTTCACTCTAAATTGTGACAAATTTTCAGCTATGTACGGACATACACCCGAGAAAAGTCAATCTGAACTGCACCCCGTCAAGTAGACAGTACAAATAAGTAAAAGTTTTAGGCGGCCTTAGTCCTGAATTCCGTGGGACTGAGGTCGTTTAATTTCGCCTGTAATCGCTCGTTAGCCTTCTGACTATGTC
>Ga0255334_1000598_pt1 | contig 25704 bp, 22 predicted proteins | sample EtOH5_35cm_T3_12_FD_202080 | JGI IMG/M metagenome (GOLD analysis project Ga0255334, IMG submission 202080) | Sandy soil microbial communities from University of British Columbia, Vancouver, Canada - EtOH5_35cm_T3_129 | ecosystem: Engineered > Artificial ecosystem > Sand microcosm > Unclassified ... | reverse complement strand
CGCTGGCGCAGGTGCTGGCCACCCTCATCGAGAACTCGCTCAAGCACGGCGCGGGCACCACCACCGTGCGCTCGCGGGTGGGCGGTCCGTCCGGTGCCGTGGTGGTCGAGGTGTCCGACGAGGGCGCAGGGGTGTCCGACGAGCTCGCGCCCCGGATCTTCGAGCGCGGTGCCACGTCGGGCAAGGGCACCGGCCTGGGCCTGGCACTGGCCCGTGACCTGGCGTCCGCCGACGGCGGGCGGCTCGAGCTGGCGCAGCGCCGCCCGGCGGTGTTCGCGCTGTTCCTCGCGGGCGTGCCCGCCGGCCTGCGCCGCGAGGTGGTGCTGCCGCGCGGCGCGGCAGCCCCGACGGCCCGCCGCCACCGCTGACGGCCCCCGCCCGCCGCCGCCGACGCCCCCCTCGCTCGCGGTTTGGTGAAGCTCACGTCGTGATTCACGACGCAGCGTTCACCGAACCGCGCGGTGGGAACCGGCGGGGCGGCGGCCGGGGGTGAGGTGTCCACAGCCCTTGGGGGGGACCTGCGGCGCACAGCTCGGGGTCGCCGCGAGCCGCGGGTGGGCCCCGTGGCGGCAGGGTGCTCGGGTGGGCGGAGCGGGCAGGGGAAGCAACCGGGGGCACGACGAGCGCTGGGTGCCGCCCGTCGCGTGGCAGCAGGGGCGCACGTTCACGCGTGGACAGGCGATCGCGGCCGGTGTCACGGAGGGACAGCTGCGCTGGCGGATCCACCGGGGGGTGTGGATCCCCGTCGTCGGCACCGTGCTCCGCGATGTCGACCACGAGCCGGACGAGCTGACCGACCTGTTCGCCGCGCGCCTGACGTGGCCCGACGCGGTCGTGGTGCTCGGCACGGCAGCGCGCGTGCACCGGCTTCCGGTCGCGCGTGACGGGTTGCTGCACGTCGTCGTGCCCACGGGGCGGCCGGCCCGGGGCCCGCTGACGCCGCACCGCTACCGGCTCGATCCCGCCGACGTGACCCACGTGCTGGGCGTTCCCGTCACGACCGAGCGCCGCACCGTCCTCGACTGCCTCGGGCGGCTGCCCGGAGGACCGGCGCTCGACCTGCTCGCCTGGGTCTCGTCGCGGCGGCTGCTCGCCGCCGACGAGCTGGCGGAATGGCTCGTCGGGCACCCGCGGCGGTGGGGCAACCCCGCGCGGGCGCGCGCTGTGGCTCGTCTTGCGCGGGGCGCGGTGAACCCGGCCGAGGACCTGCTCCACGAGATCATGCGGAAGGCGGGCATCACCGGGTGGCTGGCCGGCGTGTCGCTCCAGGAGCACGTCGGGGTCTGGGCGCAGGCGGACGTCTACTTCCCGGACGTCAGGCTGGTCCTCGAGGTGGACGGTCGCGGCGCGCACGGCGCCAGACGGTTCCAGTCCGACCGGACCCGGCAGAATCGGCTCGTCGAAGCCGGGTGCACGGTGCTGCGCTACACGTGGCGCGACCTCACGGAGCGCCCGGCCATGGTCGCCCACCAGATCCGGCGGATGCTGACGGCGCTCCGCGCCGCGGTTTCGTGAACCTCACGTCGTGGATCGCGACGTCAGGTTCGCAGAACCGCGTCAGGACGCGGGGCTGGAGCCGGTGAACACCCAGAGCTTGTAGCCGATGTAGCGCAGCGCCGTCCCCAGGACGATGCCCGCCACCTTGGCGGCGTTGAGCGCCAGCTGCGTGTCGTAGTGGAGGGCGTACCGCCACAGCGCCACGGCGGCGACCGGGACCAGGGCGGCGACGATGTTGATCGCGCCGTAGACCAGCAGCTCGCGCAGCTGCCGGTCGGTGCGCCGGGCCGAGAACGTCCAGTGCCGGTTGCCGACCCACGAGACGAGCGTGGCCACGGCGATCGCGATGACGTTCGCGGTGGTCGACTTGTGCTCCAGCACGTGCCCGGGCCCGAACATCAGCAGGTTGAACAGGCCCAGGTCGACGACGAAGGCGATGGCGCCGACGGTGAGGAAGCGCGCCATCTCGGCGACCCACACCCGCAGCCCCGCCCGTGTCCACCGGGACGCCCGCGCCACGGCGGGCTCCGCCACGAGGGCGGGGGCAGCCAGGAGCTCGTCTTCAGCGGTCACCCCGGGAGGATAGCCCCGGGCGCTGTGACGTTCTCGCTGGACGAACGTCCAGCCCAGCCGTTACGCCCGCAGCGAGACCAGTCCGCGCAGGGTGCGGGCGGCGGCCAGAATGGGGCCATCGGAACCTAGGGGGAGGACGCCATGGCCACGCAGCCGCTCGTCGGGATCGTCATGGGCTCGGACTCGGACTGGCCGATCATGCAGGCCGCCGCCGACGCCCTCGCCGAGTTCGACGTCCCCGTCGAGGTCGACGTCATCTCGGCGCACCGCCAGCCGGACAAGACCGTCGCGTACGCACGGGCGGCCGCCGGGCGCGGGGTCCGCGTGCTCATCGCGGGCGCGGGCGGTGCCGCCCACCTGCCCGGCGTGCTCGCCGCGCTGACCACGCTGCCCGTGGTCGGCGTGCCGATCCCGCTGGCGCAGCTCGACGGGCTGGACTCGCTGCTGTCGATCGTCCAGATGCCGGCGGGTGTGCCCGTCGCCACCGTCGGCGTGGGGGCGGCGCGCAACGCCGGCCTGCTCGCCGTGCGGATCCTCGCGACCGGGGGTGACCAGCTGGGGACGCGGCTCGCCGCGGACCTGGTGAAGTTCCAGGCCGACCTGCACGCCCAGGCGGACCTCAAGGGCGAGCGGCTGCGCGCGCGCCTGGCCGGCGGGGCGAGCCCCACCGGCTTCTCGGCCTGACTCAGGCCGTCGGCATCCCGCCGACCGGCCCCGGCGGCAGCTCGCCGTCGCGGACCTGCGCCCAGAAGCCCGGGGACAGGGCGGGGTCGAGGAGCACCGTCGACCCGACGTCGCCGGGCCGGTAGTCGATGTTCGCGATCGGCGGTGTGCCCGTGACGCCGCCGTCGCCGTTCGCGGCGCGGAAGGCCAGGGCGAGCCGGGCGATGTCGAGGATGGTCGCGTCCTCGTCGAGCGTCAGCGCGTCGGTGCCGGAGCGGACCAGCCGCACCTGCCGGTCCGGGTGGACGACGAGCGAACGCGGATCGACCTTGCCCATCACCGCGCCGATCAGCTGCCGCTGCCGGGCCGCGCGCCCGATGTCGCCCTGCGGGTCCGCCTTGCGCATCCGGACGAACGGCAGGGCCTGCGCGCCGTCGACGACGTGGCAGCCCGCGGTCCACACCATCTGCGACTCGGGGTCGTTCACGTCGCGGTCGTAGCACAGCTCGACCCCGCCGACGGCGTCCACCACCCCGGCCACACCGCCGAGGCCGATCTCCGCGTAGTGGTCGATCGTCAGGCCCGTCAGCTGCTCGACCGTGCTGACCAGCAGCGGGGCGCCGCCGTAGACGAACGCCGCGTTGAGCTTGGCGGGGCCGTGGCCGGCGATCTCCACGTACGTGTCGCGCGGCAGGGAGATCAGGGACACCGGGCCGCTCACCGGCTCGTGCAGCACGAGGATCGTGTCCGTGCGGGCGCCGAGCGCGCCGTCCTCGGGGATGCCGCCCGCGCCGCGCGCGTCCGAGCCCGCGAGCAGGTAGGTGGTGCCCGGGGTGTCCGGTGCGCCGGACAGCGCGTCCGTGCGCTGGATCCGGCCGTTCGCCCAGATCGCCAGGCCCACCGGCCAGGCCAGGGCGAGGACCAGGAGCACGACGAGCGTCACCGCGACCGCCCGGACGCGGCGCCGCTCGCGGGGCTTCGGCGTGCCGGTGTCGGCGGGCAGCGACGGGCCACGTTGCGGCACCGGACGGTTGGCGGACGAGGCGCGCCGCGGCGCTTCGGTCCGTGCCGGCTCGGGCGCCGGGGGGGCCGGCTGCCGCGGAGCGGCCGGGCGCGACGGCCGGGACCCGGGCGGGATGCTCGGCGCGGGAGTGTCGCCACCCGTCGCGCCGGAGGGGGACCGCCTCGGCGGCCGCTGGGGCTGGGACCGCGGCGCGAAGCTCGGCGGCACGGACGACGGGTCGCGACGGTCGTTCGTCATCCGCTCCTCCTGCCCCCGGTCCGCCCGCGACGGGCGGCACCCTCGATCGTACGAACGGCGGGCGGGCTCGCCCGCCGCAACGCGCGGCGGCCCGGGTCGAGCGAGGGAGAAGGCCTCCCGCGCGTCATGTGCAGACGGCGGTGACGTCCGCTGGTGTGAACGGCTCGCGGCCCGCCTGCTTCGTCTCCGCGGGGGCGGGCTCGGTCGCGGCCGGCCGGCTGGGGTCCGTCACCGGCGCCTGCGGCGGCTCCGGCTGCGCGACGATCGGCTGGTCGGCCGCCATGTCGGCCCACACCGGGGCCGCCGCCGACGTCCACACCAGCCGGTTCGGGTCCTCCGGGGCGGCAGCCACCGGGATGGTCATGAGCGTGATGTTCGCCGGGCGGACCGTCCGCAGGCTGTAGCCCAGCCCGGTGAGGTTCGCCAGGTTGAGTCCCTCGTCGACGGTCAGGGAGTCCGTCGCCGCCGAGAGGAAGGTCGTGAGCTTCACCGGATTCAGCAGCACCTCGTCGGACAGCACCTGGCCGGCCATCGCCGCGATCAGGCGCTGCTGGTTGCCGATGCGGTCGAGGTCGCCGCCGTTGCCGACGTTGTTGTGACGTGAGCGCGCGAACTGCAGCGCCTGGTAGCCGTCGAGCACCTGCTGGCCCGGCTGGAGGTTGAGCGGGATGTAGGTGTCGCTCATCGCCTGCGGGATGCAGATGTCGACGCCACCGATCGCGTCGACCATGGACATGAAGCCCGTGAAGTCGACCACGACGAAGTGGTCGATCGTCAGGCCGGTGCTCTGCTGGACCGTGCGCCCCGTGCATGCAGCCGCGGAGGCGAGGTCGCCACCGGCGTTCCACCCGACGGAGAACGCCTTGTTGAACATCTGGCGCTTCGCCGGTTGGGTCGTCGTGCCGTTGCTCGCCAGGCACGAGGGGATGTCGACGAGGGAGTCGCGCGGGATCGAGACGAGCTCCACGCGAGACCGGTCGGCCGAGACGTGCACCAGGATCGTCGTATCCGAGGCCATCGACGGGTCCTCACCGCCGATGGCCGCGTTCTCGCCGTCGCGCTGGTCCGAGCCGAGGACCAGGATCGTCAGCGGGCGGCCCGCGGCGGGGTCCTCCGGGTCGCGGGCCGGCTCGTCGGCGGGCGCGGCAGGCGGGTTGCCGAGCAGGCCTGCGATGTCGATCGTCTCGATGTTCGAGTCGAGCCGCTGGGCGAGCCACGCGACGCTCGAGATACCGAACAGCAGCACCGCCGAGAGGGTCAGGGCGATGCCCCGCAGCACCGACCGCTCCCGCTGCCGCCGCGCATGGTGCGGGGCGCGCGCGCGGTGCGCCGTGGCGTGGCGGGCGGGCATGGCTGCGATCCTACGAGCACGGGCAGTGCGTCGCGGGGGAGTCCTCGGGCACGGCAGGTGGAGGCTCTGTGCAGATCAGCGGCCCAGCTGGGAGTACTTCGCCTCGGTCGCCCGCTTCTGCGGCCGCCACCACGCCTCGTTGGTCCGGTACCAGTCGATCGTGGCCGCCAGGCCGTCGCGGAACGTCGTGTACTGCGGGGTCCAGCCGAGCTCGTCGCGCAGCTTGGACGCGTCGATCGCGTAGCGCAGGTCGTGGCCGGGTCGGTCGCTCACGAGGTCGTACGCATCGGCCGGCTGACCCATGAGCTCCAGGATCGTCTCGACGACGGACCTGTTGTCCTGTTCGCCGTCGGCGCCGATGAGATACGTCTCGCCGATCCGGCCCTGCTCGAGGATGGCCCACACCGCGGCATTGTGGTCATCGACGTGGATCCAGTCGCGCACGTTCTGGCCCGTGCCGTACAGCTTGGGCCGCACGCCGTCGATGACGTTGGTCACCTGGCGTGGGATGAACTTCTCGACGTGCTGGTACGGCCCGTAGTTGTTGGAGCAGTTCGAGATCGTCGCCCGCACCCCGAAGCTGCGCACCCAGGCGCGCACCAGCAGGTCGCTGCTCGCCTTCGTCGAGCTGTACGGGCTGGACGGGTTGTAGGGCGTGTCCGGCGTGAACTTCGCCGGGTCGTCGAGCTCGAGGTCGCCGTAGACCTCGTCGGTGGAGACGTGGTGGTACCGCACGCCGTACCGGCGGACCGCCTCGAGGAGCTGGTACGTGCCGATCACGTTGGTGCGCAGGAACGGCCACGGGTCGTGCAGCGAGTTGTCGTTGTGGGACTCCGCCGCGAAGTGGACGACGAGGTCCACGTCCTTCACGAGCGAGTCGACGATGTCCGGGTCGGCGACGTCCCCCTTGGCGAAGACGACCCTGCCGTCGACCGGGTCCAGGCTGCGCTCGTCGCCGGCGTACGTCAGCGCGTCGAGCACGGTGACGTGGACGTCGGGGTGGTGGCGCACCGTGTGGTGCACGAAGTTGGCGCCGATGAAGCCGGCGCCGCCGGTGACGAGCAGTCGCATGACGCCTCGCAGGACTCGGGATCGGGCGCAGCGATGGTAGCCCGTCGGGGCGGTCCGCCCCCGATGCCCGATATGTCCCGCGACGATCTGACGAAAGGTCGCGACAGGCCGCCGGGGCTTCTTGACGCGCGCCGGGTACCCATGGACGCTCGAAGCCGTCGGTCACCCGTTCGGAGGAGTTCTGTGCCCTCGTCGTCACTCGGTGCCCTGCTCGCCCTGGCGCTCGTCGTCCCCGGCGTCCTTGCCGTCGCGGAGCGGCCGGCGACCGTCGAGACGGTCCCCGCGGGGGCTTCGCTCGTCGGTGGTGTGCCGCACCTGGACCCCGACGGCGTGACGGTGGTCGAGGCCGCGCTGGAGGTGGAGGCCGCACCGGCGACCGGGTCCCAGGAGCCCGCGGAGGAGGCGCCGCCGCCTACCGAGGCCCCCGTGGACCCGCTCGCCGAGACCGTGGTCGCCGAGCCCGAGCGAACCGACGACGGCCGTGCGGAGACGCCGCCGATCGACGTCACCGGCGTGGAGACGTTCGGGGTGACGTGGCCCGACGGCGCCGCGGGCGAGGGTCTCGACAGCCACGTGCGACTGCTCGCGGAGGGCGAGTGGACCGACTGGTACGAGCTGAGCTCCGACGCGTCCCCCGACGCGGGGACACCCGACACCCTGAACGCGCGCGGCGGGACCGACTCCGTGTGGGTGGGGGAGGCCGACGCGGTGCAGCTCTCCTTCGCCGCCGACCCGGCCGGAGGGCCCGACGACCTGCGGCTCGCCCTGGTCACGCCGGTCGACGGATCCGCGCCCTCGACCGGCGCAGGTGGCTCGCGGCCGGGGACCCGCCCCACCTTCCGGACGGCAGCACCGTCTGCCCTCGTTCCGACGGCCGTCGACCCGCCGGCCTTCGGTGTGATCACCCGGGCGCAGTGGGGCGCGCGCCCGCAGGTGTGCCAGCCGGACGTCGCTTCCGGGCTCGTCAGCGCCGTGGTGCACCACACAGCGGGGTCGAACGGGTACTCCACGGTCGAGGACGCGATGCGTCAGATCAGGGGCGATCAGGCGTACCACATCGACGGTCGCGGCTGGTGCGACATCGGCTACAACTTCGTCGTCGACAAGTGGGGAAACATCTACGAGGGCCGGGCCGACAGCATGACCCAGCCGGTCATCGGCGTTCACACGGGTGGGTTCAACACCGGGAGCGTCGGGGTGTCCATGCTGGGCACGTTCAGCACCGTCAACCCCCCGGCGGCGACCCTCGAGTCCGTGGCGCGGGTGATCGGCTACCGCCTCGGGTCCTATGGCGTCAACCCCGCCGGGATGATGACCTACACGACCCCGGGCGGCGAGAACTCGTCGGTGCCCGCCGGCTCGACCGTGTCGCTGCCGGTGGTCTTCGCGCACCGCGACGTCGCCTACACGTCATGCCCCGGGCAGCTCGGGTACAACAACCTCGGCTGGATCCGGGTGCGGGCGCAGCGGGTGGCCTTCTCCGGGCCACTGGTGCGGGCGCTGTACCACGACATGCTGCAGCGGGGGGTGGACCCGACCGGGTATGCGACGTGGCGGGGGCAGTTGCTCGCAGGTGCGCCGGCGTCCGTGGTGAGCGATCAGATCTCCCGCAGCCAGGAGTACGTCCAGCGCCGGATCACAGAGGCCTACGGGGAGATCCTCGGGCGAGGCCCGGACCCGTCGGGGATGGACACCTGGACCCGCGAGATCATGTCCGGCCGGCTCCGCGTGGAACATCTCCGGGGCACGCTCATCGCCAGCGACGAGTACTTCCTGCGATCGGGCGGCACCCTCGAGTCCTACATTGCCGCGCTCTACAGGGACATCCTGCGGCGCGGGGCGGCTCCCGACGAGATCGCGTGGTGGGTGGGCCACGTCTCGAGGGCGGGGCGGCAGGCGGCTCCGGACGGGGTGTGGCGCTCGCTGGAGAGCGCGCAGCTGCGGGTGCATGAGTTGTACGGACGGTTCCTCGACCGCGCTGCCGACCCCACCGGGCTCGGGACCTGGGCTCCGTACTGGCAGCAGTACGGCGAGGACCAGCTCCGTAACGAACTGGTCGCGAGCGACGAGTACCTGGCCCGGTCGGTGTTGGTGGCGCCGTGACCCGGGCGAAGCGACGCCGGCCCGGCAGAGGAATGGTGCCTCCGCGCTGGCGGCTAGAATCACTCGCCGAACCAGCGAGGCGCGCGGCTCGCGCGCAGTGAACGAAAGGCGCTCCTGCCATGAAGGCAGTTCTGCTCGCGGGTGGACTCGGTACACGGATGCGTGAGGAGACCGAGTTCCGTCCCAAGCCGATGGTCGAAGTCGGCGGCAAGCCGGTCCTCTGGCACCTGATGAAGATCTTCGCCGCGCACGGCGTGACGGACTTCGTCGTCTGCGCCGGTTACAAGGGTGAGCAGATCAAGGAGTACTTCCTCAACTACGCGGCGCTGACGAACGACTTCACGGTCCGCCTCGGCCGCGACGGCGGAGTCGTGTTCCACGGCGACCACCTCGAGCGGGACTGGACCGTGACGGTGGCGGACACCGGGCAGGCGACGCTGACCGCAGGTCGCGTCGAGCGGATCGAGGAGTACGTCAAGGGCGAGCGATTCATGGTGACGTACGGCGACGGGCTTGCCGATATTGACATCTCGGCCCTGCTCGCCTTCCACGCAGGCTGCGGCCTACGGGCGACGATCACGACGGTGCGCCCACTGTCGCGATTCGGGCTCGTCGACGTCGACGACGACCAGCGGGTCACCCGATTTCGTGAGAAGCCGCAGATGGACGACTGGGTCAGCGCTGGGTTCTTCGTGTTCGAGCCGGAGGTCTTCGACTATCTGCGCGACAGTGACGACATGATGCTCGAGCACGAGCCCCTCGCCCGCTTGGCCAAGGAGCGTCAGCTCGCCGCGTACCGCCACAACGGGTTCTGGCAGCCGATGGACACCTACCGGGAGTCCCAGCAGCTCAACGACATGTGGGCGACTGGCGACGCCCCCTGGAAGGTGTGGGCGTGACCAGCGCGCGCAAAGTGATCTCGGTTGTCGTACCGGCCTACAACGAGTCGGAGTGTGTCGATGAGCTTGCGCGGCGCCTGACGACCGTCATGGACTCCGAGGCGGCGTACGACTGGCAGATCGTCGTCGTCGAGAACGGCTCCACCGACGACACGTGGGACAAGCTGCTCAAGATCCGTGAGGCCGACGAGCGGTTCAAAATCCTCAGGCTGGCGCGCAACTTCCGCATGGACGGCGGCCTCACCGCAGGCCTCGCCCACGCGACGGGGGACGCAGCCGTGGTGATGACGGCGGACCTGCAGGACCCACCCGAGCTGATCCCCGACTTCCTTCGCAAGTGGGAGGAGGGGTACGAGAACGTCTACATGGTGGTGTCCGAGCGGCAGGGGACCGGGCCGCTGCGGCGGTTCAACTCGCAGGCGTTCTACTGGCTGGCCGGCAAGCTGACCGCCGGTGCCATCCCGAGGAACGCATCGGACTTCCGTCTGGTGGACCGCCGCGTCTACGAGTCGGTCAACACGATGCAGGAGCGCAACCGATTCGTGCGCGGACTCTTCGCGTGGGTCGGGTTCAAGTCGACGGGCATCGAGCACGAGCGGCCGCCGCGATTCGGCGGTGAGTCGAAGGCGCACTCCCTCAAGGTGCTCGACCTAGCCTCGAAGGGCATCCTGGCCCACTCCTACGTGCCGCTGCGCCTCATCACCTTCACGGGCCTGGCGATCAGCGGAGCGTCGCTGCTCGCCATGCTGGGCTTCGCGATCCGCTTCTTCGTCACCGGCGTCCCGTTCCCCGGGTACGGGACGATCGTCGGCACGATGCTGCTGATGTTCGGGCTGCTCTTCCTCTTCCTCGGTGTGATCAGCGAGTACATCGGGCTGATCTACGAAGAGGTCAAGCAGCGGCCGAACTACGTGGTCAGCCGGCGGGAGGGGCTGTGACGGAAGGATCGGGGGAACCGGCTGGTCTCGTGCGCCGATTGCTCCGCATCGAGTTCGTGCGATTCGGCCTCATCGGCCTGGTCAACACCGCGTTCGGGTACGGCTTGTTCATTCTGCTACAGCTGACACTCGGTCAGGTGACCCACTATCTCGTCGTGCTCGTCGTCTCCAACGCCGTCGCCGTGGTCCAGGCGTACGTTCTGCAGCGTCGGCTCGTCTTCCGTTTCACGGGCGGGTGGTGGGCGGGGCTCGCGCGCTTCTCCACGGTGTACGCGCTGGCGTTCGCGGCCAACCTCCTGCTGCTTCCGCTCTTCGTCGAGGTGATCGGCGTCCGGGTCATCCCGGCGCAGGGCGTCATCTTGGCGATCCAGGCGCTGGGGACATATGCGGCTCACCGGTGGTTCACGTTCCGGCGTCCAGGGGACAAGTCGACCGCGGACGGCGTGCTGGTCACGCCGAGCACCGAGGCGGCGCGATGAACGGACACGCCCGTAGCGCACTCGTCGTCGGCGGCTACGGCGCGCTCGGCACCGCGATCAGCGAGGATCTCGCCGCCCAGGGGTGGCACGTGATGCGGACCAGTCGTACGCCTCGGCCCGCAGACCAGGCCGCGCTGGTGCTCGACGAGGGCGCGATCGAGCGACTACCCGAGCTGGGCGCGGCCGTGTGGGCGCAGGGGACGAACGTCAACGACACACTCGGACGCCACGACCCGGACGAGTTGCGGCGAGTGCTCGACGTCAACGTGGCGACGGTAGCGGACCAGATGCAGGCGCTCCTGGCCGCGGGTCGGCTGCGCGAGGGCGCCAGGCTGGTTATCATCAGCTCGATCTGGGAGCAGATCGCTCGGCCCGCCAAGTTGTCGTACACCGTTTCGAAGGCGGCGCTCGGCGGCCTGGTACGAACTGCGGCGATGGACCTCGCGCCCCGTCGGATGCTGGTCAACGCGGTCCTCCCGGGTGTTGTGGACACTCCGATGACGCGCGGCGTGCTCTCGCAGGCTCAGGTCGCTGCCTTCGAGGATGCGACCGGCTGGGGCCGGCTCGTGCGGCCCGCGGACGTCGCGGCAGTCGTCTCGTTCCTCGTGTCGCCGCGCAACACTGGCGTGACCGGGCAGTCAATCACCGTCGATCTGGGATACTCCGTTGGCCGTCAACTCTGAGTTCAGCGTCACTACGTCCACCGGGGCGTACGGCGTCCGCATCGGTTCCGGAGAGCTGGCTTCGGCACTCGCCTGCGCCAAAGTAGTCGTCATAGACCGCGCACTGCGTCACCTGGCGGTCGGCTTCGGCGGCCCGGTCCTTGAGATCACGGCGGACGAGGACACGAAGACGCTGGCCGGATGTGAGCGGCTTATTCTCGCGATGCGCGCCGCCGGGGTTCGCCGAGGCGATCACGTCCTCGCCGTCGGCGGGGGAGCCGTGCAAGATGTCGCAACATTTGTCGCGGATGTTTACATGCGTGGCTTGCCGTGGAGCTACGTCCCGACGACGCTCATGGCGATGGCTGACTCGTGTATCGGCGGCAAGAGCTCGATCAATGTCGGTGACGTCAAGAACCTCGTCGGCGGTATCTATCCCCCTCGTGAGGTGGTCGTCGACCCGGACCTCTTGGCGTCCCTGAGCCCGTCGGCGATGGCAGCGGGATTCGCGGAGGCGGGCAAGATCGCGTTCTGCCGCGGTGACGACGCGTTCGACCGCTACCTCGACCTCTTCGCCCGCTTCGATGACGATCCGGAAGCGCTGATCGCCCACGTGCTGCGGGCGAAGACCTGGTTCGTCGAGGTCGACGAGCACGACCGCAAGGAGCGGCGTCTACTCAACTTCGGTCACACCTTCGGACACGCGCTCGAGTCGAGTGTGGACCACGCGATGAGCCACGGTCTGGCGGTGGCGTTCGGTGTGCTCTGCGCGTGCGAGCACCCACGTGCGGCGCATACGGCCGGCGCCGAGCGGATCGCCGCCCATTGCCGTGAGCTGCTCTCGCGTGCCGCCGAAGTTCCGACGGCGCTCGCCAAGTTCGACGCCGATGTCTACGAGCGGGCTTTCCGCGCCGACAAGAAGCACGATGCGCGCGCGTTCCATCTGATCCTGCCCGATCCGGGCGGTGCCGTGGCCGAGGTGGAAGTTGACCGCGACACGCAAGGATGGGCGACGATCCTCGACGTAACACGTCGAATGCTGGAACTTGTAGGGAGCCCTGGGGCATGAAATACAGCTCGCTGGTGATGTCCTGGCTGCGGGAGCTCGGATACACGCACTGCTTCTTCGTCGCTGGCGGCAATCTCATGCACCTGCTCGACGGCGCGCGCGAGGCAATGGTCTGTGTGCCCACCGTCCACGAGGTCGCGGCGGGGATCGCTGCCGAGTACTTCAACGAGCGCGCGCGTGCCTCCGGACGGACGGAGCGGGCGTTCGCGATGGTGACGGCCGGCCCGGGCATGACGAACATCGTCACGGCCATGGCGGGCGCCTATCTCGAAAGCCGTGATCTCCTCGTCCTCGGTGGCCAAGTGAAGTCGACCGACCTCGCCAGTCCGGATCTGCGCCAGCGGGGCATACAGGAGATCGACGGCGTCGCGATTGCTGGGCCGGTCACGGTTGTCAGCGAGCGCATCGAGCGCCCGGTGGACCGCGCCACTTTCGCTGGTTGGGTCACACGGGGGAACAGCGGTCGCCGTGGCCCGGTGTTCCTCGAGTTCTGCCTTGATGCACAGGCAGCGCCAGTCGATGCCGCCGAACTGCGGACCAACCTCCCCGTCCCGCTGGCGTCCCCTCGCGGTGACACCCCGGTCCGCAAGGTGGTCGACGCCCTCAAGAAGTCGGAGCGGCCCGTCGTGCTGCTGGGTGGTGGGGTAAGCCGGATCGCTGCAGCCGCGGAGCTTCCCCGGCTCCGCGAGCTCAGCCTGCCTGTGATGACGACGTGGAACGGGATGGACCGGATCGGGGGAGACGACGCCGTCTTTGTCGGGCGGCCGAACACCTGGGGGCAGCGTTCAGCCAACGTGCTGCTGCAGCAGGCGGACGTCGTGTTCGCCCTCGGCACTCGGCTCGGTCTCCAGCAGACAGGCTTCAACTGGCAGGCGTTCGCACCCTTGGCGACCGTCGTCCAGGTCGACATCGATCCCACGGAACTAGCAAAGGGCCACCCGCGCCTAGACGTGCCGTGGTTGGGAGACGCCGATTCCGCCCTCTCGGCGGTGCTCGAGGCTGACCTGCCCGGATGGCCGGAGTGGTTGGCAGAGTGCCGCGAGGTGCGCGCCTTGTTGCCAGCTGTGGAAGAGAACATCACATCACCCGGGTACGTAGACCCGTACGACTTCGTCGTCTCCCTCTCCGAGGCGTGCCGCGCCGACGACATCGTCGTTCCCTGCAGCAGCGGCGGCGCGTTCACCGTGCCGATGCAGGCCTTCGAGCAGAAGCTCGGGCAGACGGTGATCACCAACCATGGCCTCGCCAGCATGGGCTACGGGCTCTCTGCGGCAATCGGCGCTGCGCTTGCCGGGCACGGGGCCCGCACCATCCTCATAGAGGGTGACGGTGGCTTCACACAGAACTCGCAGGAGCTCGCGACCGTCGCCGTCAACGACCTGCCGATCAAGATCGTCCTGTTCAGCAACGAGGGCTACGCCTCGATCCGCATGACGCAGCGCTCGTACTTCGACGGCGCATACCTCGGGTGCGACGTGCGCACTGGACTGGGGTTCCCCGATTGGGGCCTCCTCGCCCGTGCGTACGGGATACCGTTCCTCGAACTGGGGAGCGAGGGACTGGCTACGCCGGGGTTCGTCGAGCTGTTCGCGGCCGACTGCCCGGCTCTGTTCGTAGTACCAATCGACCCGGAGCAGACCTACTACCCCAAGATCACCTCCCGAGTGACGGAGACCGGGAGCATGGAGTCCAACCCGCTACACCTGATGACGCCCGACCTGCCCGACGACGTCGCCGAGCGCGTCATGCGCCGATTGCTGGAACCAGACAAGGAGCCTCTGCGATGAACAAGACCGAGCGCCAGATGACCGCGATCCTGCAGAAGGGTCGTGAGAGTTACGGCTATGTCTCGGTCAAGGCGGAGTTCGAGGCCGAGGGCACCCGGGTCGACGAGTTGCTGCGCCTGGTAGAGATCGCGCACGCGGCCGGGCTGCCGCTCACCGTGAAGATCGGTGGCTGCGAAGCGATCCGCGACCTCCTGGAGTCCAAGCAGATCGGCGTGCGCTACGTCGTCGCCCCGATGGTCGAGACGCCCTACGCGCTGAGCAAGTACATCGAGGCCAAGGAGAAGATCTACAACGAGGACGAGGCCCTCGACACAGACTTCCTCTTCAACATGGAGACGATCACGGCCTACGGGCACCGCGACGAGATCACTGACCTTGCCGCAGGCACGCCGGGCGTCGACGGCATTGTCTTCGGCAGGGTCGACTTCTCCGGCAGCATGAAGGTGGGTCGTGGGGGCATCGAGTCGCCGGAAGTCACCGACAAGGTGCTCGAAGTCTCGCGCCTGTGCAAGGAGAAGGGCCTTGACCTCGTCGTCGGCGGTGCGGTCTCGATCGACGCGCTGGACAACCTCCAGGCGTTCCGCCAGTCGTACCTGACGCGCTTCGAGACCCGAAAGGTCGTCTTCGACGGGTCGGCGCTCGACGACAACGACATCGACGTGCACGACGGTCTGCTCAACGCCGTGCACTTCGAGCTGCTCTGGCTGATCAACAAGCGTGAGTACTACGGGACGATTCATCGTGAGGACGACAAGCGCATCGAGATGCTGGAGAGCCGTTGGCAACTCCTCAACCAGCCGGTCTGACACCGTCCGAGCTCGTCACGTCGTTGCTGGCGGGGCGAGACGAGACGTTCGCCGTCACCGGGGCGACGGGGTGGTTCGGTGCGACCGCGATGGACCTGCTCTACGCGGCCCTCGGTGACGAAGCACCCGCGCGGGTCGCCGGGTACGCGAGCGTGCCGCGCACCATGGTCGTCGCCGACGGACGATCGGTCGAGGTGCAAGCATTGTCGGACCTCGCCGCAGGCCCAGCACGGTCGGTGTTGCTGCACTTCGCGTTCCTAACAAAGGACCGCGTGACCGACCTCGGGGCCCCGGCCTACGTGTTTCGGAACGTCGCCATCACCGCGGCGGTGTTGGGTGCGGTGCGAAACCATCGGCCCCAACGCATCATCATGGCCAGTTCCGGGGCGGTACACGCCCCGGGCGGCGGCTACGCACACGACGTGACGAGTGAACCGTATGGCGCGCTCAAGCGGATCGACGAACTGTCCTTCCGAGCGGCAGCGGATGAGGTGGCCGCTACGTTGGTGACTCCTCGGGTATTCAGCGTCGCGGGCCCGCGCATGACGAAGCCGGAGAAGTACGCGCTCGGCGACATGCTCATTGCCGCGCGAGCGGAACTGCCGGTCGTGGTACGCGCTGACCGACTCGTATACAGGTCGTACTGCGGCGTGGACGACGTTGTTGCGGTGTGCCTGTGGGCCGCGCTAACCGGCCGGACGATGACCTTTGACACCGGCGGAGAGATCGTCGAGATGGCGGACTTGGCACGAGCCGTGGTCGAGGTAACGGGAGCCAGCTCGGCGGTCGTGCGGGAGCGGCTGAACGCCCTCGCCCCCCCGGACCGGTACTTCGGGGACGGGGGCGCGTGGACCGACGTTGTCGAGGCAGCTGGACTGCGCACCCGTTCGCTGACCGACCTGATTGTCGCGACCTCGTGGTGACGAACGCTGCCGATGGCCTCGCGACGGCAGGCGTCGCGCCCTCGCCCGGGACGGTCCGAACCGCCGATGCGATCGCTCCCTCCTCACCCGGCGCGGTCAGGGTCGAGTGGGCGAACGCCCTGCGGGGCGTCGCCGCGGTGTCCGTCCTTGTGGCCCACTACGGAGTCGTGTTCTTCACCGCACAGGAAGTGGCGGCCGGACTGGCACGGCGACCACCCCTCTATGCCGGGGCCGACGGTGCGCCGCAGTTCGCGCGGCTGCTAGCGGCGATGCCCGTCGACCTGGCAGCCTTCGGCGTCGGGTTGTTCTTCCTCCTCAGCGGCTACGTCATCGCGATCAGCCTCGATCGCTACAGCCGGCGCGGGTTCATCGTCGGCCGGACGATGCGCATTGTGCCCACGTACGCGGCCGGGTACCTCGTCACCTGCACGGTCGTGTGGGCAATGTCCGACCCAAACAACGAGCTCACTCTGGGTGCCGTTGCCGCCGGCATGGTCCCGGGTCTGCCGAATCTGCTTGGCATCCCAGCTCCGGCGGACGGCATCGTCTGGACGCTGATCGTCGAAGCCGTGTTCTACTGCTTCTGCCTTGTCGCATACCGGTCTCTGACTCGGCGGTGGGTCGCTGTCGCGTCAGTCGCGGCCGCGTGTGTTGGTGGGCAGATGGCGTTATCGAACCTGCCCATTAGCTCGCAGCCACCGTTCGCTGGACTTGTGTACGTCTTGGTGCTCTCATTCCCGTTCCTGCCAGTAATGTTGATCGGGGTGACGCTTTCCGCCTGGCGTCGTGGGCAGATGGGCGGTGCAGCGGCAATCGTGCTCATCTTGGTGTTGACCGCGGTGCATGCAGTACTGTTGGCGACGAATCCGATTGTCGCGGCAGGCATGGCGTATCGGATGACCTTCGTCGTGACGATCGCCGCCTTCTGCCTCGTCAGCCTGTGGGGTGGCCGTTGGCGGGCACACTCCGTGACGGACTATTTCGCTGACATCAGTTACCCGCTCTACGTGGTCCATGCCGTGCTCGGCTACGCGATGCTCCACTCATTGACAGCCGCCGGGGTGCGATCCCCGGTCGCGGTTGGCGCGACGAGTGCGGTTGCCGTGACGACCGCTTGGCTGCTGCACCGGTATGTCGAGCTGCCGACGCACCGCCTGGGCACGCGCTGGGCCCGACGGCTGTCCGTGACGCCTTCGCGCCAGTAGCCTCATCGCTGCGGTCGGCTTGATCTCGAGCTGGGTGGCCGACACCCAGATCCTCGTGAAGCCGGGAGCGAGAAGAATGGTTTTCAGAGCGATGAACCGGAACGTCACCGATCTCCCCAGAGATGACAGACCGGAACGTCTACGTCGAGAGGGTTTGGCGTTCAAACGCGGAAGATGCGGGTGGCTCCCGCAGGATTCATCGTGACCAGTTCGCAACAAGCGGGGTGTCCGCCCCGATGGCGCCGACAGCACCGGCGCCGCCAGGATCCCCCAGCGCTTCGTCGCGCCCCGGCAGCGTCTCGGAGAAGAACTCGGCGTTGTCGCGCGTGAACGTCTCCCACTCCGCGTTCCCGCGGGCCTTCCGCGCCGGGAAGATCGCCACCTCTGGACACGCCAGCTCACACGCGCCGCAATCGATGCACTCGGTGGGATTGATGTACGTCTTCCGGCCGCCCTCGTAAATGCAGTCGACGGGGCACACGTCGATGCAGGAGCGGTCCTGCACGTCGATGCACTCCTTGCCGATGACGTAGGTCACGCACCCACCTCCTGTGTGACCGCGACGACGGGCACCTGGCCCGTGCGTGTCGTCGGGGGAGCCAGCTCCTCGTCGGTCGAGTGGCCCGGCATCAGCGACAGCTCCGGGTCGATGTGCACCGCGGCGTTGTTGATCGCGGTCGCCGCCTCGCCGAAACCCGTGGCGATCAGCGCGACCTTGCCGTCGTAGGTCGACGCGTCACCGACGGCGAAGACACCGGGCACCGACGTCTGCATCCGCGAGTCGACGAGAACCTTTCGTTGCCGCACGGCCAGCCCCCACTCAGGGAACGGCGTCGGTGCGGACAACAGCCCCAACGCACCGACCACCGTGTCAGCGGGCAGGTCGAGCGTCTCGCCGGAGTCCAGCCGGACGAGAACCTGGCGCACGCGATGGTCGCCGTCGACAGCCACGACCTCGGCCTCGGTGACGAGCCCGATGCCCTCGCGCTCCGCCTGGGCGAGCAACGCGGCGTGGGCGCGGAAAGCACGGCGGCGGTGGACGATCGTCACGGTGCGAGCAGCTGGCCGCAGCGCGAGCGCCCAGTCGAGCGCCGAGTCGCCGCCGCCGACCACCACGACGTCGTCGCCGGCATGGGACGCGACATCGGAGACGATGTAGACCACGCCGCGCCCGTGCCATTCGTGGCCCACCGGGAGGGGGCGCGGGTGGATGCCCCCGACCCCCGTGGCGAGCACGACCGTCTTCGCGTGCAGCGCCCCCCGGTTCGACGTCAGCACGTCGAACGTGCCATCTTCGAGGCGCGAGAGCCCCGTGACATCCGTGTCGAACAGCAGGCGCGGCGAGTACTCCTTCGCCTGCGTGAGCAGTCCGGCGACGAGCCCGGACCCCGTGATGGCGGGGAAGCCTGCGACGTCGTGGATCAGCTTCCCCGGGTAGAGCGCGGTCACCTGACCGCCCGCCTCCGACTGGGCGTCGACGAGTGTGACGTCCAGGCCCCGGAACCCGGCGTAGTAGGTCGCAAACAGGCCAGCCGGCCCGGCGCCGACGACGACGACGTCGCGGGACTCTGTCGTCACGGCGATCCCGCCAGGTTCGTCGGCACCTTCCCGGCGTCGAGGAAGCGGTCGATCTGGTCGAGGCTGACCTCACGCGCGTCCTCACCCGCCAGCACGCGCTGCGCCCAACGCACGGTCCACTCGAGCGTCGCGTCGAGGTCGAGGTGGTTGCGCCATCCGAGCACGAGCTCGGCCTTCCGGGCATCGAGCGCCAGCAGCCCGGCCTCGTGCGGCGCTGGTGCGTCGTCGAGGTCCACGCCGGCGGTCGGTCCCCACAGAGTGGCGACGGAGCGGGCGAGGAGCCCGACCTCCACGAACGATCGGGTGCCGGGGCCGAAGTTGAAGGCCTCGCCGGCGTGCTTTCCGTCGAGCAGGGTGTCGACGAGCGAGAGGTAGCCGTTGAGGCAGTCGAGCACGTGCTGCCAGGGGCGTACGGCGTGTGGGTAGCGCAGCCGCACGGGCCGGCCGGCGGAGAAGGAGGCGATCAGGTCTACCAGCAGACGGTCGGGCGAGACGTCACCGCCCCCGACGACGTTCCCAGCGCGTGCGATCGCGGTCGGGACGTCGCAGCCGGACGACGCGATCCACGACTGGGTCAGGAGGTCGGCAGCTGCCTTCGACGCCGAGTAGGGGTCGACGCCACCGAGCGGGTCGGTCTCCTTGTATCCCCAGATCTGGTCGACGTTCCGGTACACCTTGTCGGTCGTCACCACGAGCGTCGCAAGGATCCCGGGCGTCGCTGCGACGGCGTCGAGCACGTTGTAGGTGCCGTTGACGTTCGTCTCCCACGTGGTGCGCGGGTCGCGGTAGGACTCGCGAACCAGCGGCTGGGCGGCGAGGTGCATGACGACGTCGGGGGAGATCTCCGCCACCGCGTCAGCTGTGGCGACGGCGTCTCGCACGTCGACGCGCAGGTCGTGGCGGAGAACCTCGCCGAGCCTGGCCCGTTCGTACAGCGCGCCGGGAGCCGGGTCGAGCGACAGTCCCGAGACGTCGTGACCGAGGCGGTCGAGGAGGAGCGTGAGCCACGCTCCCTTGAACCCGGTGTGCCCCGTGACCAGGTAGTGCATCAGAACGTTCCGTCCCGTCCTTCGACGAAGTGGATGACGGCGTCTGCAGCGTAGTCGAGCATGTCCTTCGTCAGGCCGGGGTACACACCCAGCCAGAACGAGCGGTTCATCACGGTGTCCGAGTTGCGCAGGTCGGCGACGACCCGGTGCTCGATGCCGCGGTAGGCGGGCTGCCGCAGCAGGTTGCCGGCGAAGATCAGCCGGGTGCCGACGTGGTGGGCGTCGAGGAAACGCATGAGATCCTCGCGGTCGACCTTCAGGTCGTCGGCCAGCGTGATCGGGAAGCCGAACCAGGCCGGGTCGGAACCCTCCGTCGCCCGAGGCAGGATCAGGCCATCGACCTGCGAGAACCGCTCGTAGAGGTACTCGAAGTTCTCCTTGCGGCGTACGACGAAGCCGTCCAGCTTGTTCAGCTGGCTCAGCCCGAGCGCGGCTTGCATGTCCGTGCCCTTGAGGTTGTAGCCGATGTGGCTGTACGTGTACTTGTGGTCGTATCCGAGCGGCAGGTCACCGAGCTGCCAGCCGAAGCGCTTGTCGCAGGTGTTGTCCTTGCCGGTCTCGCAATAGCAGTCGCGGCCCCAGTCCCGGAACGACTCCACCTGGCGCGTCACCAGCGGGTGCTTGCTGAAGACGACGCCTCCCTCGCCGGTGGTGATGTGGTGGGCCGGGTAGAACGAGACCGTGGCAGTGTCACCGAAGCTCCCGGTGCGCTGGCCCCGGTAGGTGGAGCCGAGCGCGTCGCACGAGTCCTCGACGAGCCACAGGCCGTGCTCCTTGCACAGCTCCTGGACGAGGCCCAGGTCGAAGGGGTTGCCGAGCGTGTGCGCCATCATGATCGCTCGCGTGCGCGGCCCGATCGCCGCGCGTAGCTGCTCCCCGATCGCGTCGTACGTGCCGACCTCGACATCGACGAACACCGGGGTCAGGCCGTTCTGGATGATCGGGTTGAGCGTCGTCGGGAACCCGGCGGCAACCGTCACGACCTCGTCGCCCGGCTTGAGCTGCCGCTTGCCGAGCTTCGGGCTGGTGAGCGCCGACAGCGCGCACAGGTTCGCGGACGAGCCGGAGTTGACGAACGATGCCGATCGCGTCCCGACGTACTGCGCGAGCGAGTCCTGAAACTCGGTGGTGAACCGGCCGGCGGTGAGCCAACCGTCCAGCGAGGCGTCGACCAGCGCCGCGAGATCCTCGGGGTCGAGCACCTTGCCGGACACGGGGACCGAGGATTCGCCGGGCGCAAATCCGTGTGGCGCGAGCGAGATCTCCGCGTATTGCCGCACCGCGTCGAGGATCGCAGCGCGGCGGGCAGGCAGGACGTCGTTCACAGAACTCCTCGATCGGGCGGTCGGGCCAGCATAACGCGGGCTCCTGCGCGGGCCGCCCTGCTGCCGAGGGTCGCGGCGCTAGTCGAGGCGTTCAACCCCGAGGCCGACGAGCTGTTGATAGAGGAGACGCGGGTCGGATGCCGCCGGGACCGTCCGGCCAGACCCGGTCGAGATGTCCACTTCCGTGGCGCCGGGGGACACGGACGTGCGGAGGTCGAGGTTCACCGCACCGTCGCGCGCGGTGAACACCGTCTCGTCGCCGCCCACCGTGACCGTCACAGTGGCAGACGGATCTGCGACGCGGATAACCCCGTGAAGCCGGATCTTGGCGTCCTCGTCAGTCGGGTTCTCGAGCACGCCGCCCGCCGTGCTCCCAGCCCACTGCCAGCGCTCACCGTCCGCCTCCTCCGCGGGGTAGACCCCGCTGACGAACGAGAGGCGAACCGGGAAGAGGACGCGCTCCGCCGGCTCGAGCGAGTCCTCGGCCCGCAAGCGCTGCGCATAGGCGCGGATGTCGTATGTGGCGAGCAGGCCGTCTGCACTGACCAGCGGGTCGACGGCGTCCGTGACGGCGCGGATCTCGGCCTCTACACCAGCGCCGCGGTCGGCGTACCCGAGGCGGTTGACGTAGATCGCGTCGAACCCAGCCGCGACCAGCAGAGGCAGCGCTTCGGCGACGCCGTCCCGCATCGCGATCTGCTGCCACTCGACATCGCCGCCCTTGACACCGCCGTAGCTCCACCTGAGGTCTGAGTGCAGGTACCCGCGCAGGTGGCTGTAGTCGACCATGTCGACGATCGGGGGGTTTTCCGGGAATGGTGCCACCGGCAGGGCGAACACGTTCCCCCGAGCTCCGATCCGGTCCTGCACCTGGAGGAAGTAGGCATCGTCCTGCACCCACGCCTGCGCGAGGACGGGGTAGTTCGGTACGTATGCATCCGACGTCTGGTCGAACACCGCGACGAGCGTGAGCGCCGCCGCGGTCGCGGCAAGGCCGAGTCGTTGCCTTGAAGGGGCGCGGTGGAGGAACCGCGCCGCCACCGCGTCGAGGAGCACGCCGATGCCGGCGAGAGCCGGGAAGGCGATCAGAACCGAGATGCGGTTCCAGGCACGCATCTCGGCGAAGCCGAGCACCGCAAGGAGGCTGTTCAGACCGGCGACGGTGCCGAACAGGATTGCGACGAGCGCCACGGCGCCGAGCGGCCGCAGGCGCTCCGCGACAGCCGACCGCCGCCCGACGAGCGGCACGAGAACCGCGAGGACGATCACCACCAGGCCGACGGCGCCGATGATGCCGAGCGTCTCGGAACCCTCGCCCGGAATCGGGGAGTCGCTCGTGCGGGCGCGCAACTTCCCGAGCAACGACAGCCGGTGCGTGGTCAAAGGGAGCAGGAGGTTGACGATCTTCAACCCGTAGAACTCGGTTGCGCCGTACGACCGCCCTTGTGCCGCTGAACGACCGCCGGATCCGAGCAGGTACGCCAGGTTAGGGATCGCCGCGAGTCCGAGACCGATGACGATGACGATCGAGATCACGGCTGCGCTCACGATGGGGCGCAGCCGACGCGCTGCGAGTGCGCCGAGAATCGCCGCCGAGCCGACGACGGCGACCGTGAAGACCGCGTAGTAGAGCCCAGTTCCGGCCAGGAGTGCGGCGCCCGCGAGCGCTTCCCAACCTAGGCGGGTCACCCGGCGACTCGCGACGATGGCGAGCCGGTCCCGATACACGGCGACGGCCAGAACACATGCGATCGGAACTGCGTAGTACGCGGACAGGAACAGGTGTCCTTCCCCACGGATCAGGTGGTAGGGGAGCACCGCGTACGCGACGCCGAGTGCGCACGACAGCGGCGGGCTCACCCGCAGTGCTCGCAGGCAGCCGTACGCGACGACCGCGGCGAGCGGGAAGCCCAGTACGTAGTAGACGTTGACTGCCGCCGCAGGCGAGAGGACGAGCGACAACAGCTTCAGCGCGACAAGATGCCACGTGTCACCGACCGTTGCAGGCCATGCCGCGAGGTCTTGTCCGAGGGGCGCACCGAGATCTGGTGTGGACCCCACCCATCCCTCCGTCTGCATCGTCCGAACCGTCATCAGCGATAGCGTCACGTCGCCAATCGGGCTCAGCGGGACGTTCAACTGTGCTCGCCACAGCCGCTGGACTGCGATGATCGCCCCGAGCGCGAGGCCCCCGCTCGTGAGTCCCCACAGAAGGTCGTGCCAAAGGGAGGCGTCGAACCACCGCGAGCGTGGAGTGGGGGACGGGGGTGGTTCCGCCTCGGTGGTCCGCCGCCGATCGTCTTCTTTCGCCGAGGGCAACCGCTGCCCTGTCCTCATGCCGGCTGTCTCATGGATACGCGTCGTCCACTCATTCGGTCGATTGCCTGGTCGATGCTAGCGGAGGCAACGGAGCCCTCGACCGCGCGGCACCTCCGATGTCCGAGCTGATCGTGATCCACTTGTTGTCGCGAGAAGGGATTCCTGATGGTCTGGCATCGCCGCCGACGGTTCGGTGTACGCATACTCGTGGTCGGGGTTCTAGCAACGACAGCGGGACTGATGCCGATGGCTGTCCCTGCATCCGCGGATGACGGGACGCTGACGTTCTTCGGGCGTGGTTACGGCCACGGCCGCGGGATGGGGCAGTACGGTGCCTACGGCTATGCCGTCGACCATGGTTGGGGCTACGGCCAGATCTTGGGCCACTACTACGGGAACACGTCGCTGGCGTCGGACGTGGGAAACCCGACGATCTCCGTCGAGCTCATGCGCATGACCGGTCGGGACACCATCGTCACAGGTAGCGGGCTCGCAGTGAACGGGAGTGCGGTCGGCGCCGCAGCGGTGCTCGTCCACAAAGCCCCGGACGGGACTCTGTGGACGTCCGTTGCCCCTGGGTGCGGTGGGCCCTGGACCTCGGCAGGGAGTGGCCTCGCCTCGCAACTGACCATCACCGCGGCCGACGGCCTGCCTGTGGTGTGCGAGGCCTCCAAGACGACGACGTACCGCGGTGCGATCCGAGCCGTCAACGGAGGGGGCACTCAGTACACCCTCGCGGTGACTGCGCTCCAGGACTACCTCAAGGGTGTCCTGCCTCGCGAGATGCCGGCGTCCTGGGGAAGCGCTAGTGGTGGCCGGGGCCTCGAGGCGCTCAGGGCCCAGGCGGTCGCGGCGCGCAGCTATGCCCTCGCCTATGGCGTGCGCGCGGGTTCGGGGGCGTCGATCTGCGACTCGGAGTCGTGCCAGGTGTTCAGTGGTGCGGTAGAGCAGCTCTACGGCGGAGCCGTGAAGGTTCTCGAGGACTCGCGTACCAATGCCGCCGTCGACGCCACGGTGGGGCAGGTGATCCGCTTCACGTCCAGCGGAGTGATCGCCCGCGCCGAGTTCAGCTCCTCGACCGGCGGATGGACCGCAGGCGGGACGTTCCCGGCGGTCGAGGACGTGGGCGACGCGACGGCCTCGAACACGAACCGCACCTGGTCGGTGACGAAGACGTTCGCGTCCGTGGCGAGCGCCCTGGGGACCGGGGCCATCCGTTCGGTCAACGTCACCGCCCGGAACGGACTGGGCGCAGACGGTGGCAGGGTGACCTCGGTCGACATCATCGACACTGCAGGCAAGCGGACGACCGTCAGTGGCGACACCGTGCGCTCGAAACTCGGCCTCAAGAGCAACTGGTTCACGGTGACCGGCATCTCCCGCGGACAGGCCGAGGCAGTGGTCAAGGCGCTGTATCAGGACGTCCTGGGACGGGGGCCTGATCCCGCGGGTCTGGACAACTGGGCAGCCATCGTGCAGACGACAGGCAACCCGAGGCTCGTCGCCGACGGCATCGTCAACTCCAAGGAGCGTCTGCAGGCGCTTGTCGCGGCGGAGTATCGCTCGGCGCTGCATCGTGACCCCGAGCCGTCGGGGCTGGCGCACTGGGTGGCCTACCTGGAGCGGGGCGCTACGGTCTCGGATCTGCAGATCGGTGTCTTTGCCTCGCAGGAGTCCCTGCAGCTCCTGGGGGGTGGCGATGTGGGCGCCTGGGTTGCCGGCATGTACGCGGCGATCCTCGGCCGACCGGCCGGTGGGTCCGAGACCGCGCAGTGGGCACAGGTAGCGGCCGCGCACGGGCGCGAGGCCGCGGTCGCGGGGATCGCACGGTCCCAAGAATCCGGCCTCCAGCGGCTGGGGGCCTACTACCAGCGCTACCTTGGGCGCGGCCTCGACCCGTCCGGCATTGCGAGCTGGCTTCCTGAGATGAGCGGTCGGGGCGACTTCACCGTGCCGGGCCTTATCGGGGGAAGCCAGGAGTACTGGAACCGGGCGCAGCAACGCTTTCCTTAGGGGCTTAGCCTGGATCCACCGATGGACCGGGAACGGAGTTGGTGTTCGGGTGAGGTGACCGGCGCGGTGCCCGGGTGCGAAAGGGCCGCCGGTCTGCCCGGCCTTTCCACTGTCGGTCCTTGGTCGAAGGGGT
>Ga0255334_1000597_pt1 | contig 25716 bp, 24 predicted proteins | sample EtOH5_35cm_T3_12_FD_202080 | JGI IMG/M metagenome (GOLD analysis project Ga0255334, IMG submission 202080) | Sandy soil microbial communities from University of British Columbia, Vancouver, Canada - EtOH5_35cm_T3_129 | ecosystem: Engineered > Artificial ecosystem > Sand microcosm > Unclassified ... | reverse complement strand
ACCGTTCATGCCGTGGTCTCCGACCCTTCCGGCTTCCTGTCGCATGAATCATTCCTGATCCTCGTACTCTATAGCATATTTCCGCTCCCGCTCGTTTCCTAGGTGGGGGCTATTTGTCGCTTACTTCCAAACGAGGTTGCCCGCTGCAATCCGCTTGTAAATCCGGCCGGCAATATCGACGGAAGGAAGCTCGTAATGCTCCGCAACTTCCTCATGATGGGCAACGTTATCCTGCGGCTTCCGAGTTTCGGCATACCGCTCCGCAGTCTGCTCGTTGGCCACGTAAATCAAACATATGTCAATCAGCGGGCTGAGCCGTCTGGCCTGCCTTACCATCCCTTCCATTGCCCTGATGGACCGCGTTCGATCTCCATCGTCATTAACCGCAAATTCGATAAACAGCAGATCTGCGGTCCCTCTTCCGAATGCATCTTCCTTTAACCTGAAAGCGCCATAGACGGAATCGGTTCCGCCAATCGCGGCATTCACGAAGGTGAAAGCGGTTTGCGGGAACCATTCCTGCAAATATTGGCAGGTCAGCGCCCTGTAACCGGCGTGTTCCGCATCCGAAGCTCCCGAACCTGCCGTCACGGACCCGCCGATAAAGGCGACGGTCATCGCTCTCCCCCGGCTCATTCTCTCCGCGCTGTGTCTTACGCCGTTGCGGACGGCATATTCATGAAATGTTTCCGTGCATCCGGTTTCTCCCGTGCTCACGACTCCTTCCGGTGTTCCGGCATTAGCGGCCGAATCCATCCGATCTTTCTCCCAGCCCTAGGAGTCTGTCCGATGAAACAGTCGTTCTTCCGTCGGACAGACTCCTAGGGCAAAAAGTCCTTGCTTTTCTGTCAACCGGGTATCCAAAATGTCGACTGCGGCACGAGCGGCTTTAGGCTCCCCCGGTGATTGATCAGGATGTGAGGCCGAATAAGCTCCCCAGTGGATGAACATCCGCACCTCGCTTCATGAAACCATTTCAAGGACTCATTCATCGTTCCATTCCCGCTTTTCAATGATTCAAACACCCGGACAATTGATTTCGACATCGCGAATTTCTGCATGCTGTACCGTGGTGCCGATATTCATAGGCGAAACCGAACCCGCAGTCGCGAGCGGAAAAGTCGTTCCGGCAAACCAGTCGTAAGCTTGTGCAAGTTCCGGCAACCGAAACAGGCAGGAACGGTTGGATTGGCGTACAACTTCCATAGGGTTCCATTCTTTGCTTTTCCAATGCTCCGCTGTATCGGCACAATAATAGGCCCAACACCGGGCGCCCTCCGGCAGAAACGAGAAAATAACTTCATGCTCCCTTGCCTTCGCGTCCCCTTCTATCCGAATGATCTCAGGCAAAGTACCGCTTTCTTTCTCCAGCATATGCCGGAAAAAGGCGGGCTCCGACTCCGTAAAAACGCTGTCCCCGCTAGTTTGCAGGCCTGTGCCGCCGGGCAGATCAAACTGATGGTCGCAATTCGGAGCGAAGCATACATATTTGCGGGCTTCTTGCATACGGTTCAGGGTCGCGGCAATGGAGGGCGGATAAAAAAAGGAATCGTTCGCGGCCGCGTAAAACAGGAAGCTTGCAGTGATCCGATCCGAGTGGTTCCCTGCGTCGTAATGCTTAAGCCATACCCGTTTCTCGTCCTCCGGAAGCCGGTTCAACGCTTCGGCAAACACCGTTCCCGCATCGTAGCACCCGCACCCGTATAAGGAAAAAGCCGCTTTGACTCTCCGGTCCAAATAGCCGCACAAGAGCGTGGTCAAATAACCACCCCAACTGATGCCCGTTACTCCCAAGCGGGACGCGTCGACATCCGGCATCTGCTCGAGCAGGTTGAATGCTCCGAGTCCTGCCGATATCGAGTCGAACACGGCACAAGAACGGACTCCGGGCGTAACGGCAAACCGGTTCATGCCATATTCCTTCCCTTGAAAGCGCGACGTTCCTTTGATTTCGTTCTCGGCGATCCATCCGGGCAGTTCCGGAGTCAGTGCTACGAAGCCTTGTCTGGCCCAGCCGATTGCCGCCGCTTCCTCCGCCTTGCCATTGCCTCCATGGAAAACGAGAATCCCGGGCCGCTTGTGGCCAGTGACTGAAGCGGGCTGCGCCATTACAGCATAAACCTCGCTTCTTCGGGTTCGGGCGCTGTCGAAACATCCTTCTTTGCTATTGAAACGGAAACGGGTGATAACGATGCCCTCCGTCTCCCTTTCATCGCAAATTTCCGTGATTGCCGGAATTCGATGCAGATAAGGGTAAAACAGGTCGCCGGACGGAACGGATCTGATCTTTCCTGTTGCGTTCACGACATATATCCCTCCTGATCGGTCAATGGTCCAACCGCAGACTGTCAAGCCGGACGCCTCCGTTTCCGGAAATGCTGCGTGTACGGCAAGATCCCATATGCTCCCTTGCGAAAGGAAGAGAACATATGGGACGCACCTCAATATTTCACAACAAAATCATACATATCTTTCGCCATGAAGGCTTTATCCTTGTTGTCCGCATACCACTTGGCGTACCAGTCCTCCAGTTTTTTCCCCCCTGCCTTGTCCCAGGCATCCTTGGCGTCGCGCAGCGCCTGATCGATCGTATAGGATGAACCGCTTACAACGCTTTTTGCCCAGATATCATTGATCGTTTTGTTCACATTCTTGTTGATTTGCTGCAGATCGTCAGGCAGTGCCGGTAAATTCTCGCCGGTGGTAAATTCGGGAAACGTGCCCACCTTCGGATCCAGGTAGGAGTCATAGGACTGTTTGGTCAGATCCTTGAACAATTGATCCAGCTTCGGATCGCCGGTATCGATTCTTTGCGGATTTCCGCATGTTTTATCCAGATTGTCAATTGAGGAGTACAACATCACGATATCGTTGGTATAGGATGTCTTGGTGGCCTTCGGATCGACACGCTTCTTGCAGCCGTCCTGGTCTGGATTCCAATCCTCGCCCTTGATCCCATAAATCAATGTCTCTGCGGTATCCTTGTTCAGCATAAAATCAATGTATTTCATGGCCGCATCGGGATGTTTGGCATTGGCGTTGATCATGCCCACGACCTGCACCGGATTTTGCAGCGTCGGGGTGAACCGGCCGAACCGGCTTTCCGGCAGAGGGATGATCGCCACTTCCGAATTGGGATCGTTTTTCTTCAGCATGCGGAGCAAATTCTGCTGCTGTACTTGATCGCGGTTCATCGCATAAGTACCCCAAATCCCGATCTTGCCGGCGAGAATACCTTCCGTATCAAGGTTGAACGGACCTGCGCCTTTCTTGGTCAGATAGTCCTTGTCGATCAGTCCTTCGTCGTACAACCGTTTGATGTACGCATTCGCAGCCTGCTGGCGATCCCAATCGTGTACGAGCTTGTCGTCCTTGACGACCCAGCCGACATTGCCGAACATTCGATTGAGGATTTGCATGGAAATGGTCGCTGCATCCATTCCGAGCGTATCCTTCTTGCCGTTGCCGTCCGGATCCTTTTCAGCAAATGCTTTCATGACGTTGTAAAAGTCATCTGCCGTTTTCGGCACAGGCAGATTCAGCTTCTTCAACCAGTCCGTGCGGATATACAAGGCGCTGAGAGGAGCAAGCGGACCGACCCGGGCAATGGTATACATTTTGCCGTCCGGCATCGTCGTCACTTTCTTCAAGGCAGGGTATTTATCCAGCAATTTTTTATAAGTCGGACTGTATTGCTGGATCAAATCGTCGAGTGGCATCAGCATTTTTTGATTGTACAGCTGATTCCGCAACGACGGATCGAATTCAAGCACAATATCAGGGGCAGAACCGGACGCGAATAAGGTATTGAATTTCTGTACGGAATCGTTGCGCGGAATCGGCACAAACTTCGCATTGACCGGTCCTTTCTCATTGATCCACTTTGTCCAGCGGTTGTTGTCGACCGTTCCTTCATCCTTCGGCACGTTACCCCGGTCGTAAACCGAAACCGTAATGTCTTTCTTCGCCTCCGGCTTGCCTGTTCCCCCCTTGTCGGCCTCTTTCGAAGCCCCCCCTTGCGAACAACCTGCGGCAACCGTTCCGAGAGCTAGCAGCAAAGTCAGCGATGTGATTTTCCATTTTCTCCCATGACCCATTTTCGTTGCCCTCCCCATTTTTTTGAATGCTTCGTTCGTGCACACCGCAACCGTTATAATGCCCTCTGCTCTCCCCCTCAGCCTCGCCTCCTTCATCAGGTGCCCAGCTCACATATCGCCGGGCTAGCCCTTGATCGCGCCGATCATGACGCCTTTGACAAAATATTTCTGCAGGAACGGATACGCGACCAGCATCGGCACGAGCATCACCACCATGCCTGCTGCCTTGATGGCTTCGGGGAAAATTTTCACCTGGTCCTCCGGTTGTATCGTCTGCAGTTGGTTCAGCATATCCGTCTGCGTCATCATCTGCTGAATCAGCAAAGCCAGATTGTATTTCTTGATATCGTTGATATAAATCAGCACCCCCATGAACGAATTCCAGTGGCCGACGCCGTAAAACAGCGCGAGCACGGCAATAACCGGCATCGAAAGCGGCAAAATGATCTGCAGAACCAGCCGCCATTCCCCGCAGCCGTCTATTCTGGCCGCGTCCTCCAGTTCGTCCGGGATGTTCTCAAAGAACGATTTCATGACCAGCATATTGTAAGCGCTGACCAATCCGGGAAGCCAAAGCGCCCAGTAGCTGTTGACCAGCCCGAGAGACTTTACCAGCAAATATCCCGGAATCAAGCCGGCCCCGAACAGCATCGTAAACACGATCATCAGGGTAAATTGCCGTCTGCAATAAAAGTAACGCTTGGATAAAGGGTAAGCGGCCAATATGGTAAAGACCATATTCAGCGCGACCCCGACTGCGGTGATGACGACGCTGTTGAGAAAAGCGTCCAGAATGCGCGTCCCCTTGAACAGCAGATAATACGTATCCTTTGACCATTCGACCGGCCATAGCGTGACTTTCCCTGCCATGATGGCTCCGCTGCTGCTAAGCGACAGTGCGATAATATGAACCAAAGGCAGCACAGCGGTCAGCGACCATAGTCCAAGCAAGATGTTGTTGACGATGTAAAATATTTTCTCTCCGCTAGTCGCTTTCAATGGAACTCCCCTCTCTCCCGAATGCAACTTGCCTTTCCAGGCTAAAACAAGGCGTTATCATACCTTCGCGCAATCCGGTTGGCAGTCAGAATCAATATCAGGCCTGCCAACGATTCGAATAAACCGATGGCTGTCGTGTAACTGAACTGGGCACCCTGCAGCCCCACCCGGTATACATAAGTCGAGATGACATCCGTCACATCGGAGACCGTGGGGTTGCTCAGCATATAAATCTTGTCGAAGCCGACATCGATCAGACGTCCGGCATGCAGGATCATCAGCAGCACAATGGTCGGCCGGATGCCGGGGAGCGTGATATGCCAGATTTGCCTCCATTTGCTTGCGCCATCCAATGCCGCCGACTCGTAAAGACTCGGATCGATGTTCGAAAGCGCTGCCAAATAAATGATTGCGCCGAAACCCGCCTCCTGCCAAACTCCCGAGCCGAAATACAGGGCCAGCCACAAAACCGGCCTGTACAGGAACGGAATCGCTTCCTTCACCCCAAACACTTGATGGAGCAATATATTGAGCGTTCCGCCGGAAGCGAATACCGTGATCAGAATCCCCGTGATAATGACCATCGAAAGGAAATGGGGAAGATACAGCAGCGTTTGCACGATGCGTTTGTACCACATTTTCCTTACTTCGTTCAGCAGGATAGCCAACGCAATCGGAAACGGAAAGCCAACGATAAAACCGGTCACGCTGATCATCACCGTGTTGCGCAAAATCCGGAGAAAATCGGGCGTGTTCCATAGCATCTCAAAATACTTCATGCCTACCCAAGGACTATGGAGAATTCCGTCGCGGAAATTGTAATTTTTAAAAGCAATGACAAGACCGCCCATCGGAACGTATTTGAACAGCACGTAATACGCCAGAATCGGGGCGAACATGATCAGCAGCGGGACATTTTGCTTCCATCTTCGTCGCCGCTGCAGCCTTAATGCGTCATTCATCCGCGGCTCACTATTCCTGCCGACGGAAAACTGTCCGAAACTCACGGTTTCACCATCTCGCTTTCTTTTGACTGTGATGCTTAGTTTAGGCGCCTGCCTTTCCCGGCGCAATATACCATTTTCGCACTGATATACAATTGCGTGCTCCGCTTCAAAACGCTTGATTGAAGCGGTTTGCAGATGGTCCTTAGCCCACGGGGCGGTCCTTTGTCTCCTCCAAATCACGGCGGTATTCGCCCGGCGTTACGCCCGTCTGCCTCTTGAAGACGCGGATGAACGACAACGAATGCAGGTAGCCAACCTTCTCGGAGATGGCTTGAACCGGCTCGCGCGTCTCCTTCAGCAGCCGCTTCGCTTCCTGCATTCGAATCCCAAGGATATAATCGACCAGCTTGACCCCCTCCTCCTCTCTGAAGATCCTGCTCAAATATCCGGCTTTGATCTGAAAGTGCTCGCTCAGCATGTTCAGCGACAAATCCGGATCGCCATAGCGTTCCGCTATGAATTGCTTCACCAGCCGCAGCTGCGCCCGGTTGCCCTTGCTGGCCCTCCATTCGTGAAGCCTGGAAGCAAGCCCGGAGAGAATCTGATCGAACCTGCGTTCCGTTTCCTCCAGCGTTTCCGCCTGTTCGATCGCCTGATCCAGCCGGAGCATCGTTTCATTCTTCCACAGCTCCTGAATCTCGCTGGACAACTCGTTCATTTCCCTGTTCAGATGAAAGAGGAACAATCTCAGGAAACCGATCACATCCTCTTTGCGGTACCCCTCCGTCTTCAGCTCGCTAAATAAACCGTTAAAGGGCGCCACCCAATTCTCTTCGTCGGCGCGAAATATTTGCGCCAGCGAGCGAATCCGGTCCAGCGGATCGATCGTTCCGCTGCTCGCCGTTTCCTTCGCGTCCCAATATCCGATCACCCGGTTGCCGCCAAGCCGGAATTTGCTGTGCACCGCCCGCTCCGCTTTCCCGTAAGAAGCAGCGATATCCGTTATTCGCGCAGCCGGAATCCCGAGGCCGACCGTCACCGTAAACGTCAAATTCGCGCCCACCCAGGATACGAACTCCTGACAAAGCTGCAGAAGGATGTGCCGGTTCTCCGGATCTGCGCTTGCGAACTGCGTCAGCAGGCAGAGCCTGTTGGGGGCCACCCATTCGCTCCATACGCGGACGCCATGCCTGGAAGCGATTTCGTTCAATGCGCTGCTGACAACGAATTTCAGCAGAAGTTGATCCTTGGCGTGATATTGCAGGCAAAACTCCGTATAGCAATCCAATTCCGTCAAGACGGCATGGTATTCATCGCTTGATGACGCCGGATGGAATTTGTTGGAGCCCGAATGCCACAGCTCCTCTGTCTCGGCGGACGGGTTTCCCTCGATCAACTCGAAAAACAGATTGCGCTGCCGCATGTGCGTGTCTTCTTCATGGCGTTTCTCATAGTCGACCGATTGCTCGATCAGTCCATACAAGGTGGATTCAATCATGGCGAATTCGTCCGAAGCGTCTTTGCCCCCGTTCAATCGAAAACCGGTCTTGCGGATTCGTTCCGTCAAATTCGCCATCAGCGTTTCCATCGGCTTGTAGTTGCGGCGGGTAGCAAATAAAATCCAGCCTGTTCCAAGAATCATCGCGAGCAACCAGATGCCGAACCAGAAATAAATGGCCGCCGCGGTGTAGGAGGACAGGACTCCGCTCCGGATGCCGCTGTGCAATTTCCATTTGGTATAATCGGAGGGGAGGCGCAGCCACTCCTGCTCATGCGGCGAACGCCTGGTCTTCTCGCCGGACATGCCGCTTTCGTCACGAATGGTCGATGCCAGCTGCACCCCGTTCTGATCAAGCAGTTTGGCATAGCTTAATGCGGGACCGGGCACTTCGTTCAGGAGCTGTTCCAGCGCGGCGATCCGGATATTGGCGACGATCAGCCCCTGCCCTTCCGACAACGCAGGCGCCTTCCGTACAAAAGAGATCACGGGATATTGAATATCCTCGCCGGTTTGATAATTGTGCAAGTTGAGGTTGCGCCGGCCCGTCCAATAATATAGAAGAGGCTGCCGCTGCATGCTTTTGAGAAATTCCCGGTCCGGGAACCGGTCAATCGCGACCCGTTCGTCCGGGGCAAGCACAATCCCGTCCGAGAAGCGGTATAAATAGATCGAATCGAGCAGCGGATAGGTATAAGTCACATTGCGCAGCTTTTCACGGATATCCAGAGCGGCGGAATAGGGATTGATTTCAGGGGAGGGATTGAAAAAGGAGGCGAACACGGAATTGTTCATGATTTCTTTCAGAAACATCATGTCGATCGCCTGCAGGGAAGAGTCCACATGCTGCAGGGCGTTGCGACTGTATACATCGTTTGCCTGGACCATCTCCCGGTGCGTAAGCGAGCGCACGTACAGAAAAGAAATAAACATGAGCAGGGAGACGACCAGGAACAGAATCGGCAAATACGAGAATAGCAGGCGATAAAACCATCTTTTTTTCACACGCTATCACTCCCGAAAAATACCATTATTGATTGAAACGATTGAACGCGAATAAGGGGGGGCAAAACGGCACGGAGAAGGGCACGCATGCCCTCCTCCTGATGACCATATAAGCCTCACTTCTTGTTGGCTTGCGCATACATCTCATTAGCTTCTTTCTCCAGCTGTGCGCCGCCTTGACCGTTCCACTGCTTGACGAAGGTGTCAGTTCGCTTTAAAAAAACGCAAATGTGCAGGCTTCTTTGGCATATCCATTTTTGAAAGCAGCTTTCATTTTGAGCTTCTCACCACATTTTCCAGTTCCAGGCCCCTGTTTTCTGGTTCATCCCCCCGTTAAACTCCGAGAGGTTATAAATCTCTCCTACAGCTTATACGCCTTCATCGCCTTGCGGATTTCCTTGATCGACGGCCGTTTGCCGTACATCAGGACGCCGGTGCGGTAGATCTTCGCCGACAGCCAGCCGAAGAAGAGGATCGCGGCGACGAGGATGGCGATGGACAGCCAGATCTCCCACTCCGGCACCCCGAACATGCCGATTCTCAGGAACATGATGTTCGGCGTGAAGAACGGAATGAACGAAGCCACGCGGATGAACGTGCCCGACGGCGCGTTGATGCCGTAGATGCCGATGTAGAAGGCGGCCAGCGACAGCAGCGTGATCGGCATGATCGCCTGCCCGAGCTCCTCTGTCCGGCTGACGATGGAGCCCATCGCCGCGTAGAGGATGACGTACAGGAAGAAGCCGAGCAGATAGAACAGCACGAAATAGATGTAAAGGCTCGCGGGAATACTGCCGAAATCGAGGTCGTTTTTCGAGAAGAAATCCCGGTTGTTGGGGAGATTCAGGTTCGCCAGGGCGACCACGATAAAGAGGGCCATCTGGGCGACACCGAGCAGGAACATGCCGAACACCTTGCCGAACATCTGCTTGAGCGGGGACACGCTCGTGATCAGCACCTCCATGACGCGGGAGCTTTTCTCCGCCGTGATCTCCGAGGCGGTCATGTTGCCATACATAGAGAGCGCCATGAACAGCAGCACCATCAGGGCGTACACGAGGATATACGAGACGAGTTGCTCGGACGGGGTCTTGCCCTCCGCCGCCGTGCCGCCGGTATCCGTGCCGCTTCCCACCGAGCCGGAATTGATCTGGATCCGCTCCAGAGCTACCGGAGCGTACAACTGCGCCACCTGCTCTTTCGTCAGCTTCAGCTCCTTGACCGTCAAGTTCAGCTTGACCGTCTGAAGAGCCGTCTCCAGCTGCGAACTGGTCCCGGTCTGGGTAATCGTTCCTTTGGACAGGTAGCGGAAAGCAGGAAAGGCCCCCGGCGTCGCCGACGACGTCATGACGAGGAATCCGTTCACTTCGCCGTTCGCCACCGCTTTGCGGGCGAATTCCTCATCGGCCGCGGGCGAGCCCTGATCGGGATATTCCGTCACGACGAGCTTGGCCTTGTCCTGCCCGTTCAGATACGCCTTCAGTCCGGAAGTGATCGCATTGCCGGCGAACGCCCCGACTTTAGTCAATTTCCCTTCGGAAAAGTAGGAGATGACGCTCGGCGCGTTGACGCCGGCGGAGATGAGCAGAGCGAATAGGATGGTGACGGAGATAAACGATTTGGACCGAACGTGGTTGAGAAAGGTGAACTTCATGACCGTCCAGAAGCTTCTCATTCCCCATCCCCCACTTTCTTGATAAAGATCTCGTTGAGCGTCGGCTCCACAATCTGGAACCGGTTGACGGCCGCTTCCGCCATGGCGGTGTGAAGTATCTGCTGCGCAGCCGCCGGGTCCGTTACCCGCAGTTCGTAATGTGTCTCTTCCTGTTTGACCAGTGTCACGCCGGGCAGCTCCCCAAGGCCCGATATCGGCGCCGCCGTCTCCAGCAGCACCCGCTCCTTCGGATAAGAGGCCTTGATCTCGCGCAGGCTCCCCTTCAGCACCGTGTTCGACCTATGTAAAATGCAGATGTTGCGGCAGAGTTCTTCCACATGATCCATGCGGTGGCTGGAGAAGAGGATCGTCTTCCCCTTGTCGCGCAGCTCGATGACGGTGGCTTTGAGCAACTCGACATTGACCGGGTCCAGGCCGCTGAAGGCTTCGTCGAGAATGAGGATATCCGGATCGTGGATGACCGCCGCGATGAACTGGATCTTTTGCTGGTTGCCCTTCGAAAGCTCCTCCACCTTCTTGCCGTAGTATTCGGGAACCTCGAATTTCTCCAACCACCCCTTCAGCGCCTTGTCCGCCGTCGCCCGCGACACGCCGCGAAGCTCCGCGAGGTACAGAATCTGGTCGCTGACCTTGATCTTCGGATACAGCCCGCGCTCCTCCGGCAAGTAGCCGAGCTTGCCCAGCAGCTCCTTGGAATACGGCTTGCCGTGATACCGGATTCGGCCTTCGTCCGGATAGATGAGACCGAGCACCATCCGCATGGTCGTCGTTTTGCCCGCTCCGTTGCCTCCGAGCAGCCCGTAAATCTCGCCTTTCTCCACGGTCAGCGATATGCCGTTCACCGCCGTCTTGTCTCCGTAGCGCTTGGTGACCTCCTCCAGCTGCAAGACACTCATTTTTTGCCCTCCTTATGGTCAAGCTGCAGATTCTTACGTTGGCCTGGATGAAAAGGATTCATTTCCAGCTTCCATCGTATCGAATCGGGTACGGTTTGCCAACCTTTTCCTATAGCCGCTTGCAAAAAGGAAGAGTCTCTTCTCGTCGGGAAACGCATGGAAAAGCCCCCGCCTTTTCGTCCGCGAGGACGAAGAGGCAAGGGCCGGCTTCCTGCGAGCGGGCATGCATTCCGGCCACCTTTTACAAGGCTCCCGGCTTCATCAGCGGAGCCGCTTCCGCCATCCGTTCCGGCAATGCGCGCATGAGAAAATGCCGGATCTCCCGGATCGTAAGCCCGATCCGGCGCGCATCCGCGACCAGTTCTATCCATTCCCTATCCAGCTCTTCGAAAGGTTCCAAATCCATATTCAACGTCCACGCCTCCATTGGCACTGTTCGGGTCTGCAAACAACCGCAAATCGGCCTTGTCGTCCGCCTTACCGGTTCTCTGATTATAACGGAACCGCGGCGGAGGAGGGTGTCGCAATGCGTTGTCGGATACGGGAACTTTCAGTGCGGAAACGACAGAAAAAGAAGTCTCCATCCCCACTTGGATAGTGGTTCTGAAGACTTCTCTGCTATTCGTCCTTGCCTTCTCTGTTCAAACGCCATTTGTTGTATTCCAGAAAATCGCGGAATTGCTCCTTGCTGACTCCCGATGCCATGGCATCGCGAACCAGCGTCCGCCATTCCTCGTCGAGTTCCTCCGCCCGTCTCGGGCCCCCGTCGCCATCGACCGGATTCGGATGGATTAGGGATTCTACCGACACGTTAAGAACAGAAGCGATCTTTTCCAAGAATAAGATCGATGGGTTGGACTGAATGTCCCGTTCCATCGTACTGAGGTAAGATTTGGCCACCCCGGCCCGTTCGGCCAGCTCCGACAAGGTCAGACCTTTCTTCAAGCGCAGTTCTTGGACACGTTTCCCAATCATGGAGTTCTCCCCTGAGTCAGTGGATGCTTGCTGCCTTCATTATAACAAAAAAAACAAAAATGGGGGAGCCTCCGAGGGCGGAGCTATATCTTTTTTGATACAAAATGTATCTGCACCCCATTTGGCGGCTAGCCCATATGCTCCTGAATCAGCTTCATCTTCATCTCCCATACCTTGTGGCTAAGGTCCACCGGGTAGATCTCCGGATTCAGCCGCCGCAGGTATTGCGGCCAGAACTGCTTGAGGCGGTCCGCATGAAACCGGCGGCTCTCGTCCAGGGAGGGGATGCCGTATACCTGCTTGCCGTCCTGCAGAATCGGTTGGAGCAGCGAAATCGCCTCGTAGTCCTTGACCTTCTTCTTAATGAAGGTATGCATCGGATTGAACAGCTGAATCGGCCGCCCGTCGGGATCGTCGCCCTCGGCCAGCGTGATGAGATCTCCCTCCGCACGGCCGGATACCCGGCTCACGATGCGGTAGATGTTCTTGATGCCGGGCGTCGTGATCTTCTCCGGATTGGCCGAGATTTTGATCGCCGGGATGAGCTCGCCGTCCTTCTCCCTGGCCACCAGCTTGTACACACCGCCGAGAGCGGGCTGATCTCCTCCGGTGATCAGCCTCGTGCCGACTCCCCAGATATCGATCCTGGCTCCTTGGGTCTTGATCTCGAAGATGGTGTCTTCGTCGAGGTCGCTCGAGGCCGTGATCTTGGCATCGGTCAGCCCGGCTTCGTCCAGCATTCGCCGCGCTTCGATAGACAGATAGGCCAGGTCGCCGCTGTCCAGCCGGATGCCCTTCAGCCGCTTGCCCTTCACTTCCAGCAGCTTCGCCGTCTTGATCGCGTTCGGGACCCCGCTCTTCAGCACGTCATACGTATCCACGAGGAGCGTCGCCTGATCCGGCAGAGCCTCGACGAAGCGGGCGAACGCCTCTTCCTCGCTGTCGTGGTCCTGCACCCAGGAATGGGCGAGCGTGCCCTTCGTGGGGATGCCGAACCGATAACCCGCCAGCATATTCGAGGTGGCGTCGAATCCGGCCAGATAGGTGGCCCGCGCTCCCCATACGGCGGCGTCCTGCTCCTGCGCCCGGCGGGTTCCGAACTCCAGCAGCACGTCATCCTTGGCGACATGGCGAATGCGAGCCGCCTTCGTGGCGATGAGGGTCTGAAAATTCACGAAGTTGAGCAGCGCCGTCTCGATCAACTGGGCCTCGAACATTCTCGCCTCCACCCGCATGAGCGGCTCGCCGGCAAAGACGATCTCACCCTCCTCCACGGAGTGCAGGCTGCCGCTGAAGCGGAACTTTCGCAGCTCATCAAGAAAGCCTGGATCGTAGTTCTCTTCCTGCTCGGCCAGATAGCGGAGAGCCTCCTCATCGAAACGAAGGTCATTCAGGTAGCGAACGACCCGCTCCAGACCCGCGAACACGGCATAGCCGCCGCCGAAGGGCTGCTCGCGGAAATAGACGTCGAACACCGCCTTGCGGTCGAGGGTTCCGTTAACCCAGTGGGCATAAAGCATGTTGATTTGATATTTGTCCGTATGCAGGGCAAGCGCGGGTTCCGGCATGGTTGATATCTCCTTGGCAATAGATTAAGAATCGCAAGATGCTGCCTCCGGCGGTCAGTCGCGGACCTCGGCACCGAGCGTCCCTTGAAAATGCTGCAGGGCCCATTCATGCCCGACCGGGTTGAAGCTGGCCACAGCAGACGGATGAACGACGATGCGGCAGCCGAGGTTGTAGGCGTCCACCGCCGTATGGAGCACGCAGATATCGGTGCAGACCCCGATCAAATGGACCGTCTCGATCCCGCGGCTCGCAAGCTCCCGGCGCAGGGGCGTGCCGTGGAAGGCGCTGTAGCGGGTCTTGTCCATCCAGAGAATGCGGTCCCGGTTCCGCTCGTACACATCCCGGAGCTTGCCGAACAGCTCCCGTCCGGCCGTTCCGCGGATATTGTGAGGCGGGAACAGCTTCGCTTCGGGATGCGTCGGATCATCGGCCTCATGCAGATCGACCGCCATGACCACGAGATCGCCGCGGTTCAGGTGTTCCTCCGTCAGCTCCGCGACGCGCTCCTCGATGGCAAGCGCGGGCTCGCCCACCGGCAGCGCCCCGTTCACAAAATCGTTAGTATAATCGATTACGATCAAGGCTTCCAAGCGAAACTCCCCTTTCGATTCGGATAGCTCAGGCGGCATGCGGAAACCGATTGTTAAGAAAAAAAAGTTGTCTTTTCCCGGTTCTATTATATACTATAAGACACTCCATCCCAAACGCTCGTCCCGCCTTGTGAAAACGAGTTTTTGTAGCTGTGAACGGTTATTTTTATTGCGTTAAAGTGTTAAATCGCTAAATTTTTAATTGACACCCTTTTTGCTCTCCCTTTATGATAAAACGAAGCAACCAATGGTTAGAGACAGGCGCCGTTGGGTTGAAGAGGATTCCGGATGAGAGCGGGGGATTGCGGATGCGGGCTTCGAGAGGGATTGTCACCAAAAAGAACATTGAAGACGCAGCCGGCAAGCTCTTTTCCAACCAGGGCTTCAACCGGGTGACCATGAGGGAGATTGCCAAGGAAGCGGGCTGTTCCCATACTCTCATCTACATGTACTACAAGGACAAGGAAGACCTGCTGCGGCAGATGGCCTGCCCGCTGCTGGAGCAGCTGGAGACCGTGCTGGAAGAGCTGATGGACGATCCGGTGCTCAGTCCGATCGAGAGGCTTCAGCTGGTCAGCAAGGAACTGATGGCCTTCTGCCTCTTTCAGCGAAGCGTCACGGCGATTCTCTTTCAGGGCGCCACGCCGTCGCTTGCCGCCACGGATGAGCCGGAGGAATGCGACAAGCTGCGCAGCCGCATCTTCGCCCGGCTGAGGGAAGCCGTGATCGGCTGCCTGCCGGCGAGACGCATGGATGCGGCGCAGACCCTGTACCGGATCTACCTGTTCATGCTGCACGGAATGATCATGAACTTCCTCGATCCTCCCGGCAATCCGCAGGAGCAGCTGCAGAGGGCTTCGCGGCTCATCGACTGCTGCGTCGAAATTCTGCTAGGAGATTCGGACATCTGGTACCAGCCTCCCGTGGAGAAAACCCAATCATCTTGATTCTCATAGGGAATCCGAAAGCTGCCGCCGCGGTTACAAGAGTGTGCAGATTTCGGGTTATTTTATTAAGACGCTGCCGCTCCGCTATCCCGTGGTTCCGGAAGCGTCTTTGCCTCGTCTGCATAGCCGGTATGAGACCGAAACCTATGAATCGTCTTTTCTTGAAGTTCAAAACCAAATACAGTGCTTGACATACCTTCCGAGTTGAAGTTCCAAAGATTAAGGGTAAAAAATACCGCTATTTCCCTCCACTCACAACAAATTGGGATAATAACGGTAGAAAATACCGCTAAATCCACCGGATCGACGAAAAGAAGACTTGATTTGTCATTTAAGGGTAAAAAGTTCCGCTATTTCCGGTCCATTCAGCTTTCTCCTCAGAATAGCGATATCTTATATCGTTAAATTTATCCATATCGTGATGCAGCCATTTACGATCCTTAGCGCAAGGGCTCGGCCGCTATCTCCACAAAGACGCGCAGGGAACTTCCGGCTGCCAGCCGCATCAGCTCTTCGCCGCGAATCATCTCTTCATTCTTCGCCATCCACGGCTCCACGCAAAGGAAGGGCTTGCCGGGGACGGTCCACAGCACCGCGTACTTGAATTCCGGGCTGTAGCGGAGGCCGACGGATTCTCCCGTTCCGGGGTCGAAGGAAATCGCCGGCTCATGCGCATCAAGCAGGATCACCGACTCCTTCGCCGCGCTGAGATCGAGCGTGCCGGTGAAGGGCTTTTCCACTCCATCATTCAGGTCGAGCATGCGGGTCGCGTCGGTCCGGTAGGCGATGGGCCCGGGGGCGGCATTGAAGTAGGGATGCAGGCCGGCGTAGAACGGCAGGACGCGCTCCGAACGGTTGACGTATTCCTGTTCGATGCGCAGGGACCCGTTCAGCAGCCGGTAAGTGAATTTCAGCTCGAAGGCAAACGGGTATTCCGCTTCCGTCCCTTCGTCACTCGCGATGCGCAAAGTCAGGGCCGCCCCCTCTTCGGTTCCGGTCCCAACCACCTGCCAAGGCCGGTTGCGAACCACCCCGTGATTGCGTATGCGGTAGCTGCTGGCTTCCCACGTGTATTCCCCTCCCGGAAGCTGTCCGGAGATCGGAAAGAGGACGGGAATGCCGCCGCGAATATTCGCCGCCGGATCGAGGAAGGTCTCCCGGTCCAGGTACAGCAGCTCACGCCCGCCGGTAGCGAAGCCGGTGACGATGCCTCCCCGCTCCGGACAGACCGTCACCCGGGAATTCGTGCTTTCTTCTATCAATTCAACCATTTCATAGGTATCGGTATACGTTCTGACCCGATGATCCGCCATTAGCTCCAGCTCCTTTGCGATGTGGGAAATTGTCCGTTTCGGCTTGTGTATCACGCTATTAATGATGACGCAAGGAACCGGATTTTGCAAATCCTCTCTGAGAGAATTCGGCGAAAATATTACGCCCTCTTCCGTGTCTTCTTGACCGCCGCTTCGTGTTCTGGTACCGTAATGGGAAACTTAGTCAGAGAAAGACGATCATCCGGAACACAGGCTTTCGTCTCCGGGCCCGCAGAGAGAAAACCCTTCGGCTGCGAGGTTTTCGCGCCCGTCCGCAAGCTTCCCCTCCGGTAGTCGCTGCGGGGAATCCAGTATCCGCAGCCGGGGTTAACGTCCCGTTACCGAAGTCAAGGATCTCCCGGCCGGGCTTTGCCGGAAGGTTGAATTTGGGTGGTACCACGAACGCGCATTCGTCCCTTACGGACGGATGCGCGTTTTTTACGATAGGCCGATGAAGGAGGATGAATTCCCCATGAGACAAAGCGAATGGCTGATTCCGACCCTGAAGGAGGCTCCCGCCGATGCGGAAGCGAGAAGCCACCGGCTTCTGCTGAAGGCCGGTTATATCCGCCAGCTGGGGGCGGGGATCTACACGTACCTGCCGCTCGGCAGAAGGGTGTTGCGCAAGCTGGAAGCGATCGTCCGCGAGGAGATGGACGCGGCGGGAGCCCAGGAGATTCTCATGCCTTCGCTCCAGCCGCTGGACCTCTGGGAGGAGTCGGGCAGAGCTAGGGTATACGGGCCAGAGCTCATCCGCCTGGCCGACCGTAATGGACGCGAGTTCGTTCTCGGGCCTACGCATGAGGAGGTGGTGACGGCGCTCGTCCGGCAGGAGCTGGCCTCCTACAAGAAGCTTCCCGTCACCCTGTACCAGATTCAGACCAAGTTCCGCGACGAACGCCGTCCCCGCTACGGGCTGCTCCGCTGCCGGGAGTTTCTCATGAAGGACGCCTATTCCTTTCATGACGATGAAGCCAGCCTGGATGAAAGCTACCGGCGCATGCGCCAGGCGTATGACCGCATCTTCCGCCGGGCCGGGTTGCGTGTGCTGGCGGTGGAGGCGGACTCGAGAGCCATCGGAGGCGAAGGCGGCTCCCATGAGTACATGGCCCTCGCGGCGTCCGGCGAGGACACATTGCTCATCTGTCCCGCCTGATGGTACGGGGCCAATGTCGAGGCGGCGGAAGCGGGAACGCTGCGGCGGGCGACGCTTGCCCGCGCTGTGGCGGAGAGCTTGCGGCGACAGAGGGCATCGAAGTGGGGCATGTCTTCAAGCTCGGCACCAAATACAGCGCCAAGCTGGACGCGGCGTTCACCGACGCCGATGGCCGGCGCCGCCCGTTGATCATGGGCTGCTACGGAATAGGCGTCTCGCGGCTCTTCGCGGCCATTGCGGAGCAATACGCCGACGAATCCGGCCTGCATTGGCCTTTTGCCGTGGCGCCGTTTCAGATTCACCTCCTCCTGCTGCCTCCCCAGGACGCACAGCAGCGGGAGCTGGCGGAAGCGGCTTACGAGAGCTTGACGAAGGCCGGGTATGAAGTGCTGCTGGACGACCGCGAGGAGCGTCCGGGCAGCAAGTTTCACGATGCCGACCTGATCGGGCTGCCGCTTCGGCTGATCGTAGGAAAAGCGGCGAGCGACGGATTGATCGAGCTGACGGCTGATAGCGGTGGCAAGCGCCTCGTCGCGTATGACGCGCTGCTCGCGGAAGCGGAAGGCCGGCTCCATGAGCTGCAGGAAGATCGTTTCCGGGAGCGGCAACAGTGACATTCATGTTGTCAGTGATGAAGGTTTATAATGAAGGCAGACCATCCGGGAGGTTAGGAACGTGAAGCGGCAAGACCGATTGATCGCGCTCATACTGGCTTTGCAGCAGCGAAATGAAACAGCCGGAAGCCTGGCGGCCAAGTTCGAGGTGTCCACCCGCACGATCATCCGCGACATCCAGACGCTCTCCGAGATGGGCGTGCCGCTCTACTCCGAGAGCGGGCCGGCGGGCGGGTACCGGCTGATGGAGAGCTACCGGCTGCCGCCGCTTCAGCTCGATTCGGGCGAGGCGCTGGCGCTCTTCTTCTCTCTCAAAGCGCTGCAGGGCTATCCCGACACCCCGTTCAACCAAGAGCGGTGGACGCTGCTGGACAAGCTGGCGGCCCTTCTTCCGCCGGAGACTCTGAAGAACCTACAGCCCTTCCTCTCGCGGATCGATCTGGATGTACCGGAGCGGCATTACAAGACGCCGCTGCTCACGGACCTGATCGGCTATGCCGCCGAGGAGCGCTGCCTGGAGGTGGCGTACCGCTCCCGCTCGTCGGCGAAGACTGTGCTGCTGCGCCCGGAGCGCATCTATGCCTCGCACGGCTTCTGGTATTGCGAGGCTTATTCCTGGACGCACGGGGAAAACCGGCTGTTTCGCGTCGACCGGATGGAATCGCTGACGCCGGTGCCGGTGCCGCCTCCCCTGCCCGGAACCTCCGGCAAGCCGGAGCCGCAGCCGGAATCCCCTCTTCCCCCGGTGCGCATTCGCGTCCGTCTGACCTGGAGGGGCATGCTCCAGGTCGAACGCGACCGCCACATTGGAGAATCGGTTACGGCGGCCGGCGAAGATGCCTGGGAAGCCGATTTCCGCCTGCCCCGCTCGGAATGGGCATGGGCGGCGCGCTTCTTCTATGAGCTCGGCCCGGAGGCCGAGGTGCTGGAGCCGGCTGAGCTGCGCGCGGAAATCCGCCGCACGGCGGTCGAGGTTGCCCGCCGTTATGCGGATGCGGGCATGGAAGTGGATGCGGAAGCCGGCGGCCATGCGGATGACAATGAAGGAGGTATACCCGTTGCAAAAGTTGATCACGACCTATGAAGAAGCCCGCGAGCTCGTCCAGGCTTGCGGCATCCTGCCGCTCGCCCCTTCGGTGCCCAATCACCCTTCCCTCTCGGCGTGCACGCCGCCGGAAGCGTGGCATACGGGACTCGCCAGCGATCCCTGGAACTGGCGAGTTCGCTTTCCCGCCGCCGGCGATGCCGCATACGGCAAGTTCTTTCGCGGCAAGTCGGTACTGATCGCCACCGACCTGTTCCCGCTCCTCCGGATCACCGCGGGGCGCGGCGGTACCGTCAAAGAACGGTACCGCGACGGCCTTCTCCCCCGCGAGGCGGTGGAGCTCTATGAAGTCATCGCAGCTTCCGGGCGGATCGACACCCGCGAGCTGAGGTCCGCCGCCGGCATGAAGGCCCAGGCGAGCAAAGCCGGCTTCGAGCGCGGAATCCACGCGCTTCAGGAAGCGATGGACGTCGTCGTCACCGGCGCCAACGTCCGTTACAAGGCGGACGGCGAGCCGAGCGGCTGGAGCAGCGTCTCGTATTCCACCGCCGAGGCATGGATGAACGACAGCGGCCGGGAGCCGGAGCCGGAGCACGTCCCGCTCGCCACGGCCCGGCGGATGGCGCGCGAGCGGCTGGAGGAAGCGGCGAGCCCGGAAGCGACGGCCTTTTTCCGCAAGCTGTATCAATTATGACCTATGGAGGTTGTAGAATGAGCGTTCTTGATAAAGCCCGATCGTTTGTCTACCGCAGCGCCCGGCCGCTTGATCTTGCCCGGTGGCAATATCATTTCGAGCAGGGAACCCGCGAAGCCGTACTGGCTGCGCTCGCCTTCTATCAGAATGAAGACGGAGGCTTCGGCCATGCGCTGGAGCCGGATTCCTGGAATCCGAATTCCTCTCCAATTCAGACATGGACGGCCACCGAAATTCTGCGGGAGATCGGTTGCGCGGAACGGGAGCACCCGATCATCCGCGGGATTCTGCGCTATCTCGACTGCGGCCGGGACTTTGACAGCCGGCACTGGTCCGCGGTAGTCGCCTCCAACAACGACTACCCCCATGCTCCCTGGTGGCACAGCGGCAGCGCGAGCTCCAGCCATCACTCGTACAACCCGACGGCATGCCTGGCCGGGTTCGCCCTGGCTTATGCCGACCGGAACAGCCGGCTGTTCGAAACCGCCGCACAAATCGCCCGGGAGGCGGTTCAAGCTTATTTCGCCCAGGGACTCCTGGACGACATGCATACCGCGCTCTGCTATATCCGGTTGATGGAATACGCCGAGCAAGCCGGTGCCGAACCGCCTTTCGATCTGCCCGCGCTGAAGGCGATGCTGCGCGAGCAGGTGCAGCACAGCATCACCGGGAATACCGCCGAATGGGAAAGCGGCTACGTCTGCCGGCCCTCGCAGTTCCTGCGCTCCCGGGAGAGCCTTTTTTACGCCGACAACCGCGAGCTCTCCGATTATGAGTGCGGGTTTATTGAACACTCTCAGCTGGAAGACGGTTCCTGGCTGGTCCCGTGGGGGTGGAACGGGTATCCCGACGAATGGGCGATCAGCCGAACCTACTGGAAGGCGAACCTCGCTATCCTCCAGTTGCTGTACTTGCAGGGCTTCTCCAAGCTGTGACCTTTTCCAGCCGACCGCCTTCGACCATACGCCACGCACCGCGAACCACACATGAAAGCCGCTTGGCTTGGAGTTTTCCTCCACGCCAGGCGGCCTTTTGTTTTACCGATCAACGTCCCGGCCATCAAGCCGGCTGATATCCAAATTGCGCGGCCACTTTGCGATAATTCGGAGCATCGACGCCGAATTTGTCGGCTATTCGGACCACGTCGACGATGAGCACATCCGTTTCGCTGGCCTTGCCCGCTTTCAGATCCTTTTGCATAGAAACGGTCGTATCCGGGGCGAGCCCGTTCAGAACGACCAGGTTCTCGTCCACCCAATCGCCGTTCAGGCGAATATGCATCGCATCCGCTATCTGATCCAGTTCCTTCAAGAGCGCGATGAACATCTCCTTCGGCTCTCCGCCCTGCTGGATCGCGCCGGCTGCGATATCATAGTAAGCGCCGACCGCCGCACACGCAGAGGTAAACGAAAACTTGCGGAAAACATCGCGGCGGATATCGTCCGAAATTACGCATTCGATCCCGGCCTGTTCAAGATCCTCCCGAATGAGCCGCAAAAGGCTTCCGTCCGCCGCCGTCCCCGTATCCAAACCGTCTCTTTGCCCGAAAACAAGGCGAAATAGCGGGATCCCCTGCCTAATTTCTCCGGGAGCGGATAGGTACGCACTCACATAGACACAGCCGCCGAGCACCGTGATCCCCGGCAAATCCTCGCCCAGCCTTTCTCCTGCGCTCAGCGAGTTCAGTATGGGAATGATTACGGTATTGCCGTGGGAAGCTTGCTGAAGCAGCGGAACAATCCCGTCGAGCGAGTAACCCTTGACGCATACGAAGATGACGTCGAATTTTTCGCCGCCCTCCAGTTTTTCGCAGGCTTTTACAGGTTTGAGTGCGATATCGCCCCTGTTGAACGTATGAATGACCAGCCCTTGATCCCTCATGGCCTCATAATGGGCGCCTCTGGCAATAAAGGTTACATTCTGCCCTCCGGCAGCGAGAAATCCCCCAATGCATCCTCCGGTCCCGCCGGTTCCGACAATCAGGTAATTCAATGCGGCTTCCTCCTTGTAAAAGGTTATGGTTTATCTGAAAGGCCGTTTTCTGGTCGTCCGTCGTTTGCAGCTCAAAGATTCAAGTTCAACAGAAATCGTAAATACTAATATTATAAATTCTTTTGAGGGTTGATGAAATGCTCCATCTCGGCCTGTCCTGCGATGCCAAGGACCTTGTTCAGATCACGCAGGAGGCACTGATGAAGCGTCGGCTCTTTGACAAAGCGAATCGGCCAGTCTTGCGATCAGACAATGGACCGCAGTTCATAGGCCATCGGTTTCAGAGGCCTGTGAACAATAATATAACGAAAATCGAAGAAAATCCAAACAATTCTATACAATCAATCGAATAAGAAGTGCAGTGTCCACAATAAGAGGGTTTAACCGATAGCGAGGATCTGCTATCATTAAGCTATTGGGCTGAAGAGTTCAAATGTTACCAAAGGTGCAGTATAATAAGGGGGCGGGGGAATGCATCATATATCTCGTCGGAAAGATCAAATAGCCAAGATTTTATTGTTATTTTGTGCCCTTGGAGCATTTGTTTCGTTCTTCTTAAACATTGGAAATGTAACAGCCGCAGATTCTGTCACAAAAGTTATTGAGATCTGGCGGCTTTATGGTTTCCTTTTATTTACGGGACTCTTCGTGTTATTAGCTATATACCCTCGTCGTTATGCTGGGATTTGGGAACTCGTTATTTTTCACAAGGCTGCTGTATCAATTACGATTCCTTTATTGGTTCAGAACATCACTCCTGACATTCAGTCTGTGGCTATTACTGATGGGGTTCTTGCTATCATTGTTGTGGTTGCTTACTTTTTGACAAAAGGCTATTCAGCATGGGGTACATTACGTAAATAATCACATTTTTCATACAGTTTGAAGTTGCTCGAAGAGGTACAAGGGAAACGGAATCAATCCGTTCTCCTTGGCCGTGGGCCTGCTTTGCTTTCAAGGCGTACAGCAAGGCGTACAAAAAGCGCTTTGCCTGGATTAAGTATGGGAAGATGACGAAGGAAGCCTTTTATGCTTGGTCGGAGAAGGCGCGGAAGCAACGGGACGCTTGTGTCCGCGGGGAGATTTCATTGAAGGATTTCAAGCTTTGGCTGGAGGATTGACCCTCATCTCCGACCATCAAGCAGAACAAAAAAATAAGAGACGTACCATCCGTTGTGGTAATTCTTCTTATATAACTTACCATATGAGCGATAAGATAATGAAAGTTCTACAACCTAGTAGGGGAACGAGTCAGGCGCAGTCACTTACCCCAAAATCGTTGAATATGAGAAATCGGCCTAATGCAACGTCAATGATTTCACTCCATAAATATACTCCTCTTACAGTAACAGGTTTCCGCTTGCTTCACCTGTCTACCATAGGGGGAGTATATTAAATGGAATACCAGTCTCTTTGCTTAATGAACCTTTATGAACAAGATTGTCGTACCATTACAATCTTTCAATTAAAAAGGAGCATCAGCTATTCTTACAGAAACATCACCTGTAAATGTTCTTCCATCAGATGTTGTTACAATTATTTTGTGAGTACCAGAATTAGCAGCCGATTGAGTCCATGTGTTGTTTGAATTCGCGCTTAAACTATAGTTTTGTGTATGACCATTCTCTTGAATTTGAACGGTTACACTTGTGTTTGTTGTGTTATTGACATAAAATCTGTAATAACCCCAACCTGTTGGTTGTGACCAACTTCTTTCATAAGTACCATTACTTTGAGAGATATTAGTATCAGAAATAACCAAGTTATTTGAAAGTACTCCAATCCCTCCAGTAGGGGCGCCACTTTCGGCAAGTGGTTCAGCAGTAACAGTGTCATTTGTAACACTTGTAATAATAGGAGTGGAGAGACTGCTCTTAGCACCAATTGTAGCATCTGGTTCAGAAGAAGAAGTTACAGGGGTGACGGTCGCTTGGGGAACATTCTTTTGAAGCGCCTCTTTCGTCCCAACTTCACCAGTTGCAGCGTATGCAGCAACTGCTCCTCCAAAGGCCAGTGCAAGCGTCAAGACTGTTGCTGAGAGGCGAATCCATTTATTGTTCTTTACAGTACGATTTTTCAGAATCATTTCCATTCTCCTTTCAAGATGTTTTCGTTTGTTACTGAATGCGGAAGACAGGCTGGCTTTACGGTCGGCAACGTTCCAAAGCAACTGTAGAATTAACTCGCAGTACCTCCTCCTTTCCTCTGGATTCATTGACCGAATAACGCTTTCGTCGCAAGCTAGTTCACAAAAGCGATCAATGTCACGTCGGGCTGCATAGGCAAGGGGATTGAACCAGTGCAGCGCATGGATGAATAGGACCATATACTTCGTCCACGGATCAAGGTGTTTCCAATGTGTCAACTCGTGAAGAAAAATATGGTGACATTCATGTTTGTTAAATTTGTGCTCCGGCAGAACAATACGAGGCCTAAAAATACCTGTAATGAAAGGAGTCCCTACGTACGCTGAGCGATATACGGGTATCCCCCTCTTGATCCCTAATGCTTGTTTGCACGCATGAGAAATATCAAGAACTTCTTCATCTTTCACTAACTCGCACACGCAGAACATGCGCCGGCGCAGCATGTAATTGCGCACAACTGCAACCACAATGAATCCTACAGTTCCCGCTGCCCATAGGTTAAGAACGGTAAAAACGTCAAGTAAGGAAGCTGGGCTTACTGCCTCTGGTGCCAGGGCAACAGGAGCAACAACAGAGCTTGGAGGTTGAATAGGCTCAAAGCTTTGAACAGCAATAACATCAAAGTGAACGGGAAGCTGATACTCTAACCTTGATTCCAGTAAGCTAAAACACTTGTGAAAAGGAACGAACAAAAAAGCATACAAGAACAGATAAGTCCGATAATGCCAAGTCGCAGTAAAGTATCGCAGCGACACTCTGCTGAATAACTTTGCAATTAGATAGAGGACTCCAAAAATAGCGGACATCAGCAATAATTGATTGTAAACATGCATAAGATCCTCCTACTCTTTCAGCCGCTTCATCACTTGCTCAATATCCTCTTTTGTCAAGTCGCCGTTATCACACAAAGCAGTGATGAGACCGAATACCGACCCCTTGTGTACATCTTTGATAAATTGCTTGGTTTCAAAATCTCGGTATTCCCTCTCCGAAACACAAGCTTCGTAGTGATACGCCTTGCTTATTCTTGCCGCCTGAACCATTCCTTTTTCAATCAATCGCGCTAAGAAGGTAATGACGGTATTCTGTTTCCAATTCTTATCCTCCGGCAAATTGGCAAGAATCTCTCTTGTGGTTACTGCACGTTCAGATTTCCAAATAAAGTCCATGATTTGCTTTTCCGCATCCGACATGCGTTGAATTTTTCTTCTCATCCAATCTGCCCCTTATGTGAATAACTATATCTTGTAGGTTTATATAAACTTACATCTCGTAGTTACGAATGTCAATACATTTTGCAAAGCTGTCACATCTAGAGTCTGACTTTTACCCTCCAAAAAGTGAGGCAGCGAACCAATCGGCATAAGACGACGATTCATGCTCTTTCAACCAAGCAAGCCGGGATCGAGCGGCCATATTCATTGGCAAGGTGTTGCCGCTCAATCACTCCGCAGAGAATGTGTACTCTATCCCCATCAGCTTTTTTGGTGAGTGTCAGATGAACGTCCTGATCAAACTCTCCGCCAGAGGGCAAACACAAGCCCGAAAGAATACCAT
>Ga0255334_1000596_pt1 | contig 25772 bp, 14 predicted proteins | sample EtOH5_35cm_T3_12_FD_202080 | JGI IMG/M metagenome (GOLD analysis project Ga0255334, IMG submission 202080) | Sandy soil microbial communities from University of British Columbia, Vancouver, Canada - EtOH5_35cm_T3_129 | ecosystem: Engineered > Artificial ecosystem > Sand microcosm > Unclassified ... | reverse complement strand
ACGAGCGGTTTGAGGGGGAGGGGAGAAAGAGAGGGGTGCGTACTTGGGAGGGACCAGGGATAGGCCCCACGGGCACGCCGTCGCCGTGCATGTCTGGGTGTGTCCGCTGCGCGCGTGTATCCAGCGTTCCACGGCAAATCGAATCAGGCTACGTATCGGATGGTGGGTCCTCGCCGCGTCGGTCGATATGCTTTCCGTGGATGCGTCCCCCGCGACCGGCACCGTAACGCCCAAAAGGTGCGCCAGAGACGGGTCAAAGAGCGCTGGCGTCTCTCCGAGTCCCATGGCCAGGGGCGGCCTCAGCCGTTCGACGCCCTTGATGGTGAGGTGCGCGCGACGAACCATGACGCACAGCGCGCGCTCGATAAAGTGCCCGTCGCTGTCGATGCCACGCGGGTAGCCCGGAGTAAGCGAGGCGGCAAGCGCGTCAAACAGGCACCTTTCCAGGGGATCCGCGAGGGCGTCAAAGCGCGCCCAGAACATGGTACCGCCGCAAAACGCCAGTGGTTCGGTCATTTCGTGCGGACGCGCGGCGTCCATTCCCATGCGCACGGCCATGTCAAACACGCACTGGCGAGGCTCCTCACTGATGATCCAGTCCTGCGCGCAGAGCATGCCCACGCTGGGATCGGTCAAAAGGGTCGCGATGCAGTCCGCGACACGCTCGGGCGAACCGACGATGGCCTCGATCAACTCGCGTCGCCATTCGGGCCCGTACAGGTGCGGACGCTTGGTGTGCATCTTGAGCACCACGTCGTAGGGCGTACCTATGGCGCTGGCGTGCCGCATGGCCGCCCGCATGGCAAGCAACCACGCCCCACCGTCGAGTCCCCTGTTGGGCACGCGGATGATCGCCGTGTGATTGTCCGTCTGCCCCGACAGGACGCCCGCTGACTGCATGGCATGCTCCTCCTCCTCCTCCTCCTGACCGGGCGTAAAGTGATGCGGCGCCGCATCGATATAGCGCTCGGCGCGCGCGTGCCCCTGGGTGCCGTTTGTGTCGCGGCCCGTAGAGCCGACCCCCGTATGGCTGCCCATGGCGCCAAATGCCCGCAAGTCGGCGTCGAGCGAGGGCGACTGCTGACCCTCGGTTACGGTCACGTAGAGGTCGAACGCGATCTGCGCACGCACCACGTTGAGCAGATGCTGCCTGTAAAAGGGCCATTCGGCGGCGTAGCCAATGTGCATCACGATGCACACCCGCGGTTGGCCCGCGACCAACGTGCGCACAGAGGCACCCCAACGCCGCTCCATGCTCTTTTGTGTCGAGGATAACGCATTGTCATCCGCGGGAGCACTGCCCATCTCTCTTTTAGCGGCCGCCTTTGGTAATGGAGTGAGGCAGAGCGATCGAGCGGCCACGGCGTCTAGGGCAAAGCGTGCCATCTCACCGAGGGTGCCCAACTCGGGCGACATCAGACCGAGCCGGTCCATCCCTTCTGCCAATGACCCCGCGGATGATGCGCGTGCGTCGCCTTCAGGCCACGCCCTGGCTAGTATCGCTGGCCACCGTGTTGCTGTGTACGCGGCGTGCACCGGTTCCTTTGGTTCGTGGGGGCCGTCCCGAGCGTGGCGCGCGCGTCGATGGTTGTAAAAGACCAACAGGTCACCGCCAGAGGATGTCCCATCGCGGGCCACACAGGGGTTCATCGGGGCGTGCCCTCTGTCGGCGGCCTCAAAGACCGGTTCCGCGGTCGTTGTCATTATCGACACGCTCTCGGAACGCACGATGACACGATGGGCGACCACTTCCTCATGATCACCTTCGGCACCCTGCGGCACCGTGTCATGCCGCGCGGTGGTGTGCGAATTCTCCCTGATCGCGTGCCCGACGAGAATGCTATAAATAGGGGGAACACCGTCGCGATGATGAACGGGAACCGAGACTGCGCCACACGTGCGGTTCGGTCGCGCGTCGTGCGCTGCCAGCTTCGCGAGCGCGTCACCGATAAGGGGTCGCTCTGTGGCGATGGCGGTCGTGGCCGTGGCCGCGGGCACAAGGTAGGTGCAAGGTGCGTCGGCAGGCGCCACCCACAGGGGTTCGTCCCTACAGCGGCCGATGCAGTAGGAAACGTATCGTGCTGTTTCGTCCTCTTTTGCCATGGCGCCGTCGTGCGTGTGGTCATGAACGCCGGCGCCCTGGCACGTGTCCAACACCAGGATGCCTGCGCCGACCAGGGGCTCTAACACGCACCCGACCACCGAGTCGTCTCTGGGTGCGTCCAAAGGATTCGCCGTGCAGCGGCACAGGTAAAAGCGGCTCACGCCCGCGAGCCTGTGGAACGCGATCCACTCGCGCAAGAGAATGTCATAGGGCGCATCTCCCCCCTGGCCAAATGCCTCTGGGCGCAGCAGTCCCGCCAGTGCCACCCTCTCGCTTCCCGACCTTTGCATGCTCTCGGTGTCCTCCACGCCGGTATGTGCGATCCTCTCTTGCGCACCCTCCTAGAGTCCCTCTGCGGATCGGAAGGCGTGCGTGCGCGCGCGCGGGAAAAGGCCTTTACGCGGGAAGAGGAGCAAAAGAGGAAAAAGCTATTTGCCAAAGGGAAAACGAAAAGGAAAAAAGGCGCCCCCCTGTTGGGCTAAAGGACAGTACGAGAGAGGGTGCGCGTCTGCCTCCATACACGCATAAATCACCACAGGAGGGTACGGTCAGAAGAGAGAAAGAGAGAGAGAGAGAGAGAGAGAGAGAGAGAGAGAGAAAAGGGGGCGAAATGGCAGAACAGGCGCAATCCAGGGCGCCTACCCTGGCGGTGGCGTGCGTGTTTCGCGATGCGACCTACTATCTGCGCGAATGGATCGAGCACTATTGGCTGATGGGAGCCAGGCGCTTCTATATGTGCGCCCACGTCGGGGGTGACGGCGGCAGCGTCGGTGCCGACGCGCAGCAGGTGCTGCAGCCGTACGTGGATGCGGGTGTGGTCATTCTGACACGGTGTGCGCTGGATGCGGGCCCCTACTTTGACACCCTCGTGAGGACGCCCTTTTTCGAGAGCGTGCTGCGGGCGGCCGAGGGCGACGTGGACTGGGTCCTGTGTGTCGACGCCGACGAGTTTGCCGTGCCCACGCGCGACGCCGACCCCGACCTGGTGACCGTGCTCGCGCGCCACGCCGACGCGCCCGCGCTCTATGCCAATTGGTTCCTCTACGGTACGTCGGACGTGGATCGTGTGCCGGACGGTATGCTCCTAACAGAGGCCCTGGTGCGCCGTGCTGCCGACAATGCGCCCTACCACCGGTTTGTGCGTGCGTTTGTGCAGCCGTCGCGCTTTGTGCGTATGGTCGACGTTCAGATGGTGCTCGCCGACGACCAGACCGCGGGCCGTTTCACCGATGGCACCCCACGCGACATAACCGGCGTCCTGCCGCAGACGCCCATCGCCGACGAGTTGCGCATCAACCACTACATCACGGGCGACAAGCAACACTTTGCCAAGTACAAGGTGCCCATGTATATGCGCACGCTGCCGCCCGGTCCCGTGCTCCAGGAGGCCCTTACGCGCGCCCGACACGCCGCCTTTGACGAGGTTACCGACGACATGGCCGCGCGCCGCTTTGCGCCGGCCCTACGTGCGCGCATGCTCAACGCTCCAGAGGCAGCCGCGGCAGGCCACACCGACGGAAATGCGGACGAGCGTGTGTGCATCCTCTTGCACGTAGATTCGGCAGTCGATAACAACGGTGACGGCGGCGGCGGCGGCGGCGGCGAAATGGTCAAAGAGTGGAACTCTTTCTATAGGGCCTATGTGCACAACGTGTGCGCAGCGGTGCCGTGCGACGTGTACGTGACGTGCCCGACCATCGGAGGACCGTGCGACGGGGTCCAGTGGCAGCGCTGGCAAAAGCAGGTGCGCGCCCTATGCGCGGGCGCGGCGCGCGCCCGAGAGGATTCGTGCCGGGTCACCTTTCTAAACGTGCACCACGGGGCCACTCCCATAGAGGCCTTTTTGGTGGCTGTCGACCATGTGAGCCGGCGCGCAAAGCGTGCGTATGCGTACGCGCTGCGCATGCACACCAAGGCCATGCCCCACGGACCGGGATGGCGCACTCAGGTGGCCGACGCGCTGGCGGGCAGCGTGGTGCGCATACATACCATCCTGGCCACGCTGGACAGCAACGAGCAGATGGGCATGTTGGGCCTAGAGAGTTGGATGCAGACCGACGGCGTGCGTGCCGATATCGACAAACTGTCTGCCTCTCTGGGACTAGAGCAGGGGTCGCCAAACACCTTTCTCGGAGGGGGCATGTATTGGGTGCGGCTGGAGCCCCTGCTGCGCGCTGTCGCCCTCATGGGGCCCAAACATCAGGGCTGGGACGGCTTTATAGATGCATTCCTCAAACGGACAGCCGATACCGACGTGCAGTGGACCCGGCGCACGATGGAACAGACCCTCGAGCGCATCGTGGCCAACGTGATTACCGAGAGCGGCCACCAAGTGCGTGGCACCTTCCCCGATCTGCATCCATCGTTGCCTCCCGCAGATGAGATGGATCGCCTGCAAAAGGAGGAACCGGAAGAGCAGCCAAACGAGGAACAAGAGCAGCACACATCGCTTTGGACCCTCTCCGAGGTGCCCCAGCCTCTGACTTTCTCGGAGGCGCCCCTTTCAAAGCGCGAGCCCGCCCTGTGGAACCCACATGGTATGCGCGCACTGGGAGGTGCGTGCGTCTACATGCTCGGTGTAGCGTCGGGAGCCAACGCGCAGATGCGTACCCTGTTCGACACGAGCCGCCAGTGCGCGAGCGTCATCGAGTTTGCCCCATCGTGCGGGGGCGCTTCGTGGGCTCTCGCTCTGGGCATCGCCTATGGCCGGCTCGTGGGCACGACCCCGATCGATGCGTGCCTCCACCCGTCAGAGGTTACCGTTCGGACCCGCCACCTGGATGGCGGCGACGATAAGGACCCCGCCATCGTCACACTCGATATGGGTCCCGTCTTTGCGCGCCTCTACCAATCAGAGGACGCCACGGCCCACGCCGCGGAAACCCGGTACGATATCGAAAGCGAGAGGGCGCACTTTGTAGAGGCGTGCGCTCTGGCGGGTATCAAGGTCGCGGCCCACGCGGGCACCGTGGAAGCGTGCGCTGGCGCAATAGATGGACGCGCGTTCGACATGCTCTATGTCGATTCGTGGCACGTTGCGGCCCACGTCAAGCACGTCCTTGGGCAGTACCATGCACGGGTACGCCGCTTCATCGTCCTCCACGGCACCTCGGCCGACGAGCAGATCGGCGAAACCGTACGCGCGGGCCGCAACGTCGCACGCGAGGCCGAGCACTTTGGCTACGCAGAGGACGCCGTATGGTGCGGTGTGCGGCCCGCGATCGAGGCCTTTCTCGATGAGCACGCACGTGTGTGGCGCCTCGCGCACCGCTCCGCACAGGGACACGGTCTGACCGTGCTGGAACGCATCCTCTCGTAGTGGCGGTGGTATCCCCACCCCAATTTCCCATGTAGGCCGCTTTGCCGTCCCTTTCCGCTTGTGGGCGAGAGGGCGGGGGGTGAGGGGAGCAATTATAATGACACTTTTTCAAAAGAGGATAGTGGGTTCTTTCTGCGGTCTGCCCGCTCTCAAACGGGAACAAGGGTGAGCCGCAGAGGGCCAACGGCGCGTCCCTGTCGTGCTGACAGAGCACTGTTTCCGCTACTCGGACTTGTTTGTGGATGGCGTGCGGGTGCAAAGCGTGTCTGTCGTCGTCGTCGGCAGCGCTCAAACCGCGCGTTTGTGGACACGATCGCTGTGCGCTGCTGGTTCCCCGTGGCTCGCCTTTCGGCCTCTCCTTCGAGGGTGCGCAGACCGCAATCGGCGGCGAAAAGTATGGGTCCCTCCAGGAGGGAAGGGCAGCCGAAAGCAAACAGGAACGGGAAGCAAACACAGGGAGAGGATGTTTCCCGAGCAAAAGGATGGAATGTGTGCGCTTGCCGTAGCGTGCGTGATCGATAAGGAGACCATAGAGGCGCAGGCCCTCGACGAGTGGCTCGCTTACCACCTGGCGATGGGCGTCGAGCGGTTCTATGTATGCGCGCGAGGCGGCGCCCATGCAGACACCCTGGATCCCCACGTCAAGTGCGGGATCGTCGTGCTCTGCCACTGCACCGACTCTGTCGCACCCCATGGTGCGTTTTTCAAGTCCGTGCTGGACGCCGTCCGAGGCCACGTGCGCTGGCTCGCGTTCCTTGAGGCGGGCGAGTACCTGGCGCCCACATGCCCCAAGGACGCGACACTGATCGACGTGCTGGCCCCATACGACGACGACGACGACGATGACACCGCTTGGGCGGTGGGCGTGCGCGAGTGGCGCCACGACGGTAGCGAAACGCCCGCTGCCGCCGCGAATGGCGCGCACCTCGACACGATCTTTGCCACAGAACGTGGTACACTCGTTGCTTGCAGCGTGCCTCTCATTGTGAACCCCGCACACACCGATGCCATTGTACCAGAGAGATGGAGCGGCACTCGGGGCAAGGGCGGTGTCGCGGCGGGACGACTGCGCGTCGTGTGCCGCTGTGCGAGCGATTCATGCTTTGCCCAGTTTACGACGGCCCCCACCGCAAACGAAGTAACAAGCGCGATCGCTGTCGATGGGCGCATGGCGCCATCCGTGTGCGCCTTTGTGCACCTGACAGACGCCGATGACTGGCCCACCTGCCGACGCTACCTGACCAACCTGCACCGCGCCGCCGTCGACTATGACCTCTATGTGATCATGGATCGGGCGCTTTACGGCGGAGATGGCAGGGAATCGCTCCTGGCACAGGTCCATGCGTTCCATTGGTCCATAACGAGGACCACACAGAGGCCCATCGATGTGCTCGTTGTTGGCGCGCGCGACTGCCCCTGGAGGTTGGCCATTGACCATGTAACCTTGGGGCGGCGTCGCAGTTACGCCTCCCTGCTTAATCTTTATGTTGGCGGCGACCGCGCCCAATCAAAGCACACGCTCGACACCCTGTTGGGGTCGCCCGATCGCGTGATCGACTGTCTGTCGCTGCTCGACGAGAGTCTGGGCGAACTGCGGGTGGGTCTCTTGCGCGACGCCCTAAAGAACGATATCAAGACGCCGACCTTTTGGGTACGCTTTGACATTGCCGCGGCGGCCTCCTTGGGGTCTGGCAATGATGTCGGCCACCGGGGAGAAGGATGCGATGGACCCTTTTCCCTTTTGGTCCAATCCTGCGAACGGGCCGGCAACGCCGTCGTTGGACTCGACGTGGCACGCCCCGTCCTGGTGCCATCAGAGCAAGAGGCCAACGAGCATCAGGAGGTGAACGATGCCGTCACCGAGATGGCGCGCGAGGCCCTCTACGGAGAGGACACGCAGGCGCCGCACCCGTTGGATATATGTGTCGTGGCACATGGAGCCAACGCAGAACCGCGAAAGGAGAAGATCAAGCTTTACACAGGGCATGCGACGGCGGTACACGTCCCGCGCGATCCCTTTGCATGGTCTTTGCACGACCTCGTGCCCTTTCAGGCGCACGCCAAAGGGGGACACGGCGAGGGCGTGCTCGCGTTTGTCGCCGACATGGCAAGGTACCACGGCACAGTGGCCGAGTGCGCCCAGCAGACCACGAACCTCTCGTGGGCCATCGCCATGGGACTGGCCGGCGTACGTGTGCGCGGCCATGGCGCCCATCTCTTGTCCGTACTCGCGCGCCCGTGCAACGAGCGGCGCGAACTGGAGCGCGTCGCGAGGCTCGCCGACATTGCGTGCGCGTCGTTTGCCTGGAGCGCGGGCCCCATGGCGGCCTACATGCTCAGGAGCGTGAGCGCTCTCGTGATCAACCTCGATGGCCTGTGCCCCTCTACTGTGCGCGCGCTGCTCGATCAGGCCAGCGGTTCGGTAAAGGCCCACATCCTGCTCCATGCGGGTGACAACTATAACGGTGACGGCGACTCGTCCAACGCGATGGCGGACCTCGTTGGATCCTTTTTGGCAAAACACGAAACCCAGTGGCGCGCCGCGCAGTGCCCCATCGCCGCGCTCGTGCTGTTGGAGCGCACCATGTGAACTTTGCCTCTGCCCTGTCGGCACGCTGACTATGAGAAAACATCACGTTCCACTCTTTTCCCCATTCTCTTTCTCTCTCTCTCTCCCTCTCTGCTTCTCCCTCTTGTAACCAGCAGTGGGGGGAGAAGACGAGACAAGAGGGCGACCATATAGATGCCACGCGGGCGATAGGGCAGAAGAGGCGTATTGCTACAGATGCTCCTCGACTTTGGGCAGAAAGAGGAATCGCATTTTGTTCGATTCTGCATGGCGCCCCCCCCTTTCGCGCGCGCGCGCAACCAAGAAGGCGACCGGTATAGAAATGACACATAAAAGCGATGAAATGCGCAATATTGTGGATTATCACGAACTACCAGAGGCATCCTCGGACCCCACAGGATCGCCCCCACTCAACTTGCCATTGTTCCAGATGCCAAATTCGACGCTGCCGTCCTCGTGCACATAGGTGCCAAACCCATCGCGCTCGTTGTCCTTGTAGGTGCCCTCAAAGCGCCACCCGCTCGCGTGCTCATAGATGCCCTTTCCATGGTAGAGCCCATACTTGTTAAAGCCCATATAGTGATACTCGTGGCGTGGTGCACAATGTGCAGAGTCGCCATCGATGGGTGCCGACGATGCGAGCAGTGGGCCGTGCGTAACCTTGTACCCGAGCGACTTGCCGTTCTTCCACTTGCTCCGGACTATCGTTCCGCTCTTGAAGCGCAGAGTGCCTCTACCATGAGCGCCACCGTCCTTAAAATAGCCCTCAAAGACACTGCCGCAGGGCAAGTATAAAGTACCCCATCCATTGGCTTTGCCCCTGGCAAAGTTGCCCACGTGGCGCTCGCCGTCCGAGTGGGTGAGCGTACCCCAGCCGCATCTAATGTCATCCACGTAGTTGCCCTCATAGGTTTCGCCATCGCCGCATTTGGTGGTGCCCCATCCATGACGCTTGCCCTCGTGCATCATGCCCACATAGAGACTCCCGTTGGGCAGCTGGTGGTGAGAGGTCCACCCATGGTAGGCCGAGTCACGCCACTCGCCCTCGTAGATGACGCGTCCGCCGCCCTCATCTCCATCTCTGTTTCCTTTGTCACCATCGGGCGCGGTATCGGTGAGCGTGCCGTGGCCCTTGAGTTTGCCCCGGGAAATGCGACCCTCGTAGCGGTACCGCTCGGTGCAGTGAAATCGCGCACGGCCCTTGGTGAGTGCACCACGCGACCACAAGCCCTCGAACCAGTCGCCCGCTCTCAGATGGTCGGTCATCAAGCCATCGAGCGGCGACGCCTTTCTCACTTTGAAAAGGATTTCGATCTTTATGACGCGGCCACCTAGAGCGCCTACCGCAGGTCGCCCGACGGCGCCGTCGCGCAGCGCGACCATAATGCCGTAGCCGCAGGGCATCATCTCGTCGACCTGCCCATGGTACTGCAAGACACCCTGGCCGTACGTGGTCGTGAGGACGCACTCGCCCAATAGTCTGTCGTTGGCACGCTTCATTCGCGAGTACATGGCCACGACATCATAGCAATCGTCTCCTCCCTCCCCAATATCGGCACCGCTCTCGCCCACCTTGGCCTTTGGCTCATAGAGTGAAGCGATGACCGTCGATGGCGTCGACGTGCGCGCATGGTAGAGCCATCGATGGTCGCGCCCCCACGCAATCGGCATAGCGTGAGCGACGGTGCCCGGGAGCATACAGTACAGACGTTCCCACAGGCGCGAGTCGGCGATGCGCGCATACATCGCCCTACAGGTCGCCCCCAATCTGAGCACATCGCCGGCCGTGCCCAACTGTTGAAAGAGCACAAAGAGGGTCTCGTTGGGGAGACGCGCGAGCAGGCACTCCTCCAAAGGGTCTTTAATCGCGCGCTGCCTTTTGGGAGAGTTTTCGCGTGCTTTGACCGGGCCCTGCGAGGCGTGCCGCTCTACTGCCTTTCCAGAAAGGTCGGCGCATCTAGAGGCGATCTCAAAGAGTTTCTTGCATGTCACGCCCAAGGGGCGCACGTCGGCGCTCATCCTTAAGCGCTCAAGGAGGCCGAGCAGGACGTCATCGGGCAGGTCCAGAATCAGAGAGCGTGCGTCCCCATCGTCGCGCTTGCGTTTGCGGTTCGCAGTCTCTGCCATGGCCGTTTTGCTCTTTTTGCGCTATCTGTGCCATGGTCTGGCCCCTTTTCCCCTATGCGAGACCGCAACCAATGACGTTTGGGCTTGTTTGTTATTTGCTGTTATCTATGGTGTCGGACCGCACGGGCGTTTGTGGCTCAGAGGGCTACGTGTCTGTCCAAATTCGGCGAGCGCAAATCTACCGTCACCACATACCAGTCGGACAGCCGACGTCTGTCTGTGGCGGCTGTCGCGGGGCACCGACCCTAATCGGCCGCCATTTGTCATTGGTTGGCATGTGCTCCCTTTGATGTAGACCGTGTGCATCAATGTGCAAGGCAACGTATCCAAACATTGATGATTCCCATTGTTGTCGCCTGGCCATGAGCCTCCGCCCTTTGTAAACTCTCTCCCAAGAGCGGCTTTGTCGCTAATGGCCAATCCGTCCAATCGTTCTGGCAACACACGATATCACCGCCCTGCTCTACGGACGCCATCTTCACCGTGGACCAGCGTGACAGGTCTCGTAGCTTACCGATACCCTCGGTTTTGTATGCAATCAATGGGATCGGTTTTCTGCTGAAACACCCCCCGCTGTGAGACCGCCTCTCTCTCTCTCTCTCTCTCTCTCTCTCTGCATAGCATTAGAGAGAGGGAGATTTCGCCAGAGCAAGGACGTACCCTAAGTGAACGACACGTACGTACAAACGACGCGACAGCGGCGGGGTCGGTTGGCAGCGTGGGCAGCCCGCCAGACTGCGACTCGCGTAACGCGTCCCCCCCCCCTGCAAAAGTGCAATTGCTCCCCGCAAGGGTGACTCTATATATAATATCGCGTTTGCCGTTCTGGTCTTGACCTTGACAGCGCCACCTGGATGTGCCCGCTTTTAAACCAACTCTGTGTTGCAAGTTGTCGCAGAGCAGTTTACCGTCCATACCCAAGGGACCATACGGTCCGCCCCCTATCCCTTTGAGAGCGCAATCATCAAAGCGTTTGTCCCTGCGGCGGCGCTTTCGGCCATCCATCGTTTTGCGCCGCGAGAGCGTGCCCACGTACGCCGCTGTCTATGATGGCGAACCAATTGATTTTCTGAACCTACCCGTGCGCTACCCACCCGATGGACCCAGAGCGCAGTGAGGACCGTGTCCCTGCGGCTGATGGAAAGGGCGAATGGTTTGCGGGTGCGCCCCTTTCCCGCCCCCGCAAGGAAACGCATAAAGGAAAAAAAAAGGAAAACAATTTGGAAAAGGTTCATTTTCCAGCCATGTCACTACCGGGAAAGACCAAGACAAGCGAGGGTGGCACAGTGCGCGCATACCATCCATAGAAACGACAAGGATAACAGAGCAAGAGAGAGAGAGAGAGAGAGAGAGAGGAAAGGAGCGCAATGCAGGACCTCACAAGAGGCGATGCACCAGAGAGAGACACCAGACCGTGCGCGCTGGCAATCGTGTGCATGTTTCGCGACTCGGTCTACTTTCTGCGCGAATGGATCGAGTTTCACCTCATGATGGGTGTCGAGAGGTTCTACCTGTGCGACAATCGCAGCGTGGACGGCCCCATCGAAGTGCTGGCGCCCTATATCCACAGGGGCATCGTCGTGCTTGTGCACAGCGACGACAATGCGCGCGACCGCTTTGCCCTGGGCCTACAGATCGTCTACTTTATGGCCGTGATCAAGGCTGTGCGCGACCGCGTCACCTGGCTGGCCTGCATCGATACGGACGAGTTTCTGATGCCATCGCGCCCCACGGACGCGACCCTGCTCGATGTGCTTCAGAGACACGAGGACGCCTCGGCCATCGCCGTCAACTGGCAGATGTATGGCGCATCGGGCGTCCATAGGAAACCCGACGATGCGCTCGTCATCGAAACCCTATTGCGCAAGGCCCCGACAGACGACGAAGAGAACCATCACGTCAAGCTGATCGTGCGGCCCGAGTGCGTCAGGGAGTTTCTCACGCCCCACTCTGTCGAGCGCATGCCCAGCGCTCCCCATCCGATGCGCATGACCGACCGGAGCATCACCATCGACGACGAACAAAACTTTTCGCCACGTGTGGTCATCGACGAGTTGCGCCTCCACCACTACATGGCGGGCGACATTGAATACTTTGAGCGCTACAAGGTTCCGGCCTACAGGGGCAGGGCCATGCCCCCTGAGCGCTACGCCAGCGTCGCGGGCCGCGCCAAAAGGGGCGCCTTTACGTCGTTCTTTGATCCCTACTGCCGCGACCGCTTTGCTCCGGGGCTGCGCTCTCGCATGGGCCTGTCCACGTCTTCCCCGCCGCCACCATTATTGTCCCTGGCACCTGCGCTCGCCACAAGAGGGAAAGGCGTGCGGGCGGGCGCGGTGCAGGGTACGTGCGTCATTGTCCACCTGTTTGACGTGGATGCCTGGCCCCTGTTTGCGCCCTACCTGGCCAATGTCAGACGCACCGGAATGGCCTATGATGTGTACATGACGGTGGCGCGCGAACGGTGGACGCCCGAGGTGGCAGATGCCGTCACTGCCTCTTGTCCGCTCCACGAGCACACGGATACGGTGGAGGTCGTGCTCGTCGACACAGAGGACACGCCCTACACAGACACATCGGCATTTATGCTCGCTCTGCACCGCATCACCAACGAGTGCCGGCGCTCGTACGGCTATCTCTTGCACATGCCCGTGCGCGTCGCTTGTCCATCGACGGTCACAAAGCACAGACTAAGCGCCCTGTTGGGCTCGCCCGAACGCGTCCTCGAATGTGTTTCTGCTATGGAGGCCGCCCATGACACGTGCACGTTGCCAGAGCGTACGCACGGGCGTGACTATGTGGGCCTTGTCGGTTCGGTTGATTGTGTTGCTGGCCCCCCAAAGGCCGACACAAGGACCTTTTTGCGCCATGGGATGGGTTCCCTCGGCAGCGGTCCTGTCGTATATGGCAACCTGGTCTGGGCACATATGGTCACCCTGAGCGACGGTTTGGCAGCCGTGGACATGCTCAAGTGCGCGCGCCGCCAGGCCCGGGGTGACGACGTATCAGGCTCAACCAGCGACGACGACGATATGGCCCTGTCAGAGGTGTTTTCGGGGATCGTGGCGCGTGCCGGACTCGTCGTACGCGGAATGGCACCTCTCCTGTGCTCCTTTACGGATCCTGCGCCCGAGGGATCAAAGGGGCACCCTAAAAGGTGCGTCGCGCGCGGCTCCAGGGATTTCGTCCGAGAGATGATCCACCGGCACAAAGAGTGGCACCCGTACGATACAGACCCATTCCGCATGCGTCGCCAACAAGAGGCAGGGGCTACGGCAGTGGGACCCCACCTAGAGTACATTGCCGATATTGCGGCTCGCTGCTCCGCGGCGATAGAGTGGTCGGCCCACGGCACCACGTTGGGTGTCACATGGGCCCTGGCCGAGGGTCTCTGTCTGGCACGCGTGCGCGGCGACTCGGGAACCCTGCTGGTGCTCAATCAGCAAACGTGCAATGCGCGCCCGCTGCTTACTGACATGGCCACCGCCGCGCATATCTGCATCAACTCCGTGGATGGCGATGCGCCCAATGATCATCAACACCATGATCTATTGGTTGTCGACGCCGTTACCGGCTGTGGCCGGCACACGCCCGTCCAAATCTGCAGTCTACTGGCCCGGTGGGCTCCCTGTATCGGCAAACATGTCATCCTATTGTTCCCATGCGATCCAGCAACGACATTGTGGACAGAAACGATCACGAGAGACATGGTGCCCCTTGGATGGCGCCCCCACAGGCAGACAAATGTCCCATCCGCGTCCCAAATGCTTCACCTTGTTTGCTGACGAGTTGTTGTCGTACATAAACACTGGTCCCCGTGCACAACTAAATCAGTCACCGCGCAGATGCAATACGAGGTGCAATGTGAAGTCCATGACAATCTTGTAGTCGGCCAACGTCGGGTGAATATCCATTCCGCGGCCGGCATAGATCAGGCGTTGATCATGTGGGGAGAAGCCCGACACATAGTAGACCATGGTCTTTAGCATGCATATGGTCCATTCAAGGCAAACATGCAGGGTATAGATCCTTCCCGTGGCAGACTTTACAAAGATCTGCGTGCGCTCTTTGCTCGCACAGTAGGGCGTCTCGATCGCGTGGACCAGTGGGAAGCGGTTGCGCATGATCGTGTTCCAGATGCGGTTATCGCCACATTCCGGCGGTGCATTGGGCGAACGCGCTTCGCAGGCGTCGAGAAACTGCTCGCATTCGCGCAGACCGTGCACACGTTCCCGGCACACGGGACAGGCGCGAACGCGCGTCGCACAGGTCGTACATACGCAAGGGGCCGTACAGCGGCACTGTAGGAATCGATTGGCTTTACCCGCAAGGCAAACGCAGCAGCTAGGCAGCGCGGCAGCGTGCCAACCATCGCTAATAGGATCGTCAAGGTCGATTACACACCTCTCATGTTCCTTGCCATCCTCGGGACCATAGAGGGAAAATCTGTATCGGTGACCGTCAAAGGAACGCACCAGGGCCAGCGCGCATCTGTCGCCCTTGAGCAGGAACGTAATGCCAAGCACGGGCTCGATGGTAGGAGTTGCCAGCTGATCGCTTTCCATGCCTTTGGACAGTTGAGGGTGGCGTTCTGGTGAATGTACTTTTGCAAACATCCACGCCAGACCCAGAGCACCTGTGGTGTTGCCCCCGACAGTATGGAAAGAGGCACGATTGGTCACTTTTCCTGTTGCCACCTAAAGTGCTAGGTCGACGGCAAGTCACAACAACGGGTGCCCATGCAGGTCGTTCGACACCTCGCGGGGCGCATCTGCGTCGAAAGACAGCAATACTCGTTGGGGCTCAAAAGAGCGACGCCCGTATGATCCATGTTTTGAGGACCTGTGGGAACCAATGAAAGGATGCCACCCATGTATCATTACCCACGCTCCATGAGGGCGCGGCGGCCCTACCACTGGGGTTCGAAAGCCTACAAAAGGCGGTCGCACCAGATACCAGGTCGCGCTAGTGCCTTTATATACAACTGCGTTATGTAAACAGCCGCTGGCAGACTTTGCCGTGAACCGCATACGAGTGGCTTTCTTGTCTTGGCAAAAGAGACCATCCTTTGTTGTCAGCACGCCCTCTCCCATCGCGCTTCCCAATGTCGAGGAGATCCTTTGAGCCGTCTGGACCCTACGCGCCTGTTCGACCTCAAACAACGCGACAGCAGCGGTACTTGCCGACGGGGGTTGCGGGTCTCGCGGGTACACAGCAGCAGCAGCAGCAGCAGCAGCAGCAACAGCGGCAACCAATCAGTGGCGTCACGCGCCCCACACAATCGGGCAGTGCACGTCAGGTGCAATCCGCCGTGCAGGTGGCGTTGCCCATCTATGCAGAGGCGGTGGGCCCGCTCAAAGCCATTGGATACGTCGAAGAGGGCCGTCTCAATGCCCAGCAGGTGGCTCAGGTGAAAGCCATGGGAAACGAGACCGACGGCAAATACATATGGAACCGCCAAGCGCTCGACCGTCTCCTGCTTGATAATGAGCATCTGTTTGGCCCCGAGGGCAGCGCCCCGTCGATGCTGACCGACGATTTTGTCGCGCGGGTCAAGGACCGCAACACGCCTATTGAGGACCCAACCTTGCTCTGCCTTGTCCATGTAGCGTTCCTCGACGCGGAACAGTACGCGGCGGGCAGGTGCGGCGACACGCCCATCATCGTGCCCGAAGAGGTGGCTCAATTTGTCCACGATGTGCTCGAATACGGCCCAAATCTCACGCCCGAAGAATCGTGGGTGGTCATGTTGGCGGCGCCGCCGCAAGGTTGGCCGCGCCTGCTCCGGACCTTTAATGATCTAAAGGTCGAGGCCGACAGATGGCGCCAACTGGCCCTTCCCGCGCTCAGAGCACAGCAGTCGAGGATGCCGTCGCCGACAGGACGTCCGTTTTGACCGATGTCCCTTTTGGCGCACACAGCATTTTCCTTCCCTAGTGTTTTCCACTGAACGCTCCCCACCCTGTGAGGGAGCCATGACGACTACGAACCTACAGCGATCCGGTAGCCGAGTCTATAGTGTGCTGGGCTAGATACCCTTCTTTTATTAAAAAAAAACACCGAAACACTGGCCAACGCAGAGGCTGTCCTTTATGATTCTCAACGGGACCCTAATCGCCACACAAACGCAGAGTGAGAACGAGGGTGTTACCCTCGCAAATCGCATAGTCCAGTAGTGCCCGTTTGTCCTCCAGCTGCTTGCCAGCAAAGATCAAACGCTGCTCCTTTGGGTGGATGCCTTCCCTATAACAGATCATGGTCTTGACCATACAGACTGACCATTGCAGGTGCACGACCAGAGCATAGGTCTTGCCCGCGAGGGACCTTATAAATATCTCTGCACGTGCGGCGTCGTGAAAGGGAAACTCGACGGCATGGATGCGCGGAAAGCGACTGCGCATGGTCTCACCCCACATGGTCGCGTCGCCGGGGTCTTTGAGTGCGTCGGGCGCACGCGCCTCGTAGGCATCGAGAAAGTCCTCGCATTTGGTCCACCCTTGGACGCGCTCCCTGCACATGGGACAGGCGCGAATGCGTTTGGCGCAGGTCGTGCACACGCAGGGCACCGTACAGTGGCAACGCAAGAAGCGATCAGCCGTGTCCGTGAGACAAACGCAGCAATTTGGCAACGAAGCATTGTGCCACCCGTCGTTGCCGTCTTGGTGGTCTAAATCAACGATGCACGACTCTTCCTCTTGGTCCGTCGACCCTTCTCTGGTGGGTGGCCTGTATAGGGCAAACACATAGCGGTGGCCATCAAACGAGCGCACCTCTGCCAGCGTACGTCTGTCGCCCTTGCTCAGAAATGCAATGCCCAGCGAGGAAGAAGGGACCATGGCCGGTCGGCTGTCCTCCATGACCAAGGCTTTACAGACACATACACGTTTGCCGTTTCTGCCGCATCCAATGTCCCCTTTCATGTTGAACCAATTGAAAAAGAACCAAATTCTGCCCTTTCTGGATTGCCGCCTCGGCAAAACGCGCTCACTTGTGCAAACGGTCATCTGATACACGGATTCGACGCACGGTCCGGGCTGTCGCCTTTCGGACCGTGCACGGATAGGGACTCTGCGCTACCGCATCCGACAAAGAAATAGGTCGCCTATTCTTGGTTGGCTAGAACGAGACAGCGGGTGGGACGGGCGTGCCCGGCGGGAGCCACCTACGGCGCACGTGCTTGGTGATGGCCACAAACGACACCCCGTAGAGAACCGAATCGATACCCGTCACGAACGGATCGCCCGTGCACCGCTCGACCTTATCGACATCGCTGGCGCAGGGAAAAGGTCCCGAGTAGCCGGGCGTGCTTGCGTTCCACAGGTTGAGTCCCGGCAGGTAGCGGTAAAAGTAGGATAGATGATCGGGTCCGTCGGGGGTCCTTCGATAGTGCGCCACGTTGTTGATGACGTTGGTGTTTTCGACAATGTAGACCCCACCGTCCTTGAGCGTGGGAAAGAGCACCTCAAAGGCCGCAATGACCTCTTCAACGACATGGCTGCCGTCGTCGATGATAATGTCAAAGGGCCCGTGCTTGGCGACCACCGACTCTAGGAAGGTCCGGTGCGTCGCCGACCCGATCTCGACAAAGATGTGGTCATCGGGCGACTCGACGTTCTTGCAAAAGGGCGTGTGGTCGATGCCCACGATGCGGGCCGCGCGCGGCATATGGGCGCGCGCCGCTCTGAGGCTGTCCCCGCGCGCCGTGCCAATCTCTAGGTAGCGCACGTCGCTTGCGTGTCGAAAGGGATCCAAAAACTTGTGGTACTGCCGCGTGTGCCGGTGGCACGACGGGCCTTTATCGTTGATCGTGCCCTGCCGACTGTGGGCTTCGTCCATCGTGAGCATGGACCGCACGGGGTACGGCGCCGTGGCTTCGCTGTAGGGCCTGGCATTGCGCAGGCCCCAAAAGTACAAATCGCCGAGAGCGTCCTTGACCTCAAACTGATAGGACTCAAAGTAGAGATGCAGGGGTACGGCCTTTTGCACGTCCTCGGGCGTGAGCGGCTGGACATAGTTTGGGTACCCTGTGGTCTCTGTGCGTGTCCCACTGTGGTCGTCGTTGTTGTCGTCATCGTCGTCATCGTCGGGATCGTGCCGATCAAACCGCCGGCCCGTCGTCGCGCACGTAAAGGCAAACAGGCCGCCCGCTTTGAGGAGACGTACGATGTTGCGCAGGCTCCGCACATAGTCTGCGTCGTAGGCGAGGCACTCGGTCGAGACGATCGTGTCGTACATGGCGCCCGCATTTCCCGCGCAAAAGTCACCCACGGGGCCCACATGGTCCACATTGGTGCCCTCCTTCAGATCGATACCTTCGTAGATGCACGAGGCGTCAAACAGGTGCTGATTGTTGCCGTTGACGTCCAAGCTGCCGACATCCAGCGCCCTCTTTCCGAGCGCAAAGTGCGCCGGAAAGCGCGCCTTGGTGCGCATCATAAAGTCGCGTGCCTCGATGTGCATCGTACTGGAGCACGGTTATCCACAGGCGCGCTGACGTGTATGGCCTCTGGGTTTGTTTGTTTTCGTCGTGCCGGATGCTGCTGGGCGGTTGTCTGCGTGAATGAGACCTTTTCGTCTGGCGGATTTCGCAATGAAGGGGGCTTCGCCCTTGAAATCAGCGCGCGACCTCGGGAGGGCATCCCCTCAAAACGGATCAAAAGAAAGGACAAGAGAAAATCATAGGCGATCGGGTCCCTTTTGCGTGCGCTTTTTCCTTTTCACGCAGAGACTGCCAGAGGTGATTTGAGGGGAGGGAACACGACGTACGCACGGGCATCGGGGAGGGGGAGAATCGTTTCCTGTCTTTGACCCGTAGGAAGCAAACGGCCTGCCGCTCTCGGATGATGGAAGGGACGGAAGGAGAACAGTCGGGGCGGAAAACAAAGGGCACGTTGGCCGTCGCGAGCATATTCCGCAACGCGACCTTTTATCTAAAGGAATGGATCGAGTACCATCTGATGTTGGGCGTGGAGCGGTTCCACCTCTGCGACAATCGCAGCGTGGATGGGCCCATCGAAATCCTGGAGCCCTATATCGACAGGGGCGTCGTCGTCCTTGTGCGCAGTGATGCCGACCATGGTAGGGCGTTTGCTACGCGACTCCAGGCAGAATTCTTTACCGCCGTGTGCAGGGCGCTGCGCGGCCACAGCGAATGGGTGGCCTTTATCGACCCGGACGAGTTTCTGACCCCGTCGCACGTTACGGATTCGACCCTGGCGGATGCCCTCGCGCGCCATAAGCATGCAGCCGGTGTGGGCGTCAACAGGCTCGTGTATGGCGCGTCGGGCGTGCGTCGCAAACCTCGCGACGACCTCGTCATTGAAACCTTTACGCGGCGCAACGATGACGACCGCTACTGGGAGAATCATCGCGTCAAGCTGATCGTGCGCCCAGAGCACATCGATCGGTTCTATGGACCCCATGCGGCCCGCACGATAGCGGGAGCCCCAGGCGCCATCGTCACTGCCGATGGGACATCTCTGGCGGCGCGCGGTGTAACGGACCACCTCGACTATAGCGATTTTACCATCAATCACTATGCCGTAGGTGACCTACAACACTTTGAGCGCTATAGGGCCACGGCCTATCGAGGGTGGACCCTGCCCGTGGCCGACCACGAGCGCATTCTAGCCAGGGCACGCGACGATACGTGCTCGCGCGTCACCGACACACGGTGGCACGACCGTTATGGAGCCGATCTGCGCAAACGCATGGGTATGTCCCCCGCAGTTGCGTGCGACGCCGTGGGGTGCGTCATGCCCGCGCAGCCTCAAGTGTGCGTTTTGGTGCATCTCATCGATCCCGACGGGTGGGACTCGTGCGCCTCCTATCTGGCCAACGTGCACCGTGCGGGGATCGTGTACGACCTCTACGCGACGGTAGCGCGATCCAAATGGACGCCCGCTTTGGACCGCGCGTTGGCCTCCTTTCACGATCATGCGTGTGTGTGTCTGAATCCCCGCGGGCACATAGATGGGGATGCGGGCGGCACGCGCGTGCAAGACGGCAGTAGATGCAAACCGCGTTTGCCCGTGCAGGTGGTGCTCCTCCAAGACGACAATGATATTGCCCAGAGCGACACGGCAACGTGGATGTTGGGAATGCACCGGATCATCAACGAATGCCGTCGCTCGTACGACTATATATTGAACGTGCCCATAAGGAAGGGTGGGGCCGACGTTGGTACAGATACTGCATCTGGTGATTGGGACAAACAAGCGTGGAGCGCCCTGATGGGTTCGCCTCAGAGGGTGCTCGAGTGCATGGCACAAGTGGGAACGATGGTCAACATTCCCGGTCGGTCCGGTACGGGCCAAGAGGCCAGCCTCGTGGCGATGGTGGGGCACACCCCGCGCATGGGCATGAGCGCGAGCATCCCGAACGAGGCCAAGACCGCTGCAAAGCGGTACGGCTTGGACGCGCTTGTGGAGAGTACCGTCGTGAGGGGCAACCTATTTTGGGCCCATCTGGGGGCGCTGACCGATTCCCTAGCGTGCGTCGACCTGCTCAAGTGCGCGCGCTCACAAGCCCAACTCGGGTCCACGGTGGATGGTACCGGAAGCGCGGTGATGACAAGGGCGATTAGCCTCGACGCCCTGTTGGGGAGCATCATTGCACGGGCGAAGGGGGAGCCAGGCGTGCGCGGCATGGACTCTGTGACGTCGCCCATTCTGGGCGCTTCCTTTCACGACGAGGCAGACGGCACAGTCATGTGCCAGGCGCACGCGCCCCGCGATTGGGTCGCACGAACGTGCGCCGTGTGCCCTTCATGGCTGCCCAACGACGTGGAACCATTTACGTGGAGGCGCGGCACGGCCGAGCGCGGTGGGTCCGATCCCTATGGGCCCCATCTCTCCTTTGTGTGCGAGCGGGCGCAGGAATGTACGCGCACGCTCGAAATAGGTACGGACATCACGAGCGTCACATGGGCGCTGGCCGAAGGCATGTCCCTCGCGCGACTACGCAATACGGTTGGCGCCCATCTGACGCTGGCGACGGCAGCGCCCACGGGCGAGAGCCACACCCTCGTAGATCTAGCGGGGCTCGTTGGTGTGACGTGCACGCTCACGTCGTCGATCGATGCCAGCGTCCAAGATGGAACGAGTGCAACTGACTATGCGCCAGTCGATATGTTCGTGGTACACTCTAGGGCGTACCCCACCCACTCGGCACTGTTGGCGGCGATCGCCCATCGCCAAGATTACGTGCACCGTTCGATCGTCATCATCGATGAGAGCCAATCTTTTGGAAGTTTGGATAGAATTGTGCAAGAGTTTGTCCAGAGGTACCGGGCCTCTTGGAGGTTGGCGAGCACCACGAGGGGCACAACGGCTCTAGCGTGGCTCGAACGTGCAACGGGGCACGTGGTGCGTTGCTGCGCCGCCCAATAAAAACGGCCGCTCCGAGCCGCCGTGCCGCGGGGGGCAGGGTGGCCAAGACCCCGCGTGCCCAAAGCGATGGAGAGGGAGTAGATGCGATCCAGTTGGCCTCGTGCGGGAGGGTGCACGGAAAGTGCACCCCGGCCGAATTTCCCTCGTTGTCTTTAATGCGACCAATAACAAGTGGGGTATTACGCCATTTGCTGGCCCACCGGCTCCTCGGTGGCGCGGTGCAGGTTAAATGCCGTTTGCGCGGGTGCGTTTGTTTCTCACAGACGCATACCAAACCGACAACCACCCACAGGAACCCTCCCATCGAGACCCGAAACGACCATGTCTTACAGGAGCGGTGGAAACAACAGCAGCAGCAGCAGCAGCAGCAACGTCAACAACAGGCAGCACGAACAGCCCTACTATGGTCACCATCATCACCACAACCACCATGGCCCCTCAGTAGGGCGTACCGACCGCGAGCGCGACATGTCTGTGGGGTTTCCCGAAACGGCCAGCTTTGACCCCGCCTTTGCGGGAGCGGCCCCGACGCCCTTTCCCATGGGCATGGCCATGGGCTACCAGACCCCGTCGGGCTTCTACCCTATCGACTATACGTCGGCGGCGGCCGCCATGGCCTATATGCACCCGCATCCTATGATGTACCAGATGCCGACGGCAGACCCCAGTGGCATGTTTGCCAACAACCACGGCGCTGTCTCGGATAGGAACCCGTTGCCCGAGAGGCGCGACCGCTACAGGTCGCCTAGACGTGAACGCAGGCGCTCGTACTCGCCGCGTCGGGATCAACAAGTGCGCCGTTCGCGTCGCGCCGATAGGGAGCGTTCACGCGAGAGAGAGAGGCAGCGCCGTGAGCGCAGGTCACCGGTCCGCGGTCGCCGCCGCGAGCGCGATAATAGGGACTCTACCGCGGGACGCGGTGTCCGCCGTGAATCGGGTCCTACCGAGCGCACTGCTTCTCGACAGTCTGCAAGGACGACCACCACGTCGACCGCGACAAAGACGGTACCAGAGAAGTCGAGCAAGCGCGAACGATCGAGTTCTCGGTCGGTATCGCCATCGCCGGCCCCATCTTCGCCGCCATCTACCACCGTGTCTGTCGTTTTGGACGCGTCGCTTTCGCCAACGGGCGATCCGCTGTGCAAGGACGATGGACTGTCTCTGGAGCGCGCGCTCACACAGACAGAGGGCTTTGACTATGACGATATTGACAGGGACGACGATGACGATGACGACGATGATGATGATGAGAATGACAAGTACCAGGACCGCGAGCCGCGTCGCAACAGTCCCGACTGCGCCAACGGGTCTCCGCTGGTCAGGGAGGACGAGGGGAAGGACCAAGTCGCGGACACGCTGTGCGATACCGACGTGGCCACGGTGCCACAACACCGCGTCGGTGACGACGGCAAAGAGTCGCGCGAGCGCAAGGCCCAAGTGCCGCTCGAAGCACTCGGAACGCGCCGTGATAGGAACGCCAGCTGCAGCAGCAGCGGCAGCAGCGTCGATGACGACAAAAACAATGACGGACAGAGATCGGAGCGCGCCAACTCTGGGACTCGTCCCGATCGGGACAGGCACGTCGAGAGTGGTGACAAGCGGCGCCGCATCTCGACTGATCGTGCACGCGATGGCTCGCCTTCGCCCAGAGTGTCGGTCACGGTCGCTGGTGGCGGCGCCCGACGCGGACGCGACAGGCAGGTGGGCGTCTCGAACGATTCCAACCGGAGCGGGAAGCGGACGCGTGGTGGGAAGACTTACCACGCAAAGCGCGAGCGTGCCCTAAAGGTGTATCGCGAACAGTGCATTCGGGCGGTGCGCGACAATAGGCCGGCCCCTCCCATGCCCAAGCTGATTGTTGGCATTGTGGCGCGAATGCTTACGGACCGCGCAGTGAATGGCGCTCCGTCGGGGGGGCCCCGGTAAGGCCCCTGCCCAATACACAGCACCAGTCTTTGAGAATGGACGCGTTCCCTTGCTTGGGGGCGCCGATTTTGATGCCCCTGGTCCCTCCCCATCACATTTGACATCTGCCCGGTGCCGAGAGCAAAGCACTTTTCCCCTTGCGTGCGTCCCGGCCGCGCGTATGCGCGCGCGCACCCCCATACCCCAATCTCTGCCCATAGCTGCCACGCCATTGTCGTTTAGCGCGCTCACCCCTCCCCACCGTGAGTCACCGGACCACGCACATTGTATGTGCACGTGTCCCGTTGACGCCCTGTCTGCCCTATGTCTCGCAGGATGCCCGGTAATAACCTCCCCCGCCTCCCTCTCTAACATGCTGCCCCGTGCGTGTTTGTCGCTGCAGGTCTGTGGAATTGTCAAAAGGCCTGATCGCGAGGCAAACGAGGAAAACATAGCAAGCATGCCTTTGATCCAGCGGGCATCTAGCGGCCATCACATGCAAGCCAGCAGGGCAGATACCGACCGATGCTCGTCAAGGATGACTCTCTGCAATACGCGATCCGAGTGGCATGCACTATACGTTTGAATATAGCATAAAGCATCGCCGCTTTGGCCCATGTCCAGTGCACGCATTGAACATCACGTTTCTTGACCCTGCCGCTGCGATGCTACTTTACAAAAGGGGGATTTATCCTAGAATTGTCAAAAAGGCAAGATGTGCCCTCGTAGAGGGGAAAACGGGGCCACCTGCGAGGCAATGCCCTGTAGTCACCGCTCACAAGGGGGCCCGTAGAGCACTCCATTTGTGTGTGTGTCCCTCACAAACGATGCCGCATTGATCCAAAAGGTTACGAAATCGGGAGAAAGGGTTAGCGGGGAGGTACTGCATCACCCGGCACAAACGAGGCGGCCGAGCGAGACCACCTTTATGGAAAGAGCAGACGCAACGCCTGCAGATACACTAGAGGGATGGGAGGCATCTCTGTGCGCGATGGGACCGAGGGCGAAAACATCAAAAGCGCACGGCAGCGATCGCTTCACAGTATACGACCGATGATAAGCGGGCCTCGGCGCGCTGGGCCTTGCCCAGGGCATGCGCCAGTTCGACGCCCGCGAGGGCAACTGCATCGGGCAGATCGATCCAGTGGGCGTCGGGCGCGTTCGTGCCAGCTTCGGGCAGGGTACGAGCCGGCCGCGCTGCAAACACGCACGCCGCTTTTGCCGTCTGGCTGTCTCTCTTGATGGCCGTGATGAGCACGCCGTGATCGGGCAGCCACATGTGGCGCCTCACGGTAGCGCGGTTTGCGGCCCAGTCCTGTGGCGTATCAAAGGTGCTCACCGAGTAGGCCAGAGCGCGCGTCTTGCGTGGCCCGTGATCGGCCTTTTCGAGCACGGTCCACTCCTCGCCGCCACCGCCGTTGGTGCCACTGCCATCGCCATCGTTGTCGTCTGCAGGGTCACTCTCGTTGTCGGTTCCCAAACGATCCTGAGCGATGATGTCGTCGAGCACGTGCTGCTGATGATCGTCGGCGTGGACGGTGCCGTCTGCTGGCGCCGGGTGAGTATCGAGGGCGGCCTGGATCGAGCACCACTCTTTGTCGTCTGCCATCGCCATCGTCGACTGAGTCGTGCCCATGCTGATGACGTCCTCTTGCTCACGTGCGTTATTGGCTTTTGCGTCTCTCTCTCTCTCTCTCTCTCTCCTGTTGCCGTTATGCCAACGTGATCGCCCGAGGCGATAATAAAAGACAAAGGGGCGTTTTTGGCATTGCGCGCGCGGGTGCACTCACAGACCCGACAGATCACCTCTTTGGGGGCGCACTCCTGGGGCATCCACGGGAAATCGTCCCATCGCGCGCACGCACGCTCCCGTACCGACTGTGCTTATGGAAACAACCAATCACGTCTCGCCCCTCTGGCAAGGGCAAAACGGGCCGGCACAAAAGCCCACACCAAACGGGGCGGGCCCGTTGACCGTGTAGTGTGGCAACAACCGTCACCCGTGTGTCGTGCCTGGTGGTGGCGTTTCTCTGGTGTTGGTCCAAAGGCGCTGTCAGAGCGGCGCCGCGTTCTCATTGGTGCGTATTTTTGCAGCGGTCTCGGTGCGTCGGGTCTTGCCCTTTTGTCGGTGACGGTGTATTTACCGGGCACACAGAGCACGTTTCGTTTGCCCCTCTGACCTTGTTGGGCATGCACGATATCTGTGGGCGCCCGGACGATACCACATAAAGGAGAGTCACACGAAACACGATCAAGGTACAGTAGGGATCCGTTGGAGGCCAACTACCGGTCGGATTTATCGTGGGGAAAAAGTACTGGGAGCAGGAGGGGGGATGGGGGGTGGTGAAAATGGCAGCAACA
>Ga0255334_1000595_pt1 | contig 25799 bp, 21 predicted proteins | sample EtOH5_35cm_T3_12_FD_202080 | JGI IMG/M metagenome (GOLD analysis project Ga0255334, IMG submission 202080) | Sandy soil microbial communities from University of British Columbia, Vancouver, Canada - EtOH5_35cm_T3_129 | ecosystem: Engineered > Artificial ecosystem > Sand microcosm > Unclassified ... | reverse complement strand
GCGACTATTTTTTTTCCAAGCAACGCATCTTCAACAGCTTCCAGAACGAGATCAATACGAACTCTTATGTCGTCGTCGACACGTTCTTCACGTATACGGAGAAATACAACGAACTGATCGCCTCTCAGGGCGAATACCTGAAATCGCAAAAGGTGAATGAGATGTTGCTTGCCTTCATTCGCAACGATTCTCTCAGCCGCAGCCATACGTGGCAAATCGTCGAGCAAAATGAACGGACGTTTCTTGTCCGGACCGAGCAGATTCAGGTCAACCCAAACGTCTACGTCGGCGCGCTGATCCCGGTGGAGAACTTGATCAAGGCGATGCGCCTCGCCAATTTGGGCTCGAAGGGACAAGCGCTGATCATTTCTTCCTCCGCGCAAGCGCTTACCAGCACAACGTGGGACGAGGCCAGCATCGGGCAGATGGCCAAACTCCTGGAGAACCGGACGAAACCGTACCAGATCGTGCGGAGCATGACGAACGAGGACCACTACATTCTCATTGGCTTCCCATCGGCGCAAGCGCCGATCACGCTAGCCGTCACGATTCTCGACGAGGACCTGCTACAGAAGCTGCCGGTTTTACAGCGCGGTCTCTATTTGATTCCGGCCGTCATCATCGTTGTGCTGCTTATTTTTTCCGCAGTCCTGAAGCAGGTGCTCCACAAGCCGATGAATTCGCTGATCCGCGGTATGCGCAAAACAGCCCAGGGCGATTTCTCGGTCCGGCTGATCGACGGCTCTACGCAGGAGTTCCGCTTTCTGAACGAAACGTTTAACAGCATGAACGCGCAAATCCGCTCGTTGAAAATCAACGTCTATGAGGAAATGCTCAAGACGCAGGAAGCCGAGTTCCGCCATCTGCAATCCCAGATCAATCCGCATTTTTACTTGAACTCCTTAAACATCATCCACAGCTTATCGAAACTCGGGCATAACGATTTGATCGAGAAAATGGCGTATCACCTGAGCGATTTTTTCCGCTTCATCACACGGGCGAACAGGGAGACGATTATGCTCGAAGAAGAGATCGATCACATCCGCAACTATCTGGAAATTCAACGGCTGCGGTTTCCGAGCAAGTTGACATTCGAAATGACGGTGCCGGACGAGTTCAAATCGCGTAGCGTGCTGCCGCTTACGATCCAGCCGTTCGTCGAAAACACGATCATACACGGCATGAAAATCGGAAAAAACGTCTTTCATATTTCGGTCGAAGTGCGGCCGTTCGCGCAGGATCCGAAAATTATGGAAATCGTCATCTCGGACAACGGCGTCGGATTTACCGCCGAGACTCTGGAGCGTTTAAGAAATGGAGCTCCCGCGGCAGCCGGATCCACCAGCGTCGGCATCGTCAACGTGCAGAACCGGTTGAAGCACAAATACGGAAGCGCGGTCAGCATCCTGTTTCAGAACCGCGTCGTCCCGGATGCGGATTCAGAGAATAACGCCGGCGCGGTAGTCATTCTTCGCATTCCGTCGGATTCAGGCAAGGAGGGGGAAGAGTCGGATGTATAAGCTGTTAATCGTGGACGACGAAGTGTATGCGGTGCAAGCCGTCGAGCGGGGCATCGACTGGCAAAGCCTGGGCTTCTCCGACGTCTTGTGCGCGTTCGACGCGGAAGAGGCAATAAGCGTGTTGCAGGAGAACGCCGTCGATGTCATGATTTGCGATATCGAGATGCCCGGAGAGAACGGAGTGGCGCTGCTCGAATGGATGAACGAGCACGCTCCGTCGACGGTGACGATTTTCCTGACGGCACACGCCGATTTTGATTACGCGCAACAGGTCGTGCGGCTGGCCGGCTTCGACTATCTGTTGAAGCCTGTGAAATACGAGCAGCTTGCGCAGGTCGTGGAGCGCGCGCTCGCGGAGGTGCAGGGCCGCAAAGAGGCGAAGCGGTTCGAGGAGATGTACAAGTCTTACGCCAAGGAGCGGGTGACGCAGAAACCGCTTCTGAAGGAACTGTTCTGGCAGGACGTGTTCTCCAAGCGGATTCATCCGACGCCCGATCATCTGCAGGAGCTGTCCGACACTTATCAGGTGCAGTTCGGAGACAATCGCCTTGTTCTGCCGATTTTGTTGAGCGTCGAAAACTGGAAGAAGGAATTCACCGACCGGGACGAGGATATTCTCGGCTACGCACTACGCAACGCAGCCGCCGAATTGCTCGTGCCGGCTTCCGCAGCCGGCGATGTCGTACAGGATCGCGGAGGCATCCTGTTTGCCCTGCTGTACTTGAAGCGCCCGGACGAGTATTCCCGCTCTCGACTGAAGGAAGCGTGCGAGCGTTATATCCGGGTGTGCTCCCTTTATTTTTATTGCAATCTTTCCTGTTACGTCGGAACCGCATCGCCGGTTCACGAGGTCATCGCCGAGTATTATCGGCTTGTCGAACTCGAGCAGACGAACGTCTCCGGGACTGGGCAAGTGTTGTTCTTAAGCGATGCGGCCGGCGATTGCGTACCTGCGTCAGGCAAGCCGCCGTCCTTCGCGTTCGATTCGGCGGAATGGACCCGTCTGCTCGAAGCGGGCAAGACGGAGGCGGTTATCCACCAGATCGAAGAGCTGTTCAATAGCAAAAGCGCCGGCGAAAGGAACGCAGAGATGCTGGAGGAACTATATCATACGCTGCTCGGATACGTCTATCAGGCCGTTCACCAGAGAGGCGGCTCCGTCAAGCAAATCTTCGGAACGTCCAGACAACTGGAATCCCAGACGGCTACACGTTCCGTCGCGCAGTTACTGGCGTGGGCGCGCAGGCTCATTCACGCGATGGCGGACTTCTTCGACCGGAATCGGACCGAGAGCTCGGCGGTCGTCGAGAAAGTGAAGTCGTATATGGAAGCGCACTTGAGTACCGTGACCAGAGAGGGAATCGCGTCGGTCGTCTATTTGAATTCCGCGTACTTGTCCCGGCTATTCAAGCGGGAGACGGGTACTTCGCTGATGGAATACATCATCTCGATGAAGATGAACCGGGCCAAGCTGCTACTTACCCAATCCAATACGAAAATCGGCGATATATGCGACCAGCTCGGCTACGAGAACCTGCCCCACTTCGCCAAGACGTTCAAAAAACAAGTTGGAGTAACGCCGCAGGAATACCGCAAGCGATATCAGGCGATCCCTTGATCACAGGCCGTTGACACCCGAGGTCAACGGCTTTTTTCGTTGTTTCGGAAATTATGATTTTGAGTGAATGTGGATATATGGTTCGCTATGATCACAAAAACGTTATCTTGGTCACGTTAAGCTGTATCTTCATTTTCGCGCCGTGTCCTATAATAAGCTGCAAGCCTAACAGAATCTCGCAGGGAAGGATGATCAAACGGAATGAGGAAGACGGCGCCGCCGCTGTACCCCGATGTTCCAGAAGTATTTCGTCAAAGGATTGACGATCGGCGCGGTCAAAGGTTAGTCCCGCCGCAGTCCCCACGGTTTCACCCGGCATTGCCGGCTGAGATAATCCATTTGGCATACATTTTACAAGGGGGATGAACATGTGAACATGAAAGGGTCAAAAAAGATTTGGGTCACCTGCTTAGCGCTTTTGTTCTCTGCTGGGACGGTTCTTTCGGGTTGTGGAGAAAACAATAATAGCGGGAACGCGACTCCGCCGGCGTCGGTGTCGAAATCGGACGGAGCGTCTCCTGCGACTCCCGAATTGCCGGAAGTGACACTGCGAGTCTTCGTGCCTGGTGCGCCTCAGAAGGACATCGGATTGATCAACGAAGAAGCTAGCAAATACCTGAAAGAGAAGATCAACGCGAAGCTGGAGCTTACGATCATCGACTGGGGCAGCTGGCCCGACAAGATGAACCTGAAATTCGCTTCGAACGAGACATTCGACATCAGTTGGACGGCGAACTGGGACAACTATGTGACCCGAGCGCAGAAAGGCTTATATTTGCCGCTCAACGATTTGATCGACCAATACGCCCCAGAGACGAAAGCGATCCTGAATCCGGGCTTGCTGAAGGGCGGTCTGATAAACGGGAAAAACTACGGCTTGCCGGTCAACAAAGAAATCGCTTCCACGCGCGGTGTTCTTCTGAACAAGGCGCTCGCCGAGAAGTACGGTATAGACCCCGGCAAGATCAAGACGCTCGAGGATTTGGAACCTTATCTAAAAACGATTAAAGACAACGAACCGGGCGTGACGCCGTTCCTCATGAACAAAGACGTGAATCCGATCGGCAACACGCTCGCTTTCGGCAACGAAGTCGAATTCCCGCTCGGCCTCACCGACGGCGGCGCGGCGATCGAAGCCGCCGGCGATAACATGAAGGTGTTCAACATGTTCGAAGATCCTCGCTACAAAGCTGAGCTCGATCTGACGCGCAAATGGTATGAAGCTGGGTATATCAATAAGGACGCCGCAACGCTTCAGGATTTTGACGGGGCTTTGAAGGCTGGACAATGGTTCGCCTTCACGGATATGCTGAAGCCGGGCAAGGATGTGGAGAAAACGAACTCCCACGGCGTTCCGATGGTGCAGGTCGAACTGACCGAGCCGGTTATCAGCACAGGCGACACGATTGGCTCGGTCATGACGATATCCGCGACGTCCCCAAATCCGGAAAGAGCGATGATGTTCCTGAACCTGCTCTACACGGACAAGTACCTTGTCAACCTGCTGGCGTTCGGCATCGAAGGTAAGCACTACGTGAAGAAGTCCGAGAACGTCATTTCATTCCCCGACGGCGTAGACCCGTCCGCAACCGGTTACAATCCGGGCACGGCATGGATGTACGGCAACATGTTCAACGACTACTTGTTCAACAATGAAGATCCGGAGAAATGGGCGAAATTCAAGAAGTTCAACAGCATCGCGAAAGAGTCGCGGATTCTTGGCTTCAATTTCGACGTCGAGCCGATCAAGAACGAAGTGACAGCATTCCAGAACGCGTACAAGGAGTTCTCGCCGGCCCTGCATACGGGAGCGGTTGATCCGAACGAAGTGCTGCCGAAGTTCATCGAAAAAATGAAAGCGATCGGTATGGACAAAGTGTACGCGGAAGTTCAGAGGCAGATCGACGCTTGGCAAGCTGCCCAATAAACAAAAGATCCGCTCTGCTGGGGTCGCCCGCATCATCGGGCGACCCCGTTTGAATGGGTATATCGATGAAGGCAAACACAATCGAAATCGTTGGGAGGCAGAATATCGTGAGTTTCAAAATCGTTTTTCTAGGAGCCGGAAGCGTCGGCTTCACGCGCTGCTTGCTAAGGGACGTTCTCAGCGTTCCCGAGTTCAAGGACATCGAAGTTTCTTTTACGGACATTAACGTTCATAACCTTTCGATGGTAACGGAGCTGTGCCAGCGGGACATTGCCGAGAACGGCCTGAACATCCGCATACAATCGACCACCGATCGACGCGAGGCGCTGAAGAACGCCAAATACGTCATTTGTACGATCCGCGTGGGCGGACTTGAGGCGTTCGCGACCGACGTGGATATCCCGCTGAAATACGGCGTCGATCAATGCGTCGGAGACACGCTTTGCGCGGGAGGGATCATGTACGGTCAGCGCGGCATTGCCGCGATGATGGAGATCTGCAAGGATATTCGGGAGGTCGCGATGCCGGACGTCCTGCTCCTGAACTACGCCAATCCGATGGTGATGCTCACGTGGGCCTGCAACAAGTACGGCCGCGTCCGCACAGTCGGGCTGTGCCACGGCGTACAGCACGGTCATTACCAAATCGCCGAGGTGTTCGGCTTAAAGCAGGAGGAAGTCGACATTGTCTGCGCCGGCATCAACCATCAGACCTGGTACGTGCAAATCCGCCACAACGGCGAGGATTTGACCGGCAAATTGCTCGAGGCGTTTGAGAAAGACGAGAATTTCGCGCGCACGGAAAAAGTGAGGATCGACATGCTGCGGCGGTTCGGCTATTACAGTACGGAGTCGAACGGCCATCTGAGCGAATACGTTCCGTGGTATCGCAAGCGGCCGGACGAAATCAGCGAGTGGATCGATCTCGGAAACTGGATCAACGGGGAGACTGGCGGTTATTTGCGCGTGTGCACAGAAGGGCGCAACTGGTTCGAGAGCGAATTTCCGAAATGGATGAAGGACCCTGCATTCGAATATAAGTCCGAAAACCGCAGCCATGAGCACGGTTCGTACATTATTGAAGGACTCGAAACCGGGCGTGTTTACCGTGGGCACTTCAACGTCGTAAATAACGGCGTCATCACCAACTTGCCTACTGACGCGATTATCGAAGCGCCGGGCTATGTCGACCGCAATGGCATTTCGATGCCTCGCATAGGCGACTTGCCGCTCGGACCGGCGGCCGTGTGCAACGTAAGCATTTCAGTTCAGCGCTTGGCCGTCGAGGCGGCGATTCGCGGCGACGACATGCTTCTGCGTCAGGCGTTCATGATGGATCCACTCGTCGGCGCCGTATGCAACACGAAAGAAATATGGCAGATGGTCGACGAGATGCTCGTCGCCGGGGAATCATGGCTGCCGCAATACGGCGCGGCGATCGCGGAAGCGAAAGCGAGGCTCGCAGCCGGCAATCGGGTGACGATTCGGGAAGGTTACCGGGGCGCAGCGCGCCTGCATACGAAGACGGTCGAGGAAATGCAAGAGGACCGTAAAGCCGCGAACCGGAACGCGGGAGAGGCGGACAAAGGCAAAGAGCGGGCGAAAGCTGCCCATTAAAACAAACTGCCGTGGAAGCTGATCAAGTCGTGCGTTCCGACTTGAAGAAAAGCGTGTCCCGCTGCGGATGGAAGTCCTTGTACACGTCCTTGCTTTTTGTTGGCGTTTTTATTATAGAACATTTTCAAACGGACTTCTCCAAACTTACCTTTAATCACGTTTCGTTAAGGTCGCGATAAGCATTGCGGCTAAGCAGTGTGAGCGGCTGCACCTTGTGAGTTCTGCGGAACGCCGCCCATTATCGGAAAGCGAAGAAGGGGAATGACATGGAAAAGTACAAAAACAAAAGCGTGCCCGTCGAAGAACGGATCCAGGATCTTCTGTCGCGGATGACGCTGCAGGAGAAGATCGGCCAATTGAACCAGCGCATGCTGGGTTGGGACGCATACGAAAAAGAAGAGCAAGGCGAAGGCTTCCGCTTGACGCAGCGCTTCCGCGAGGAAGTGGCGTTCGGCGACGGCTTGGGCGCCTTATACGGCCTGTTTCGCGCCGATCCCTGGTCCAAGGTGACGTTCGAGAACGGCATTCCGCCGCTCGAAAGCGCCAAGGTCGCGAATCAAATCCAGCGATATGTGATCGAGAATACAAGACTGGGCATTCCGGTGCTCCTGTCCGAAGAGGGGCCCCACGGCCATCAAGCGCTCGGAAGCACGATCCTGCCTACGAATATCGGAGTCGGCTCGTCCTGGAATCCGGAGCTGTGCAAGGAAGCTTTCTCCTGTGTTGCAGCGGAAATCCGGGCCCGCGGCGGCCATATCGGCTTGGTCTCCGTACTTGATATGCTTCGCGACCCGAGATGGGGACGCTCGGAAGAGTGCTTCGGCGAGGATCCCTATTTGGGCGGCCGGTTCACCGACGCAATCGTACGGGGCCTGCAGGGCGACAGCCCGGAGCAGCTGGCGGGACCAGATAAGGTGGTCGCCTGCCTGAAGCACCTGGCTGCGCAAGGGGCGGCCGTCGGCGGTCATAACGCTTGGCCCGCTACGATCGGGGAGCGGGAGCTGCGTGACATGCACCTCGCGGGTGTGAAGGGTGGCGTGGAAGCCGGGGCATTGGCTTGCATGGCCGCTTACAATGAAGTCGACGGCATTCCCTGCCATGCCAACGGGCATTTGCTCACCGGAATTTTGCGGGACGAGCTTGGCTTCCAAGGGATCGTCATGTCGGACGGTTGTGGAGTCGACAGCTTGATTCCGCAGGCAGGCAGCCCGGAAGCTGCGGCGGCAATGGCACTTAACGCCGGCGTGGATTTGAATCTATGGAATCAAGCGTTCCTTGAAGTAGCCAAGGCGATGGAAGGCGGTCTTATTCGCGAAGAAATCATTGATCGCGCGGTCAGCCGCGTGCTGCGGCTCAAGTTTCAGCTCGGCCTGTTCGAGAATCCATACGTGGAGGAGAGCTTTGCGGCCGGCGTACTGGGGCGCCGGGAGACGAGCGCCATCAACCGGCAGCTTGCGCAAGAATCCGTCGTCCTGTTGAAGAACGAGAACGACGTGCTGCCGATATCGACCAAGATGCGCCGCATCGCGGTGATCGGGCCAAACGCTGATAATATGTACAACCAGTTGGGAGACTATACGCCGACGCAACCTGCGGGCAAGGGCACGACGGTGCTTCAAGGCATCCGGCAGCTGCTGCGTGAGGTCGCCAGCGATACGGAAGTGGCGTACGTCCGCGGCTGCGGCATTCGCGATGCTTCCAAAGCGGAGTTTGACGCAGCGGTCCAAGCCGCCCACGACGCGGATGTGGCCGTGCTCGTCATGGGCGGCAGCAGCGCCCGCGATTTCAACTTTCGCTTCGCCGACAACGGCGCAGCCATTGCCGATAACGACTCGCCGAGCGAAATGGATTGCGGCGAAGGGATCGATGTAGCCGAGCTGGAGCTCGGCGGTGTGCAGACAGAGCTCGCGAAGGCGGTCTATGCAACGGGAAAGCCGATCGTCGTCGTGCTGATTCAGGGCCGGCCCCACGCCATCCCGTGGATCAAGGAGCATGCGCACGCGGTGCTGACGGCATGGTACCCCGGAGAAGAGGGCGGCATCGCCCTGGCGGAGCTGCTGTTCGGGCTGGCGAATCCAAGCGGCAAGCTGTCGGTGTCCATTCCGGCTTCTTCTGCGCAACTGCCCGTTTCTTACAACCTGAAGGCCTCCAACCATTCGTCCGCCTATGTGGACGCTTCGAATCAACCGCTCTATCCTTTCGGGCACGGGCTAAGCTATACGACCTTCCTATATGAGGATTTCACGATGAGCACGGACCGGGTTTCGGGGAAGCAGTTAGCACTCGGTGAGACGGTGAAAGTATCGGTGAAGGTGAAAAATAACGGACGGATGGCAGGCAAAGAGGTCGTCCAGCTCTATATCAGCGATCGTGTGTCCAGCATTACGCCGCGCAACAGCGAATTGAAGGCATTTCGCAAACTCGAGCTCCAACCCGGGCAGTCGGAGACGATTGTATTCGAACTTGGGCTCGAAGCGTTAAGCCAATGGAACAGCACGATGTGCTATACGCCGGATCCCGGGCGGCTTCGGGTGCGGATCGGACACGAGAAGACGTCCGAACTTTCGGCCGTCCTGTTCATCGAGCCTTAGGGCGGATTGGATTTCGGCCGAACCTCAGCGGAATTCAGGTGCCGGATCGACGGGGGAGACTGGATCACCGTGGAACGGGAGCGCCCGGGCTGGGTCGCCGATGACGGATGGTACCGGCTCAGCGTATTAAGCAACCGGCTGGAGTGCAGAGGCACGAATTTCCGGTTAGCCAATATAGGAATCATCGTATAATTTGATAACGCGATTGAGGCGGAGGAACTTATGAGAGAAATCAGCCAACTGCAGGAACCGTGGAGATTCAAATCTTGTGACGTTCAGGAGTGGCTGCCTGCGAAAGTACCGGGCTGCGTGCATACCGATTTGCTCCGGAACGGGAGGATCGCGGATCCCTTCTACGGCATGAAAGAGCACGGGCTGCAATGGATCGACCGGAAGGATTGGGAATACGAATGCGAATTCCACGTTCCGCAAGACTGGATGACGATGTCCCATCTGGAACTGGTATTCGCCGGTTTGGACACCTATGCCGAAGTGTATGTGAACGGCAAGCATGTGCTGTCCGCGGACAACATGTTCCGGACGTGGAAGGCGGATGTGAAGGAGCTGGTCCGGGACGGAGCCAACCATCTTCGGGTCAAATTCCGCTCCCCGGTGCTGGAGGATCTGCCGAAGCTGGAGAAGCTTGGCTACGCCCTTCCGGCGCCAAACGATCAATCGGAATTGGGCGGGCTTGGCGAGAACGGGGTCAGCGTGTTCGCCCGCAAAGCGCCGTATCATTACGGTTGGGATTGGGGACCGCGCTTTGTGACCAGCGGAATCTGGAGGGAGGTTCGGTTGGAGGCGTGGAGCGGTATCCGGATCACTGATCTCTACATCCGACAACAAGAGATTTCCGAGGCTTCAGCCCGGTTGACAGCCGTTTTGGAAGTGGAGTCGGACGTTGACGGCGACGGCTTATTGCAAGTGGCTGGGGACGGCAAGGTGCGGAAACAAGAGGTGCGGCTGGTCAGAGGAGTCCAGACGCTGGAACTGGCGGACTTGGAGCTGGCCGAACCGAAGTTGTGGTGGTGCAGAGGGTTAGGAGCTCCTAACCTGTACGAATTCCAAGCACAGCTGAGTTATGGCGGTAGAGTGGAAGCGGAGAAAACCGTGAAGACGGGGCTGCGCACCGTGCGCTGGATCAAGAAGCCCGATGGGGACGGGAAGGGCACGTCCTTTTATCTGGAGCTGAACGGGGTTCCGGTGTTCGCAAAAGGCGCGAACCATATCCCGAACGACAGCTTCGCTTCGGAAGTCACGTACGAGCGGTACCGGCATGAGATCGAGAGCGCTGCTCGGTCCAACATGAATATGCTGCGGGTTTGGGGCGGCGGCATCTATGAGGAAGATATATTTTATGAGCTGTGCGACGAGTACGGCATTCTGGTTTGGCAGGATTTTATGTTCGCGTGCAGTATGTATCCCGGGGACGAAGCATTTCTGAACAATGTCCGCGCCGAGGCGGAAGAGAATGTGAAGCGGCTGCGGAACTATCCCAGCATTGCCTTGTGGTGCGGGAACAATGAGATGGATTCGGCTTGGGCCCACTATAACGAGGATGCCGGTTGGGGATGGAAACAGAAGTTCACTCCGGAACAGCGGGAGCGGATCTGGACGGACTATGAAGCGGTGTTCCACCGCATGCTTCCGCAGGTGGTGGAGGAGTTGGCCCATGGCATGGAATATTGGCCTTCTTCACCGATCACCGGATTAACCGGGGACGACGGTCAGCATGCGACGCCCAGCTCTACCAGCGGCGATATTCATTACTGGGGTGTATGGCATATGAGCGAGCCTTTCGAGAACTACAACGTGTACATCGGCCGTTTCATGAGCGAGTACGGCTTCCAGTCGTTCCCCGAGTATAAGTCGGTAAGAGCCTATGCCGAGGAAGCGGACCTGGAGTTGGAATCTCCGGTGATGCTCGCTCATCAGAAGAACGGTGCGGGCAACCGTCTGATCAAGACGTATATGGATCAATATATGAAGGAACCGAAGGACTTTCCGTCCTTCTTGTACATGAGCCAGGTGCTGCAAGCGGAAGCGATGAAGACGGCCATCGAGGCCCACCGCCGCAATATGCCTTACTGCATGGGCAGCCTGTACTGGCAGATGAATGACTGCTGGCCGGTAGCATCATGGGCAAGCATGGATTACTACGGCAGATGGAAGGCGCTGCAGTATTATGCCATGCGCAGCTTCCGCGACGTGATGGTGTCCGTTGACGGCAGCAAGGACGGTGCGGTGGATGTGTACGTAGTGTCCGATTTGCGGGAGCCGGTGGAGGCCAAGCTGCGGCTGCGGTTGTTCGGGTTTGACGGCGCGCTGCTGAAGGAAACGGTGCAGTCGGATACGGTCGAAGGCAGCCGATCGGTACGCGTGCTTTCCTTGGCGGAAAAGGAGCTGCTGGAAGGCAGAGATCCGGCTTCGGTGGTGCTGCTTGCTGAACTGGAGCAGGCCGGAACCTCCCTCGACAGCAAGGAGCATTATTTTGTCAGCTCCAAGGAACTGAAGCTTGCTGAACCCGTGATCAAGGTAACGGAAGCGGAAGGCAGCGAAGGAACCAGATTCATCTTGGAAACGGACGTGCTGGCGAAGCAGGTGTGGCTCTCGTCGGAAGTGGAAGGGATCTTCAGCGACAACTTCTTCGATCTGATTCCCGGCATTCCGGTTATGGTTGCCTTCGAGGCACGGACCGGCGGAGCCGCGGCCTTCGCCCCGGCATCCCCGGGTAAGCTGGAGGTCCGCTCCATGGCGGAGTTTGTAAAGCATTCGTTTTGCTAATGGAGTCAATCTTCGCGATTTAAAGCGGTCTGGATAATCCCATTAATCACTCACGCCACCAGTCTGCCCTCATATGGGATTTGACCTATGATATTGCAACAGTCAAGGAATAATATATTCCTTGATCTGTGCACTTTTGAAAGGGTTGATGTCATGTTTCATGTTCATCCCAATGCTGATGGTTCTTTCGATCTGCTATGGTCGGGCCAAAAGATATTGTCCGGCTGCCGTCCTGTCGTTATGCTTCATGATGGCTTGGAGCCAGTGTGGCACAATGAAGCCTACCGCATTGAAGCCGGCGATGGGAATGATCCGGTTGAGACAGTTCACCGGTTCAGTTATGAAAGTGATGGTCAACTGGTTCAACTCCAATTGTCCGTTTATTGTACGGCGGCTTCGGTACGTATGCATGCGAGTGTGCAAGTGAAGAACGAACTTTTCGGAATCGCAAAAACACTTTCGCCTGAAGGCAGCATTCGATTGAAAACACTAGAGAACCATCCGGCAGAAGGGTTGATGGCAAGCTACATCTATTATAAATGGTGGATGCGCCCGGCGTTCATCAAGGAGTTCAGCTCCGTGCCTAAGCGGACGCAAGCCCTATTGTGGAAGCATGACAATACTTATCTTTACGTGCTCGCAGGGCTGAGTGACCGCTTTGTATCATCGATTCAAGGTGAAGAAGGCGGATTATCCTTCCAGGCATCTTGCCTTCAAGGCGGTTGTTATTCAGGTGAGGCCAGCCTGTTTGCTCTTGCTGCATCCCGGGATCCGTATCAGGCATGCAATTGGGCTGTAAAAGCAGGGATCAGAGCGTCCGGTGGAACGGTGATTGCTCGGGAGGAACGAGAGTACCCGGATATGCTGGAGTATTTGGGGTGGTGCAGTTGGGATGCATTTTACAAGGAAGTGAATGCGCAGGCGATCCTTGTCAAAGCGGAAGAGCTTCTGGAAAAAAATGTCCCGGTGCGCTGGTTTATGATCGACGATGGCTGGTCGGATACGGACGATGCAGGCTGCCTCGTTTCTTTCGGAACTGATCGGCGCAAATTTCCGGAGGGACTCGGTCCAATTGCCCGCAAGCTGAAGGAGAAATATGGACTAGCATGGGTGGGTGTTTGGCAAGCGTTAACAGGATACTGGAACGGCATTCAACCGGACAGTATTCTCGCACGCGAAATGGCGCCTAATTTGCTGCGAACGGCAGGCTGCAGGCTGCTCCCTCATCCGGAGGTCGCCAAAGGTTTCCGCTTCTGGCATGCGTGGCACAGCAGTTTGAGGAATGATGGCATCGATTTCATCAAGGTGGACAGCCAAAGCTCGCTGATCGAATTCGTAAAGCACGATATGCCGGTAGGCGAAGCTGCCCGGGGAACCCATTCGGCTCTCGAAGCGTCCGCGGGTATCCACTTCGGTATGCGGATGATCAATTGCATGGGTATGCAGACGGAATCACTATGGAGCCGCCCCCGGTCAGGTGTCTCACGGAACAGTGACGACTTTTTCCCAAAGAAAGAGCATTCGTTCAGAGAGCATGCGCTGCAGAACGCCTACAACTCGCTTTATAACAGCCAGTTGTATTGGGGAGATTGGGATATGTGGTGGACGGAACACCCATATGCTGTTCAGAATGCCGTTCTTCGTGCGGTAAGCGGCGGACCGGTGTATATCAGCGATCCGGTGGGAATGACGGATCCGGCCATGCTCCGTCCTCTCATGCTCAAAGACGGCCGTATTCTCCGCTGTGAAGGCCAAGGAATGCCAACCGAAGATATACTTCTTAGAAATTGTGCGGAAGAACCGATTCCTCTCAAAATATGGAATCGATCCGGAGAAACGGGCATTATTGGTGTCTGGAATGTTAACGGAAACGGAATGGAGGTGAAGGGGGCGCTCTCGGTAGAAGATGTCGCAGGAATGTGCGGCGAATACTTCGCCATATATTCGCATTTCGCGAGGAAGGTTTATCGTGTCGGCCGCTCCGACCACATACCATTGTGTTTGGATGACCGAGGGTGCGAGCTATATGTGGTGGCGCCGGTTCATAGGGGGATTGCTATATTTGGATTGACGGACAAATATATTTCCTCCGCTGCCGTTGTATATAAATCGGAGCAGCTGGATAAAACGTCGATTCTCTTGAAGGAGGCGGGCACGTTCGGCTTTGCAGCTGAGCGTCGTCCTTCCAAGGTAATGGTTAACGGCGTGGAGCGGGAATGTATCGAAGCCGAGGGCTTATATTCGGTAACCATTGAGGAAGCAGGAAAGCCGTTCATTGAGATTTGGAGATAAAGATCAGCAGACTTCCAGAATCAGGCTGGAATTTCAAGCAAGTCATATAGATGGAAGTAAAATTCAGAGGCACAGAGAGGGAGACATGTCCATGATTCGCAATCCGATTTTGCCGGGGTTTGATCCGGATCCGTCGATTCTCCGCGTCGGGGACGACTATTATATCGCGACTTCAACGTTCGAATGGTGGCCAGGCGTCCGAATTCATCATTCGAAGGATCTCGTACATTGGCGTCTGCTGCCGCACCCATTGCGGCGCAAATCCCAGCTAGACCTGCTCGGAAACCCCAATTCCGGAGGCGCGTGGGCGCCATGTTTGAGCTACAACGCGGCGGAGAGGCTGTTTTATCTGGTTTATACCGACGTAAAAAGCTGGTGGCATACGTATAAAGATACCCACAATTACGTGATCACGTCGCCCGATATCGAAGGCTCGTGGTCAGAGCCGGTCTACCTGAACAGCAGCGGCTTCGATCCGTCGCTGTTCCATGACGACGATGGCCGCAAATGGCTCGTCAATATGCTGTGCGACTTCCGCAAAGGGCGCAATCCGTTTGCGGGAATCGTGCTGCAAGAGTACGATTCGAACCGGCAGATGCTTACAGGTCCGGTAAAACATATCTTCCCGGGAACGGAAATCGGCTTTACGGAAGGGCCTCATCTTTACAAACGCAATGGGTATTATTACCTCATGATGGCGGAAGGCGGAACGTGGTGGGGACATTCGGTGACGATGGCCCGCTCCCGTCGTATTGATGGTCCGTACGAGGCCGACCCGAACAATCCGATTCTGACGTCCAGCGGAGACGAGGAGCTGCTTCTGCAAAAGTCCGGGCACGCTTCGGTCGTGGAAACGCAGAGCGGGGACTGGTACATGGCCCATCTCTGCAGCCGTCCGCTGATGCCGGAAAGAAGAAGCCCTTTGGGCAGGGAAACGTGTTTGCAAAAGTGCGTTTGGACGGATGACGGCTGGCTGCGGCTTGCTCACGGCGGGAACCGGCCGCAGCTGGAGGTTGATGCGCCCGCGCTGCCGAGCCGTCCGTTCGATGCGGAGAACGCCAGGGACGATTTCGACAGTCCGCAATTGGGACTGCAATGGAGCACCTTGCGTAGTCCCGCCGAGGAATCGTGGCTGTCGTTAACGGAACGGCCCGGCTACTTGCGCCTTCACGGCAGAGAGTCGCTTAGCTCGCATCACTGTCAAAGTCTGGTTGCGCGAAGGCAAGACTCGTTCTATGTCTCGGCTGAGACGTGTCTGGAGTTCGAACCAGAGCATTTTCAGCAGATGGCGGGGTTGATCTGTTTTTACGATGTGCACGACTATATCTACTTGTGCGTCACTTGGGACGAAGAGACCGGAAAGTGCCTTCGCATCATGCATATGAACAGCGGCGTTTACGACGAACCGTTGGACAAGCCGCTGCCGCTGCCGCCGGGACAACGCTGCTTCTTGCAGGTGGAAATCCTGAAGCGCGATCTGGCGTTTGCCTGGTCGGTCGACGGGACGTCGTGGCAGCGCGTCGGTTCGGTTCTCGCTTTAAGCCAGCTGTCCGACGAGCACAACAAGATGGGCTTTACGGGCAATTTCATCGGACTGTGCGCGCAAGATTTGAGCGGCGCCAGGCGGCATGCGGATTTCGACTATTTCGAGTACAAAGCCGTCGATCAATAAGCACGAACTTGCGAAGGCTTCCTTGCACAAGGAAGCCTTCGATTGCCGAAAGCCTGGCCGGCTGGACCGGTTGGAAGGAAAGTATGGTTCGGCCCTTATTAGCAACAGTGCTGTCAGGTGTTGCGCCGGATTGCCGGTCGAGGAACGGGAAAGTCGGGCCGCTTACGGAGAGGCATCTGCCGCTTGCGCCCGGCTTGAAAGAAGCGGCGTTCGCTTTGAAGGCGAGAGAGACAGATATCGTTGCGCAAGGCGACCGGCTATATTTGATGTTCTGCAAAAGCCGTACAGAGGCTGAATCGTTGCCTTACGACGAAATCAAAGACAATCAGTAGCGTTGCATAAACATAGACAACCTCGACCGGGTAGGCGGCCTCTTTGGCTGGACGGCCGCGGGGACGCTTCACTTGCCCCACGCGTTCGACTTGTCCGCTAATGCGATGATACTTCGTCCGCAGCGTCAGGTGTTCAGCGAGTTGTTTGGCGGCATCTTTGACGCTACCCAAACCGAACATGATCTGCTTGAGATCGTTGCGCTTATCCTTGCAGTACCCATAGTCGATCAGCAATGGGATGTCCTCGCTGCGGGCGTTGTCATATGCACCTTGTACAGAAAGGTTAGTGGTATCAATATGGGCCTGATCGATGAAAATGCCTTCGCGCTCCAGTTTTTCCCCATCGGTAAACGTCTGGCGTCACAAGGACGCCGATAGACGCTTATCCTTGTATGTCCCGTTCCACGTTGTAGACCGGCGCCAGCACGACGTCGGGATCGGGGCTGATCGGCCGCTCCGCGACGCGGAACAGCATGATAACCTCCCCGTTATATTCCGCGATCCCGACGTTGAAGTCGCCGATGACTTCAAAGTGGTCCGGCGCCGGAGCGATCCGCGGATCGGGAAAGCTGAGCAAAGCAAATCGCTGAAGCTCGCAAGCAGGCTTCCCCGCAGCAGGCAGGGTGCATGGTGCTCTGCAAGCGTGCAGAACGCCTCACTAATAGTCAGGAGAAAAAATTCGCGGTTAGAGAGCCATGTTCCTCTCGAACTCATTGATGTTTACATTCGTTTCGAAAATCAGCTATAATATACGGGAACTGCATAACGTTATGACCGGAGGAGCCTGCCAACAGCGGGCTCTTTTTGTGTTTTTTTGGGCATGCCGCTGGCGGGCTCGGAAGACCGGCACTAAGGCGAATCCTGTTGACAACGCAGAAGGAGGCACTTTATGGAACATCAAGCTTATCTGGCCATCGCCATCTTTTTGGCGACCTATGCACTCATCATTTCGGAGAAAATCCACCGCACCATCTTGGCCATGTTGGGCGGCGGGCTCATGCTGCTGTTCGGGATCGTCAGCCAGGAGGCGACGCTGCAGCACATCGATTTCAATACGCTCGGCCTGCTGATCGGCATGATGATGATCGTCGGCATCACCGCGGAGACCGGAGTCTTTACCTTCATCGCCGTCTGGGTTGCTAAAAAGGTGAAGGGAGATCCGGTGCGCATCCTGATCTCCCTCTGCTTGATCACGGCTCTTGGCTCCGCTTGTCTCGATAATGTCACCACCGTGCTGCTGATCGTGCCTGTTACCTTCAGCATCACGAAGCAGCTTAAAGTGAATCCCGTCCCTTTTCTCATCACGCAGATTCTGGCTTCGAATGTCGGCGGGACAGCGACCCTCATCGGCGATCCGCCCAACATCATGATCGGCAGCGCCGTGCCGGAGCTTACGTTCCTTTCATTCATTGCGAATCTCGCCCCGATCGCCGGAATCATCCTGCTCATCTACCTGCCCATCTTCGTGCTGATGTTCCGGAACAAAATCCGCACCGCTCCCGAGCTCAAGCGGAAGCTGCTGGAGATGGACACCTCCGGGATCATCACCGACCGCAAGCTGCTCGTGAAATGCCTGTCGGCGCTGGCGCTGACCCTTCTCGGCTTCTTTTTGCATCAAGCGTTCCACCTGGAATCCGCCACGGTGGCGCTCATCGGGGCATTCCTGCTGCTGTTGGTGACCGGAGAGAAGGTCATGGAAGCAGCCTTCACCCGGGTGGAGTGGCCGACGATCTTCTTTTTCGTCGGGCTGTTCGTACTCGTCTCCGGATTGGTAGAGACCGGAGTCATCGCCGAGCTTGCAGCGAAAACGATCGAATGGACGGGCGGCGATCCGCTTGCTTCCTCCATGCTGATTCTCTGGCTCAGCGCGCTCGCTTCGGCTTTCCTCGACAATATACCGTTCGTCGCGACGATGATTCCGCTCATTCAGGAGATGGGGCAGATGGGGATGCAGCATCTGGAACCGCTCTGGTGGAGCCTTGCGCTAGGCGCATGCCTCGGCGGCAACGGAACGCTGATCGGAGCGAGCGCGAACTTAATCACAGCGGGCTTGTCCGGCAAGGAGGGATATCCGATCCGGTTCCTCGACTACCTGAAGATCGGTTTCCCGCTGATGCTGCTGTCGATCGTGCTGGCGAGCCTTTACCTTTATTTTCGCTATCTGATTTAAGAAAGGGCCCGGAGGAAGCCCGCATCTTTACGAGGGCGGGGGTGAAAGGGTAAAGTGAAGGGGAGGACTACAGTCCCGAACAAAAGGAGAGTGCGGCATGGGGAACAAAAGGGCGCTCGCGCTCGGTACCTACGAGGGGGCGAAGTATCATCCGTTTACCGGGGGGGACAAGATCGTGGAGGGCGTGCTTGCCGACGACATTGCGGTGGACAGCACGGATGACTACGGAGTCCTGAACAAGAAGACATTGGGCGGGTACGACTTGTTCATTTCGTACACGGAGTTCGACGACACCCGGCTGCCGGATGAAGCGGCGGCCGCGCTCGTCTCGTTCGTGGCCGGGGGAGGCGGGCTGCTCGCTATTCACAACGGCATTTCCATTACGATTCGACGGTGCTGGCGGAATATGAGCACTGCGGGCAGCTCTGGCCTGCTGCCTGGGCGCATGGATTCGGGCTCGGCAAAGTCGTCTATCTGATGCCGGGGCACCATCTGCCGTCTTTTGAGGCGAAGGAAGTGCAGGAATGGATTCGCCGGAGCGCCTTGTGGGCTGCGGGGATCCTTTAGTCCGTTAAGGAAAGGGGGACGGGTATGGCCCGAAATCGCAACTGGTGGTGGATTGCCGCCAACCTGCTCATCGGAGCGCCGGGCGGATTTGTCTTTCTCTTTACGGCCATTGGCCTGCAGGGCTTCATGGGGCCGCCGACCCGCCGGGGACAGATCGCGGCCGTGTTCATGGCTCTATGCTACGCGCTGATCTGGTTTCTCGCCAACCTCTTCTTGCTCCGCGATATCACGGATCGGAAGCGGCAGCTGCTCCGGTTTGGAGCTTCGCTCCTGATCACGGCTGCCTCCGCCTTTGTGGTGACGTTCGCCGTGTTGCAGCTGCGGCTGTTATCTTGAAACCCGCTACGCTCGAATGCGGCAGGCGGTTCTATCGCCACAAAAACCAACATGGCCTGACGGTCACTGCTGTGCATGAAAATGCGATAAGCATGTATTTTCGTATAAAAGGAGGCATCCGCTGATGTGGAAAGAATTCAGGGCTTTTGCTCTTAAGGGGAATGTGCTGGATCTGGCCGTCGGGGTCATCATCGGCGGCGCGTTCGGCAAGATCGTCAGCTCGCTGGTCGGAGACATCATCATGCCTCTGGTCGGCATTCTGATCGGGGGTTACGACTTCTCGACCCTGGCGATCAAGTATGGCAAATCGGAGATCAAATACGGCATGTTCTTGCAAACGACGCTTGATTTCTTCATCGTGGCTTTCTCCATCTTCCTGTTCATCAAGCTGCTCGGCAAGCTGAAGCGCAAGTGGGAAGAGGCGCCTAAGTCGGCGGCTCCGCCGGTCCTTTCGCGCGAAGAGGTGCTGCTCGCGGAAATCCGCGACCTGCTGAAGCAGTCGCGGGGCGAACGGTCGGAAGGATGACGGGCGGAAGCCGGTAAAGCTGCTGTACAAGACGAACGAAAAAGCAGAACAATCCAAAGTGGAGCAACGGAGGGACTTGCGTGTCTGGTGGTCCCAAGCGACGCGCAGATAGGAAAAGGCGTCCCCAAGCTGCCGCGGAAGCGGCGGGATGGGGGCGCCTTGTTTCACATGAACTGGTGCTAACCGATAGGGCCGCAAATAAATAACGATCCGAAACATCACTATTGCCCGGACGGCAGCCGCTGCCCGCAAAATAATGATCTGAAACATCATTAAAAGGGGTCAGGCGGCGGGGGAAAGGAGGCGATTCACGAAATAATGATACGGAGGATCACTATTTCGGGCGTACTCCACCACTTCGCTGAAATAACGATATTTTGCATCATTATAATTTTCCGTAACCCCGGGCGCGCATCATCCGGGGCAACCGCGTGACCGTCGGCCCCACTGTGAGATCGGGCTAAAATGATGGAATCAAGGCAAAAGGATATTTCCATTGCTTCTCGAATATGAAGTAGAAAGAGTTTTTTCTTCTGCGATTTATTATGAAAATGGGGAGGCAGACAATTTCGAAACTGCTAAGCGGTCTGTTGGGGAACTTGTCGGAAGTATCGGTGTCGGAGCTCAAAAAAGAATACGGGCAGTACTTAATGCCTGACGAGGAAGTGCAGAACGGTTTCAAGCTTGTTCGCGATGCTTACTTGATCACCAACGAGCGGTTGATCATGATCGACCATCAGGGCGTAACGGGGAAGAAAACGCGGGTTGCCTCCATCCCCTTGAATTCCATCGTGGAAGTTACCATGGAAACCGCCGGGACCGGCTTTGACGACAGCGAGCTGACCGTTCATTACATCGCCTCGCCTTATCACAAGGCGAATAATGTAGCGCTGGCTTCCTATAAATTGGAATTCGGCAAGAAATTTAACCTGCAGCCGTTGTATGTGGCCTTCGTGACGCTGGCGCACCAGAATCATCAGCGCCTGAACGGATAAGCAGACTCGTCGGACGAACCTGATAAACAGGCAGGAAAAAGACGCTTCCATCCCCGCTCAATCGCGGGTTTGGAGGCGTCTTTGCGTTAGCTTATGGAGATCGTTATCAGGATCAGAACGTCAGGGCGAGTTCCTTGGCCCGTGCGATCGCTTCCGCCTTGATTTCCTGAGCCTTGTCCGGGAAAGCGGACATGCCTTCCACGTGAAGGGTCGCGTAATCAGTGATGCCATAGAAGCGGGTGATCGTCCTCAGGTAGCGGTCGCCCATTTCCAGCTCCGCCGCCGGCCCGCTGGAGTAGAAGCCGCCGCTTGCTTGAATGTGCAAAGCCTTGCGTCCGTTGAGCAGGCCGATCGGGCCTTCCGCCGTGTACTTGAACGTTTTGCCGGCGACGCTGACGGCGTCGATATACGCCTTCAGCACCGGCGGGAAGCTCAAGTTCCACATCGGGGTGACGAAGACATATTGGTCCGCGCTCACAAACTGATCGACCAATTCGCCGAGACGGCTGACTTTCCCCTGTTCGTCGGCTGTCAGTGCCTTGAAATCCTGACCGCTGGCCAGCTTGCCCCAGCCGCTGAACACGTCGTTGTCGATCTGGGGAATGTTCGTTTTATACAGATCCAAGCGAATCACTTCATTCTCGGGATGCGCTTCGCGGTAGGACCCGAGGAATGCTTCCCCTGTTGCCAAGCTGTAAGAGGTTTGCTCGTCGTGCGGATGAGCGGTGATATACAGAACCTTTGTCATGGACTGTCTCTCCTTTTTTAATTGAGCAATATAGAATGAGTGACGATTATCACATTCTATATCACTTGCTAATTAAAGTCAAGTTCATAACAAATGATAAGATGTGGACTTTTCCGATTTTTTTTGACCGACTTTTGGCCGCAAAAGAAAAGCAGCCACGGATTAGTATCCGCAGCTGCTCCGGAAACATACCCGAATCATTTCAGCCAGCCGTCAGTTTTTCACATTTTCCTCTGGACAGGGAATTAGCTTCATCCATTTGTCCGCCCAATTCTGAACTTCGCTCATGATGGGCGTCAGCTCCTTGCCCTTATCGGTCAGCAGATATTCGATTCGCACCGGCGTCTCCGGGTAGACCTGACGGGTGACGATTCCGGCTTCCTCCAACTGCTTGAGCCGCTCGGCGAGCATGCGGTCGCTCATGTTGGGAATCCGGTCCACAATCTCGCCAAAGCGCTTGCTTCCCGTGAGCAGCACCTGAATGATCAGTCCCGTCCACCTTTTGCCTAACAGTTCAAAGGCCGCCTCGAATTTGGGGCACAGAGGATGTAAGTTGTCACTCATGGTTCATCATCTCCACATTGATCATACCACAGTTACTTGACAAAAGTAAGTGGATAATCATAAACTAATCAAAAATAAGTTACTTATAAAAGCGAAAGGCGGTCGTCGATATGATTGCGGTGCATCCTGCGGAATCTCGGTTCAAGGCCGATCACGGTTGGCTGACCTCTTACCACAGCTTTTCGTTTGCGGATTATTACGATCCAGAGAATATGCAATTCGGCCCGCTGCGGGTTCTGAATGACGACTTCGTTGCCGGCCATCGCGGCTTCGCTTCCCACCCTCACCGCGAGATGGAGATCGTCTCCATCGTTCTGGAAGGAAAGCTGAAGCATCAGGACAGCACCGGGGAGACGGCGGTCACCGGTTTTGGCGAAGTGCAGCGGATGAGTGCCGGGACGGGAGTCCGACATTCGGAGATGAACCCGGCGGATAGGCCGGTCAATCTTCTTCAGCTCTGGTTTCTGCCGGACACCTCCGGCCTCGCCCCTTCCTACGAAGCACGTCCTTATGATGTCTCTAAGCTGGATAATGCATTGCTGCCGGTTGTTTCCAAGACCCCGGGACTTGGGTCGGTTTCGATCCACCAGGATCTGACCATCTATCTATCCCGCCTGGAAGCGGGAAAGGAGCTGCATTTCGCCCAAGCGGCCGGCCGGCGAATTTACCTGTTCGCAGTTGAAGGAGCCCTTGCCCTCAACGGGGCGACCGAGGTGAAACGCCGCGATGACGCCCGCATTACCGAGACGCCGGAGCTTGCCATTCGCGCGGATGCCGACAGCCTGTTCATGCTGATCGATCTTCCGTAATAAAGGTGACAGGGTAGGATGGGCAGGGAACGTGGAGAGGGGCAAGGTCGGCTTCGTGGGTCTATGGCAGGAAAGCTGACATGAAGCTGCGGGATCGCCTTGAAATTATGCCGGAGGGTATGCGACAATCGAAGATGACCAAGCAGTCACTTTTACCCTTAGAAGGAGAGAATTTCTCATGAAAGATCCGCGTCTCAACAAACTGGCAGACCTTCTTGTCAACTACTCCACATCCATTCAGCCCGGAGAAAATGTCCTGATCGAAGCGATCGGCATTGAGAACCCGCTCGTTCAGGAGATCGTCAATGCCGTTCATGCGGCGGGAGGCAACCCCTTCGTGGCCATTCGCGACCCGCAGGTCACCCGCGCTCTTGTGCTCGACTCCACGGAAGACCAGATGAACATCTGGGCGGACATCGACGGCTATATGATGAGCAAGATGCAGGCCTATATCGGCATTCGCGGCGGGAGCAACAGCTATGAGATGGCCGACGTTCCGGCCGGGCAGATGAAGCATTATCAGGCGCTGTACAACCACAAGGTGCACAGCGAAAACCGTGTGAAGCGAACCAAGTGGGTCATTCTGCGCTATCCGACCGCGTCCATGGCTCAGCTTGCCGGCAAGAGCACGGAAGAGTTCGAGAACTTCTATTTCGACGTCTGCACGCTCGATTACCGCAAGATGGAGAAGGCGATGGACCCGCTCGAGGAACTGATGAAGAAGACCGACAAGGTCCGCATCGTCGGCCCCGGCACCGACCTTAGCTTCTCGATCAAGGGCATCGGCGCGGTAAAATGCTGCGGCAAGCGGAACATCCCGGACGGCGAGGTGTATAGCGCGCCTGTGCGCGATTCCGTGAACGGCGTGCTCAGCTACAACACCCCGTCGTCCTATCAGGGCTTCACCTTCGAGAATGTCAAGCTGACGTTCGAGAACGGGAAGATCGTGCAGGCGCAAGCGAACGACAGCGAGCGCATCAACAAGATTTTCGATACCGACGAAGGAGCCCGTTACGTCGGCGAATTCTCCTTCGGCTTCCATCCGTACATTCAGGAACCGATGAAGGATACGCTGTTCGACGAGAAAATCGACGGCAGCTTCCATTTCACGCCGGGACAGTGCTATGACGCGGCTTACAACGACAACAAGTCGGCCATCCACTGGGACATGGTCTGCATTCAGCGGCCGGAATACGGCGGCGGGGAGATCTGGTTTGACGGCCGCCTGGTCCGCAAGGACGGCCGTTTTGTCGTGCCGGAGCTGGAGATCCTCAATCCGGAGAATCTGAAGTAGGAGGACACCGCTGTGGACAAGCTGTGCGAGGTGTTCCGCACGTTCCGGGAGCAGCCGCTGCCGGAGCTGAAGCAAGTGATCGCCTTCCATCTGAAATTCTGGCTGGAATCCTCCCGCCGGGAAGACCTGAAGGCCTTCATGGATAAGAGCGCAGCCGCCGAGGCCTTCATCCGCGGCATCGTCGAGGAAGGCGCTCGCGCGGGCGAGCTTCGCCCGGATGCGGACGCGGCGGAATTTGCCGCGCTGTTCTGGGCGATGCAGGGCGGCATCGCGCTGCAGTTCGTCGGCGGCGGCGAGGAAGCCGACTGCCGGGCGCGGATGGCCGCGATGGAGCGGACGCTCCTCGCGAGCCTGCTTCCGCCCGGCAGGGAGGCGGCGCGGTGAGCCGCCCGAACGATCCGGAGGCCCGTCGGGATATCCGCGGCCGCATCGAGCGGCTGGCCCCGGACGCGGCGCGGCGCTCTGGCTATTGCCTCGCTGGCCGGGCGGATCGCTACTGGCCGCTCCCGAGTACGATGCCGGCCCATGCCAAACATACGCCAACAAGAACCGTAGAACTTACATAAGCAATGGCGGCCAATCCCTTCTTTTTCTCGATCAATTGGCTTGTTTCATAACCAAATGTCGAAAAGGTCGTATATCCGCCGCAGAAGCCAACACCAAATGTCAGCCATGCCCAGTCAGGCAATTTGTCGGCGCTGTGCAAGGAAAAGAGAACGCCCAAAACAAACGAGCCGGTTATATTGATGATCCAGGTTCCCCAGGGAAACGAAGAGCCTGTCCTTGCGGAGCACCATTTTCCAAGATAGTAACGTGAAAGAGTCCCGATAATTCCGCCTAAGCTAAGAAGCCAGATCATACCTTTCCTCCCATTCCAAGTCCCTTGAACTTGATTTTACCCACGCCAACCCCAACGAAAGTGAGTGCAAGTCCACCCACAATGCTCGCCAGGACATAGAAAGCGGATAATTCGGGATGGCCTTTCTGGATGAGGTCTACCGTCTGAACGGAGAACGTCGAGAAAGTCGTAAAAGCCCCTGTCATCCCGGTTCCGAGTCCAAGGCGAAGCTGAGGAGAAACTTTAAGGTGACTGGATGTGGCCGTAAAAAACCATCCCAGAAACAAACAGCCCAACAAATTGATGAACAAGGTGGCAAACGGGAAGCCGCTCTGCGCTTGGGGAATCCATTCCCCCAATTCATAACGAAGGATCGTTCCTGCCAATCCCCCCGCGATCAAAGCTAATATATTCATTTGGTTCCCTCCCTCAAGTTCGGGTATTATAATTCAACAGCAGTCAAACCGTCAAGTAAGCGCATTAACTCACGTATAATCTAACTAAAAGGGCATCGGCTCACTCACATCGAAATATAACCGAGGGGATGTCGAGTGAGAATGTCCATGCAGAGTCGTAAGGAGTATATGAAGGCCATGGTAG